>Ga0210394_10003695_pt1 | contig 18768 bp, 17 predicted proteins | sample IncBWC12MmetaG_FD_160121 | JGI IMG/M metagenome (GOLD analysis project Ga0210394, IMG submission 160121) | Forest soil microbial communities from Barre Woods Harvard Forest LTER site, Petersham, Massachusetts, United States - Inc-BW-C-12-M | ecosystem: Environmental > Terrestrial > Soil >... | reverse complement strand
AATAGGATGCGCGCGGTCACTGAAAATCGCGCAAAAAATTACCGTAGCACACGCATTATGCAGGGTCAACGCATCCGTGCCCTAAACGCGGTTTCCAGCTATCTTTTCCGACACATCGTATTACGATATGACGATGCGATCAGTCCCTCCGGCGAAAGTCTACCAACTCCGCCATGGCCACAAAGTTGTCATTCTGAGCGGGGAGGCCGCACGGCCACGAAGTCGAAGAATCCCTCCGCGGCTTTCGGATGCCCACCCTTTCCGAACGTGGGTGCCTCGCCTTGTGTTTCGCGGCTTTAGCCGCGACAAACCGACTTGCCTCACAGGGCTTTAGCCCCTGACTCGCCACCTAAGCGGAACGCTGTCATCACGAGGAGCGAAGCGACGAGGGATCTGCTTTTGCTTTTGCCTTTTCGGGCGCCCCACACGTGGTTTTTTACATGTGGGTCCTGCGGGTCACTCCAAATGGGGCCTTTTACTTTTTCTTAGCCTCGTCCGCCCGCCGCGCCATCTCTTCCGCCACGTACAGCAGCAGCGAGCGCTCCGCCTCGTCGATCTGGCCCAGGTAGCGCCGGAAGGTCCGCAGCATTTTCTTGGCCTCGCCCTGCGCGCCCCAAAGATTCCCGCTTTCATTCACGGGCGCGAGAGGCGGCCGCCGGTTTCCTTCGTAGAAGAATTTGTAGATGGGGACTTCGAGCCCGCGTGCAAATTTCTCCAGCGTCTCGATCGCCGGCACGGTGTATCCATTCTCCACGCGCCAGATGTAGGTGCGCTGTAGCCCCGTGCGTTCCTGGAGGTCGCCTCTGGTTAACTTTTTCTGTTCGCGCAGAGCACGAATGCGCTCGCCTACGATCATGTTGCGATTATTCCAGACGCCTCCCCTATTACACAAGTGGTCATCCGCCCGGGATGCTTCATCCCGAGCGACGAACCGGAGCGAGAGAACTGCAGTTGCCTTTGCGGGTTTGAGCGAGCCAGCGGCAGGGAACGCGAGCAGCGCTCGCGCGTTGCAAGAAAGTCGCGCTCGTTGGGGTGCAGGCGAGGGATCTGCTTTGCCTTTTCGGTTATCACTCGGCGCCCGCTCGTACGTCCACAGGCGCGGCGTTGAGAATTCACAGTCGCTTTACCGAATTGCAACAACCAGCCGCTATTTATAGTTCCCCGTCCGCGAACACGCTGTCCCCGTGTGCTTTCGCGCGGCAAGCAGGGAAACGGCTCACAGCTAACCAGAGGAGAGGTGTCCCCATGAGGAGGATTCGTAAATGACAAGTAGGAGAGCTGCAATCGCTTTTGCTAACGCGCTGTTGGTGGCGCTGGCTTTTGTCCCCGTAGTATTTGCGCAGGAACATCTCAACGACCGCAATGGCATTCGCCACGTACTGCTGATCAGCATCGACGGCATGCACGCTGTTGACTATGAAAATTGCATCGCGTCAAACACGTGTCCGCATCTCGCCGCTCTCGGCAAGACCGGCGTGACTTACACTCGCACCACCACTTCCAGGCCCTCGGATTCTTTCCCCGGCCTCATGGCGCTGGTGACTGGCGGTACGCCGAGGACAGTAGGCGCGTTCTACGACGTCGCCTACGATCGTGTTCTCGCTCCGCCAACGATTGACACCGGCAACGGCCTCCCCGGCAGCGGCGTGAATGGTTGTACTCGGGGCAGACCAAATGGAACGCAGACCGAGTATGAGGAAGGCGTCGAATTCGACCAATCGTTCGTGAATGGCATCGGTCCCGGCGGCCCTTACTCCACGTTTGACGGCGGAGTAAAGTCCATTAATCCTATGAGGCTGGTGCGCGATCCGTTCAATAACTGCCTCCCCGTTTATCCATGGAACTTCGTCCGCACCAACACGATTTATGGCGTGATTCATGCGGCGGGTGGCTATACGGCTTGGTCAGACAAGCACCCCGTCTACGCAGTCGTTTCCGGGCCGACCGGAACAAATAGCCCCAGCAACGTGGACGATTACTATGCGCCCGAAGTGAATTCCTTAATCGTTCCGATTCCGGGCTTCAAAACGGTCACCAACGTGGATTGCTCTGCGATTGCCCACGCTGCCGGCGACGACTGGACCACCCACTTCGACTCGATTCAATGCTACGACCAGCTGAAGGTGAATGCCATCGTCAACGAAATTAATGGCAAAACGCACCTAGGCAACGCCAACGCCCCTGTGCCGACGATTCTCGGTATGAATTACCAAGCCGTTAGCGTTGGACAGAAGCTGATCACGGGCGGAGTCAAGGGAGGCTACACGGACGCCGCGGGCGATCCCACACCAAGTATGTTGGGTGAGATCGAATTCGTGGATGCGACCATCGGGCAGATGGTCAGCGCGCTCCAGACGCAAGGTCTTCTCGATTCAACTGCGATCATCATCACCGCCAAGCACGGCCAGTCGCCGATCGACACCAACCGCTTCTTCCCAATTCCCGGACACTCGGGAGCAAACGGCACGCCGCCGTCTGGAGTTATTGGAGGGTTTCTTCCTGCAATCTACGGGCTTTCAAATAACACGCTTGGGTTGGCCGAGGACGACATCTCCCAGATTTGGCTGGCGGATTCGGCCAACACCGTAAATGCGGTGAACGCCCTGGAGACCGCCGGGGTGACGTCTGGATCCGACGCAAGCGCGATCGGACTCGGACAAATCTTCTACGGTGCATCACTCACAACGATGTTTAACGCTCCCGGCTTGCCTGAGAATCCGGGCCCATGCTGCTTCCTCCGTCCAGGGGGCGACCCGCGCACGCCCGACATTATCGTCATACCGAACGTCGGCGTCGTCTACACCGGAAGTCTCAAAAAGCAATCCGAGCACGGTGGCTTCGCCCATGACGACACCAACGTGATGCTGCTGGTATCGAATCCTGACATCAAAACCCGGACCGACACCAGTTTTGTGGAAACCGATCAGGTGGCGCCCACCATTCTGCAGCTCCTCGGCCTTAATCCCGCCGCTCTTGATGCTGTCAGGATCGAGGGCACGCCGGTTCTTCCCGGCCTCAGCTTCAAGGAGGAGTAATTCGTCACGCCTGACCCTTTGCCGATGCGCACTAACCCCGGGCGCCGCAACATCCATTGCGGCGCCTTGTTTTAGCCCCTGGCTCCGGCGGCTCCCCCAAATCCGTTGTCTCCGCGTCGCGAGAAGCGTACGATGCGCAAGCAACCCACGAACTAACTTGGAGGCGTTATGCGCACAACAATCATCGGCCTTGCTGTCACTCTCGCGGCCGCGGTCGCCCTGGCGAAGCAGCCCGCGCCCAAGCCCACCCCGCAACCGGCGCCGCAATCCGATAAGGCGGCCATGCTCTTCACTTCTGCCGCCGACGTCGCCAAACTCACCGACAAATCCAAAAGCGAACGCAAGCCCAACCAGCCCCTCGTCGCGCAACCCATGCTCGAACTCGGCGGTTACAACGGCCACATGGAATATCGCGCCTCGGTCGGTAACGCCGCCGTCCATGAAAAGGAAGCCGAGCTTTTCTACGTGATCGATGGTTCAGCCACTTTGGTCACGGGCGGCAAGCTCGTCGATGAGAAGCGAACCGATGCCACCAACCTCGGTGGCTCCGCGATCCAAGGCGGGACGCCGCGCGAAATCGCCAAAGGCGATTGGGTTCTCGTGCCCGAAAACACGCCGCATCAGTTCAATCCCATCCACGGCGTCATTGTGCTGTTCTCCATACACGTCCCGGGAACTTTTTCCCCCGGCGCAAATTGAGGTTTTTCGGGTGCCCCACCCTTTCTGAAGGGTGGGTTCATCTGGCTTAATCCGAAGGATTGCCGGTCGCGCGGCGTGTAAGGCGGGGGCCGCAGGCAGGCCATTAGCCTTCCCCCAGAACGGCCGCTATTGTCTCTAGCAAAATCTCCGAAGCGCAAGCCTTGACGACGTAAGCGTCCGCACCGGCGTTCTTCGCCTCTGCGGTGATGCTCTCGTCATCGCGCAACGAGACAATCACGATTTTCGTCACGGGAGAGAGTCGGCGTATCTGCCGGGTGGCCTCGATGCCGTTCATCACCGGCATACTGATGTCCATGAGGACGAGGTCGGGATTCAGCGCGAGGGCTTTGTCAATCGCCTCTTTCCCGTTCACCGCTTCGCCGCACACTTCCCAGCCGGACTGCCGCTCGACAAGTCGGCGTAGCCCTGACCGGACGATCTCGTGATCGTCAACGATTAGTATTCTTGTGGACACTTCTGAATGTGGAAGGGGGACGACCTGAGGCTACTGCAAATAACGGTCAGCAGCTATACAGCTTTTCCAGTACCCGGGGATTGGTCGTTGCGCAGACCATCTGAGCCCGCGCTAACATCCTCTGAGTCCGACTCCCAAAAATCGACCCAATGTCGCCTGGCCGCCGTTCCTATGGACCTCCCTGACCTTGGATGAGACGGTTTAGCGTGGGAATCAATTCACTTCCGGCCTTATATTTGGAGACGAACCCATCCGACCACCTTTGGGCAGCCTGCATAATCACGGGCGTATCGAACATGGTCAAGAACACGATTTTGGTTTCAGGGGAGATGCGCCGTATTTCTTCGGCGGCTTTGACGCCATCCATCACCGGCATATTTACGTCGAGAAGAACGATCTCCGGCTTTAACTTCTGGACTTGCTCAATGGCCTCTGTGCCATTCCGCGCTTCCTCACATACTTGGAAGAAATGCAAGTGCGGAAGGAGAATGGATCGAATCGTCGTCCGAATGACCGCGTGGTCGTCCACGATGAGTATTCTTGCTGGCAAGGCGCTCCGACTCTGAAACGCCGGCAACGGGAGGTGGGGAGCGCCCGCTGCAGGCAGCATATATTGGATTTACTGGGTTGTCTGTACAATAGTGGAAAGACCCGAGACCCGTTAACTTGACGTAACCGTAGCCCTAGCTAACGCTAAAGCGACGATTCGGATACTAAAAGAAATGACCCGTATGACTTCCCGCCTGCTAGGCTTTTTCTTCCCGGGCTCAATCACTCCGCTTTGGATGCGATAGGCGCCCCCCGATATCGGCATGCGCCTGAGGCTCCAAATGGAACGTGAGTACGAGGTTTTCGAGCGATTTCCCAATGGGGAGATAGGAATGTCAGTGGTGACGGAGGCACTCGCAACCGCGTAACTGCCATTTCCGCGCGCCCGGCGTGAGGGGCGCGCCGAGGCACTTATGATTGAGGGCACCTTAAAAGTTGAATGGGCGAACAGGGATAGGCCGGCGGACACCCCAAGATACTGGCTAACTTTCACGGCGAATGCTGCGCAGCTCCGGGGCGGTGCCCAACGCAAGGTAATCATCGGTCGAGAATCCCTGCTTGAGTACCTTCTCGGGATAGAAGTAGGAACCCTGCTGGCCGCACAGCAATGGTTGTTGGAAATTCACGAAGCGGGACATTTGTCACTGGAACGCACGCGGTTTACCGAAGAACAGTACAAGCCCTTCCGTCCTGTCTCATAACCCCTCGCAGATCGCCTAGGAACTTTTGTCCCTGGTGGATTGACCAGAATACGAGTCTCGAAGAAACAGAGCGTCACCCCTACCCCGCATCGTCATTCACTTGTAGCCCAGGGCGCCGCAGCGTGCTTTTCGCTGCGGGCCCTGGGGCATTTTCTTACCAGGAAACGTTTGAGAAATTCCACGAGCGTGACGGTGTGCGCGAGCGAACATCCCCGGAGCCGCAAGTCCTTATGTTCGATAGCGTACAGTCTTGTGATATGCTACTTCGGGTCCTAAAGTGTCCGATTCAGGACACCGGTTTACCTTGAGGGAAGAACGCAACACAGTAGAGCAATCGCGGGGCAAATAGGGGCATTTAACGGGGCCTTTGACCTGTTAGCCTGATTTACTGCAGCCCGTGAACGATGAGAATCTCTTTTGTCTAAGCTTTGTCTATACTTCCTATGACTCGCGTCCTAATTGCCGATGACAGTGAGCTTGTACGAGCTGGGCTCCACGAATTGATAGAAGACCATGCCGGGTGGTTCTGTACGGAAGCAGTCAACGGTCGTGATGCAATCGCACAAATTCAACTCCTGGCCCCGGACATCCTGATCCTGGACCTTTTCATGCCCGTGATGGACGGACTCCAGGCGGCTCGTGCAATCTCTAAGCTCGTACCTAATCTCGCTATTCTCCTCTGTACAACTGACCTTCCGCCTGTTCTGGTTTCCATGGCGCAGCGTTGCGGAATACAAGGGACGGTTTCGAAATATAACTGTCCGCAGATTATAAAGGGAATTGAGGCATTGCTCCGACGCGAAACGTTTTTCTGTGGGAATTGAATTTTCTCTTGCGGAGCCGCGCACGCAGTTCGGGCATGAACCGCGTGTCGAAACGGAAACGAAACGGAACACCTGCTTCATCCGTCCCACAAATGTTTGTCAGGCATCATACATAATGGAACTACTTCTCAGCGCAGCTACTTCAGAGCGCAAGAATCGGATCGGAGACGGGATGGCTAGGGATAAAAAGACAATCGGAGTAGATGCATCGGAAGAAGTGGTGAACGCATTTGAAGCCGGTATCGTTTTCGGACGAATGGTCGAAAGTAGAAGGCCAAAGCGCCACCCGCTGTGGTCAGATGACGAATGGCTTCAAGCCCTAGTCAAAGCGGTCGGGAAGAAAGCAGAACCCAAAGTTCGAGAGTGGAATGGGGGCCTTAACGGAGGAGGACAAAAGAGGCGCGATAGCTGAGGCGAGCTAAGCACCTGGTTTTAGCTCAGGTGTCCGACGCCGGCGCGCAAGCGCCTTTTAGATTGAAGTCTCGGAGACCCGAGGCTTTCCCTTCGAACAAATTCGACCTTCCTCTCATTCCAATAATCTGCTGCCAGGGCGGTTTTGTAGCTCAGGTCGTCCGACCGTACAAGAACCACTCGCGTTTATTATTCCGCCTCCTTGTTCCTCTCCGGATTCACAAAATGAAAATCGGGGCAGGGATTCAACCGACAACAACTCCAATTCCGCCTCTGTAACGGCAACATCTGGGACGGAACCCTTCCCTGTGAACGCCTGCCATTTCCCGCCAAAACCCTTCGCCCCTTCCTCAAAACCAACCCCAATACGACGGCGATATTTCGCTCGCGCGGCAAATGGACCCGCTGCCCGACCGCTGCCAGTTCATGTTCTCTGAAGGCCGTCAGTGCACTATGGCGCGCTCCGATATTCATCCCTCCCTCTGCCCCTACCACTCGGAAAGAAAGGAGCAGTCCCTTTCCGCGAAAAGGCTACCAACAGAATGCGCTTTTCGCGGCCAGCAGAGTCGAGCCTCGCGGCGTTAGCACAGTCGCACCTTCGCGGGTCCCAAAGCCGAGCTTGTGCGCGTTCGTAAAGTCCAGGCCGCTTTTGACGCATAAACATAAAAATGTCGGAGGCAACGCGTGAGAGGGAATGAGCAACCGAGTATTGACGTTGTCCAGCCGGCCCGGCGGTATCCACCCGCTCGGAGTCGTTGTCGAATCGTTACGTTTTGTGAATGCGCATGCCTGATGCCGAGGCCCCGCCCAGAAGCTCAGAGACGCGCAGTCGGAGGGAGAATGAGAAAGATGTTATGGCGTAAACCGATTGTCCTGGGGTTGCTGTTGATTACGATGGTTTCGGGCGCATACGCCCAGAATCGATTTGAAATCGAGCCTTTCGCCGGGGCCCGCTTTGGCGGGCGGATCACCATCAATACGCCGGACGTGGATTATCTGCCGATCGATAGCAGTCTGAACTGGGGATTTACCACCGGCGTGAGCATTATTCCGCATCTGTTTGGCGAATTTATGTGGAACCGGCAAACCACCACGCTCAGCGCGCACGACACTTTACTTGGCCAGACGGTCCCGCTCACTACGAGGGCGCATCTCGATCTTTATCATTTCGACTTGCTCTACGAATTCTGGACGCCCTCCAAGATCCGCCCGTTTGTCGTTGGAGGCATCGGCGACACGCACTTTGATTCCCACGGAGTAGTTTCGTTCGAGAATCGCTTCTCTTATAACCTCGGAGGTGGGGTGAAGTATCTCTTCACGCCGCAAGTGGCCTTGCGCGCGGACTTGCGGTGGTCGCCCTCGCGCACAACTGCTGCGAGCACGACCTTTTGCGATCCCTCGCTCGGCTGTTTCACCACGCCGGTGAATCGTCACGCGGAGCAGGGGCAGGCCGACATCGGTTTGGAATTTCGCTTCGGCGATTGGAGACGCTAAGCCGCGTTCAGCGTCACTTGAGGATTGGCTTCGGCGAGCTTTTTTATGGTGGCGAGCATCTTGCGCTCCATGACGAAGTGCGCCGGTTCCCAGAAAACGAAGTTGACGATACGGTCCCATAGCGTGACGTTTGCGGCGTGTCTCAGCCGCGCGATGACGCGCGTGGTGTTCACGCCTTTGCGTTGCAAGGCAAAAGTCCAAGTCGTGTCGAGACCGTCTTTGCCTGAGCGGATCAATTCCCAATCGGACGGAGTGGCGAGCACCAGCGTGCGCATGGGCTCAACCAGCGCGGCGATCATGCGGGCCTGGCCGCCGAAGCGCTTTGGCGAGCCAAACCAAACCGTGTCTCCGATGGAGCGCTGCTGCCATTCGGGGACAATGCGGAACGTGTTGTGCATGTCGCAGCCGATCAGATTCTCGAGGAAGCTGTAGCTGTAGAAGCCGCCGCGGTCCTGCCCGATCTGCACGATCCAGCGCCAGACGGCTTCGGCAGGAGCATCAATATTGACGGCGTGGGTGACGACCGCGGAGGCGTAAGGCGAGAGGGCATCGCCCGGGAGCACGGCGATGCGGTCGAGGTGCGTGGCGCCCCAATGCAAATGCCACGGTCGAATGATGTAGAGATAACTGAAGAGCAGCGCTGCGAGAATGAAAATGACAATCGCCGCCGCGTGCATTCGTGCCTCCGAGCCCCGGGTCGTCATTGTATCGCGGCGGGGATTCCCATCGCATTCGCTGAGGATTGTGGAGCTACGACAGGCGGGCGGTGAGACGAGGCAGACGGGGCAGACGGGGCATCAAACAGCGACTTCTACGGTAGTGAGGCTTACTGAAACGCGCTCTGGGATCTCTTCGCCACTGGCGATGCGATCTTGAAGATGCAAACGGATAGCGTCCTTGATGTTTTCGACGGCCTGTTCGTAGGTGTCGCCTTGGCTATAGCACCCTTGGAGGGCCGGGCAGGAAACGAAGTAACCGTCAGCATCGCCTTCGATCACGATGGGCAATGTGAGTTGTCTCATAAGCGAATTATAAGACCTCCGGTGCGGTGCGACCAGTCGTCTTGCTCATGCGGTCAGCCGCGGAAGGCGCGGGTGCCGCCGGGAAGATTGCTGGTGCCGCCGTCGATGACGATTTCCTCGCCCTGAATGTAGGACGAATCGCTCGAAGCGAGGAACAGCACAGCGCGGGCGACTTCTTCGGGTTCGGCCCAGCGCTCGAGCGGGACGATCTTCGGCAGGAGTTCGTTTACCGCAGCGATCTGCTGTGGTGTGCGGGTGCGCTCCCACAGCGGCGTGCGTGTGTAGCCCGGCGTGACCACGTTGACGCGAATGCCGCGCGGACTCAGCTCCGCGGCCATAGACTTCGCCATGGTACGCACGGCGGCTTTGCTCCCGGCGTAAGCGGAGGTGCCCGGCATGCCAAGTTTGCTGGTCAGCGAACTGATCAGCACGATGGCGGCGCCGTCGCGCAAGAGCGGCAATGCGCACTGCACGGTGAAGAACACCGAAATGAAGTTGAGCTGGACCTGCTTCTCGAAGGCGGAGACTTCGGTGCGGCCGAGCGGGGTAGGGGCGGAAAGGCCGGCGTTGGCGAAGAGAATATCGAGCGCGCCGAAGCGCTGCTTTACTTCGGAGAACATGCGCTCGCGGTCGGCGGCGTCGGTGACGTCGGCGCGAATGGCGAATGTGGCGGAACCGAGGGAATCGGCGGCGCGCCGCAATGTCTCTTCGTTGCGGCCGGTGATGGCCACCTTTGCGCCTTCGTCGACGAAAAGGTGGGCGGAGGCCAGGCCGATGCCGCTATTGCCGCCGGTGATTAGTGCGAATTTGCCGTCTAATTTGCCCATGGTCGTGGCCTTAGTTGTTGGTGCCGAAACTCCAGAGAGATCCCTCGACTCGCGTTGCTCGCTCGGGATGACCATCCTGATCGGATGGTCAATTTGCCGTCTAATTTGCCCATAGTTGACGGAGCATTATCGAGTGCAAAAGGGAAAAGTGCTAGTCGTAGCTGTGGGTTTCGCCGGTGCGGACGGGACCGGAGAAGCGGCGATAGAGAAAAATAAAATAGACGGCGGCGAGGATCATACCGACGATCCACCAAGCCAAACCGAGACGAAGTGCGTGATCGGAAGTGCGGGAGTTGTAAATCGAAAGCGAGAGCGCGGGTCCGGCGCGCGCGGGAAGCACGTACGGATAAAGGCCGAACGCGACGCTGGTCAGCATACCGAGCAGGTAGCCACAGGAATGCACGAAAGCGCGGCGAGCTTTTGCTGGCGTGCTTGCTCCGCGCAGATAGTAGAAGATTCCGGCGAGGCTGGCGATAACGATGGCGGGGAAAACAAATCCCCAAGGATGTGCGCTGAGATTGAGGAGAATCTGAGGCTGAATTTGCAAGCTGATTAGTGTGACGAGCAGAGTCATAACGAGAACGGCCCAGAAACTGAGCCGGGCGATGCGGCGAGCGCGCTCGGCGGCTTCGGCTTCGCATTTGTAGGCGACCCAGAGCGCGCCGTGCATGGCGAGAGCAAGATAAGCGGCTAAGCCGATCAGGATCGTGTACCAATCGAGAATGCCGGCGTCGGCGCCGAAGCGAAAATTAGTCCACAACGGCTCGAAGAAATAGCCCTGCGCATCGAGTGGCACGCCGCGCACCACGTTGCCAAGCGCCGCGCCAAAAAAGATGGCCAGCAGAGCACTCGAAAGGCAGAAGGTCAGATCCCAGAAGGGCGGCCACACGCCACCGGCGATGTGACTGCGAAATTCGACGGAGATGCCGCGCAAGATGAGCAGCCAGAGCACCATCATCAGGGGCAGGTAGAAGCCGCTGAAGCTCGAGGCATAGAGAACGGGGAAGGCGAAGAAAAGCGTACCGCCGGCGACGATCAGCCAGACTTCGTTGCCGTCCCAGACCGGCGCGATGGAGCCGATGACGGCGCGGCGTTCGGCATCGGTGTGCGCCACGCCCAGATGCACGATGCCAACGCCGAGATCGAAGCCGTCGAGCAGCACGTAGATGGCGAGCATGAAGGCGACGAGGCAAAACCAGAGCGTGGGCATGCGCGAACTCCTCAGTCGGATTGAGGTACGGGCACCGCGTGCGGCTCGGCGGCGGGCACGGGGCCGTGTTCGATTTCGCGATAAACGAGAAAAAGGAAAAGAATCCCGAGGACGAGATACGTTCCGAAGAAACCGATCAGCGTGAACCAGACGTTGCCTGAGGAAACCTGCGGCGAAATTCCGGCGGGCGTGCGCATCAAGCCGTAAATCACCCAGGGTTGGCGGCCGGCTTCCGCAGTGATCCATCCGGCGGTATTGGCGATATAAGGAAAGGGAAACGCGAGCATCAGGATCCAGAGCATCCAGGGCGAGCTGTAAAGGGAGGCGCGCGCGAGAAGAAAAGCGGCGACGAGCAGGATGGCGATGAAGATGGTGCCGAGTCCCACCATGACGTGATAGCTGTAATACACGAGCGGAATAAAGTCGGGCCAGTCGCTTTCGGGAAAGCTATCGAGGCCTCGAACTTCGGCCGTCCATGCGCGGTAGGTGAGAAAGCTGAGCGCTTTCGGAATGATAAGAGGATTATCCACGCGGCGATTCTGGACGTCGGGTTGGCCGAGAATGGCGAGGGGCGCGCCTTCCTGGCTGACGAAGAGGCCCTCCATCGCGGCGAGCGTGACGGGCTGATAACGCGAGACGAGCACGCCTTGCGCATCGCCGGTGGGATACAGCTGCAAAAGCGCCGCGACGACTCCGACACTGATTCCGGTGCGCAGAAAAATGCGCGCGTCGCTCTCGAATCTTCGGGAAAGCAAATAAAAGGCGCCTACTGCTGCCATTACAAAGGACCCCGTTTGCACTGCGCCGAGCATGTTGTGGGCGTATTGCCAGAGCGCCCAGGGATTGAGCAGCAAACCCCAAAAGCTGGCGAGGGCGAAACTGCCGTCAGGGCCCTGCGAATATGCAAGCGGATGCTGCATCCAGGCGTCGGTCGCGATGATGAGATAGCCGGAAAGCCAGGAACCAAGCCAGACGAGAAACACCGAGAACCAGTGGCCGATCTGGCCGAGGCGCTTTTCGCCGAAAAGCATCAGCCCGAGGAAAGTCGATTCCAGGAAAAACGAGAAGACGCCTTCCATTGCGAGTGTTTGGCCGATTACGCCGCCCGCGGAGCGCGAAAAAGCGGCCCAATTTGTGCCGAATTGAAATTCCATGGGAATGCCGGTGACCACGCCCAGCGCGAAGTTGATGGCGAAGATGCGAGCCCAGAAACGGACGGCGCGGTTATAGCTTTCGTTGCCGGTGCGCAGCGCGACCGTTTTCAGAATCAGGAGAAGCAGCGCAAGCCCCATGGTGAGCTGCGGGAAGATGTAATGGAAGGTTATGGTGAAAGCGAAGTGAAGGCGGTCAACGCCGACGGCGCTTCCCATGTGATCACCCCTGGGAGGGCGTTCTGTAAGGTTTCATTCTATACGGTGACGGACGGCACGAACCAGAGAGTTAATGGTAGTGGGTGATCAGGAAATCTGGTAGCAGCGCGGTTGCCAAGACAACATTCTAGATGGGCGCGCTGAAAGGCGCTGGGGGACTTCCAGGAAACGCAAGGACCCACACGTAAAAACGACCCTTCGCAGTTCAGGACAGGTGGGGTGGGGCACCCGAAGAACCAAGAAAAAGCAGATCCCTCGTCGTTCGCCCGCATGGAGACATGCGGGCGAACTTCCTCGGGATGACAACTTTAGTGTACATGAGGCAAGATCCGAGGAAAGGACCCACGCATAAACGCACAGCCAAGAGTGGCTGTGCCACGAAGCCCATCTACCCACCCTAGAAACGACGGGTGGGGCGCCCGAAAAACCATCGCGCATTTAGCGTGACCCACACTTACAATGGAGAAAAAATAGACGAGAGGATCAGGGAAAGAAAGATTAAATCCGCACCCGCCAGGGGAACAGGATGCGGGGGCGGTTCGAGTCAGTGTATATTAACGCGCCCCAAATATTTGCTGCGTGCGCGCCGGTTGAAAGAGGCGCCGCGCAATTCCCGAGAGGAGGCTGCTCAGAATTATGAAAGCGATTCAGGTGCCGCGGCATGGCGGCGCTGAAGTTCTCACACTGGTGGATCTTCCCGTTCCGCAGCCAAAGCCAAACGAAATCGTGGTGAAGATAGGTGCCGTGGGAATCAACTTCATTGACGTTTACTACCGCGAAGGACGTTATCCCATCCCGCCGCCGTTTGTTGACGGGTCCGAAGCGGCAGGGACGGTGCATGCGGTGGGGAGTGAAGTGAAATCGTGGAAGCCGGGAGACCGCGTCGCCTACTGCATGGTCCTGGGTTCCTATGCTGAATACGCCGCCATCCCTGCGGAGCGCGCGGTACGCCTGCCGAACGGGGTGAGCGACCAGCAAGGGGCCGCGGCGCTGCTGCAGGGCATGACCGCGCATTACCTGGTGCACAGTACGTACCCGCTGAAGAAAGGCGAAACGGCGCTGATTCACGCCGCGGCAGGCGGCACGGGCCTGCTGCTGGTACAGATGGCCAAAGGGATCGGCGCGCGCGTGATCGCGACGGTGGGCTCGGACGAAAAAGCGAAATTGGCACGCGAGGCGGGCGCGGATGACGCGATCGTCTATACGCGGCAGGATTTCGAGGCGGAGACCAAACGCCTGACCGATGGGAAGGGCGTACACGTCATCTACGACGGCGTGGGAAAGACCACTTTCGACAAAGATCTGAATTTGCTGCGGCCACGCGGTTATCTGGTGCTCTTTGGAGCTTCCAGCGGGCCCGTGGCGCCTTTCGATCCGATCCTGCTTTCGCAGAAGGGATCGATATTTTTGACGCGGCCGACGCTGGGGCATTATGCCGCTTCGCGAGAGGATCTCGAGCTGCGATCGCGCGAGGTGTGCGAGCAGATCTCCGGGGGGAAACTGAAGCTGCGCATCGGGCACGTTTACAAGCTGAGCGAAGCGGCACAGGCGCAGCGGGACCTGGAGGGGCGGAAGACGACCGGGAAGTTGCTGCTGATTCCGTGAGTGCCAGTTCGGCGGGACCCTACCGCAATCCGAAAACGAAATGACGGCAAAGGCCCCAGGGCCGCTCACAAATGCAAAAACGTGAGCGCGCCCTGGGCTACAAGGTGCCCTGGGGCGACCGACGAAGAGACGGGTTGCCAGGACGTTTGGGTATGAAGCTGGTTTTCACCGCAGTGTTGATGATTGCAGTGAGCGGGCCGGCGGCGGGTCAGGACGAAGATTTTCACCGTGCGAAGTTTCCTGACAGGCCCGAGGCCATCTACAAAGCGGCTGAGCGCGCGATTATGCGCCGGCACCCGAAAGACCACTGGATCACGCTTCGCGACGACGATCATCTCCAGCTGCACTTTCAGACTAAAACTACCCTCGGCAATGTGGGTTACCGTATGGTTCTGACGGTGAAGCCTGAAGGCGCCGGTTCGCTGGTGCAGATCGATGCGATGCGAATCCCGGTCAAGCACGGTTTGCTTTTCGGCGACGGGAAAAAGGAGATCGAGGAAGCATTTCGGGATCTTTCGGCCGAGTTGCAGAGCCAGTAAATGGCGTTGGGACAAGCACGTAAAGTGCCCACATCTCCCGGGCTCGGGCGTGTGGAGCATCTGCATAAAAAACCCGCACCCTTGAAAACGACCCTTCGCAGGCTCCGTTCGAGACTCCCTTCGAGACTCAGGGCAAGCAGGGCGAGCGGTGTGGGGCACCCGGAAAACCAGGAGAGATCCTTCGCTCACGTTGCACGCTAAGAAGCAAGAAAAAGCAGATCCCTCGTTTTTCGCCCGCATGAAGACATGCGGGCGAACTTCCTCGGGATGACAACATTATTTCTGTGCGCACGGCAAAATCCGAGAAAAGTCACGTAGGGAGATGCACAGCCAGAAAACGCTGAACCACGAGGCCAACGCACAGGCATTCGCCAGCACAGATCGACCCACACGCAAAGACGACCCTTCGCAGGCTCCGTTCGAGACTCAGGGCAAAAGAAAAGGGCCGGAGTTGAAATTGAACTCCGGCCCTTTTTGTTGTTGCTGCCGCAAAGCGGCCGGTTGAGGTTCGGTTAGAAGAGCAGCTTCAGACCGAGCTGAATGGCGCGGGGACCGCCCGAGCCGAGAACCGGATTGGAGCCGCCAACGTCTGCCGTAACGCAGCCGCAGGCGAATCCAGCGCCAACCGAAGGATCGTTCGTCGCGGCCCCGCCACCCTGGCCGCCGTAGGGATTGGCGAACGTGACAGTGTTGAGCAGGTTAAAGAATTCGGCCCGGAACTGCGCCGTGAGCCGTTCCTTAAATTTGAAACTCTTGCTTACAGACATGTCCCAATTCCTGAAGCCAGCGTCGCGGAAGATATTGCGTCCGGTGGTGCCGAACGATCCGATCGCAGGAGGAATCAGGACGGAATTGCCCAAGGCGTAGCAGCCGAGGGAATTGAGCGAATTGAGAGCCCCGGGGCCTGCCTTTGTCGCAGCGGCCACGCACTGCTGGGGAATAGTTGCAGCGCAGCCAGGCAGGCCTGCGCCGAAACATGGCAGGCCGCCGGCTCCACCGGCCTGGACGTCTCCGTTGAATGTGGTGAACCCGTGGACCTCTTTAAAGTCGTTGGGGTTGCCCACGAAGATCCACTGCTCGCCTTGACCGTCCGTGGCGGAGGCTAGCTGATTGAACTCGCCCGTGCCGCTGAAGTCATTGGCGCTATCCTGCACCCACCAGGGGAGGCCACTCTCGAGAGTCACGATGGAGTTCAGTTGCCAACCTTCCAAAAGCTGACCCTTACCCTTGCGGCCCGGCAGGTCGTAGGTGATCGAAATAGTCCCGCGATGGCGGATGTCTGTATCGGCGCTGCCGTAAAGCAAGTTGTTATTGGGATAGATGGGAACGTGCTGAGTGCCCCAGTTATCGGAAGCGATGTCCAAGGCGTGAGCGTAAGTATAGCCAACCGTGAAAGAGAGACCGTGGGAGGTTCTCTGGGTGGCGGTTACCTGGAGGCCGTTGTAGTTGGAGAAGTCGTTATTCGAAAGAATGTTTACATTGGACAGATAAGGGAACTTGGCATTGAACGGCCGCGCGGCCTGTTCCAGCGCTGGACTTGCATCGGCGGCGGAGCAGGTGAGGGCCGAGCCCGCTGGCGTGGCGGAGTTGGGGCTAAACGTGAACGTCGGAGCAGCGGCACCGGCGATGTTCGAATTACACCAGGCGACTTCGCTGAGAGGTGTTCCATTCAACGTCCCCGCTGGCGCGTATCCCGCACCGAGCGGTGGAGCATTGACGTCTTGCATGGAGATCAGCTTGGTGCCATGGTCGCCGACATAGGCAACTTCCAGGGAGAGGTTAGGGGTGATCGCACGTTGAACGCCGAAAGTCCAAGTGGTGACGTAGGGAATGCGGAGATTGGGGTCAACGCCCACGATAATGCAAGGTTGCGGAGTGATCCCTGAACCGGCAGGGAACACTGTGTTGCCGTCCCCGCAAGCGGGAGATGCGTTGTAAAGCGGCGTCGCGGCTGAGTTGTTGGCCCAATTGGCGCCCAGGGTGGCCAAGCCTGTCCCTGAATAGGTGATGGTAGAGACGTTAATGGCCCCGGTGGGCTGAATGATTACCGGGGCACCGCCTGCGGGCGTGAACACGAGCGGAACTCCCGTCGGAACTGAGCGGATCCCGAGCACGTTAGCAATGTTGTTCAGCACGTCGTTGCTAAGTTGTTCGTTGATGAGGCTAGCTCCGGCGCGTACGACCGTCTTGCCGTTGCCGTTGACGTCCCAGGCCACGCCGAGACGCGGCGAAAAGTTCGTGTGGTCGCCTTTATAAGCACCTTTTCCGGGGTTCACTTGAACCAGGCCGGTGGGGGAGTTGGGGTCGAAATTGCCGAGCAGATTCTGGGTTTCGGTCGGAACCGTGTCGATCTCGTACCGAAGGCCGAGGTTCAACATCACTCTTGGCTTAATGCGCCAGTCGTCCTGCACGAAAGCGGCATAGCCCTGACTGCGCATGTTCCGCTGTAAGTTTCCGGCCAGGAAGGCGGCCGTATCGGGAACGCCCGTGAAGAAGGTCGTCGTCGTATCGAAACGGAGCGGGCCTTTGGCATTGGCGGTGACGTTGGAGTCGTTCTGCATGACCAAGATCTCCCCGCCGAATTTGAAGGCGTGCTTGCCGCGCAAGTAGGAGACGTGTTCCACGAAATCCAGATTGCCATCTGGACCGACGACCTTGGGCCAGCTTGCTCCCAAGGAGAAGGAGTTGGTTAGACTTTTGATTCTGAGCTCCGGGAGGCCGAAATACAGTGGATTGGTCTGGCCCGTGAAGATGTGATAGGTAGTGCCGTTAAAAGCATAATTAGCGGGATCTTCTGTATGGTCGTTGCTGAAGAAGGTCTGGAAATAGTGCGAATAGCCAACCCGCAGCTCGTTCACCCAAGCGGAACTCGGCGTGAAAGTCCAGGTCCCGCCGCCTACTTGAGCGCGAGCGTATTGGATGGACAACTGGTTTGACTGGATCTGGCGATTTGGAGCGTCGGCCAGCAATCCGTTGCCTGGGCTAATAAAATAACTTCCGTGAAGTTCGTTTTTATCGTTGATGTGATAGTCGAGCTTGCCCAGGCCGGAGTCAATCTGATTCGTGCTATTGACCACCGTGCTCACCTGCGTGCTGCCGGAGGTATTCACAGGGAAGAGTCCTGGGAAATTTGACAGAGGAACGCAACCCGGGCCGAGTCCAGCCATTTGCATGCTCAGCGCCGTTGCCGTTGCCCCCGGCGTCTTATTCGCAGCCAGGCAAGCTCCGACTAAACTATCGGTTGTCAAGTTCGTGGGATCCGTGATCGGTGTGTGATGAGTGGCGGGATTGCCGACGGTGTAGCGCTGATCCTCGTAATTCACGAAGTAGAAGAGCTTGTCCTTCTTGATGGGACCACCAAGGGAAGCGCCGAATTGCTCCAGATTCAAGTTGGGAACGACAGCTCCGGGAGCAGTTGTAAAGTAGTCCAGAGCATCCCAACTGCCGTCGCGACCGTAAGCGTATGCAGTTCCGTGGATCGAGTTGGTCCCAGACTTGATTCCGATATTGACTACGGAGCCGGGCTTCCAGCCATATTCCGCGGCTGGATTTTGCTGGGTTTTGAATTCGTCGATGGCGTCGATGGGCAGAATGGTTCCGGCATCGCCGGCGGCCATGCCTGCGTTCATGATGCTCTGAGCCATCCAGGGATCGTTGCTATTGATTCCGTCGACCAAGTAGACGTTGTCGTGAGCGCGGATGCCGTTGGTACTCTGAGTCCAGCCGCCGCCACCGGGATAGATAGTTACGCCGGGACGCAAGGTGAGGAGATTTTCGAAATTGCGGCCGTTGAGCGGGAGGTCATTGATAATGACATTTTGAATCGTGCCGCCGAGTTCCGCGTTGGTGGTTTCAACCAGCGGGAGCTCACCGGTTACGGTGACCTTTTCGCTCTGCTCACCGGGCTGCATGGTGAGATCGACGCGAAGGTCCTGATAGACCTCGAGCGTGATGGCGGAACGCTCGGCAGTCTTAAAACCCTGAAATGACGCCGTAACGTTATACGT
>Ga0210394_10003694_pt1 | contig 18773 bp, 24 predicted proteins | sample IncBWC12MmetaG_FD_160121 | JGI IMG/M metagenome (GOLD analysis project Ga0210394, IMG submission 160121) | Forest soil microbial communities from Barre Woods Harvard Forest LTER site, Petersham, Massachusetts, United States - Inc-BW-C-12-M | ecosystem: Environmental > Terrestrial > Soil >... | reverse complement strand
CGAGACCTGGAAGCGCACGCACGGCTCACCACCGAATGAATTCCCGTCAGGATACTCCCGCGAACACTTAAGAGCAATCGGATATCGAGGCGGTGCGCTCCGAACCAGCAGGGGGAGAAAACGCGTTCCGGTACTGAAACTCAGCGGGAGTTGGCTGCAAGGATCTGAATCGCAGCTGCGACCTCAGGACTCAATTGGTGGCGTTCCTGCCATTCTGTTACCAATCGTTCGACTTCACGAATCTGCGCGTCGGTCAGGTGAGATTTGGCCTCCGACCCGTCTGCGTCTGGACCGTGCCCCTCGTTCAAAGAAAACCAGAAGTAGGCCTGTGCGTAATCCTGGGGGACGCCAAGCCCCTGCAGGTAAAGTAGTCCAAGCTGATTCCTTCCTTGCCCCGATCCGCCCAGGTCGGGAACATGCTCCGCCGCTTTCCGATACCATTCGGCAGCAAGTTGGTAGTTTTGTTCCACGCCGTCACCGTCTTCGTACTTTCGGCCCAGTTCCGCTTGCGCGTCAGGGTTGCCGCCTTCAGCGGCTTTCCGACACCATTTTATTGCCTCCTGAACGTCGACGGTGCCGAACCAATCCAGGTCATAGGCGACTCCAAGCCAAAGCTGAGCTTCGGTGTCGCCTTGCTCCGCAGCGCGCAGCAGCCACCGCTCTGCCACAGGCCGGTTCTCCGCTCTGGAGGCGAGCCCGTATGCTCGCTGGGCGGGTGCATAGCCCTGTTCTGCAGCTTTCAGCCACCATCGCGCTGCTTCCTCCGAATCTTTCGGCGCCAACCGCCCCTCAGAGTAGATATTACCCAGCCAAAATTGCGCTTCCGCATCACCTGACCGCGCCTTGGATAAAAGGTCATTCAGTTCTTCGCCCGTCAGAGTCATGAAATGGGCGTACGCAACCAAGCTCACTTGCTTGGGGTCGTTGGTCTGCTGAGCAAAGGAGCCACGCGAGGCGAAAAGCACAGGAAGGATCATTGGGAGCAGAATGCGAGGTTTCATGCGACTCTCTCCCCGAGAATTGATGCTACACCCTGTTACACTTCCGCGGCAATGCTCTCATCCCAATAGCTCCCATGCTGGGTCGGCTACTTGAACTGCAGACATTACTGATAATTGGGGCTTCTGACGATCGCTTGTGTCCCAAGCCTCATTTCACCTTACGCCGCACCTGTCCGTCCGGCCAATATCCCGCTGCGTCGCAGTTCCCTACAGTACCCAAAGTGAGGCCCAAGCGAAGGACAAATTACTATGGGCCGAGGAATAGACATAGACATGTTGAGGCTCGATTATCTCTCCTGTTGTTTAACGATTCTTTCGACCGTTCTTCTGGGAAAGAGACTGTGGCACGGCTGGATCATCGCCGGCGTCAATAGCGTCATCCTTTGCATCATCGGAATGCGCACCGCCCAGTTCGGACTCGTCCCCGCAAACCTCTTCTGCATCGGGCTCTACGCCAATAACCTCTGGAGTTGGCGGCCTAGACCGGCCAAGCCACAGCCGATCACGGAACTTGCTCGCCAGCAAGCAGGCTAGTGTTGCAGCGCCAGGTTCATCTCTCCCTCGGCTCCTGGCACACCTTCCAAACGGCATCTCTTTAGCTCGTTATGATTGTCCGTGCTGTGAATTGACCTTCGTGTGGTGTTGCAGCCCAGCCTCAGGCGGTCGCGGGTTTGGATCTGGCTGACGCCTCCGTGGTGGAGGAGACGTCTTCCGCGCGCAGCCCTTCCAGGATTTGTTTCGCCCTTTTGACGTCGTCGGAAGTGTCGCAGTGGAGGGAAAGCAGGATTCCTCCCTTTTGCAGTCGCCCCTCGTACCGCTTGGCCTCGAACTCCGGAATGCCCACCCCGATCAGCGCTCCGGTGAACCCTCCCACGGCTCCACCGACGCCGATTCCCGCCAAGGTAGCCATGATTGGCCCCGCGGCGATGAACGGTCCGATACCTGGAATCGCCAGGGCTCCAATGCCGGCGAGCAAACCGAGCGCCCCGCCCAGGACGGCTCCTGAGCCGGCCCCTGCCGCGGCGCCTTCGGGCGCTTTTGTGGCCTTCTCGGTTCCCATGTCTTTGTTCCCGATTGTTTCGGGAACCAGCACGGAGATATCCGAGATCGGGAATCCGTCTCTCGACAACGTTTCGACGGCGTATTCCGCACGCGCGAGCGATGAAAAGATTCCGAACACTGCTGTTTTTCCTGCCATTTTTGTTGCTCCTTTTTCCACCCAAGTTGTCGATTACCCAGATTTGGCGGCGCCGCGCCACGATGGCGCGTCCTCCGGATGCGAGGCAGCCTGATCTCGCCGCGTGGTCTCAGCGCCTCCGCGGCTCGAGAGTAAAAGCAGGATCAGGCTGAAAATTCCCATCGCCGTTCCGAGCGGCATGCGGGGAAGGGACACAATCGCGGCAGCCACAACCATGAGGCCAGCAACTCGAAGGTTCGCCAGGAGGGCCCAGCCAGCCAGGATTCCCAGCACGCCACAAACAGCGGCGAGAACAATTGCTGCTCCGTACAGCACATGGAATTCGTCCATCAAGGTGAACGGGTCGGAGACGCGGCTAAGAAGGGCGCCAAACATCATGGTCGCATTGTTCTGGAAGGAAACCAGCCAAAACCCAAAGACAATGGCGAGCACGCCGTAGATTAGCCAGCAGATTCCGAGAATTCGGAACGGCCGCCCTGAATAATGACCGGAAATCACTTCTGAAATCATGCTGGTGGCCTACACAGACGAACGTCTGTCCAGGAAGGCGAATACGATCAGAACCAAAAGGAGAAGCGCAAAACCCCCACTCGGGTAGTAGCCCCATCCGCCGCTGTACGGCCAAGCGGGCAAACTTCCAAGCAACGCCAGGACAACTATGATGAGAATAATCGTTCGCAACATGGAGTCTCTCCTATGAACGCGGCTTGGCCTGCGGCGTGCACGCTAGGCCAGATCTTCCAGCGTGAGGCGGTTGTACTTCTCTGCAAGTCTCAGTTTATAAGGGCGTACCAAGTCGATGCTTTGGCCATTTTCCTTCCCCGGGAGCACAGGGGCTTAACCCGCGCTGCGCCCCACACGTCCCCCAATCAACGTGATCACAATAAATTCCAACCTGCCCGGCGGACAATCCGCAGGACGGTGTAGCCCTCGCAAAAATAAGCCTGTAGCATTCGGCGTCGGAGCGCGGGAGAAACAGCCTCTGGCATGAGAATTCAGTTCGTGCAGCTTGCGGCGACGCAGCTATAATCAGCTTTCCAACAAAGGAGGGATCGATGCGCGCCGCCACTGCATGGCTGATTTGCCTCGGGATGAGCATCTGCGGCCTTTCCGCTCTCGCTCAGAGTTCCGCAGACAGGACCGGCACGCCGGCTTCGACGGCCGATAAAGCGGGCGAACCGCCGCGCGGTCCCGCGTTCGAATACCTTGGCCGCCTGCGCGCCGAAACGGGCGCGCGCACCGTCGTCGAAAACGGCCCGCAGGGGACGCGCACGATTGTGCAGATTGTCGGCGGCCGCTTCGAAGGACCGCGCGTCAAGGCATCGGTCCAGACGCCGGCCGGCGACTGGATCACCAACCGGGCCGACGGCAGTTACAAGCTCGATGTGCGGCTGACATTGAAAACGGACGACGGGGCGTTGATCCTGGTCACATACAACGGGATCGGCCAGACGACAAACGCGGGCGCATCGCTGCGTGCCGCACCCCTCTTTGAGACCGGCGACTCGCGCTATACATGGCTCACTCGGCTGCAGGCGGTCGCGGTGGGCGAGCGTGCCGGCACGACCGTCTCGTATGACATCTACGCGCTGAAGTAGCTCCCCCAGAGATACAAGTGTCGTTGAGAAGCGAAGAAGGTGCCCGCGCTACTCCTTGTTACTGAAAACAGCAACCTCGTGCGCTTTGAGCCTTCCCTCCCCTATGGCAAAGACCTACAGTTGTGGCCGTCCGGCTGTGCGCGGACTCCCCCAGCCTGCACGATCGCACGGAGAAATTTTAAATTTTCGCTGCATTGGTCTGGAGCGTGCATACAGCTATGATCCAGGAACGCCGTTCGTACAGCAGAAAGACGCTGAACCCACTTCCCTATATCAATCTGGCGGATGCTAACGGAGGCATTGTGCTCGACGTCTCCGAGCAAGGTCTCCGCTTTCGGGCCACTTCTCCGTTGGAGCCCGCGGGGCCGATCCATTTCTCCTTCTCGGCTCATTCCGATCTAGTCGAAGGGATTGCCGACCTGGTGTGGACCGACCCGGCCAAGAAAACCGGGGGCTTGCGGTTCACGCAGGTCTCTGATGGCGCCCGCGACGCGATTCGAAATTGGCCGCACCAATCAGACTTGCTGCTGAGCGTTGGCGAGGACTTTATGCTGCACATGCCGCCATCGGACGAATCCTCGCGCGCAGGCGCACGCGGACTTGGCGTGTTCGATGCGGCACTTCAGTTCGCCAGTTCCTGGTCTAAGCGATTCGGATCAACATTGCGAGAGTGCTTGCAGCTGGGACAAAAGGAAGGCCTGGCCGCCTTTGACGCACTCCCGTTGGAGGGTCGTTTCAAGGAGCGGAAACGCAGCCTGTTCATCGCGCTTTCTATAACCGTCGTGGTCATTCTGCTCTCCACCTTGTCTTATGTCCGTCACCGCGAAGTGGGCGAGTGGCTGGTACGGCTGGGAATGAGAATTTCCGGGGAGGGCCAGCTGCAAGCAGTCACACAAGCCGCTCCATCCACTCTTTCGATGCAGCCCATCGGCGCCGGCGGAATGTCTACTGACAATTCGAAGGTTGTGGATACGCAGGAGCAAGCTGCTCTCCAGCCCACAAACGCTGCAACCACGGCAATCTCCCAGGAGACCACATCGAAACCGTCTCTGCCGGAGCCTCGGGCAGCGAATGTTCACCCTCCGACTCATGCAACTCCCGGCAAGGAGCTTGTCGTACAGGTTGCGGCGTTGAAGCAAGAGGCTGAAGCCCACGAATTAGTCGACAGCCTGCGGCACAGGAATTTCCAGGCATTTGTGCGCACTCTTCCAGCTGACCCGCTCTATCGGGTCTTGCTCGGCCCTTATGCAAATACAACGGCTGCGCGCACAGCCGTCGATCAACTCAAAAAGGCCGGCATCGACTCCTTTATTCGCCGTGAACCAGCTGCTGTCCTGTCCGGATCCTTGCGAATACCAACCCCCTGACAGGCGCAGCTTTCTCAACGTTTCGAAGAGGGCAATTTTGGTTTGGTCGGAAGCGCCACGGGTGTATAAGTACGAGTTTAAGGTAAGAATTTGATTCACCATGAGATCGCGCACAACAAATGGCGATCGCGGGAGGGGGCCCATGAGTGCGAAGAAATCGGACCGGAGGCAATTCCTGAGAAACGGCGCTGCCCTGGTTGGTTTGGCCGCCGGAGCGGCAGCGGCGAGGTCCACGGGGGCGCAACCGCTTCCGCAGCCAGATGGCCCGTCGCTCCAGCAGGATCTCGCCAAGGCGGCCGCCGATACCTATGAGGGCACGCCTGGACCAGCCCCGGGACAGCACTTCGATGCCGTCTACGGCCTGCGCTCCCGTTATGAAACCTCGGGACGCGTGGGCGGCATTGGCGCCTTCCACCACGGCCCCGACGGCAAATTCAGCCGTCCCTTTCTGGGCGCTTTGACTCCGCTTCAGGATGTGATCGGGATCATCACGCCGGCCGCGCTCCATTACTACGATTCACATGGTTATATCCCTCCGGACATCGACCCCAAGCAGCATCGTCTTCTCGTTCACGGCATGGTGGACCGGCCCATGATTTTCACCATGGAGGATCTGAAGCGCCTTCCCGCCGTGACGCGAACGCATTTCATCGAGTGCAATGCCAACGGCACCACGTCCGGGCATGGGCGCGATCCGGAAGCCACGCCCCAGATCACGCACGGCCTCACGAGTTGCAGCATCTGGACGGGCGTCGTTCTGTCCCGGGTCCTCGAGATGGTGGGAGTGAAAAAAGGGGCGAGCTGGATTCTGGCGGAATCGGCAGAGGGAACTCGCTTTTCGAAAGGCATTCCGATCGAGAAGGCCATGGACGACTGCCTGCTGGCCTATGGCCAGAACGGCGAAGCGGTGCGTCCCGAGCAGGGTTACCCGTTGCGGCTGATCTCCCCCGGCTATGAAGGAATCTACAACGTGAAGTGGTTAAGCCGGCTCGAACTGGCGGACATGCCCGCGATCACGGAAAGGGAGCTCTACTACAACACGACAGTGACGGAGGGCAAGTTTGCGGACCACAAATCGCGCTGGTTCCGATTCGAAGTGGGGGCGAATTCCGTAATCACGCGCCCGGCCGGCGGACAGCGGCTGGACAGCCATGGATTCTGCGAGATCACCGGCCTGGCGTGGTCCGGCGCGGGCGCCATCCGCAGAGTCGAAGTATCCACCGACAACGGCCAGACCTGGAAGGACGCCGAACTCCAGGCGCCGGTGCTTTCGAAATCGCATACGCGATTTGGCTTTCCCTGGGCCTGGAACGGCGGGGAGACGGTGCTGATGTCCCGCTCAACGGATGATCGCGGGCAGGTGCAGCCCACGCTTGTTGAGTTGGGAAAAATCTGGGACGTGAGCGCGGACTACCTCCGGACACACGGCTTAGGTCATTCGAACGCCATTCGGCCGTGGAAAGTGATGGCAGATGGGAGTGTGCTCAATGCGATCTAAGAATCTTCTTTTGCTAGCGGCGATCCTCGTTGCTTCCGCCACGGCAGCGGCGCAGACGGAGAAATATGAAGGCGTTGGCAAGACGGCGACCCCAGAGGAGATCCGCGCCCGGGACATTACGGTTCTTCCTTCGGGACATGGACTCCCGCCGGGAGAAGGAACCGCTAAAGAAGGCGCCCCGATCTATGCGGCCCAGTGCGCGATGTGCCACGGCGCAACGGGAAAAGAAGGAGGCCCGCTCGCTCCGAAGCTGATCGGCGACACGTCCTATGAAAGGGGCCCGATGACCTCGTGGCCGTTTGCCACATCGGTCTGGGACTACATCAACCGCGCCATGCCCCGCTATCGCGAAGGAACACTCACACCCAGACAAGTCTACGCGGTGACCGCCTTTCTCCTCTATCGCAGCGGCATCATCAAGGAGACAGACGTCATGAATGCGAAGAGCCTGGCGGAACTGCAAATGCCGAATCGCAACGGTTGGGTTCCTTCGCGGCTGGAGGATATCCCTGACTTAAAGAAACGCGCAGGCCGCAATGGGCAATACCCCGGCCCCGATCCGGATGCTTCTTCCGGGTCGAAATAGGATCGCGCAGTCGAACCCCGCCTCACTTCTTATGAATGCCGCCCTCTTCCCACTCAGGGCACAGCACATCGTGATGGACATTCAATATTTGCCCCGTACAAGCACCACGGTCTTGCGCGTACACGGATTCATCAATTCCCGTACAGCAACCTGAGGATGGTTCGCAAATCCTGGGGGTTCTAGAGTTCATATGTGACCCACACGAGTCATTGCAACCAAATCCAGGAGGAGCACAAATGCGAATCAATAAATTAATTCTCGGATTTTCCGCCTTATTCGCGGCCCTGAGCATTGTCCCAGCGTTGCCGGCCCAGGATTTCAATCACGGCGAAGTCGGCGCGTTTGCGGATTACTTTCGCTTGGGTCAGACGGGGAACAATTTTGTTGGAATTGGGGGAAGGGCGGGAGTCAACGTCACCTCCTTCGTGCAATTCGAAGCGGAAATGTCCTATGACTTCAACCAGGTGTTTACGGAAGGATTCCAAAATACCAGCGGCGGCACTGCGACCTTCGCGAGTTCGAACATGCGCGTGCTTCACGGGCTGTTTGGCCCAAAGATCCAGACCAAAGGCCCGGTCAAGTTTTTCCTGACGGCCAAAGGCGGGTTTGTCAATTTCCGGTTTGATCCGGTTCCCGCTTCATTCGGCACGTTCACGAGCAGCGTGGACAACCTGCGGACGACCAACGTGTCGGCGGCTTTCTATCCCGGCGGCGGCTTCGAAGCTTATCTTGGACCGGTGGGCCTGCGACTCGACGTGGGCGACGAAATGTATTTCGCAGGTGGTACGCACCATAACCTGAGGATCTCGTTCGGCCCGCAGATCCGTTTCTGATGACGGCAAAACGCACGCCGGCACAATGCCGCGCGTATGGGATGCCGTGAGTCCACTCTGGAGGACAGGCAGCAATGGCTAGATACGGGAAAACGGCTGGGAAAATGGTTCGAAATGCGATGCGCCGCAGAAAACGGGGTACTTTGCGCTCCGGCAGAGGCGGAAAGGGCGGAGCTGTAAAAAGCAGGAAACAGGCCATCGCCATTGCGCTTTCCGAAGCCCGGAAAAGGGGCGCCAAGGTTCCGAGAAAGAAATCCACATGAGCCGGGGCCCAGCCAGAAGCGGGCTGCGCCTCGGCCCGGCGTAAAACCGAACGCGATCGAGAGATCAAGCAGAAGCCGGGGCGGTGCAAAAACAAACCGTTCGAACATGCCGCAGTGCGTTGCTGCGGGTCAACGTGAGGCGAACTGGGCCCGAACTTACAGGGACCTGCGCATTGAAATTGTTTGGGCCACGTTGATGATCGAATCGGAGGTTCGCCATGATCAGAAAAACCAAGGCTGGCTGCAAAGTTCTGTCCGAAGGCGGAAAAAACCTGGGCGGGCCGTATAAGACAAAGAAGGCCGCTGAGAAGCGCCTTCGGCAAGTGGAATTCTTCAAACATCGAAAAGCGCGCTGACGCCGATCACCGATCAAAGCAAGAATTCTCATGCACAGCACGCGGCAGTCCTCAAGGGCCTTCTCACCCAAGCGATCACCTGGATCTAATGTGGTGTTCTGGATCGAGCAGCTCGCCTGATCCGCGTCTGCCCCTGCAACGTAGAACTTTCCTTCCGTACATCGCAGCTTCAATGTCATGTTTCGATCCGGCGGCGAGGACTCCGGAGTCTGACGGGATTCCTTCCCGACGCACACCGGCGCTTTGTAACTCTTTGTCGGGACGCCGGGCGGCTTCTTTATTCAATATTTATGTGTTAGCGTAGCAGACGCTCGCATTCGCTGCGCACAGTCGCAGTCGGAGCTTGAGGAGCATTTCCACTACGGCCATGGCTACGCGTGCCAAGCTGCACCCTACGCAAATTGCCGCGCTCGAAAAGGCCCCTACCGGAATCAAGGGTCTGGACGATATCACCGAAGGAGGCTTGCCCAGGGCTCGCACGACGATCGTGTGCGGGGGGCCGGGCTGCGGCAAGACGATGTTGGGAATCGAGTTTCTGGTCCGCGGAGCGATCGAATTTGACGAGCCGGGGGTCCTGATCGCTTTTGAGGAATCCTCTGAAGACATCGCCAAGAACGTTTCTTCCCTTGGATTCGACCTGAAGGATCTGGTGGCGCGGAAAAAGCTGCTCCTCGACTATGTTCCTCTGGACCCCAGCGAAATTCATGAGACCGGAGATTACAACCTGGAAGGGCTGTTTTTGCGCCTGCAGACCGCGGTCGAATCTGTAGGAGCCAAGCGGATCGTGCTGGACACGCTCGAGGCGCTATTTTCCACTTTTTCCAACCAGGCGATTCTGCGCGCGGAGTTCCGGCGGCTGTTCACCTGGCTGAACGACCAGGGTTTGACCTCGGTGGTCACCGCCGAGCGGGGCGAGACGACGCTGACGAGGGAGGGGCTGGAAGAATACGTGTCAGACTGCCTGATCCTGCTGGATCATCGCATGCAAGAGCAAATCTCATCTCGCCGGCTGCGCATCGTCAAATACCGGGGGACCAAGCACGGAGCGGATGAATATCCCTTCCTGATCGACGAACAGGGAATCTCCATTCTTCCTCTGACTTCCATCCAGCTGCAACACAAGGTTTCCAGCGAGCGCGTGTCCAGCGGAGTTCCGGCGATGGATGAAATGCTCGACGGCAAGGGCTATTTTCGCGGGTCGACCATCCTCATCAGCGGCACCGCCGGCAGCGGCAAAACCACTCTGTCCGCTTCCTTCGCCGCGGCCACCTGCGAGCGGGGCGAGCGTTGCTTGTATATCGGGATGGAGGAATCGGGAGACCAACTGGCGCGGAATATGCGCTCGGTGAACATCGACCTCGAACGGTGGATCAAGAAAGGGCTTCTCTCCCATGAAGCCTGGCGTCCGACCCAGTTCGGCCTGGAGATGCACCTGTTGCGCATCCACAAGCTGGTCGACAAGCTGAAACCCCAGAGCATTGTCATTGACCCCATCACCAACCTGATCGGCGGCCCGAACTCCAGGGAAGTCGAGTCCATGTTGATGCGCCTGATGGATTTTCTCAAGGGTGCGCATATTACCACCATGATGGTGAGCCTCACGGAAGGGGGCCAGTCCCTGGAGACCACGCGCATCGGCGTTTCCTCGCTGGCGGATACCTGGGTGTTGCTCCGGGACATCGAGCTCAATGCCGAACGCAACCGCTGCATGTATATCTTGAAGTCGCGGGGCATGGCGCATTCCAACCAGCTGCGCGAATTCATTTTGACCGACAAGGGAATCGAATTGGTCCCGGCCTACATCGCTTCCGCGGGGGTGCTCACCGGGTCCTCCCGGGTGGCGCAGGAAGCCAGGGAAAAGGCCGAAGCCCTGGACCGCGAGCTCGGAATGCGGCGCCGCCAGGAGGAGATGACCCGAAAACGGCTGGTTCTGCAGGCGCAGATGGAAGCCCTGAAAGCGGAGCTGGCAGCTGAAGAGCAGGCGATGGAAGAGAATTCCCGGGAATACGAAACACGCAGGCTGCAGGGAGAGACGGTTCGCAAGAAAATGGCGAAAAGCCGACGTGCGTAGTGTGCGGGCCGCCGGCGCGAGGCCAGCGGCAGCCAGGAGACGGCCAATGAAAAAAACCGGCAAGCTTGGGGAAGTGGTGCACCTCCGGTTGTACGTCGCGGGGCAAACGCCGAGGTCGCTCGCGGCGATTTCCAACTTGAAGGCCATTTGCGACAAACACTTTGCTGAAAAGTATGAGGTCGAAGTGATTGACCTACTCAAGAATCCGACCCTGGCGAAGGACCATCAGATCCTGGCCATTCCCACGCTGGTGCGGAAATTGCCGATCCCGGTTCGCAAGATCATCGGCGACTTGTCGGATACCGAACGAGTCTTGATCGGATTGGATATCCGGCAGCCGGGCGCCAAGGCCGTGCAAGCTACCTAAAGGCGCATGAGTCCGGGTTAAGTGCCCTTCCCGACGGAAATTTAGACCACGATATAGGGGTTTGTCGGTATGTAAGGCGGCTTCTTCTTGGTGTATATGGAAGCTGGACGGTCTGGAACCATGACCAGAACCAAACGAGTCGCCAAAATTCGCCAACCTGCTGCGCCGGCCGCGAGCGGTCAAACGCGCGCCAGCGAGTCGGAAGAGATCGTTCACGCAATCCGGTGGGGGAAAATAGACGCCCTGGTTACTGCAGGGACGCGCGGCGACGAGGTCCTGATCCTTCAAGGCGCTGAACACCCTTACCGGGTTCTGGTGGAAGCCGTTCATGATGGGGTGGCGACCCTGGACGCCTCAGGAACGGTTCTCTACGCCAACCCGCGGTTCGCGGAGATTCTAGGTTCCACAGTGGAAGGACTCGTCGGAACCCGCTTGGAAGATCACCTGCCCCGAGGGCAATTCGAAAAGCTGAAGCCCCTCTTCGGCCAAGCCACCCAAAACCAGGAAAAACGCAGCGTGGTTCTGGAGGGAATCAACGGGAAGGGCCGCATCGCGCGATTCGTGGTCAACCCGACCAATCCGACCAATTCATCGACGCAATCAAGCGTTTACGTGGTCGCCACGGAACTGACCGAGTTGCACGAGGCCAACAAGGCCCTCGTCTCCAACGAGGAATCTCTGCGACAGCTCTCGGCGCGATTGCTTCAGTTGCAGGACGAAGAGCGGCGGCACATCGCCCGGGACCTGCATGACATTACCGGACAAAAGCTGGTTATTCAGTCCATGCAACTGTCGCAAGTACTCAGGGAGAACCGGCCCCGCCTCAATCCGGGGGCCCGGCGCATGCTCTCTGAGTGCGCTGCGTTGACCAAGGAAATCAGCGGAGAAATCCGGACGCTCTCCTACTTGTTGCACCCCCCGTTGCTCGACGAGCTGGGCCTGCCCGCCGCGGCGAAGTGGTACGCCGAAGGCTTCCAGAAACGCACCGGGATCGCCGTAGAGGTTGACATACCGCGCGATTTGCCCCGCTTGCAGGCCGAGGTGGAGATGTCTCTCTTCCGGGTCGTGCAGGAGAGCCTCACCAACGTGCACCGCTATGCCGAGAGTCCAAAGGCGGTGGTGCGTATTGAGTTATCGAGTGAGCAACTGCGCCTGGAGGTTTGCGATTTTGGCAAGGGAATCAAGCCGGGCATGCGCACCGGCTCGCACGAATCCACGCGGTATTTGGGCGTAGGAATCCAGGGAATGCGTGAGCGCATGAAGCAGCTCCGGGGAAAACTGGAGATTTTTTCGCAGCCGAACCAGGGAACTCAAGTCGTGGCCACGCTTCCCCTTTTGGGGTTGTTAGAACCGACCGAGCAGATACCCATTTTCACCCCGGACCCTTCCGGCGCTTCGGTAACTGAACCGGTGAAAGCGCCGGAAGCGCGCAAACGGATAGTCGTCGCCGACGATCACGAGGTCTTGCGACAGGGCCTGCGTACCATGCTCGAAGCGCAAAATGAATGGGATGTCTGCGGCGAAGCAGCGAACGGAAAGGATGCCGTCGAAATGGTTCTGGCCTTGAAACCGGACCTAGTGATACTCGACATCAACATGCCGGTGCTGAACGGCTTGGCGGCAGTTCGTGAGATCCTTCGCCGTCAGCCGGAGACCAAGATCCTGGTGTTTACCGTTCATGAGTCGATCCAAACCGTGCGGGAGATTCGGGCCGCTGGCGCCCACGGCTACCTTGCCAAGAACAAGGCGGGCCGGGACCTCTTGCGCCTGGTCCGGGAACTGCTCGCCGCTTCACAGGGTCTCCTCTCCCCGCAATCACCACGTTCTGGCGCTTCTACCGCGTCTCAAAAGTCTTACAGTTGGGGCAGTTCAAACGACTAAAAATCGAAATGAGTCAGCGTGCCGGGATTCGAAGTTCGTGGAGCTGGGTGTTATCTGTGCGAAGTCCGGGCTGGACAGTATTGGAGGGTAGACAACGTACGCTGCACAAGCAAATGAAAAGGGGCCAATTTTGCGCAATTTAGGCCCCCAGTGGAATTTCTTCAGTAGCTTGTGTTTACTTGCGTAGGTAGATGCCGATGTCGAACCGACCGTGATCCCAGTCGGCCTTGTGATCGCGGCACCATTTGCGGTTGTTGTCCATAATCTGTACGTCATTGGCCACCTGCCGGCTGTTTTCGCCGTGCCTGGCCGCATCCTTATCGATCCTGGCGCGATCTGCTTCGAGCTTCTCGTTGCAACTTTTGCCCCAGTCACGATCCGCCCTAGCAGGAGCACCCACACCCAGCAGCAAACCTCCGGCCAGCGCGCTGGTCAGAGCCATTCGAGTCCACAATTTAGTCATCATCAGCAGTCTCCCGGTAAACCCGTGGCCGTGAACGTCAATCCCGGCGCAGCGCTCACCTCTGGTAAATTTCATTCCGGTTCAGTCTGACACTATAGCTGCGGCAATGTTGTTCAATTTAGAACACGCATACGTAGCTAGACCTAAAACCAAAATAACTGCTACTTCGGGCTGACGTGACCGAATTGTTGTGCCGTGGATTGGTCAAGGCAAGAAAAGCCATCGAAGGGTCGATTTCTTTTTAGACTCCGGTGTCGGCGGGGCCGCTGGCGCAGGTGAGGGCGGACCAGCAGACGGCGGCGCTGCTGCAGGGGCGGCTGATGTTCCCCCCAGGCTAGTCACATATGAAACCAGCGCTCCCATATCGGCAGCATTCACACTCAGAGGGACCATGCCGGCGGCTTTCATCTGGGTAGTGGGCACTTTCAGAACGGTCGTTAGTTGAGCTGGCGGATATTGACTGGACGTATGAGTCAGCGCTGGCCCGGAGCCACCAACCCCAGTCTCTCCGTGACATCCACTACAGCCTTGAGAATCAAAAACGACCTTCCCCCGGACGGCGGTTGCATTGCCCGCCGAACTTCCGGCTGGTGCTTGCGAGGGCCCCGCTGTGGCTGGCCCAGCTGAGGACGATCCGGGAGCCGGCGGGGCCGCTGCAGCGGCGGTCGATGTTGCCCCAGGGCTGCTCACGTAGGAAACCAGAGCTTCCATATCAGCAGCATTCAAAGTCAGCGGAATCATGCCGGCAGCTTTCATCTGGGCAGTGGGTGCTTTCAGAACGGCCGTCAGACCTTTCCGAACTGCTGCCGTTTGGGCTGGCGAATACTGACTTGGAAGATGAAACAGCGCTGGCCCTGTCCCGCCACCCCCATTCTCTCCGTGACATCCACTACAACCTTGAGAATCAAAAATACTCTTCCCTTGGGCGGCGGTTGCAGCGCTTGCCGAATTTCCAGATAGTGCTTTCGATGGCATGGCTGGCGCAGGTGAGGACGATCCGGCAGCCGGTGCTTCCGCTGCAGAAGGGACCGATGCTCCTCCGAGACTACTCACATACGAGACCAGAGCTTCCATTTCGGCGGGATTCACACTCAACGCGACCATGCCAGCAGATTTCATGGCCGGGGTTGGCGTTTTCAGAATCGCTGTCAATTGAGCTGGCGGATACTGGCTGGACGTATGAGTCAGCGCTGGCCCGCTGCCGCCAGCGCCGCTTTCTCCGTGGCATCCACCGCAGCCTTGAGACTCAAAAATGTTCTTCCCCAGGGCGGCGGTTGCGGCGCTTCCCGAATTACCTGCTGGTGCTGGCGATGGTCCGGCCGTGGCGGGCGGAGCCGAGAACGATCCGACAGAGGGGGGTACTGCTGCGGAGACAGCCTTCGGCGGTCCAGGTGCAGCACTTGGTTGCGCTTTAGCAGACGCCGGCGAGGTCGGCTGGGAAGAGGATAGCGCCGGAGAGGCCGATGCTTCCCCAAGGCTGGTCACGTAGGAAACCAAAGATTTCATATCAGCAGCATTCAAACTCAGCGGGACCATGCCGGCAGCTTTCATCTGGGCAGTGGGCGTTTTCAGAACTGCCGTCAATTGAGCTGGCGGATACTGGCTGGATGCATGAGTCAACGCTGGCCCGCTTGCGCCGCCCCCGCTCTCCCCATGGCAACCACCACAACCTTGAGACTCAAAAATGCTCTTCCCCAGGGCGGCGGTTGCGGCACCTGCCAAATTACCTGCTGGTGCTCTCACCGGTCCGGCCGGCGGAGCCGGTCCCGCTGCGGTTGGCGCAGCCGCACTTGCGACCGGAGTCGGCGTATCGCCGTCGATCCACATTTTCATGTGGCTCACTTCGGACGCGTTGTGAATCATATTGTGGCAAGAAAGGCACGATATTTGATTCGTCTTGAGCGAGCTCATAATCGCGGTGTGAGTCGGATTTTCGTCAAAGCTGCGCATGCCCGCATGGCAGTGCAGACATTGCAGGTTGCTGTACGTGCCGTCCAAATGAATTGTTTTAGGTGGCGTACTCACATACTCCATATAAAGGTACCCGAGGCCTTTGAGCTTGTCCTTCAAAGGGCCATACATGGTGTAGTCGGTGTGGCAGGTATAGCAGGCCTTGTCCGGCGATACCAGGTGGTTCTGAAAATGTTGCGCAGGGATGTAACTCGCATTCAGCACGTACAGGCTCTGTCCGTGAGTTTCCATGCTGTGGCACGAAACGCAATAGGCCGTCTGTTGCGAACGCTGCATGTGAAAGGACATACCCGTGCCGATGCAAAGCACCGGAAGAATACACAGGCCTACAAAGGCGAGAATTTTGCCCGTGGCGCCGAGAGTGAACGACGGACGCACCAGAAACACACTGGCCAGAACGATCGTCAGGGCGACCAATGCGATGAGGACTCCGATTTGTCCCGACACAACTCCTCCTTGCCACGCGATCGCCGCGACCAGGAACGGAGCGCCGCCGGACGCCCCGCCACATCCCTACCTCTGCTATCTATCTCGCGAATGCAGGCGACGAGATCCTTTGATCTGCGATCCAAATCTTTTCGCGAAAACGGGCGGCCTTAATTTCTTGCCCACACGCGGGCGGCCATGAAAGATTCATCCGCGGTTCTGAGCGGCGGGAAAGGCACCGAAGACCAGCGAAAGGAGATAAACCACGATTCCCAATCCCATCAGGATTACGCCAACGAAAATAAAGAGCACAAACGAGAGCGGATGAAACCACAGCAGGCTCACAATTTCCACGAGCAGGCCCAGAATGACCAAGCTGCTCGAAACTTGCAGAAACCGCTGGATTCCGATCGCGCGGAGTTTCATAGACCGGGCCTCCGCATTTTACCCGCCGCCCTGTCGCGTGAGTCCATGTGAGACCCGCTTCTGTATCGCGCAATCTAGGTTTCGAAACTCAGACTGAATCATCACTCAAACGTTAGATTGAGGCTGTCCTCAATTGCACACGCGCTGCGTTTGAATTTGAGCGAGATCCTTTCCCTGCGGACGACAAGCGTTCGATTTTCGTCGGGGGTGCGGAACCCGGGAAACGAGTGTCCGCAATTGGGCAGTTAAAATCCTCGGAATGAGTTTAAGATGGACGCCGAGGATGGGAATACGATGCCAAATGACTCGCACCAAAGAGCTGCCGAATTCCACGAACTCGCGGCCCATGCGCACCGTGCTGCGGCGGTACACCACGGGAAAGAAGATCACCAAACCGGACACGAGCATTCCAAACAAGCGCTTGAATATGCCGAGAGGGCTTTCCAGGCGTCGCAAGAAGCTCACCGGAAATCCGTGAAGTCAACGGGCCAATCATAAGGGCGCTAAGAAGCGTGGACAGTACCGTGAAGTCGCGCTAGCGGTAACCCACGCGAGCAGGCAGATTCACCGTTATCGATAATCTTATCTGCCGGGAGCTGATAGGATCATCGCAGGAGAAACTCGGCGACTCTGAGCCAGTAGTGCAAATCGGGCAATCTGGTATAGACACCGATGGATTGTCCAATGACGAAAAGAGGAAACACGTATAGGTACACACAAACCACAAGTTTAGTCGTGGAGTACAACGCCCAGGAGAGATTTGTTGATGTAGATGTCCCGTTTAGAGTATTGGATGAAGCCCAAATCCCTGAATTTGTTCATGAAGAAATTAACCCGCGAGCGCGTTGTCCCAATCATTTCCGCCAATGTTTCTTGCGATAGATGGGCGATCTTTTTGTTAGGCTGGTCTTTCTTGCCATATTGCGCGAGCATCAGCAGAGTGCGGGCCAGCCGTTTTTCGCTGTTGTTAAAAAGTTGGTCGATTAGGTCTTCCTCGACGCGCATATTTCGTCCCAGCATATAAGCGATGAAGTGGTTGGAGAAGGAATGCTCCGCGCTGAGCACCTGAATCATTTCCTCTTTCTTAATGACGAGCAAAGTTGTGGGCAGGAGACAAATAGCCGTCGCGGTGGAAATAGATTGTGTGGTCAAACACCCTTCACCAAAGAAATCTCCTGGTCCAAGGATCGCCATAACGGCTTCTCTGCCAGATTGGTTGACCACAACCAGCTTTACGCTACCTTTCTGGATGTAGCAGACATCCTTGGCGGGATCGCCTTGCCTGAAGATGGTATCTTTCACTTCAAACAAGGCTAATGATTTTCCCAGGCCCGTTGAATGGAGAAACCATTCCACATTGAAGACAAGGCTCTTTGATCGTGCTTTCTTAGGAAAGGGAAAGACCTTGGCGGGCGCACGCGCTGCCGCAATGGACGCCATAGACTATAATGGCGCAGAGTCGGACATGCAGACTGTTCAATATTGCACAGTTTCTGGATCGCGAGGTGCCTGACATAGTTGGTTCGGATGCGAGAGCACGCTGCCCTTCATAACTCCTACGGTGTGCAATCCACGGTTTTCATGGTCACTGCTCATTGTGGCTTGGCATTTTTCGTTGCTGCCTTCTTGAATGCCTTCAATGCGGGTTTCTGCTGTTCTGTGGTCACGCGAAGATTTTTCGAATCGTGGGCTGCGAACAGAGCTTTAAACTTGTTGCGGGCAATTTCATTGGAGTTCAACACTTCCTTCTTTCTCGACGCCCGGACCGTTCTATTGAGTACAACGTGCGGAGAACAGGGCCGAATCGTGTTCAACTCGGCCCGGTAAGGTGTGGGCGGATGGCAACGCGGGGCAGCGCGAGTTATATGTCGGCGGGCACTTCTTTATATGCCGTATGGATTCCAGATGCTGTTCGATATTGAACACTCGGCTGTGACTTTCAAGCTATGCCCCTAGATAAGTCCGGTTATGCCGGAGACTGCTGGCCAAGTCCTGCTAAATCCGGCCGTCTCCACAGCCGTCGTCCATCGTGAGCTGAGCTAGAATCACACTGATCTGATACGGACCAGCCGATTATCCGCCTGGAATATGAATACGCCCAATCCGATCGAAGCTTCCTCCTCGCAACCCTCGCTTGCAGCTTCCAGCAAACGCCTGGTGCCTTGGCTGATCGCGGTGGCGTTTTTCATGGAGTCGTTGGACACTACGATTCTCAATACCGCGGTGCCGACCGTGGCAGCCGCACTTCATGTTGCCCCGCTCAGCATGAAGTCGGTGCTTGCAAGCTACACTCTGAGCCTTGCGGTTTTCATTCCGATTAGCGGCTGGATGGCGGACCGGTTCGGAACACGCCGCGTGTTCGCCTCCGCGATTGTGGCCGATCGCATCGTTGAACGATGAGCCGGCGTTCGCTAGAAAAACGGCGAGCACTACGGTCGGGACAGACAGGATCACAAAGGAGAGAATCG
>Ga0210394_10003693_pt1 | contig 18776 bp, 14 predicted proteins | sample IncBWC12MmetaG_FD_160121 | JGI IMG/M metagenome (GOLD analysis project Ga0210394, IMG submission 160121) | Forest soil microbial communities from Barre Woods Harvard Forest LTER site, Petersham, Massachusetts, United States - Inc-BW-C-12-M | ecosystem: Environmental > Terrestrial > Soil >... | reverse complement strand
GGTGTCGCTCCGAAAGGTGTGCGAGTGACGATGATTTCGCCCGGCTTCATCGAGACTTCAGGCGCAAAGGGAATGATCGCCGACATTTCAAGAGGCAGCGGCATCAGCGAGGACGCTGCGCGTCAACGAATTATGGACATGCTTGGAGGCATTCCCATGGGCCGGCCAGGCCGACCCGAGGAAGTGGCGGAGCTGGTAGCCTTCCTCGCCTCAGACCGTGGCGCGTTTATCAGCGGGGCTGATTACATTATCGACGGTGGCACCATGCCCACGACTTGATGCCCTCGTATCACGGGGCGGCAGATTAGCTCATGCTTCGCTCGCGAAGCGTGAGTCCTTCTCTCGTTCGAACGCGCCGTTCGAATGATTATCAACAAACTACTATTGACCTGCATGGTATAATATTGCATGGTCGTGGCAAGGTATTTGGGCGCGAGGCTGCCGGCTCGCGCGGCAAGGAACTCCAACCTCCGCGCCTCCGCCGGTCCAGGAGCCCGCCACGCCCGCGCCGTCGCTCTTCCCCGCGCTCTCACGCAAAATGCCGTCTCTTTGTTTTCAGTGACTTGCGCACTCTTTCCACGCTCTTTTGCGCTCTTCAAAAGCTCAACATCCCTGTTTTCATGCCCTTGCGCACTCTTGGCAAAAAACACCGGGGTGTGGGTACCCAAACGGCGAACCTCCAGCGAAACATGAGCCCGCTCGGCAACCGGCCGCTAGGTGCGCAGGCGCTTCGGCCCGCTCACGAACGGGTTGCCGCGCTCATAAAATCGCAGAACCCGGTCCACCTCCCGCGTGAGGCCGATGCGAACGCTCTCGCCGATGGCGCCGGCCGGCTGCGCCGTCCCGCCGAGCCACAGCGATCCCCGAGCGCACAGGTCCACACCGTCGTATCGGCGGTCGATCCCCAGCGCGGCGGCGAGTCGCCCCGGTCCGCGGGCCAGATCGCGCGGGCGGGACGTTCCCCGGCGGCGTTTCATGAAGGCAATTCCGTCGATCGGCTCGAGCGCGCGCAGCAGGACCCCGGCGCCGACCCCCGGCGACTCACTCGAGACGTTGAGACAGTAGCACGAGCCGTAAATGAAATAGACGTAGGCGTGCCCGCGCCGGAGAAACAGCGAGCGATTGCGCGGCGTCGGGCCGCGAAAGGCGTGTCCGCTGGAGTCGCCCACCACGTAGGCTTCCGTCTCGACGATGCGGCCGCTCATCCGGCCTTGCCCGGCGTCGCGCACAAGAATCTTGCCGATGAGGTAGCGCGCCAGTTGGGCGGTGTCTGACGGCAGCTCCCTGCGATCGAGCCGGCGGATGCGGAGCGTGGCGATGCGGGAAGTGCTCACTCGCGGCGGCGATTCCAAAATGGCTTGCCCGGTCCCGATTTACTGCAGCGCGCTATCGAGATCTTTCGCGGTGCGCTCGATGGCCGCGGCCTCGTCCTCGAGGATCTTGGCCACGCCGGCAATCGACTGCTGCGCCAGAGTCCACTGCTTCTGCTCGATTGCTTCGCGCACCGCGGGAATCGTCTTCACGCCGTAGCCCGTGTAGAAGCCCGGCGCGTATAGCTGGTGTTTGTACCATGGCCGGCCCGGCAAACCTTTCGGGTCCGTAAGCCCGCTCTCGGCGCGCAGGAGCTCCTCGTTAACCTTGTCCAGGGAGGCGTGAGCGAGCGGCTCGCCGCCGTCCTGCTCGGCATGCGCCCACGCGCGCTGGTAGTGCGCGGCGCCGGCCGCGAGCGCATCGAGGGCGCCGTCGAGCGGCGAAAAATTGAGCTGCGGAGGCTCCGCCTCGTTCTGCGGTCGCGCGGATGGCTTGGTGGGGTCGGAGGTTGCGGCAAATAGGCCCTCCGCAATTTCGCGATTGCGCTCGCGAATCTCGCTGCCTTCCCGCTCCAAAAGCTTCTTCAGGTCGCTGGCGTAATCGCGAACGGTGGACGAGAGGTCGGTGAAGTTGAACGGCAGCAAGTCGGCGTCCGCCAGGCGCATGACGGCGGTGCCGGAAGTCTGCGCGAGCGCCCGGCCGTACGCAAACGTCGGATCGTCGAAGTGCGTGAACCAGTAGAAGTCGTCGTACGCGGAGTGGTAAACGCCGCTGCCCTCCTCCTCACCTGCATAGTTCAGGTTGAGCGAGGCGACGCCCGCAAAATCGAGGAAAGCAGTGTAGTCGGAACCGGAGCCGAGCGCCTCGATCGGCAGATTGGATTTCCCGCGCAGGCGATTGCGTTCATCGTCCGAGGACGCCGTCGAGATGGAGCGCAATCGATCGCGCCGCAAGACGGAAATTCCCTGCTCGGGGTCCGCGATGTCGCGTGCGACCTGATTGGCAAACGTCTCCAGGGTGTGCGAGCCCCCCACTTCCAGATAGCCCCGATCGTTCGAGTCGGAATTGATGTAGGCCACCGCATGCTCGCGAAGCTCCGCGGCACGCTCTTCCACCCACTCGGTCGAGCCGAGCAGGCCAGGCTCCTCGCCGTCCCACGCGCAATAGACGATCGTGCGTTTCGGGCGCCATCCGGCTTTGCGCAGCTCGCCAAATGCGCGGGCTTCCTCGAGTTCGGCGACCAGGCCCGAAACCGGGTCCCGAGCGCCGTTCACCCAAGCGTCGTAGTGGTTGCCGCGCAGGACCCATTCGCCGGGGGCCGTCGAGCCCTGAATCGTGGCGATGACGTCGTGGACCGGCACCGTATCCCAATTCGATTTCACGCGCAGATGAACCTTCGCGGGACCCGGGCCGATGTGGTAGGTGATCCCCAAGGCCCCGCGCCATGCGGCCGGCGCGACGGGTCCCGCGATCGCCGCAAGCAGCGGCTGCGCGTCGGCATAGGAGAGGGGCAGGACGGGAATCTTCGTCAACACTTTCACGTCCTTGAGTTCCAGCCGCTTGGCCGTGGGGGTCGCGGCGACTCCCGGCGTGAGCGGATCGCCGGGATAGAGCGGCATGTCCATGACGCTGCCGCGCTGCACGCTGTCCGGGGGACGCGCCGCGCCCTTCGGAAACGTGTCGCCCTCGGCGTAGCCGTCGTCGCGCGGGTCGGAGTAAATCAAGCAGCCCACCGCGCCGTGTTCGGCGGCAACCTTGGGCTTGATGCCGCGCCACGAACTACCGTAGCGGGCGATGACGATGGCGCCCTTCACGGAAACGCCGAGGCGCTCGAGTTGGTCGTAGTCGGCGGGAACGCCGTAGTTGACGTAGACCAGCGGCGCTGTGACGTCGCCGTCGATCGAGTAAGCGTTGTAGGGCGGAAGCTGCTCGGCCTGCTGATTCGAGGTGGGGTCTCCGGGAATCGGCGGCTCGGCAAGCTTTGCGACGAAGCGCGTCGGCTCGACCAGTTCCACCACGCGCTCCTTTGGCGTGGGGAAGAGCACTTCGAACGTCTCGACGCGTACGTCCCAGCCCCACTCCCTGAACTTCGCAGCCAGCCAATCGGCATTCTGCTTGTCGTAGGGCGAGCCAAGGTGGTGCGGATGCGCCGACAGGAGCTTCATGGAGTCGCGCAGGTTGTCGGGAGAAGGAATGGCGCGGAACTTGTCTTCCCACTGTTGCTCGGCCTGCGCCGCCATGGGAGAAAAACCCGAAAGCCGCGGCGCAGCCTCCTGCTGCGCGAGCAAAGCGCAACCAGCCAGGACGAATACAGCCAAAGTGATCGCGCGTCGCATGGTGCCTCGCAAACCAGCAGACCGCCGTGCGGCATTATACCCGGCTCGCAACGATCCTACTTTGATTCCTCGTCCCAGGCGCCGAGAAGCCGCCGCAGCAGAACGATCTGGCCGACATGATAGGAGTTGTGGTCGGCGACCAGCAGCGCTTCGCGGAGAATCGTCTGCCCGGTTCCGTGGGGGATGCGGGCAAACAGATCGGTGGCGGGATTGCTCACCAGCTTTTCCATCGCCGCCAGATCGCGGCGAAACGCCGCAACGCCCTTCTCCCACGCGGCGGCGTTGGGCGGGGCGTCGCCCTTCGGCCAATAACCCTCGGGCCACTCCGGCGAAACGTGCTTCGCATCCCGGCTGAATTCGAGGATGTCCCATTGCGCGATGCGCATGTGCTCGAGCAGCCGCCACACCGTGAAGGGCAGCTTCGGCGTTCGCTTGCCGCGGAGCGCGGCAGGTAACCCGCCGATGGCCTGTTCGAAATCCGCGTGCGCGCCGCGGCCGCGCAACACATTGACCACGTGTTCCCGCAAACTGGCGTCGTCAGGCACGGTTCCCTCCCCGGCACGGAGCCCGCTTCAACGGCAACGATCTGCGACAGCTCCGCCGCGCAAAAAACAGCCCCTCCATAGCGGTTGCGCCATCGAGGGGCCGTCACGATCTTTTGCCTACAGTGATCCTCGCCTCGTCTGCCGGAGGACAACTCCGGTCAAACGCGGAGAAGTTCGTCGCTGCGAACTAGAGTGACCCAAGAATTCGAGAACGCGTTCTCTCGAGGTCAGGCGGGCGAACCCATTGACCGCCGCTGCTGGAAACACTCGCGGCAGTACACCGGGCGACCCTGGGTGGGCTTGAAGGGGACGGTGGTCTCCTTCCCGCACTGCGAACAGGTCGTCTTGGTTTCGCTTCGCTGAAAGCCATTGCTTTGACCCGAAGTTTCGGAGCGCTTGGCCTTGCAGGTTTTGCACCGCTTGGGCTCATTCTTGAAGCCTTTGTCGGCGAAAAACATCTGCTCGCCGGCGGTGAAGACGAACTCGGCACCGCATTCCGAACACTTTAGAACCTTATCCTGGTACTCCATGTGCTGCTCCCCGATCCCACGCTGGTTGCAGGGCCGGCAGCATCTTCGTACCAGTCAGCCTAGTCAGGGTGCAGAGTAACGCTACCTGTGCCTGCGGGTCCCGCCAGCCGACCGGTCCGAAGCTGCTTGGAAACACCCCTGAGCGTCGTGCACCTAATCCTGCTCGCGTCTCTGCTTCTTGCGCAGGCGCTTGCGCGAAAGGGCCTGTTTGGTACGACGCTTTTCGCCCGGCTTCATGTAGAAGCTGTGCTTCTTTATTTCCTTGATAATGTCGTCTTGTTGAACCTTGCGCTTGAAACGACGCAGGGCGTTCTCAAGAGACTCGCCTTCCTGAATCACTACTTCAGCCACGCAGTATCCACCTCCAGTCGCTCTGTGGCCCTGGTTCCGAACCGGCTCTGGTTGAGAGGGGTAGGCCCGGAAGGGCCGCACTGAGCGCTTGTAGCGAACGCAGCCCCCTAAGTCAAGGAATCTTTTCCGGGGATCCCGGCGCCGGCGCAATCCCCTTTCTGCCGCCGCGGCTGCGTGATTTCGGGACTATGCTGCTAGAATGGCGATTCCGCGGGAGGGGCTTTTCGAATCCCGGCGCGAGGTTTCGTTCCGCAATGTCGTTGATGCGCGACGCCATCGGCATCCTTCTGGCAGGAGGGCAGGGCGAACGGCTGTGGCCGCTGACGCGGGACCGCGCCAAGCCCGCCGTTCCCTTTGGCGGGGTCTATCGCATCATCGACGTCACACTTTCCAACTGCATCAACAGCGATTTGCGCCGCGTTTTTGTACTGACGCAATACAAAGCCCTCAGCCTCAATCGCCACATCCGTCAGGGCTGGTCGTCGTTGATGGGCCTGGGCGACTTTATCGAGCTGCTCACCCCGCAGATGCGCGTCTCCACGAACTGGTACCTGGGCACCGCGGACGCCGTCTACCAGAACATTTACTCGATCGGCAGCGAGCGCTCGAACTACGCCTTCGTCCTTTCCGGCGACCACATCTACAAGATGGACTACGGCAGGATGTTGCAGCAGCACGTCGACGCCGACGCCGACGTGACGGTCGCCACCATCGAGATGGACGCCGCCGAGACCGCTCAGCGTTTCGGCATCATCGAGACCGACTCCGACTGGCGCGTGCTGGGTTTCGAGGAAAAACCCGCCAAACCAAAGCCCTCTCGCGCACATCCCGACAAGGCCAACGTCTCCATGGGCGTTTACATTTTCAATACGCAGCTGCTGATCCCGATCCTGATCGCCGACGCGGAAAATCCGGAATCGACCCACGATTTCGGCCGCGACATCCTGCCGCGGATCCTCTCGAAGTATCGCGTCTTCGCGTACAACTTCCGCGACGAAAACCGTCCCGACACGCTCTACTGGCGCGACGTCGGCACGGTGGACGCCTACTACGAAGCTAACCTGGACCTGGTATCGGTCTCGCCGGTCTTCAACCTTTACGACCGGAGCTGGCCCTTGCGGACCTGGCAGCAGCACTGGCCGCCCGCGAAGTTCGTCTTCGCCGACCCGGAACGCATGGGCGTGGCCCTCGATTCGATTGTGGGCGGCGGCTCGATCATCTCGGGCGGCCGCGTGAAGAAGTCGGTGCTGTGCTACGACGTGCGCGTCAATAGCTATTCCGAAGTCGAAAACTCGATCGTCTTCAACCACGTCAACATCGGCCGCTATTCACGCGTGCGCAACGCCATCATCGACCGCCATGTGGTCCTGCCCGAGCACAGCGTGATCGGCTACGACCTCGAGGCCGACCGGGAGCGCTACCAGGTCACCGACAGCGGCATCGTGATCGTGGTCCGCGAAGAGTCCATGCTCGAAGAGCCGGAGTAAACCCATGCCCAAGATCGCGCGCGTCGTCGGACGGCAGATTCTCGATTCCCGCGGCAATCCCACGGTGGAAGCCGACGTCGTGCTCGAAGACGGCACGCGCGGCCGCGCGGCGGTGCCCTCGGGAGCCTCCACGGGCGAGCACGAAGCGCTGGAGCTGCGGGACGGCGACAAATCCCGCTACCTCGGAAAGGGCGTGCTGCGCGCGGTGGAAAACGTCAACACCGCGATCGCAGCGGTTGTCGCCGGGCTCGACGTCACGGATCAGACCGCGCTCGACCGCCGCATGATCGAAGCCGATGGCACGCCAACGAAAAGCAAGCTGGGCGCGAACGCCATCCTGGCGGTCTCGATGGCCGCGGCGCGCGCCGCCGCGGCCGCGGAACGCCAGCCGCTGTACCGCTACCTGGCGCGCTACGCCAGCGTGCGCGGCGCAAACACGCTACCCGTTCCCATGATGAACATTCTGAACGGCGGCGCGCACGCCGATAATTCCGTGGACCTGCAGGAATTCATGGTGATGCCGGTGGGCGCGGCAAGCTTCAGCGAGGCGCTGCGCATGGGCGTCGAGATCTTCCATCACCTCAAGGCCGTGCTGCACAAGCGCGGCTATTCCACCGCCGTGGGAGACGAGGGCGGTTTCGCGCCCAATCTCAAATCGAATGAAGAGGCCATCGAGGTCCTGCTCGAAGCCATCACCGCCGCTGGATACACGCCGGGCAAGCACGTGGCCCTGGCGCTCGATCCGGCGGCCAGCGAGTTTTACGTCGGCGCCAGCAACCGCTACGCCTTCAAGAAATCCGACAAATCGTCGCGCACGCCCGAACAACTCGCGGCCTTCTGGGAATCGTGGGTCCGGCAATACCCGATCGTCTCCATCGAAGACGGCCTGGCGGAAGACGACTGGGACGGCTGGAAGCACCTAACGCGCGAGCTGGGCAAGCAAATCCAGCTCGTCGGCGACGATCTGTTCGTGACGAATACCAAACGGCTGCAGCGCGGCATCGCCGAAGGCGTCGCGAACTCGATTCTGATCAAGCTGAATCAGATCGGCACCGTGACGGAAACCGTCGAAGCCATCGAAATGGCTCGCCGCGCCGGTTATTCGAGCATCGTGTCGCACCGATCCGGCGAGACCGAAGACACCTTCATCGCCGATTTTGCCGTGGCCATGGGCACCGGCCAGATCAAGACCGGCTCCGCATCGCGCACCGACCGCATTGCCAAGTACAACCAGTTGCTGCGCATCGAGGAAGAGCTGGGCGCCTCGGCGCGCTTCCCGGGCCGCAGCGCGCTGGCGCCCCACCAATCGTGACCAAGCGGCCCAAACCCATCGTGCTCACCGTGCTCGACGGCTGGGGCTACCGCGCCGAAACCAAGGGCAACGCCATCGCGCTCGCGCGCAAGCCCAATTACGACCGGCTGCTCGCCGAATTTCCCAACACGCTGATCCACACCTCCGGCCCGGCAGTCGGCCTGCCCGAAGGGCAGATGGGCAACAGCGAAGTCGGGCACATGAACATGGGCGCGGGCCGCGTGGTGCAGATGGACATCACGCGGATCGACCAGGCCATCGCCAGCGGCGCGCTCTTCCACAACGATCTGCTGCTCGGAGCGATGCAACGCGGGCGCGAGCGCCAGCTTCACCTGGTCGGCCTCGTCAGCGACGGCGGCGTGCACTCGCATATCGAGCATCTGTTCGCGCTGCTGCGCATGGCGCAACAGAACAAGGTCGAGCGCGTTTTCGTCCACTGCTTCCTGGACGGGCGCGACACCCCGCCGCACAGCGGCATCGACTTCCTGCGCCAGCTCCAGCAGAAGATGCGCGAACTGGGCGCCGGCCGCATCGCCTCGCTCGCCGGCCGCTACTACGCCATGGACCGCGACAACCGCTGGGAGCGCGTCGAACGCGCCTATCGAGCCGTGGTGCACGGCGAAGCGGAACTGCGCCTGCCCGATCCGGTCGAGGCGGTGCGCCGCAGCTACGAGAAAGACGTCACGGACGAGTTCGTCCTGCCGATGGTCATCACCACCGGCCGGGAGGCCGCGGCCCAACCAGTGGCCTGCATCCGCGACGACGATGCCGTCATCTTCTTCAACTTCCGCGCCGACCGCGCCCGCCAGATGACGCGCGCGATTGCCGAGCCCGGCTTCGACAAGTTCGCGGATCCCGCGCGGCCGAAGAGTCTCTTCTTCGTGGGCATGACGCAGTACGACAAGAGTTTCCCGTGGCTGCGCTACGTTTTCGGCTCGGAAAAACTCGAACATATCCTGGCGCAGGTCTTCGCGGACGTGGCCTTCCGCAACTTGCGCGTGGCGGAGACGGAAAAGTACGCGCACGTCACCTACTTCTTCAACGGAGGCGTCGAGAAACCATTTGCCGGGGAAGAGCGCATCCTGGTGGCCTCCCCGAAGGTGGCGACGTACGACCTGAAGCCGGAAATGTCCGCCGCCGGCATCACCGATAGCGTCATTCACGCCATCGAGAAGGGCGACTTCGACGCCATCATCATGAATTTCGCGAATGCCGACATGGTCGGCCATTCGGGGAAGCTCGAGGCCACCATCCAAGCCGTCGAAACCGTGGACCAGTGCCTGGGCCGCCTCTTTACGTCGCTGCGGCCGCGCGGCGGAGCTTGGATCATCACGGCCGACCACGGCAATGCCGAAACCATGATCGATCCGGTTACCGGCGGGCCCCACACCTACCACACCACCAACCCCGTGCCCTTCATCCTGCTCGATGAAGACGGCCCGGTGGGCCTCGAGCCCGGCGGCGCGCTGCGCGACGTCGCGCCCACGCTGCTGGGCATGCTTGGCTTGCCCGAGCCGTTCGAGATGACCGGCCGCGATCTCCGGGCCCCCGGGAAAAAGCCGGCAACGTGAGCGACCGAGCGAATCCCCGCCGGCCCGCCGATACGAAACTCGTCGTCTCGGGATTTCTCCGCTTCACCCTCTGGCGTCCGCCGGTTGAGATGGCCGACAGCGTACGCGCGCGCTGGCCCGAGATGCGCGTCGTGCACCTGCCGCATCACGATCAGCTCGCGGCCGAACTTCCCGACGCGGATATTTTTGTGGGTTACATGCTTCGGCCCGAACAATTCCGGCTGGCCAAGCGCCTTCAGTGGCTGCACTCGGTTGCCGCGGGCGTGGCGCAACTGATGTATCCCGAGCTGCGCGATTCCGGCGTGATCGTGACGAATGCCAGCGGCGTGCACGCGATTCCGATGGCCGAACACGTCGTGGGAATGCTGGTCGCGCTGGCGCGGGATTTTCCCGGCTCGATGCGCCATCAGCTTCAGCGCCGCTGGGCGCAGCAGGAGATCTGGGACGGCCCCGCGCGCCCGCACGAACTTTACGACAAGACGGCACTCGTGGTCGGATTCGGCGCCGTGGGACGGGCCGTGGCCGAGCGGCTGCGGGCATTCGGAGTTCACATCTGGGCGGTGACGCGCTCCGGGAAAGCCGACGAGGCGCTCGCCGAGCGCGCCTTCTCCGCCGCGCAGCTCGACTCCGCGCTCGAGCATGCCGACATGCTCATTTTAGCCGCGCCGGAAACACCGGAGACGCGTCACTTGATCGGCGCGCGCCAGCTGGCGCTCCTGAAGCGAACGGCGATTCTCATCAACGTGGCGCGAGGTTCGCTGATTGACGAACCCGCCCTCGTCGCCGCGCTCGAGCGCCGCGAGATTGCCGGAGCCGGGCTCGACGTGGCCTCCGAGGAGCCGCTGCCGCGGGAGAGTCCGCTCTGGTCGCTCGAAAATGTGCTGATCACGCCGCACACCAGCGGAGTCACCGATCGGCTTTGGGAACGGGAGACGGAGTTGCTGATCGACAATCTAGAGCGCTGGTTCAGCGGGAAACCGCTGCGCAACCAGGTTGATCTTCGACGGGGCTACTGACGTGCGGCGGCGCGACCGTTTCTTGACGCAGCCTTTCTTGAGGCAATCGTTCTTCACACAACCGCGCGGGCCGGTCACGAGCGGCGCGTTACGAGCTAATTGACGTCGCCCTTCGGCGCGGTATATCCCTGGCGGGCGTAAACCTGGATTTTCACTTTCTTGCCCTTGGCGTTGTCAACGAGCAGCGGCGTTCCGTCCGGCGCCACCAATTCCACTTTGAGCTTGCGGTACTTCCCATCGAGGTTCTGGTTCATCGGCGTATAGGCAAGGCTGTATTGGTTGCGCAGGCTGCCGGCCACATCGGCCATGATGCCGGGGATTTCGCCGTCGAACCGGGGCATCCAGGCCCGGCCCCCGGTGAGCGCGGCGAAAGTTTTCAGCTGATTCTGCGCTTGCAAGTAACTCAGGCTGTCGGTTCCACCGAACGTTCGCACGGCGAGCTCCTCGGCCACGCTGACGCAGAAGATGGTCACATCGGTGTCCTTCAATCGCGCCAGCGTCTTATCGAGAGTGAGCTTGCTGAACGTGTCCAAGCCGGTGGCCAGAACGAGAACCGCTTTCTTCCCCTTGACGTCGCGGAGCCGGTCGACCACGTCGATCAAGGCATCGAAGAGGTCCGACTCGGTGAACGCGGGGGGCACCACCATCGAACGGAGGGTCTGCAGGACCTCGCGCCTGTCGTGCGTGAAGTCCAACTCGACTTGGGATTTGATTGAAAACGATTCCAGCGCGATCCAATCGGTGGGCTTCATCTGGTTCAGAAATGAAGCGGCCCAGGTGACGCTGTTATAGTTGTAATATCCCCATCCGCGGGAGTTGAACTCGAGCAGCATGACGAGGGTGATCGGCGCGTCGCCCGTGGAGAAATTACTGACGATCTGCGGCACGCCGTCTTCGAGAATCCGGAAGTTCTCCTTTTTCAGGCCGGAGATGTAGTTTCCGTCGTTGTCGGTTGCGACCACATCCACGGTCACCACGGGCACGGTCACGGAAATCGTATAGCCCGGTTGCGGGGCCTGTGACGGTTGCTGCGGGGCGCTCGGCTGCTGCTGTGGCGGAGCCGGGGGCTGCGCCGGGTTCTGCGCGGCAGCGACCGCCGGGCGCGCCGCAAAAATCAAAGCGAAAACAAAGCCGTAGCGGAGCAAGGCACGCGTCACTCTTAAACTCATGGCATCCCCTTTAGCCTTCGATGCTGCCACGAAACGCCGGGATGTTCAATTGTGTCACATCTCCGGAGATGCTTGGACCTGATGCCGCGGCGGCCGTGCTACCATTTTCATTGTCGTAACCTTCGCCGACCCCAGCCGACGGCCCGACGAGACGAGAGGAGAACGGATCTTGCGCCGAATTGCTTCGTTGTTGACGCTATGCATGGGAATGGGTCTGGTGGCACCTCTCGCGAGCCGCGTGCAGCAACCCGTGCAGGCTGGTTCCCCGCTGCCGGGGCAAACCGACTTCGCGCCGCTCGAGGCCGAGGCGCAGGGCTGGCTCGCCGACCTGATTCGCATCGACACCACCAACCCTCCCGGGAATGAACTCGCGGCCGCCAAATACGTGGCGGGGGTGCTGCAGAAGGAAAATATCCCCAACGAGGTTGTGGAGATCGCGCCGGGGCGCGGCATAGCGATCGGCCGGTTGCAGACGGGCCCGCTGCAGGATGCCTCGAGAGCGCTGCTGCTCGTCGCGCATCTCGACGTGGTGGGCGTGGACAAAACGAAGTGGACCGTGGACCCGTTCGGCGCCGTGGTGAAGGACGGATATCTTTACGGACGGGGCGCGATCGACGACAAGGGCATGGTCGCCGCGAACCTGGCAACCATCGTGGCGCTGAAACGCTCCGGAGTGCGCCTGAATCGCGACGTCATCTTCCTTGCGGACGACGACGAAGAACAAGGCGGCGCGGCCAGCATCAAGACGGTCATCGATAAATACTGGGACCGGATCGGTTGCGCCTTCGCCATCAATGAGGGCGGGCGCGTGATGCTGCTGGACGGCAAAATACAGTACGTCGGAATCCAGGCCAGCGAGAAGGTGTCGTACAACGTCGCAGTGACGGCCACTGGAACCTCGGGCCATGCCTCGATTCCCCTGCCTGACAACTCGGTTGTGCACCTGGGCGCCGCCTTACAGAAGATCGGCACGATGGAGACGCCGGTGCAGCTCACGACGATTACGCGGCGCTACTTCGAGCAGCTCGCGCCGGTCGAGGACGACGAAACCGGCAAGTGGATGCGCGCTCTGGAGACGCCCGAACGGTTTCAGCTTGCGGCCATGCGCCTCTCGGATATGAACCCGACGTGGAGTTCGATGATGCGGGATTCGATCGCCCCAACGGAGCTGCGCGCCGGCGTGCGGGCAAACGTGATTCCCTCGGAGTCGTGGGCCAACCTGAACATCCGCCTGCTGCCCGGCAACTCGATTGACGGCTTGATCCTGCAAATGGAAAAGGTGGTTGGCGACCCGCAGATTCATTTCCAGGTTGAGCCCGACGCGGGCGTCGCCGCGCCGCCCTCGTCGCTCACGACGGATCTCTATCAAGTGTTCGAGCGCGTCGCGCCGCAGCAGTTTCCCGGCGCCGTCGTCGTCCCACTGCTTTCGCCCTACGCCACCGACTCAGCCGCGCTCCGCCTGCACAACGTGCAGGCCTACGGCCTGCTTCCCTTCCCTCTGAGCGATGCGGACAGTCTCCGGATGCACGCCGACGACGAGCGCATCCCGATCGCGAGTTTTCGCGCGGGAGTGGAATTCCTGTACCGCACGGTCTATGAGTTCGCCGCCGCCAAGTAGCCCGAAACCGCTGCGCGCCCGCCGCGCCAAGATCGTTTGCACGCTGGGCCCGGCGAGCCGCTCGCCGCGCATGATCGACCGGTTGATGCGCGCCGGAATGGATGTTGCGCGGCTCAATTTCTCACACGGCACGCACGCCCAGCACGCCATCACCATCGGGCACCTGCGCGCTGCATCCTTCCGCCACCAAAAGCCCATCGCGATCCTCGCCGACCTGCCCGGCCCCAAGATTCGCACGGGCTCGCTCGAAGCCGGCAAGCCCGTGCTGCTGCGCGCCGGGCAGCGCTTTCTCATTTTTACCGCGCAGCGTCCGGGCGACGGCGACGGCGTCTCAACGACCTACCGGGCCCTGCCGAGGGAAGTGCATCGCGGCGACCGCATCCTGCTTGCCGACGGCCTGATCGAGCTGCGCGTGGAATCGTCCCGCGGCCGCGAGATCGTTTGCCGCGTCGTGAACGGCGGCGTGCTCGGCGAGCACAAAGGGATGAACCTGCCGGGCGTGCGGCTGCGCGTGCCCGCGTTGACGCGAAAAGACGCGGAAGACCTGGCCTTCGCATTGCGTTGCGGCGTGAATTACATCGGCGTGAGCTTCGTGCGCCGCGCCGAAGACGTTCTCAGGGCCAAAGCCGCCGTGGCCCGCGCGGGGAAAAAGACGCCGATCATCGCGAAGCTCGAAAAGCCCGAAGCCATCGAGAACCTGGAGGCCATTCTGAAGGTGGCCGACGGCGTGATGGTGGCGCGCGGCGACCTGGGCGTGGAAATGAGCCCGGAGCGCGTGCCCGTAGTGCAGAAGAAAGTGATCGCGCGAGCGCGCGAAGCGCGCGTCCCGGTCATCACCGCGACGCAAATGCTCGAGTCCATGACCGAGAATCCCCGGCCCACGCGCGCCGAAGCTTCCGATGTGGCCAACGCCATCTTCGACGGCAGCGACGCGCTAATGCTTTCGGCCGAAACCGCCGTGGGCCGTTATCCGGTCGAGGCCGTGGAGATGATGGATCGCATCATCTGCGCCGCCGAGGCCAGCATCACGAGCTTTCTCCGGCCGCGTAGCCGGGAGCGGCCGAACGTCGCCGACGCCACCGCCGAACTCATCTGCCACGCCTCCGAAGAGCTGCCGATGAAAGTCATCGCCGTCTTCACCGAGACGGGCTCGACTGCGCGGCTCATCTCCAAGTACCGTTCGCCCCGGCCGATCATCGCCTTCTCGCCCAACCAGGACACGCGCCGGCAGATTTCGTTGCTCTGGGGAGTTACGCCGCGCAGGACCGGAGCGGTGCGGGACACCGACGACATGGCGGACCATGCCGAGCGGCGCCTTCTCGAAGAAGGACTCGCGCGCCGCGGCGACATTGTGGGCCTTGTCGCCGGGATACCGTTCGGCGTCGGCGGCACGACGAACTTCATGAAATTCCACGTGGTGAACGGCGGCAAGCGCCGGCGTCGCGCAAAGTGCTAAGAGCCCGCGCCGCAAAACGCTCTTAGTTGACCCAGCGGTCGGGGCGGGAGGGCGGCTCGTCGCGGTGCTTGCGCATGTAGACCTCGAACTTGCTGCGCGCGCGCTTGCGTTTCCAGTCCGAGATGCCGTTGCGCGCGCGGAAGAACCAGGAGCCGCGCCGCAAATATAGGTAGCCGACCAGCATTCCCCCGAGGTGGGTGACGTGGCTGACGTTGTCGCCGCCTGTACCGAGCGTGGAGAAAAACTCGATGGCGCCCGCGCCGATCACGTAAACCCTCATGGGAATCTGCACGGGAAACGGAATGAGCCATATCCGGCGATCCGGAAACATCACCGCGGCGGCCAGCAGAATTCCGTAGATCGCGCCCGACGCGCCGATCGTCGGAATCAGCACCGACGTGCCGGTACCCCGCGGGTCGAGCAGGGTCTTCACGAAGACGTTGATCAGGCCCGCGCCGATTCCCGTCACGAAGAAATAGACGTAGAAGCGGTGCTTGCCCCAGGCGCGCTCCAGGTCCACGCCAAACATCCAGAGGAAAAGCATGTTGAACAGCAGATGGAAGAGGCTGTTCGGGTCATGCAAGAACAGGTAGGTGACCGGCTGCCACAGGTGAAGCTCGTGCGTCACCAAGAACGGCACGAGGCCGAACTCCCGAACCATCCAGAAGCCGGCTTCCGGGGCAAACAGCCTCAGCACGGTCTGCACCAGGAATACGCCGGTGCAGGCCAGCACAAGATTCCGGATGGCCGGCGTGACCCACCCGCCAAAGCTTACGCGGCTATTCCGAAAACGGGGGATGGAACTCATGCGCTCCCGAGTTTACGGTGAGCCTCGCAAAGAGTCAAAGCCCCCGCGGGGTAAATGCGCACCCCCCTGCAGTTGACCCACCTACTTCGGCGGTAAAACTGACTGACCGACGTGGCAGCGGCTAATTGTCGGTCGGTTTTTGTTCGATGTGATCAATCACCAGGACGGAAGCCGGGCGAATCTGCTTCACCAGCTTGAGGCCGAGCTGCTTGTGTATCGCATCCAGCAGGGAGATGGCACCGCTGGGATCGGATGCGTTGCCGTCCGTCGGCGCAACTGCGGGACGCGCGGGGTTGGCGAGCTGGCCGGCCGTGCTGAAAGACAAAGTAAAGTCGTAGCCGCCCGTGAGACCGGTCTCATCCTTTACCGGAACGAAAATGTAGCCGGAGGCAAGCGCGGTTAGCATTCCAGAGAATTGCGCCATGCTCATGTTCTGGCAGGTCAGCAGCCGGCCGAGAATGGGATTGGCGATGCGCGGGTCTTTTCCGTCCTTGCCGGGGCCTTCGACGCAACGCGTGCGATCGGTGGCATCGCCCGGGGCGAGCTTGGGTTTATCGGCCACCAGCGTGTACGCGCTGATGGGACGCTCTTCCATGTGCGCCTGCAACTTAAAACGATCCATCAGCAGCGCGCGCAGCATCTGTTCCAGATCTTCCTGGGTCAGTTGCGGGGCGCGCTTGCCATTCGTTGGAGCTTCGATGTCGGCCTTGGCGATGATGTCCCAGTGATCGGCCTCGATCCACTTCGGCTGGTTGACGAGCATCTCGTCGTCACTGGGGTTGAGGTCCCAGGCGAAGTTGATGAGAAATTTCAGCGTGGCGCCCTGCACGGTCAATTGCCCGCCATCAATGCGGCCAAATAGATTGGTGTTGTCGGGGTTGGTGGGCTTGATCACGGCAACGTCAAAGGCGGCGGGCGGCGCGGGTGGCAGAATTTTCGCCACCTCGGGAGAGTTGGCCGTGGGCTTTTCGTTGACGCTATCCACGACGATCACGGGCCGGGCGACCTTTTGCAGGTTGAGTTTTAGGCCCAGCTGCTTATCCACCGCGTCGAAGATAGTGATTACGTCGCTGCCTTCTTGCGTCAGGGCGCCGCGCGGCGTCCATATGATGTCCATATCGTAGGTGCCGTCGAGCCCAGTGGAGTTGACCACGGGACGATCCAGATACCCGCCGGCCATATCGTGCAGAGCTCCGGCCAACGCGTCCATGGTCATGCCATGACAGGTGACGGAAATTTGGGGCATCGAGCCGGGCGGAGACGGTGGATTCGGCTGGCAGCTACCGCTGCCCGAACCGGACGATTCCCTGAGTTTCGGCTTACCGTTCACGGAGAGCAGGTACACCTGCAGCGGCTTACTATCCGGGTGAACGACCAGCTTGAAGCGGTCGGCCAGCAGAGATTGCAGCATCAGCTTGAGCGCGTCGGGCGAAGTGACGGGCGAGGCTTTGGCGATGACGTCGAAGCGGTCCGTCTCAAGCCATGCAGGCCCTCCGAGCACGTTGTCGGCGTCGAGGCCATAGGCAGCGCTAATCAGGTCCACCAAAGTGGCATCGCGCACGACGTACCGGCCGCCGCGCAGGTCGCCGCCGCTCATGTAAGGAAAGCGGCGAGGCGCGCTGACTTCGACGTCCGCGATATCAAACGCCGGAGGCCTAGTCGCAGAGGGTTGGGTTTGCACTTGCGAGTCGGCGGAAGCGGGCTGTGCGGACTGGCCGAATGCCGCGCGGGCAAACGTGATTACGCACGCACTTAGAAAGAGAAACATACTTAGGAACGCACTGAGGGAAAAGATCGCCGCCAGCGGTCGGTTCATGATCCTTCTCCTCATTACGAGGGATGGAAACCGGGCCTCAGACATTCATCTTAGTACTTGTCGCAACCGTTGAGCAGTTGATTTTCGGATTCGTTCGCCAAGGCAAAAGGCAGCGCCACTGGCCAGCGCAGCGTGTCAAACGGGCTCGGACGTCGGCACGGCCTCTTTGCCGTCAACCGCCGCCCTACTCTTCCAACAGAGCCTTGCCCGCCGGAATCGGGACCCTGTCCGATTCGGCGCGCGTGTCCTTTCGATCTACGATGAAGCCCGGCAACAAGAAAACGAACGGCACGGCGATCAGCGAGATCAGGCCGTTTGCAATCGCCATCGTGCTGAAGTGGAGGTGATAAGCATCCATAACCTTTGCTCCGGCCCAGTCGGCGCCAAACAGAGAAAGATTGCGAACGCTCACCATCAGCGAGAAACCCAACCCCTCGCTTCCGCCCGGTGTCGCGCGCATGTACAGGTCCGCCAGCGCCATGTCTGCGGCCGACCAACCAAGTCCCCAGAAGCTCTCGATGATGTACGCTCGGTGCACGGTGGAGTAGAAAGCGTATCCCATCTGTGCGCACGCCCCAAGGATGATGGACCAAAGCAGAAGTTTGCGCAGGTTCCAGCGCTTGCACGCAAAACTGCCGTAGATCGCCGCCGAAGCGACGCCAAATACGCCGTTTAGGAACAGCATCAACCCTTGCGCCCTCGTCGATAGGTGCAGGACGTCCTGTTGCTGGTAGAAAAGAGCTGTTTGAATGCCCGGCGCAAAATAAAAGAGGAAGCTAAAGCCTGCGGCGGCCCACATGGTCTTGGCCGTCGCCACCTTCGCAAGCTGCCTTTTCGCCGCTCCCAGCAATCTTCTCGGATCGACGGTTGTTCGTCGCTCCTTCAGAAAGAAGATCGCCGCCGGTATCGGCAGCAGCATGATGGCTGCGCTCGCTGCTCCCGTCCATCCGAATGCCATTGCGGCCAGGATTCCACCGAGCGGTCCCCCGATCAAAACAGCCATTTGATAGCCGACTTGGAACACGGACGAGAAGCGTCCGGAGGCGCCAAAGGCTTGAGCCTTCTCCGTCATAAAGCCGCCGACTGCGGTACTGGTCACAACCATGAAAATGTTGTTCACCATGCACACGGCCAGAAGCGGGGCGTACCGGTGCGGCGTGTAGATGAGCGCGATGAAACTCGCGACGGAAAAAACTGCACCGGTCAGTATGTAGCTCTTGCGCCGTGTACCTAGGAAAGGAAACGCATCGGTAAAAATTGCGAAGAGAGGCTTGCAATACCAAGCAAGTCCAAGCCAAAAGAAAAACGCCGCAGTCGCGGCGCGATCCTCACGCAGATCATTCTTCAGCAGATTCTTTAGCGGAATCAGCCCGAGAGCGTTCTGCTGGCTTAGAGTGACCGCCGTGACCCCTACGAAGACGACGATGGCGGCGTATAGCAGCTCTCGGTT
>Ga0210394_10003692_pt1 | contig 18776 bp, 14 predicted proteins | sample IncBWC12MmetaG_FD_160121 | JGI IMG/M metagenome (GOLD analysis project Ga0210394, IMG submission 160121) | Forest soil microbial communities from Barre Woods Harvard Forest LTER site, Petersham, Massachusetts, United States - Inc-BW-C-12-M | ecosystem: Environmental > Terrestrial > Soil >... | reverse complement strand
TCCCCGGTTCTCGGTCTGGTCGGCAAAGCCGTTACCTTCGACACCGGCGGCATTTCCATCAAGCCAGCCGAGAACATGGAAAAGATGAAGTACGACATGGGGGGCGGCGCGACGATGCTCGGTGCCATGCGCGCCATCGCCTATCTGAAGCCCTCCGTCCCGGTGATCGCCGTAATTCCCGCCACCGAAAACATGCCGGGGGGCCGGGCCCAAAAACCCGGTGACGTGCAGGTGGCCATGTCCGGCAAGACCATCGAAGTCATCAATACCGATGCGGAAGGTCGCATGGTCCTGGCTGACGGAGTTTTCTATGCGCGCAAGCTCGGCGCCACGCACCTGATCGACGCAGCCACGCTCACCGGCGCTATTCAGGTCGCTCTGGCAAACGTGCACGTCGGCGCGTTCGGCACGCCGCGCGAATACCTCGATCACTTTCTGGAAAGCGCCAAGGCCGTCGGCGAAAAAATGTGGCCCATGCCCATGGACGACGAATACGAGGAAATGATCAAAAGCAATATCGCGGACATCCGCAACACCGGCTCAGGCAAAGGCGGCGGCGCCATCACCGGCGCCTGGTTCATCAAGGAATTCGCTGAAGACACCCCCTGGATCCACCTGGATATCGCCGCCACCTGCTGGGTAGACGATGGAAAGCCGTGGCTAGCAAAAGGCCCCACGGGCGTAGCCATCCGCTCCATCGTCGATTTCGCAATGAAGCTGTAACGTTCCGCTACGCGCGCTACCGTCTCGCGCCATCGCCGTTGCCCTTGGTCTTCTCTGCGCCCTCTGCGTCTCGGCGCTGGACGGTTCTTCTTGCCGTTCGCCTTTAACTCCTAACTGTAAACTTTCAACTGCCCTTCACATCTTCTCCGGCGCCGTAATCCCCAACAACCCCAGTGCCGTGATCAACTGCTCCCGCACCAACGCCGTCACATACAACAAGAACGCCCGCTTCTCCCCATCCGACTCCCGATTAATATTGTGCTGGTGATAGAACCCATTGAAAGCCTGCGCCAATTCAAACGCAAATCGCGCAATCGAAGAAGGCTCCTGCGCCGCCAAGGCCAACTCCAACCGTGCATCGAGCGACCCCGCGAGCAAAACTAGATCCCATATATCCTCATACTCCGGCGAACCCAGAAACCGCCCAGCATCCAGCTCGCCGCTCTTAAGCCGAGCGATGTTCGCCGTGTCTTCCACCGCCAGGCTGGGGTCCATCTCCGCGCCCTTACGCAAAATTCCGTTCACCCGCACCACTGCGTACTGCACGTAAGGTCCCGTCTCACCTTCAAAACTCAGCGCGTCCTTGAAGTCGAACGCGATTACAGTAGAACGCGTAAAGCGCAGCAGAAAATAACGCAACGCTCCGATAGCCACCGCATGAGCAATCGCCGCTCGTTCGGCCTCCGGGCTGTCCGGATGCCGCGAGTCGACCTCCTGCCGCGCGCTCGCTTCCAACCGGTCCAGCAAGTCATCAGCCTTCACGCCCTGACCTTTGCGTCCACTCACTTCGACATACGGGCGCTTGGCATCTTCGGGCGGAATTTCGTATCCCATCTCCAAAGCGCAGCGCGGCGTAAGCGCCACCACGTTGTAAGCGAAATGCTTCAAATGGTCCGCTTCGGCGTCGTAGCCGAGCGCACGCAGCCCCGCCACCACCACCTGCTGCGGATACGACTGCCGCGAGTCAATCACGTTGAACACTTCGTGGGCGTGGCCAAACGCCGGGGCGCCCGGATCGTCACGCTCGCTCGCAGTAATCCAGGCCTGGTGCCCGTCTGGATGCCGGTAAAAATGGTGATAGTGAAAATCGCGGTCGAGCAATCCGAATTTCCAAAGATGCAACGCGATATCCTTGCCCACGTAAGTGACCGTTCCGGTCGAGCGCACGATTATTTTCGCTTCCGCTTCCTCCGGTGGTTCCTCTGCCGCGTCCCCGGCCGCCGCATCCGCGCCTTCCGCAGGCTGCTGCGCCGCTTCGCGGTCAGAGGGCAGCTGCATCACCCAGCACCCGGCATTCTTGCCCGAAGTAGCGAGCTGCACCGCGCCACTGCGTTTCAATAGCTCGAATGCCGCGTCCCAGAATTTTAAATGCAGGATGTCGCTCTCCTGCGTGAGCAAATCGTAATCAATGCCCAAGCGGTCCAGCGTGTGCAGATGGCAGTAGTTGATCGCGGTAGCAACAATCTCCCCCATCTTCGCCGCGTCGCCCTCGCCTTCTTCGATTTCCTTCAGCGTATGATTGCGCAATTCCAGCCGTGCTTTGTCCTCGGCCAGATACAGTGTCACCCGCGTGTACAAATCCCAGCACAGGTAATCGAATTTCGGCGCCTGCGTCAGGGCTTGAACTTCCGCCAGCGACTTTTTCTCCAGATGCAGAAATCCCAGCACCACATCGGCAACCTGCACCCCGGTATTGTCTATGTAATTCTGCACCTCCACGCGCCGCCCGGAGTGCCGCAACAGCCGCGCGAAAGTGTCGCCCAACACCGCGTTGCGCAAATGTCCAATGTGCGCAGCCTTGTTCGGGTTGATGCTGGTATGTTCGACGACCGTTTTCGTCGCCCCGGCTTCCGCTGCCACCGCCTGGCGTCCAGCTTCCTCCGCCGCAGCTCGAAAGAACGCAGCGCGGTCAAAAAAAGCGTTCAAGTATCCGCCGCCCGCCACCTCCACCCGCGCAATCCCGGCAATCGGTTTCAGTGAATTCGCGATTTCCTGCGCCAGCGCCCGCGGCGGTTTCTTCAATCGTTTGGCCAGCTCGAAACACACCGGCGACGCCGCTTCTCCCATCGAAAGCTTCGGCGGACGCTCGGTAACAATCGGCACATCCGTCTTGTAGCGTTCGTGAATATGATGGCGCAGCGCCTTGCGAAACCGGTCTTCGACGGCTTTATACACGTGGCTCCCCATGCAAAGTGAATCCGGCGATTATAGGTAATGTGGCAGAAAGCGTCAAAGCGCGACCGTGCATCTTTTTGCGATTCGAGCGCGTCGTTGCTGTGCGCTTTAGGGAAGTTACCCGAAGCCTTGCTCGCGGTCTTTGGCGAGTGGAAAAGGCGCGGCAGAGCAGCACAGCGGAACACGAATAGACCCTTTTTAGGAATGAGGAGCTCGAAATTGTGGCAGCGGTCGGCCGATCGTTCGCGGTTTGCGCCGAGTGGTACTGTGCCTTCACGAACCAATCTGACACCGTGCGGACGCGCAAGAAATGGACCTGAAGTACAGAGGCGAATATGAATCGTCCACCGGACTTTGCCGCGCTTGACAGTGTTTGGAGTGACGCGGTCGCGGGAAAAGGCCCCACCGATGAACGCAGGTGAACGAGGGTAAAACCGGGAACAGATAGATCGCAAGGGGGCGGCCGATTGTGCAGCGAGATTTGACAGCATTCGGACGCCAGACTAGTATCGTTTTTTCGCCATGCGACGGGATTCGCGCCGGACCATCCGATGAAAAGCATAAGGCACGCATACTTCGACTGTTTTTCGGGCATCAGCGGCGACATGGTCCTCGGCGCCCTGGTAGATGCGGGCGCGGACCTGCGCTCGATCGAAGCCGATCTGCGCAAACTCGGCCTGGAGGGCTGGTCAATTTCCGCCAGCAAAGTGAAGCGCGACGAAATTTTTGCCACACACGTAAAGGTCGAAACCAGCGAAGACCATCATCACCGCGGCCTCTCGATCATTCTGCAAAGAATCGACGACGCCAAGCTAGCCCCGCGCGCTGCAGCCAGAGCCAGCAAGATTTTCACGCGCCTCGCCGAGGCCGAAGCAAAAGTCCATCAGGTTCCGGTAGAGCAAGTGCACTTTCACGAAGTAGGCGCGGTAGATTCAATCGTGGACATCGTGGGCGCCGCGCTCGGCTTCGAGCTGCTCGGCATCGACGAATTCGCCTGCTCCGCCTTCGACGTAGGCGCGGGGCAGGTGAACACCGCGCACGGTTTGCTGCCCGTGCCGACGCCAGCGACGGCCGAGTTGCTGAAAGGCGCCCCACTGCTCACCAGCGGGATCGCCAAAGAACTGGTGACGCCAACCGGCGCTGCCATCGCCACGACGCTGGCCACGCGCTACGCCGAAATACCAGAAATGACCCTGCAAGCCATCGGCTACGGCGCCGGCAGCGCGGACCTAAAAGAAAAAGCCAACGTCCTGCGCCTGTTGATCGGCGAAACCGCAGTCAGCGAGCCAGGAGAATACTGGGACGCGCCCGTAACCGTAATCGAAACCAATATTGATGACATGAGCCCGCAACTCTACGGTTACTTCGCAGAACGCGCGCTGGCAGCCGGCGCACTGGACGTGTTCTCGTCTCCCGTGCACATGAAAAAGAACCGTCCGGGCCTGCTCGTCACGATGCTAAGCGAACCCCACAACGTCAGCCGCTTGATCGATCTCACATTCCGCGAGGCCACCACCATCGGCGTGCGCGCACACGAAGTCCGCCGCAAAACGCTGGCCAGGGAATCAGTCACGGTGGAAACGCCTTTCGGCGAAGTGCGCATGAAAATTTCGCGAATGCACGGCTCGGTGCTGAACGCCACGCCCGAATACGAAGACTGCCGGCGCATCGCGGCGCAGAATGGCATCCCGCTGAAGCACGTGCTGGAAGCCGCCACCTACCAATTTCAGAAATGGGTCGAAGCGCAGCCGAAGACCGCGACCCCAGACGGGAAACCCGCATAGTTCATGGAAAATTCCAAACCCAAATACTACCTGACCACTCCAATTTACTACGCGAACTCCCGCCCGCACGTCGGCTCGGCCTACACCACCATCGTCTGCGACGTCATCGCCCGCTACAAACGCATGTGCGGTTTCGAGGTAGCCTATCTCACCGGCACAGATGAGCACGGCGTCAATATCGAGCGCGCGGCGGAAAAGCTCGGTATCTCCCCTGCTGACCTGGTGGATCGCAACCAGCAGATTTTCCGCGATCTCTGGAAGCTCCTCGGCATCAGCTACACCGATTTTGTCCGCACCACCGAGCCGCGCCACGCCGTGGCCGTGCAGAACCTGATACGCCGCACGCAGCGCGTTTCGCCCGAGGCGATTTTCAAGCGCAAGTACGAAGGCCGCTACTGCATTTACGACAACCTTTATGTGAGCGACACGCCCGAGCCCGCCGATTGCCAAATCTGCGGCCGTCCTGCGGAGCTAATTTCCGAGGAAAATTATTTTTTCCGCCTCTCGGCCTATCAGCAAAAGCTCCTGCAGCTTTACAAGGACAAGCCAGATTTCGTGCAACCGGATTTCCGCCTGAATGAAGTGAAGAGCTTCGTCGAAAGCGGCCTGAAGGATCTTTCGATCAGCCGCAAAACAATCAAGTGGGGCATCCCCTGGCCGGGCGATCCCGAGCATGTTTTTTACGTCTGGTACGACGCGCTCAGCAGCTACATGAGTGGCATCGGCCTGGTGGACGGCGAGCCCAACAGCAAGAAAGACAGCGAGCGCTTCAAGAAATTCTGGCCCGCCGACGTCCACATGATCGGCAAAGAAATCATCCGCTTCCACGCCGTGTACTGGCCCGCCTTCCTGATGGCCGCATTCCCAGACAGGCCCCTGTCCGAGTACATGCCCGGCAGAATCCAGGCCCACGGCTGGCTGCTCTTCGAACAAGAGAAAATGAGCAAGTCCAAAGGCAACGTAGCCTACGCCGAGCCAATCGTGAGAGCGCTAGGCAACGATGCCCTACGCTATTACTTGCTGCGCGAAGTAGTCTTCGGCCAGGACGGAAATTTCAGCAAAGACGCCCTCATCACCCGCTACAATGCGGATCTAGCGAACGGCCTCGGTAATCTTTCCAGTCGCACGCTCACCATGATCGAAAATTATTGCGGCGGCGTCGTCCCAACCCAGACTGCCGCGCCGTCGAACCTGCACGAGATCGCTTCCACGACCTTTCATACCACAATCCGCAATTCGTATGACAAATTCGAGTTCTCCGATGCCTTGACGCGAATCTGGGCTTCGGTGGCAATCGCCGACAAGTATCTCGCCGCAGAAAAGCCTTGGGCCCTTGCGAAGGATCCCGCGCAAAAAGAACGGCTTGAGCAGGTGCTGTACGTCGCCGCGGAATCGCTCAGGATTGTTTCCGTTCTCGCGCACCCTGTGATTCCGGATGCAACGCAGAAGATTTGGGAGCAGCTTGGCCAAGCAGGAAAAATCGAAAACGTGACCATCCACGATTTGCAATGGGGTGGGTTAAAGCCGGGAACGCGGATCGGAAAACCCGAAGGCGTTTTTCCGCGCGCAGAAAAGAAAGAAACATTAGAGAGGATCGAAACCATGGAAAACGAGATACGCAATCCAGCTGTTGCAGCTCCGGTTACGAGTCAGGCTCCCGCAGCCGCCCCTGCCGTCGCAGCGAAAATCGCCATCGAAGATTTCGCCAAGGTGGAATTGCGCGTAGGCATCGTGAAATCCGCCGAGCGCATTCAAGGCGCCGACAAGCTCCTCAAGCTCTTAGTAGACATCGGCGACGAAGTTCGCCAGGTTCTAGCAGGCATCGCCCTCTCCTACGCGCCAGAAGAGCTGGTAGGCCGCAAAGTAGTCATCGTCGCGAATCTCGCCCCGCGAAAAATGCGCGGCCTGGAATCGAACGGCATGTTGTTGGCGGCTTCCGTAGGGCCAGAGGGCAAACCGGTGCTCTGCACGTTCGCCGAAGATGTGCCGGCGGGCGCGAAGGTGAAGTAAGGGACGAACAAGTTGAAAGTTAACAGTTAAAAGCAAAAACGGAGCCGCCCCAAACTTGGAGATCATCGACTCACACGCGCATCTGGAATCGGAAGACTTCGATGCCGACCGCGTCGAAATGCTGGGGCGCGCGCGCGCCGCAGGCGTGCAGGCCGTCCTAGCCATCGGCAGCGGCGGCTCCGGACCCGACCGTCTCGACGCAGCGATCACCGTAGCCCAAGGGTACGACTGGATCTACGCCACCATAGGCATCCATCCGCAACACGCCGCCGAAGCGCAAGAGCCGCACTACGCGCAGCTCGACGACCTGGCGAAAAATCCCAAAGTGATAGCCTGGGGCGAAATGGGCCTCGACTATCACTACGAAGAGCCGCCTTCGGAAATCCAGCAACCAGTATTCCGCCGCCAGCTCCAGCAAGCCCGCGCCGCGAAACTCCCCATCGTCATCCACTGCCGCGACGCCTGGGACGATTGCCTGGCGATCCTGGAAAAAGACTGGGCCCCATCGGGGCTAGGCGGAATTTTCCACTGCTTCACCGGCACGCTCCGCGAAGCCCAGCGCGGCCTCGAAATGGGCTTCCTCATTTCCTTCGCAGCAAACGTCACTTATCCGAACTCGCAACCAATGCGCGACGTAGCCCGCGACCTCCCGCTCGACCAGATCCTCACCGAAACCGATTCGCCTTTCCTTTCGCCCCAGGGCCGCCGCGGAAAAAGAAATGAGCCCGCCCACGTAGTGGAGGTAGCGCAGACGCTCGCGAATGTGAGAAACTTGGGCCGCGAAGAAGTCGCCGCCGCGACCGCGGCGAATTTCAGACGGTTTTTCCGGCTAGGCGGCCTGGAAATTCCAGCCCGGCCAAGGTGAACCCCAGGATGGCTTTCGCTGTCCAGATCGCAAAAGGTATTTTCGATCTTGTACGCGACGATTTGGCCCTCGTCGAACAGGAAATTGCGGCGCAAAACAGCGCGGCCATCGAACCAGTCTGCGAAATTTCCAGTTATCTCCGCGAAGGCGGCGGAAAACGCCTGCGCCCCGCGCTTCTGCTCCTCGCCGCCGGAGCTTCCGGATATCGCGGCGAGAGCGCCATTCGCCTGGGCGCAGTCGTCGAAATGATTCACAGCGCCACGCTGATCCACGACGACGTCATTGACGGCGCGAATACCCGCCGCGGCCGACCCAGCGCCAATGCGCGCTGGGGAAATCACATGAGCGTGCTCGCGGGCGACTGGCTCTACATGCAGTCGTTCGAGATGGCCCTGCGCGAACGCAATTTCGCGGTCCTCGATATTTTGATTGACCTCACGCAGAACATGGTCGAAGGTGAACTGCTGCAACTCACCCGCCTCGGTCAGATCGACCTGAACGAAGCCGAAGCCACTGAACTCGCCTATCGCAAGACCGCCTGCCTCTTCAGCGGATGCGCGCGACTGGGGGCGGTGCTAGGCAAGCAGCCCAAGGAAATCGAAGACGGCCTGGCGGATTACGGGCGCAATGCCGGCCTGGCGTTTCAACTCGTTGACGATTTGCTGGATTTCACGGCGTCGCCTGAAAAACTCGGCAAGCCCGTACTCAGCGACTTGAAGGAAGGGAAGGTCACGCTGCCATTGATTTTCGCGCTGCAGGCGCAAGCGCACGTGCATGCGCCGCCGCACACCGCAAATGCCGATAGCCATGGCCAGCCGCACGCGACCCACGAAGGACGGCACCTAGTGGAGAAAGTTCTGGAAGAGCGCGACTTCCGCAGCGTGCGCGCCCAAGAAATCGCCGAGCTCGTACGCGAAACAGGCGCACTCGACCGCGCCGCCCAGCTCGCGAAAGAATACGTGCGTCGCTCGAAAGCCAGCCTGGAAGTTCTGCCAGACACCGAATACCGTCGCGCGCTGCTAGCCGTCCCCGATTTCATCCTCGAACGCGAGAACTAGATCTGCAGCTCATTCGCTCTTCGCAGTCGCGGGCGGTTTGCCGAATCTCACTTCGTGCGCGATCAGATCGTTTCCCACCGGCTTCGCATGGATCACCACGCGATCGCCCACTTTTAAATCCTTAATACTCGCGCTCGCACCGCTCTTCACGAACGAGGTGTCCGGCGCTATTTTCACCACCTGCAACTGACCGTCCTGCGCCTGTACCGTGATTTCGCCGTCGCTAATTTTCGTGACCGTGCCCAGCACGTGTTTATCCGTGCCGTGCGCCAGCGTCACCAGCGAAAACGCCAAAAATATCAGTAAGCCCGAAGCAATTCTGCGCATAGCGATTTCTCCTCTAATGCGGATTCGACCGTCCGCGTGTATCAGACGGCTCGCTCAAGAACTCGTTTTCCCGCTCTTCTTCCTTTATATCCGCCGGACTGCGCGGGTTGTGCTCCTTCATGTCCTGCAAATCTTCCGCGGTCAAATGCGGCAAATGGCGAATGAACAGCACCAGATGCCAGCTGTCGTGATCATCCGTACCTCCCGTGCCCCATGCGGGCATGCCCGTGAAACGCACGCCATTCTCAATGATGTAGTAGATCTGGCCATCCGAAAGATTTTGCGTTTGCGGCAAGCGCATGTCCGGCACGCGCGGATAGAGTTTCTGTCCCATCTCCGTCGCGCCGCTTCCATCGTTGCCGTGGCAGCTGGCGCAGTGGTCCGCGAAATGCCGGCGCGCTTCGACCAGCAGCTGAGGCGTCGCTTGCATCGGATTCGCCAGATCGCGCGCGCCGCGGGGAATGGCCAGCCGTTGCAGAGTTATCGCCAACCGAGTTTCCAACGCGCCAGGGGTGTCACGGGTGTTTAAACCCGTCGAGCAAACCCACAACAGTCCCGCGATCACCACGATCGCGGGAATAGCCACCAGTAGCAATAGTCGCGTGCAAAGCGCTTTCACCATTCGCCTCGTGCCGCCGGCCGGGGCGGTCCGCTTCTGATGATAATCAAGATGGTGCTATTTTTCCTCAGTAGTGGAACCTCCATTTGAACTCGACGTAAATCTCGCGCGGGTCGTTGAAGTGGAAGCCGCCGAAGGTGAGGCTGTTGTCGAGCAGCACTCGGCGATTCCCCGCGTTGAGTGCGGTGAACCCCACCGTGTATTTCTCACCGAAGGATTTACCGAGTGAAATGTCAACGGAGGTGTGCGCCGGCAGGTAGGCGTTGGGATACGGCGTGCCTGGTTCCGGCAGCCCGTTGTGGAACCCTGAGCCGTAGTAAACATTTGTGGAAGCGAACGACTGCCACGGAAGGCTCGCAGTGAATCCCACATTCAACGTGTTTCTCTGATCGTGGTCTACCGGTCCATAGCCCGGCGGCGGATATAGCGGGCATAGCGGCATCGAAGGAGGGCAGACCAAACCTCCCGTGATGGGTGAGGTGGCCTGCGCGAATTGATTCGAATAGGCCAGATGTGCCTGGCCGCGATGCCACAGGCGCGGGGACCGCAGCGTGAGTTCCCAGCCTTGGATTTCGGCCGCGTCCCAGGTGATCGGCCAGAACAGGTTTGATTCTCCAATATTATTGTGATCCAGCCAGTTTGTCGCCCGAGTTTGAAATGTGTCCGCGTCCAGAGCCCAGCCGCGATAGGGAATCGTCACGCCAAACTGGTATTCGCGATCCCGCTCGCCATGCAGAGGAGCGAAAGCGGAATTCTGGCTATTAGCCAAATCGCTTAAGGGACCGGTAGCCGTCAAAAGTGGCGGAGGCTGGTAGAACTGGCCGTAGAACGCGCGAAAAACCCAGTTCAGGTGCGGGATTTGCACGGCAATGCCAACGCGAGGATCTGTGGCGTTTTCCGTGATTCCGGGCTGAGTTCCGACGGATGGCGAAGTGAAGTGCGATTGGCGTAGGCCGGCAATGATCGTCAACCACGATGTCACCTTAAATTTATCACTGAAGAACTCTTCGGCCAGGCCGCCGGTCACTGAGGCCGATGACGGTCCAAAGTTTTGACAAGACGGATTGTTCGGCGGGTCGCAGGCCGTGAAAAAGTTGTTGAAGAAGTTGCTCTGGTGCTGAGCGAATCCATAGACTCCCACTTGAATATTGTTCTTCCAAACGGTGGCGTCCAGGGTCGCTTGCGCACCGCCATAATTGGCGGTCAGGTCCACGTTGGTCATTACTGGCACATCGTTTGGCGAGGCGATGTAGCTGGCCTTGTTGTAATGATAGAAGGGTGAAATCGTGACGAGCAGGTTCGGATTAAATGTGTGCACCCAGGAAAACGTGACGTAGCCGTCGGGCTCACGTTCACTATCACGCAGGCCGTTACTGGGGGACGCGCCCGCCATCTTCAACTGCTGATTCCCGAGTGAGTTGGGATCCGGATCGTAGGGGATCTGGTAATAATCCTGGCGCAGCGAGGTGACCAATCGAAATTGGTTCTGGGGACTGGGATTGAATATGAAAGAAGCGAACCCGCCGTAGCCGTTCTCCGCATCGTGAAAAACCTGGCCGATGGGGGTCTGCAGCCCGTAATTGCTGCGATTGCCGTTCAGGCTCACGTAATAGGCGAAGCGCTGCGTATGTCCGCCGAAGTTGAGCTGTTCGTTGGTTTGAAACCAATTGCCGAAACTGGTGACGAGTTCCCCTTCATTATTCCGCTCGAAGCCACTGCGCGGCACGACGTTGAAGATGCCATAGGTACGGTCGCCGTAATCGGCGTCATAGCTGCCGCGCTGCACCTCCAGATAATCAATGTCCTTCGGGTCAATCGCCGGGCCCAGGTTGGCGGCGATGTTCGTATTGGGAACGGGTACACCGTCAATCAGCCACTCAACCTGGTGGCCACCGCGCATATGCAGCATGTCGTGCGTTTCGTATGCCGCAGGGACGTAATCGGTGATCATGGCCAGACTGTTGGTGCGGTCAGCGCCGGGAGTCTGGGCGATGTCCAGACGATTTACCAGCGTCGTGGGGGTCACCGAATCCACGTTGGCCACTTGCGCTTCACCGACGACCACGGTCGTTTGATTCAGTGCTGCGATGGCCAGCTGAAAGTGCAGAATGGGTGACGAACTTGAAGCGACCGTAACCGTCTGCTCGGCAGTCTGGAATTTAGCCTGTGTGACGGTGATTTTGTAGTCGCCCACCGGAACGGAGGTGAACGAAAACTCGCCGTTATCGTCCGTTTGCGTGGTTTGCGACCAATCCGAAGTGATCGCCTGCAGTTTTACTGATGCTCCAGAGACCGGCCGGTGCTGCGGGTCGTGCACGATTCCCTGAATTTTTCCGAAAATAGTGGCGTGCAGCAGCGAGGTGCAAAATAAAAAGACTGCAAGACACGAGCAGAAAATGAACTTACGCACAAAGCCTCCGTCCAAATTTTTTATTAGTTTCAGCTTTTGCGGACGAAGTTAACTGCGCGGCGGCTCAAAAGTATCCGCGAGGAAGCCGGCGGACAAATTCCCGTCGGGAAAATGCGAATTAGCGAGGCGTGATACTTTCGGGCGAGCAAGCGAGGTGACCACCGACGTCTGAGCCGGCGGAAACGGCGCCAGCAGCCCGTAATCCATACGCGGTTGCCCGGATCTCATGCTGCATTCCATCATGTGCCCCAGGGCGCCATGATGGCAGGCCATATCTTCTTCGTGAGACGCCGGCGCGCTGCGCCGCGCTGGAGAAGCATGATGCCCGCCATGCGGCAAGCAGCACATCCCATTGCAAGCAGCCATGCCGGAATCATCCGCACGCGCCAGCAAGGCCAGCGGCGTTGCCAGCAGCGCGACGATCACGAGAATAGCCTGCACCCGGCGCATCAGCGCAGATTCTACCACAGCCGCTCCCGCCTCGTATCTACGAGCAACGGTCGCGTCGCAAGATATCTCCACATGTGAATTGCGTCCGGAAAAGCAGCGCGGTACGCTCGATCCATCTTGCTGCCCTTCAAATTGATCTACGACCACCGCTACGACCTGAATCTGGGCGACCACGTGTTCCCGTCGCAGAAGTACCGCTTGGTTTACGAAGAGCTCTTGCGCCGCGGCATCGCGGAAAGCAGCGATTTCCTCTCACCCGTCCCCGCGACGGACGAAGACGTTCTGCGCGTGCACACGCCCGACTACGTCCGCAAGCTGAAGACCGGCTCGCTCTCCTACGCCGAGGTGCAACAGCTTGAAGTCCCGTACTCCCGGGAATTGATCGAGGCGTGCGGGCTGGCCGCAGGCGGCTCGATTCTGGCCGGGCAAAAGGCGCTGCAAGACGGCTGGTCCGCAAACATCGGCGGTGGATTCCACCACGCATGCCCCGATCACGGCGAAGGCTTCTGCGTGCTTCACGACGTCGCCATCGCCATCCGCCGCCTGCAATTCGACGGAGCAATCGAAAGAACCATGGTCGTAGACACCGACGTGCACCACGGCAATGGCACCGCCGCAATCTTCGGCGGCGACGACGACGTCTTCACGCTCTCGATTCACCAGCTACGCAACTATCCGTTCATGAAGCCGCCATCCACGATGGACATCAACCTACCGGACGGCGTGGGCGACGAAGACTATCTAGCGATTCTGGAAAGGCACCTTCATAAAGCGCTCTCCGATTTTTCGCCGCAAATTATTTTCTACGTAGCCGGAGCCGACCCCTATCGCGAAGACCAATTAGGTGGTCTGGCTTTGACCATGGAAGGTCTCGCGCGGCGCGATGCGCTGGTAATGGACTACGCGCGCCGCAACAAATGCCCTCTGGTGATTACGCTAGCAGGCGGTTACGCGCGCCGTGTACAAGACACAGTCGCGATCCACGTAGGCACAATCCTCGCAGCGCGCGATGCGGCACGGAAGAAAGCCGCCGGAAATTAATTCTACCGACGCGAGCTCGCGAGCCAGTGAGGCCAGGGTCTTGACGTTGTAGCGGCCAGCTTTAGCTGGGCGCCGTTGACTCGGTCCTGCCCACGATTTGAGCCTTCGCGTTCGCACAACGTACCGGCGCCAGGCTTATTTTGGAGTGCGGCGGCATGCCTCGCGTGCGGTTGATACGGCCGCGGTTTGTGAATCGTCCTGCGCTCCGATTCATCCTGAGATTCTGCGGCGGGGGATCGCAGGATAGCGGCGCGCTTTACGCCGGCTCGGTTTCATCGACCCGGGCCGCTGTTGCTCTGCTTCGGCACTGCTCCACGCCGTACAATCAAGCCTCAGTTCGCCGCCGCAGCCTCGCTGGAAGCAACCGCCGCCTGAATCGCATTCGTAAGGTTCTCCGCAAATCCTTCCGGCGGGTACCCATTAATGCGGTAGGTGATTTTTCCCGCACGATCGAGAATCAGCACCGTAGGCAAGGACGCCACTTTCACGAAGTCATCCAGCCCATCCGCATACACCACCGGCACGTCCCACTTCTCATGGCTCAGAAAAGGCGCCACCAGCGATTCGTCCTCATCCGTATTCACCGCGTAAAAAACAATCCCAGTATTTCCCGCGTAATTTTTAGCCACCTGCACAAACTGCGGCTCCAGTTCGCGGCAAGGTCCGCACCACGTAGCCCAGAAACTCAGCACCAGAACTTTCCCCCGATCACCCGCCAGCGGAACGGCCGTCCCGTCCACCTTGCGCAGCACAAACGCATAAGCGTCCTTGGCGTTTTTATTTCCCACGACCGGACTCGCCGTAGCTGTAGCGGAAGTCGAAGCTGCAGCCAGCAGGTCGTACTGCGCGAGCACTGCCTCGCCCAATCCCTGCTCGCTCCCATGCAGCTGCCGCCACACATTCCCCAGCCGTTTGCGCACTTCGCGCCGGTTCACTTTTCCCACCGGCCCGTCTTCGGGCAGCACAAACGCCAGCAAATATTCCTGCGCGGCAGTCGCGTAGTCACGCCGCATTTCCGCAATCTCGCCAAGTTGTTCGGCGGCGATCGCATTCGGCCGTACGGAGTAGCTCATGCGCAAGTCTTTCTGCGCGGCAGCATCATCGTGCTGCGATTTTTCAATCTGCCCGCGCAGATTGTAGAGCGCTGCACGCAATTCGTCGTGATGCTGCTGCCATTCCGCAAGCGAAACCCGCGCAGGCTTTTCCGCCACGGTAGATTTGTCGATGCGGTCGAGCACGCGGCTCACATACCCGGCCGCGCGCGTCAGGCTCGCCTCGTCTCCCTGCTTCTGCAGCAGTCCCACGGCCAGCATCATGATTTCGGAATCGTCGGGACGCAGCGCAATCAGCTGTTCGGAATACTTCAGCGCGCAAGCGTCGTCCTGCACCTGCTCGCAGGATTCCACCAGCGCCCGGAACACCGCCGCTTTTCGCGGCGCGTCGGGAAAACGCTGCAGATAACGCTCCAGATTCCGCACCAGCGCCCCGCGATCGTTGCCCGCATCCGCGATCGCCTTCTGCAGTTCGGTTTCGGGGTCCGCGTCTTTTTTCGAAATAGCGTCGGACGGCGCTCTGGGCGGCGCCGCGGGCGGGGCAGTGTTTTGTGCCCGCGCACACCACGCCCCGCCAAGAAGAATGCCGAAAATTAGCAGCGCGCGAAAACGGCAGCGGATTGCAGATGGAGGTTGCCGGGCTGGGACTAACAACTAAACCCTCTCAGAATGTACCGGGTATCTACACTCGAAACGCAATTCTAACGCGAAAGCAAGCGAGCCAGCGGGGAATTACGAAAACGCATCATTTCAAGGAAACGCTGCCAGAAGAGGTCTGCACCTCAACGCGCGCCTTCCCGTCACCCAATCGCGCGCGCAGTTCATGTTTTTGCGTCGTCCCTTCCATCACGATCGGAATAGCCGCATCAATGTCGCCGGAACTGGAATGCGCCATCAGCCGGAAGCTCGCCGACGGCGGAACTTGCAGCACCACGTCGCCCGAACTGGTGCGAATGTCCCAGTAATTCGAGCCCGCGGGATTGCCCTCAATAAGCACGCCGCCCGAACCCGTCCGCAACCGTAAATCCGCGGACGCGCCCTTGATCGTAATGTCTCCGCTGCCCGTGCTGGCTTCCACGGCGTCGGCGGGATTGCTAATTTCCATGTTGCCCGAGCCGCTGTGCAGCCGCACTTGGTTCCGCACGTCATCAAGCGTGATATCGCCCGAACCGGTCGTCGCCTGCACCTGTCCTTGCACCTGCGAGAATTTAAGCTCTCCGCTGCCCGTCATGGCCTGCACGTCGCCGGAAACATTCGACGCAGTGATTGCGCCGGAGCCGGAAACAAAATTCGCTGGACCCTTGATCCCGTCCACTTCCACATCGCCCGAGCCCGTAGCCGCGTGAATCTCGGCGTCGGCGGGCACCACGATCGTATAATCAATCGAAACGTTGCTGGTATGCAGCCCCGAGCCACCGATCCGGATCAGGTTGCTCTCCTGCGATAGCGGAGGATTCGATTCGAGTTCCTGCATGCGTTCCTGACTGCTCTTCGAAGACCAAGAATGCACCTGGATGTCACCATGCACGCGCACTTCGCCCGGCGCTCCCGCGCTGATATGCGCGTCGCCGCTGCCATTGGTGAGTTCAATGCGCACAGGGCCATTCACCGTGAAGGTCTTATCGAACGTCCCTTCGGCGCCGGGCTGCGACCTGCATCCCGCAAGTAGAAAAGCCGCGCAAGCCGCCAGCGAAATCCAACCGAGTTTGTGTGTGCGCATCATTTTTGTGTTCGCCGTTTCGGGGCCTGGCATTGCGGGCAGACGAAATGATTGCGCCCGGCCATCCTTCCTATCAGAGATATACGCGATAGCGCAACCAGAAGTTCCCGCTGCGGCAGGTTTTGATTTTGTAGCGGCGCGCTTCCGCGGGCCGTCGATCGCGCGGTAATCGCCGAGGCCAGCCGGATGACCGGCGTTACTTGATCTTAAGAAGGGAATTCAGCGAGCCCTGGCGGTAGCCTTCCAAATCCAAAGTGACGAAGGCGAAGCCAGCGCCCTTAACGCCGTCGGCAATCTTGCGTGAAATGTCCGGCTCGAACCCGCGCGCAAGCTCATCCGGTGCAATCTCGATTCTCGCCAGCTCACCATGTGCGCGAACGCGAAATTGCCGAAAATCCAGCGCGCGCAGTACCGCTTCCGCGCGATCGATTTTCTCCAGCAGCTCGGGCGTCACCACAGTTCCGTACGGCACGCGCGATGAAAGGCAAGCCGAAGCTGGACGATTCCAGGTGGCCAATCCAGCCAGTTGCGAAAGAAAGCGAATCTCAGCCTTATAGAGGGCCGCGTCGAGCAGCGGTGCCAGCACGTGATGTTCGTGCGCCGCCCGATGCCCCGGCCGGAAATCGCGCGTGTCGTCCGCGTTGATTCCGTAAACGATGGCCGCAAACCGGCGCGCCAGCGCGAGTGCATCCATCTGATCGAATAGCTCATCCTTGCAGTGGTAGCAGCGGTCGGCATTATTGGCCACATACAGAGGGTTCTCGAGCTCATGGGTTTCGATGAACTCGTGACGCAATCCGGTAGCGGCAATAAACGCCTCAGCCTGCGCGCGATCGTGACGAGAAAAACTAGCGGAAAGCGCGGTGATAGCCAGCGCGCGCTCCCCCAGCACCTGATGCGCGGCCCAAGCAAGATAAGCGGAATCAGCTCCGCCGGAAAACGCCACCAGCACGGAGTCGAGCTCACGCAAAGCAGCAAAAAGATTTTCCTGCTTGGCAAGCGCCTGCGACGCATCTACCGCCGGAGCAGGCGCGGCAGCAGCAGCAATCGGCAATCTTGAAACGCTGGACATAGCAGAGCCAGTATAACTGAATTCCGCCTACTGAAAATCCAGCAGCACATCTACTTTCGCGTTCTGCGGATCGAGCTGCAGAAAACGCCCGATCTTGTCGTAGTGCACCGGCAGCCCCACAAAGGCAGCCTTAATACCCGTGCTGACGAAATCATCGTACACACTCTTGTCGAAAACCGCGCCCGGCGGAACGCTCCACGCCTTCTTAAGCCGGCGCTCACCCTCGATCGAAAGTCCGGTCAGCACAAGTTTTCCCATGCGATACTGCGGGCCTTCGGTGACCTGCACCACATACCTCACGCGTTTCGTCTGGTCATCAAACTGAGGCACGGGGTCGACCGAGGCGTCGAGAAAACCAAGCTGCGCGTACGCCGCCCGCGCCGTTTCCCAGATGGATTGAATTTTATTTCCGTCCGCCGGGTCCCCAGGCAGCAGCGCTGAAAATTTGTTGAGGTCCTGCGCCGGAACGGAATCGTTACCCTTCCATTCCAAGCCGGCCCACAGATAAGGGACGCCCACGTTAATCGGCACCGCGACAATCAACTCTCCGGAAAGCGGATTCGCCGGATTCGCGGCAAAGTGCGCGACCGGCTGCCCGAATTGCACTCGGAGATAGGCATGCGCGAGATAGACCGGGCGCACCTGTTCGAACTCGAAAAGTTCCATGCGGCTGCGCGAGTAGGGTTTGCCGATCAGGTCCGGCAGACGCTCCTGCACCACTCGGTCGTTCTGCGCCAGTGGATCGGAAAAATCAATCTTCTGAATCGTCAAGTCGGTGTTCTCCACGCGAAATTCTTGCACGCTTTGATTGTTGAACGGGTGCGCGATCACTTCGTGCGACACGCGCGCATGCACATTGCGTGCATCCAGCAGCTTTTCGAGGGCGTCGGACATCGCATCCAGAATCGTGCCCTTCGTCGGCGCGCCGCCATCGAACAGAATTCCCGAACTCTTCAGCCCGGCGGACAATTCCTCGTCGCTGAACCACGGAAAATTATCGAACGTCACCGGCAGCGCCGGCACATCCGACACCTGATAGGTAACCTTCACGCCGTCAGCAACCGTCGAAAAGCGGTATTGGATATTGGAGAACAATCCGAGAGCAGCCAGCTTGTCTGCGGCGCCTTGCAATTCCTCGCGGCCTACGGTCGCGCCTGGCTGCAGACCAATAGCCGTCACGATCTGCTCCGAAGTAAATCGCATCGACCCCGCAACCAGCACAGAGTCCAGCCGTGCCGTTCCCGGTCGAGCATTTTGCGGCGCCTCGCGCAGCCGGGACGCGGACAACGGCGTAAAGGCGAATCCGAACAGCAGGCACGCGCAGATGAACGACGAGAGCTTGTGGAAGAGGTGGTAGCGCATCATCCTGTAATTCTAGAACACAGAAACCGGAAGGGGAACCCGCGAATTGCGCACCGCCAAAAAACCAATCCGCCGAACACTGTGCCAATCCGCTATTAGACAGTGACG
>Ga0210394_10003691_pt1 | contig 18782 bp, 19 predicted proteins | sample IncBWC12MmetaG_FD_160121 | JGI IMG/M metagenome (GOLD analysis project Ga0210394, IMG submission 160121) | Forest soil microbial communities from Barre Woods Harvard Forest LTER site, Petersham, Massachusetts, United States - Inc-BW-C-12-M | ecosystem: Environmental > Terrestrial > Soil >... | reverse complement strand
TTCTTGCTGGAGTGCAGAAGAGTTCCGGGAGTTCCCGGAGTTCCGGGAGTTCCCGGAGCCACACCGGTGACTGTTGGATCGCCGGCGTTCTGCAATTGGTCCACATCCTCGAAATCGAACGAAGAGATTTCCTGCTTTTTCCCATCTTCGTAGAGTGTGAAGTCGCTTTTTTTCAGGTCGCGGACGGGATTTCCCTTTTTATCGCGGGCGACCACATTGACGAGGACCAGTTCCGTGGAGATGCGAATAGTTCCACCGGGGCTGGCGACGGGCTGGGTTGGTTCCTGGGCGAACAGCGGGCTCAGCGGCGAGAGAAGCGCCGCGGCGGTGAGAATCGAGAAAACTTTTCTAGCGTTGCACATATGCATTCGGCTCAGAAACGAAAACGCGCTTGCACGGTGACACGGCGCATGCTGCCTGCGGAGGTGACTTCGCCAAAGGTCAGCGAGTTTACGGTGGTGTTGATGGCAGCGAAATTCACGTGATTGAAAACGTTGCTGGCGGTCAGCCGCAGATCGAGGGAGCGCGATTCCTTGATGGGAATGGTGCGATTGATGCTCATGTCCAGAGTTATCGTGCCAGGGCCCTCGATTATGTTGCGTCCGGCATCGCCAAAGCTGGAGGCGGCCGGGTTCAGGCAATTAAGGCCCGGAGTGCAAAACGCGGAGGTATTGAACCATTCGAGCGCGGATCGATTTGGGAGCGAGATGGCCTGCCCTGGGACAATGTTTGCGCGGAGGGAGCCGCTGACGCCGCGATCAATATCCAGCGTTCCACCGAGTACACGCGGGCTGTAATAAAGCCCGGAGGCAACGGTGAAGTCTCCGCTCCACTGCCAGTTGGAAAGGATGTGCAACCATACGCCTTTGGGGGTCCAGTGGCGATTTTCGCCGAAGGGAAAGTCGTAAATCCAATTACCCGTGAATTTGTGGGTTTGGTTGAAACCGGAAAGACTGCGGTCGGCGGAAATATCGAAAGCATTCTGCGCGACAACCACTCCACCACCGCCGATGGAAGAAGCATCGTCGAGGGACTTGGAGAAAACATACTGGGCGCTGAGTCCCAGGCCTTTGGCCATGCGTCTACGCACGCGAACGGATGCAGCGTGAAGAACCGAGTTCCCTTCGGAAGATTCGAAAATGAAGGGCTGATTGCCGGCGACGACCAGAGCGCGTTCGGTGTCCAGGCGAGTGCCTTTTGCTCCGTTGTACCCAACATTCAAGACCACGTTGCCGGGTAGTTCTCGTTGCAAATCGAGATTCCAGATTTGCACATAGCCGAGGGCGTAGTTGGGATCGACGCCGAAATTGTTGGTTACCGTGCTCTGTGGGATCGCGGGGAAACCGTTGGCGAGCGTCAGGGGCGTCGGGCCTGTTAGGGTGGCGACATCGGTGGCGTTCGTGGCGGTGTTGGCAAAGGGCGGTTGAAATGCGAAATTCTGGATGACCGCACCATACTGCGCGAGATTGTAGTTGATGCCGTAACCGGCGCGGACGACGGTTCTCTGGAAAGGTTTCCAAGCGATGCCGATGCGTGGAGCGAAATTGTTGCGGTCCGGATGAATGAGCGAGGGCAAAGATGAAGTCGCGAAGGTGCCAGAGCCCGGCGGTAACACCGCGCCCGCGGGGACTACGGGAACGGCGGAAGAAAAGTTCGGACCCACTTCCAAATTCGTGATGCGATCCTGGGCCTCGGTGTACGGGCCGTTGTACTCATAGCGAACTCCAAGATTCAGCGTGAGCCTGGCGAAAATGCGCCAGTCGTCCTGGACGTAAAGATCAAAGGAATTGGCGCGGAAATTGTAGGAATTGGCGCCAAATTGCAGCGAGGTTTGCTGCGGATAGCCGAGCAGGAAATCCGCAAAATCGTAGCCGGTGTCCGGGGTGGGTTGCGTGGCTCCGGCCGAATACAGCGATGTGGCGTAGCCCGTAAACACGAAGTCGCCCTCGGCATTTCTTGCAGAGCGAAAACTTTGCAGGATACGACGGTAGTCTCCGCCGAAGCGCCAATTATGTTTCGCGTGGTTCCAGGCGACGTTGTCGGAGATGGTGTAAGTCTGATCAAGTTCGCGGCGCGGCGTCGGATCTGTCAATCCACCAAAGGAAGTGAAGCTGATGCCGGGCAATCCCCAATCGAAGGGATCGCTGGAGATGCCGCCGATTCCCGCGGCGCCGGCTACATCGAGGACGTTGGAATAAAGGTTGGTGGTAGAGACGTGATTGTGGTTGTAGCCGAAGCGAAGATTATTTGTGAACCGATTCTTGCCGTAAACCCAGCCGGCGGTGGCATTCAGCCCTTGGGTTCCGTTGCCGCCGGCAAGGGAGGGAAAGGGATTCACGATGTTCGTGGAACTGCGCGACCAGTTGAAACCCAAATTAATATTGTTTTGCTGGCGCCTGCCACCGCCCCTGCCTCCACCTCCGCCTCTTCCGTTGGAATTGGGTGCCGGGGGCGAACCGAAATTGCGGACCAGACGCAGGGTCACGGCGTCGGTGTCGCTGGCGTCGCTGGTGATGTAGTGAAAGTTCTGGCCGGAGGCGGTCGTGGAGATATTTGGCAACGGAATGTATTGCAGCAGCGCCTTGGAGGACGGGCTAATTAATGTTGGATTCAGCTGGTTGAGTACGCCGTTGTATTGATACTGCGTGCCGTTTGCAGCATTGAATAACTCAACGGGAGTGCCATCGTTGTAGGTCGCGCCCGAAAAATTGCCGTTGCGTTCGTCGAGCGTCGGCACTCGAGAGAAAAAGTCGTAGGGAGAGTCGCCCCGGGAACCGTTCCAACCGACGAAGAAGAAATTCTTGCTGCCACCATTGAAGATATGGGGAATATTCAAAGGGCCGCCGACGTTGGCTCCGAAACGCGCTTGATTGTATTGCGATTTAATCGAAGGGATTCCGGTTAAGGAGTACGGAGTGGCGTCGAGAGCGGAGTTATCGTCGGAAAAATAAAGCAAGCCATGCGGCTGGTTGATGTTGAAACCGCGACCGCCAATTCGGCCGATGTTGATTCCTCCGCCGCCTCCACCGCCGAAGCCGCCGCCTGGACCACCTGCTCCGGGTATTCCACCAAACGCACCACCTCCATCTCTCTGCAGACGCTCACGAAATTCCTGAATTCTACCTTGCAGATCTTCTTCGCTGCCGCTGCCGAAATCCTGTGTGCGGCCTTGCGCGCCAGTGATGCTCACCGATTCGGTAGGCGCGTCCGCCCCGGCGCCATTCATCGGGAGGACAGAAAGATCGCCGCCGCTCAATCCAGTGGCACCTGCGCCTGTTGCGCCCAGACCGGAGTTCCCTCCGGCTAACGCCGCGAGAGTACTGTCTACCGCCAAGCTCTGAAAACCGCGGCCGGCGGCAATGCCCGCGATGGAATCGTTTGTTTGTTGCTGCTGGCGAGAGGCTAGCAGGAGTTCGGCATCCACTTTTGTGGATGGATTCTCTGGATTCAGGACCACTTCTTTGGTGAAGAGCGCAAAGCCCATAAATTCGATGCGCACAACGTAGCGTCCGCGGGCGATGCCGGTGAAAGTAAACTTGCCATCCGTGCCGGTGACGGCTGCGTATTTCTTACCGGTCAAAGTATTGGAAGCCGTGATCGTGGCGCCGGGCAGCGGAGTTTTGCCGCTGTGCGCGGAGCCGCTGATTTCGAATGATGAGGGAGTAGCGTTTGGCGTGGTAGAGGCTGGAACACTCGGCGTTGGTGTCGGAGCAGCCGGAGCCGGTTCCTGAGCGCGCAAAGACAACGCGAGCAGGAGCGCGACCGAAGCGAATATGAGGATGCCGCGAAGAATCGACTTCAACCTACACTCCCTGGGAAAAGCTATTGTTGAGGCGGATTGCTGGGAGGAGTTGGAGCCGGTGCGCTGCCCGCATTTCCCGCGCCGCCCTGACGCATTTGTTGCATGCGCTCCCATTGTTCCGGGGAAAGAAGCATTACATTTTTGGGTACGAAAACATTGTTTTGCGAGGCTCCACGAATAATCACGTGATCGCCGGGATGAATGTCCGCCATGGTGACGCTATCGCGGCCTCGACGCAGCGAAGTCTCTTCGTTAAGTTCGAGTGTTTGCGTGACGTTATCGGTTCGCATGACGGTAAGTTTCGGCGCATCGATGGATTTCACTTCGCCGGCAACGTAGTCTTTGCCCTGTTCGCCCAGTCCGCCTCCAGCTCCGCCGCCACCAAATCCACCTCGGCCGCCGGCTGGACCTTCACCGGAGCGCCCAGCGATCATTTGCGCGGTTACGCTGTGGTCGGAATTTTCATCGCCACGCACCATGACAGAATCGCCAACTTTGAAGTCACCCTTCTTGGCGGGCTGGCGATCCTTGCGAAATTCGGTTGCATCGGTGAGCTTGACGGTCACTTTCGTGGCGTCTGGCTTGGTGATCTCTAGAGAGTTGCCGTTGATCGCGGTGATCTTCCCGAAGGTGCCGCCTCGACCGTCTCTCGGTCCGCCGCGTCCTTGTCCGCGATTTCCGGCTGGCGGCGCGTTCTGGTCCTGGCCTTGCGGCGGCGCATCTGGAGTTTGTGCGCTAACGGAAACTGCTAGAAATAAGAACAAAAAAGTCGGTAAGTAGAGTTGCTTGCGATGCATAAGCCTTCTTTCGTCAGTGAACCTGCGCCTAAATATTAGGACGTACGCTATGTAATTAAGGTAACGCCATCCTAGCGGACCGACGATGGTAAATAGTTCCATCGTTAGTAGTTCCCAAATAGGAGGATGAAAGTTCCCGGGCGTACCCTCAGCTCGAACGAGCAGAGCGACGGTTATTCGAGGATTGTTGATTTAGAGATTTTTGCGCCAATACTCGCGCATAGTGCGGAACAGATGGATCTGCGCCGGAGTATCGGAAATGCCATGCTTGCGCATGGGGTAGATCATCACTTCGTAAGGAATATTTTTTTCGATGAGTTCGTTAAGAAAGGCTTGTTCATTTTGCGGATGAACGTTGTCGTCGTAAGTGCCGAAGACGACCATGAGATGACCGGAAAGATCGCCGGCGTGTTTGACCAGCGAAGTGCGATCATAGACTTCGGGATTTTGCGAAGGAAGACCCACGAGAGCTTCCGCCCACTTGGAATCGTAGTAGCGCCAATCGGTGACGGGCGCGACAGAGATGCCCGCTTTAAATTCCTTCGAACGGGTCATGAGATTGAGCGTCATGGTGCCGCCGCCGCTCCAGCCCCAAACCCCGAAACGCGAGGAATCAACCCACGGTTGCGATTTGAACCAGCGCACGCCGGCAACTAGATCATCTGTTTCCGAAGCAGAAGGATTGGCAGCAATGGTGTCTTCCAGTTTCTTGCTGATCGCGCTGGCTGCTCGATTGTCGATATAAACAACTACGAATCCATCCTGAAGGAGCAGTTGATTGTAGAGATCGGCGTGCGTACTCCATCCATTGACTACGTTCGGCGCGGAAGGTCCGCCGTAGACATAAAGGATCACTGGGTATTTGTGCTTGGGATCAAAGCCCTTGGGCTTCCAAATTTCGGCGGGCATCGGAAAACCGTCGGCCGCTGGAACGGTGAGGAATTCGGAGTACTGGATTCCATCCGGCAGCAATTCGGGGCGAGGCGCGGCAAGAGTCAGCAGAAGCTTTCCGTCGTTGGCATGCAAAGTGAGAGAGGGTAAGGTACGCGCGTTCGAAAAGTCGTCGAAATAATATTTGGCGTTGGGAGACATGGTGATGGAGTGCGCGCCAGATTCAGCCGAAAGACGCGTGAGGCCGGAGCCATCGCTCTTTACGCGGTACAGATTGCGCTCGATGGAAGAATCCTTGAGGGCCGAGAAGTAGATCCAATCGTTTTCGGAATCAATTCCGGCTACCGCCTGCCGGACCCAAAAGACTCCACCCGAAGAGACCATGGCCCAATCACCGATGGTGATTTTGTTGACCAGCATGCCTTCCATGGTGAAGCGGTAGAGGTGCATGAAGCCGTCGCGCTCAGAGGCCCACAGGAAATACTTCCGGCCGGGGAGAAAATGGAGATCGTCGGTGATATTGACCCACGCTGGGTCGGTTTCGGCGACCACGCGTTTGCGTTCACCGGTTTTGACACCGATGAAATCGAGCCGGTTTTCTTTTTGCGAACGCTGCATGGTCTGGATGCCGAGCCGTTCGGAATCGGGCAGCCACTGCACACGCAGAATCCATTCGAAGGGTTCCTCGCCGAGATTTACCCAGCGCGTTTCCGGTTTGGCAATATCGGTAACGCCCACGCGGACTTTGGGGTTCTTCTCTCCTGGTTTGGGATAGCGTTGATGCACGACGCGTTCATCGACCGGCTTGAAATCGACGAAGAGGCTTTCCGACACTCCCGATTCATCTGTCTGAAGAAATGCGATGGAACGAGAATCGGGCGACCACCAATAGCCGATGTCGCGGCGCCCGAAGATTTCTTCCCAGTACACCCACGAAAGCGTGCCGTTCAAGACAGTGTCGGTGCCGTCGGAGGTGAGGCGAGTCTCTTTTTTCGTGGCGATATCGTGAACGTAGATGTCATTTCCACGCACAAAGGAAATGGAGCGAGCATCGGGAGAAAACTGCGCGTCTTTTTCCTCGGCTGGAGTGTCGGTGATCCGTGTGAAAGAAGAGGTGGCGAGATCGAGAAGGAAAATGTCTCCGTGAAAGAGATATAGGGCCTGGTGGCCGTTGAGATCGAAGGAATCCGGCCAGGCGAGGACAGCCTTCACGTCGGCGGAAGAATCCAGGGATTTGAGGGAGGCTACGGCTTTTGCCATGTCCAGGGCGGGGTGCCGTTCCCGGGAGGCAGGATCAAATCTTTCGAATGTGCGTTGCGCTTCGGGCTGGCGGGTGTCGTAGAGGATGGCGGTGTTGTCGGCAAGCCAACGGTAATCGGGCACGTCCGCGAGGCTGGAGGCCTGCTCGCCGAAAATCCATTCCATGGTCAGGGCAGGACGTTGCGACTGTGCGGATAGCAGCGAGCCCGCGAAGAGGAATGTGACGATCGACGAGAAAACTAGAACAAGCGCGCGGCGGTCCCTGGCGGACATAGGTTTCCTTTGCGAACTGGCTTTGAATGAATTAGTGGCCGATTCAATGTTTGACGGGAACTTGACCTTGTGAAGTTGAGTGTAACTTGGCGCGTGATCCTGAACCCGGCGGTTACTAGGCGATGGCCTTCTTGGCCTGCGCTCTGAACTTTGCCCAGCGTTTCTTTGCGGCTTTCGAGATCTTCGCTTTTGCCGCGGCCGACAACACGCGCTTCTTCGCGCGAGTGAAATCTTTACTCGCCGCCTTGCCAAGAACTTGAGCGGCCGATTGCAAGCCAGCCAGATCGTGCTGCAGTTTTGCGAGCTGTTTCTTTACTTTCTTTTCTTCTTTTCTTATAGCGCTCAATATGCTCATGAGTCCTCCAGAAATAATTTACCTGAGCATTAGCCACACACCAATCGGGTTTCCTTCGCAATGTCGTACTCAATTTGACAGCAGCAGGTTGCCGGCCACAGTGAAGCGCTCAAGTAGTGCAATCCTAACTCCGAATTCAATTGAAAGCCACGCCTTGCGTAACCGAACTGCGTGCGAGTCTACTCTGTGAACTACTTCCGTTTCCCTGCTGGAAGGAAGAGCGTGCGTTACAGCGATGACGGTATGGTTCCACAAGTGCCCCGGCTGTTTATATGTTGCCAGCATGCATTCCGAATCAGACCGGATGACGGGGGTATGAAATGAGGAAGAAATTCTTTTTGCCAATCAGGCTGGGACTTACGTTGCTGGCGATGGCTGGTTGCTCCGAAACGCCAAAATCGCCGGAGGTAAGCGACTCCATTCGAAAGTCCTTTGATCAAGCAGGACTGAACGACGTGAGTGTCTCGCAGGACCGTGACAAGGGAGTGGTAACGCTTACCGGCACGGTGGGGAGTGACTCCGACAAGTCCCGCGCAGAATCGATCGCCAAAGCCATCGCGGGCAATCAGGTGGTTGCGGACCAGATCGCGGTGCGGCCTCCAGGCCAGGAAAGCATGATGAAGAAAGTGGACTCCGATCTTGATTCCGCGATCGAGAAGAACTTTGACGCCACGCTGATTGCGCAGAAGCTGGACAAAAACGTGAAATACTCCGCCAAAAACGGCGTATTGACGCTAACGGGCGAAGTGAATTCGCAGGCCAAACGCACCTACGTGGAAAAGCTGGCCGGTCAAGTTCCGAACGTCCGGCAAGTAATCAACGAATTGCAGGTGAAGAATCAAAAAGCGACGGCGTCCAACTAAGAGCCACAAGCAACAACTAACCAACATTACTGCGGATATTGTTTGATCGAGGTGACGCGTTCCCCGGTGAATTTTACGAAGATGGTCTTGTCCGGCGGGTGGCCGTAGATCCAGTCTTCAGTGTCGTAGCCGTTGTTGTCGCGTTCGCGAATCTTGCGGTCCGGCTTGCCCATGGCAGCCACTACTTCGTCCTTGTCCATGCCAAGAATGGCGTGGCGTTCCGTGATGGCCTTTTTCTTTTCCGGCGGCAGGGTATCAATCCAGTGCACGGAAGCGGAGCGCTCCTTCGAAAAATCGAGGAAGGGCGAGAGAAATTGTTTCAATTGCTCCGGGGTCATGTCCGGAATGCTTTTCGGGAATTGCAGGATGAGTGTTCCGCCTGCGCCCGATTGCACTCCGGGAGGGCCTTGGTCCTGCGTAGTGGAAGTGGTCTGACCGATAGGGACTTGGCTTCCACCCATGCCAATGGAGATGTGGTCGCGCCAATGCTTCTTGGGGCGTCCACCGCCATTCAGGTCCACCAGGATGGTGCGATCTCGAAAATCCAGTTTGGTGACTTGCACGCTGTCGCCGGTATTCACGGCGGCACCGTGATTCACGACGGCGCGCTCCAACATCGATTCGTCCACCGGTTTATCGACATACAAGATAAAGCCTTCTTTGCCACCTGGCAGGGGTTTGCGGGCTTTGGCATATTCACCGGAAACGAAGCGAATCAGATCCAGTTTCGAGGTTTCCTGAAGCGGGCCGCTCTTCGGAGCAGGCGCGCCACCTCCCTGCGCTTGCGGCTCGCCAGTGACAATGATGGGAAGGACCCGAATACTCTCCGTCGGCGGAAAGGAATCCGGCGAGGGCGGTTCAACCAGGCGGTGCGGCACAAAGTGCGGCAGGTCCGCGTAGGCGAACATCACCAGCACCACAGAAATGTAAAAGCGGTAAAGCATGGGATTCGGGTGGACCCCTTAGGGAGCCACTGCCCCCTATCTTATGATGCGGGGAGCGTCTTGAGTAGAGTGGGCATTTAGAAAAATCAGGGGGAGACGACCGTGACGCCCTGGCGGTCGACCCGGACCGGGAGGAGTTCGCCTCCGGCTTCGGCGACCGCAGTTTCGACCCGCCCGCGGGCCTCGGGATCGATCAGGAGAACCACGCAGCCTCCGCCACCCGCGCCGCAGACCTTGCCCGCGAGCGCGCCATTCTTGCGGGAGTTTGTAATGATGCGGTCGATGGTCTTCGTGGAGATAGTGGGGAGATTCTTGCGTCGAAAGGCCCATTCCTCGTGCATCAGCCGGCCAGTGTCCTTCCAGTTGGCGGCTTCCAGGGTACGGCGCATCTCCTGGGCAATCTGCGAGATGGATTCCAGGTTCTTCCGGACCGCCCGCTTATTGTCGATGTGCGCCTTAAAGACTTCCCAGTTGTTGATCCCGGATTGACGCGGCTTTCCGGTGTAGCAGACGACCAGGCGGCGTTCGAGTTCATCCAGATTGACGCGGAGCTCGATGCGGCGCTCGCCACCGGGAATGAGTTCGATCGCGGCGGCGCCGCCGAACGCAGGCGGATAGTGGTCCTGCATACCGGTGGGAACTTGAATCACGACCGCCTCGGCGTCGCGGCTGATGTGTATCCAATCCACTTTGCTTTTCCCCGCCCCGGTGAAGCGATCGAGAGCGGCGCAAATGGCTACCGCCATGGCACTGGAGCCGCCGATGCCCGCTCCCGCGGGAGCTTCGGAATCCGTGGTGAGGGTGAAACCGCCCTCTGGTTGGAAGAACTTCACGATTTCGGCAAGCAGCGGCAGGCGATAGCGCTTGGCGCGGACGAGATGCTTGAAGGAAGTAAATGATTCCGAGCGGCGGGTATCGAGAGAGACCAGCTTGATCGCGCTGTCCGCATCGTGCGTTTCGATGGTGCACTTCGCATAGCGGGAGATCGCCGCGTTAATGGTGAGCGCGCCGGGATGAAAAAGGTACAGCGGCCAGATGTCCAGCGTGGCGCCGGCGAGATCTACGCGCGTGGGGGCTTTGGATTCGATGCGCATGGGCGTCTAGAGAATCGGGCGTGTTCGTGAGAGTTTCAGGAGTTGCCCCCGGCCGCAGCCTTGGGGCGATGAATCACTTGAGGGCCGGTATCACGGCGAGCCTGGGCGGGATTGGGTTCGAAGCAGCGGCGGCAACGAGCTTCGTACGCGCCGCCCGCACCCACCACGATGAGTTCGTCGCTTTCCACCAGGCGCTGCGTGTGCACCGCGGGATTACCGCAGCGAACGCAGATCGCTAGCAGCTTGGTGATTTCTTCCGCGACGGCGAGAAGGCGCGGCATGGGTTCGAACGGCCGGCCGCGATAATCGGTGTCCAGGCCGGCGACAATGACGCGCTTGCCGAGATCGGCGAGCTTGGTGCAAACGTCCACCACTTCTTCTCCGAGGAATTGGGCTTCATCGATGCCCACAACTTCGGTGCGCGGTTGCAGCTTATCCATGATCTCGTCGGCTTTGGTGATGTTGTCCGAGGGGATGCCGAGTCCAGAGTGGGAGACGATTTCGTTTGCGGCGAACCGCGAATCGATAGCGGGCTTGAAGATTTGCACGCGCTGGCGGGCGAAGCCGGCGCGGCGCAACCGGCGAATGAGTTCTTCGCTCTTGCCGGAAAACATCGGGCCAACGATGACTTCGATCCAACCCATGTTGCCCTTTACAATATCCACGCGCTGTCTCCTATGTTGCGACTGGCAAGTTCGTGGTCGCAGACCGCAGGGGTTAAAACCCCTGAATCTCAAAACCCTTTTCGGCACGGCTGAAGCCGTGCCCTCCCTAGAGCCATCGTTGGCAACTGCCTCTAGTTTACTACGCCACGTAGACTTTTATGCGCCGGCGGCTCGGGCCGGTTTGTACAATTGCGCATTGTAGAACGGAGCAAAAGCCGCCAGTACCGCAACACGAAATGCCTCCTGGCGGGAGATCAAGTTACCGGATAACACTCCCCAAGCACCTTGGCTATCGCGGATTCCGACTTCGCCGGCGAAACGGTCGATGGCGACAGAAAGGTCTACACCTTTTTCCATGACTTCCTCGATCAGCGCCTCGGGGAGCTCGATGCCTCCGGAACGTCCGAAGAACCCTTTAGTACCATCGGTCACGTAGGCCCAGCTTTCCAGGAATACGCGGTGGGAACCGTTTTCGAACGCAACGTCTAGGCCGCCTTCGAGACCTACGTAGTAGGTAGCCCGGCGGCCGTTCTTTTCAAGCGTTTGCTTCAGCGCCTCGGCTCGTTGGCGAGCGCCGCGCATTAGTTCTTCGCGGGAGCAGGGTGTGTCGGCTACACCGCTTTCGACTTGGAAGCCTTGCACCTCGAAACTTGCCGCGGAGTTGAACTGGCTGCCAAAGGAGGCGACAGCCTCTTCGACCGCGCCAAGCTTCGGGCGGCGAGTGCTACCTACGGCAATCAGAATGGCGGGCATGGCTGGGTCGTCCTCCGCGGACGGATTCTAGCCGCAATCCGCGAAAATATTGAGAGAGAATTTCGGTGCCTGAGGAAAATTTGCGAAAGGATTGGAGATTGCTATTCTTCGCCGATGTCTTCGTTCCAGATTGCCGGATTTGCGTGAATGTACTGCGCCAGAAGTGAAACGCACTCTTGCGAATCGATGTCGATGACCTTGATACCGAGGGAGCGAAGCCACTCGATGCCGCCCTGGAAGTTGCGGCTTTCGCCCACAACGACAGTGCCAAAGCCGAATTGTCGCAACAGGCCGCTGCAATACCAGCAAGGCGCTAACGTCGTCACCATAATCAGCTTGCGGTAACTTTTCTGGCGTCCGGCGTTACGAAACGCATCCGTCTCGCCGTGCAAGGAAGGATCCCCGCTCTGCACTCGGCGATTGTGCCCGGCACCGATCAGCTCGCCTTCGGCATTGAAAATCCCCGCGCCGATTGGGATGCCTCCCTCGTGCAACCCTAGCCGCGCTTCGGCGAGCGCCCGCGCCAGCATGACTTCGTAGTTGGATCGCGTCAATTCCACGGAGATTTCATCCGAATGATCTTGTGTGAATTGAAGAACGCGGAGAGAAGAATGGAGCGGGCTATGAGAATCGAACTCACACCTGAACCTTGGCAAGATTCCGGAACATAACTCTAACGCGCTGGTATGGCGGCACTTAGCGATTTTACAGCGGTTCTCAGCTGGGAAACAAATGGAAAATGAAAAAGGGCCGTGGGCACGGTTCACAGAACAGCAGCGGACTTTCTTTGCGGGCAATTCAAACGGCGAAGCAGAGCGCGTCATCATTCCGTCAAGGCAGGAGGTAAATCGAGCAATAGTGGTAAAATCGTGCCTAAGATGCTCGTTCCCACGCCCAAAGGTCCGGCTTCGTATTCGATCAAGTCGATCGTGCTCGCGACCGATTTTCTTGCGAGTTCAACCCTTGCACTCGAATACGCCATGGCTTTTGCGTCTCACTACAGAGCACGCCTTTTGCTTGTACATGCTTTCGAACTCACGCAGGCGGCAAGGGGTGCCGAGTCATTCGGACACACACAAAGCGTGCTGCGAAAGGACCGGCAAACGAGACTTGAATCGATGGCAGCGAGAGTCGGGCGGGCGGGCATTACAACGGATTTTTCCTTAGTAGAGGGACCGTTGACTCAGGCCGTCGTGTCCGTGGCTACGCAACAAGCAGCCGATCTCCTCGTCCTTGGGACCCATGGCATACATCGTGGCATTGCACATCTGCTAATCGGGTCTAATACTGAAGCACTGCTGCAGTCGGCACCATGTCCCACCCTTACCATCGGGCGTCATGTGCTCGGTGGATTAGGACTGAAACTTGAGTTCAAGAAGATTTTGTACATGTCGGACTTCACGACGGAAGCTGCGACGGCTGCAAGGTACGCAGTTTTATTAGGCCAAGAATTTGGCGCCTCGGTGGATGTATGCCATCTGCTACCCGATTCAGCGATCAACAATTCGGAAGTGCAGAGACAACTGGCACATGAGTATTGCGAAGCGGTCAAGCGCATTCTTCCGAGCGCGGAGCACGATTGGTGCGCACCAGCATACCAGCTTAGAAAAACTGCATTGGCGAAAAAATTCTTGAACGCGCGAAAGTGGACGAAGCAGGTCTGATCGTACTGGGTATGAAGACCGAGACTCATCTGGGGCAACATCTTCACACTAATGTCGTATACCAAATCCTGGCAAAGGCTGCCTGTCCAATCCTCACCGTCCGTGCCTAACGATTCCGTTCCAAGATTCTTAGAAATAAGAGTAAATGGAGTTGTATTGCATCACTCAATTCGCTTCAGATAGAAAGTAGGAAAATGAGGGCGCGGCGTAACTACTTGATTTAATGGAGCGGCCTATGAGAATCGAACTCACACCTGAACCTTGGCAAGGTTCCGTACTACCACTATACTAAGGCCGCTCCGACTTTTACTTTTATAACACGGCTGCCAGGCAAACTTCAATTCTCGCGGGAATTTCGCAGTACAAAAAGCAACCCATTATAGAAGGAAGGGCTTAGGAAACCTGGCTGACTCTCGCCGATTTCACTACCGGTGAGCGCCGCTGACGCTCGGCGAAACGCGAGGCCTTGTCTTTGTCGGTATACACGCGACCAAAAGATTCGCCGTCGGCATAGTTCACGGTGACGAGGTAGTGATGATGTTTGCGTCGCCGGTCTTTCCCGAAATCGGATTTTTCGTCACGTACGGACTTTTTGGGGACCTTAGGTGTTTTACTCAAGATGTACGCCTCAACGTTGGAATGCTCTAATGGGAAATATCGCAAGAAAAACCAGCCCGCGCAAGTAATCCTGACAGTAATAACCCAACGTGAATTATCCCCATGGGAGTAACGGGTTAGATAGCACGCCAAAATTGGCGCCAGCGCCAGCAAATCGAACCCAATAAAAGCCACACCAATTGCGATTCACGGCCTCTATTGGCGCGACGTTTGCGCCTCAATCTTCAGGAGTCGACTCGCGCAGAGCGACTGATCCCTTCAACGCGGCGCCGTGAATGGCTATCCGCAAGCCCTGTTCCGGCATCCAATAGACAGGATTGGAGCGTACTCCAAGCAGGCCATTTTGGTGCGGAGTAATGTGCGGTCCATGAAACATTTGGCGACATTTTACGTCTTATACAATGAGCGTGGTTTATGATGCTCGCGGTGGAATGAAGGACACGGAAATGATGAATCTACACAAGCTACCGCCTGTGATCGAGGATCTTCGGGACCATTCACAGGAGCAATTGAAGGAACTACGGCTGCTGTTGAACGCGGGTCTGGACGGACGCCCAGACGCCCGGCGGCCAGGATTTTTTGAGCTCGATGGAGTGGAAAACGTGTACTACATCTTCCGCTATCCCACGGGGCACAAGGTTTTGTTGCTTGCAGCGTGGCAGCGAGAAATCGACCCGGTAGCGGAAATGGTCGCCTACGCGCGGCCTGCGGCTTAAATAGTTCCAAACCAGCTGATTAATCCTTCTTCAATTTCAGAGCGACTGAGTTAATGCAATAGTGCAGACCCGTGGGCTGGGGTCCGTCTTCGAAGACGTGTCCCAAATGCGCCTTGCAGCGGCTACACCTGATTTCCGTGCGCTGCATTCCGTGGGAAGTATCCCGCTCTTCTTCCACGGCGTCTCCGGCTAGGGGTGCGGTGTAACTTGGCCATCCGCATCCGGAATGGAATTTTGCTTCGGAACGAAACAACGGCTGCCCACAACAGACACAATTGTAGGTTCCAGGAGTTTCCGTGGACTCATATTCGCCGGTGAACGGCGGTTCGGTGCCCATCTGCCGGGTCACATGATATTGATTCGGCGTGAGTTCCTTGCGCCACTCGGCATCATTTTTGTGTATTTTCTCGGCCACCAGGCCCTCCTTACCACTCCCTATCGGCACATTCTGTTCACCAGTATCTGATTCAGCGCAACTCCTTGACGTTTCATGATTTTGGACTCAATCATGGAAGGTATCAGCCCATTGGTTGCCTATATGGCCGAAACGACCACACCCAAATACGCCGAACTGCGTCGAAGCCGTCGTGCAAAGATCGCCAAGCCGCTGCGCATTCGTCCATCCGAGCCGCGCGACGAGCATTTTGAGGACTTGCCGGTTAGCGTGAACGCCTCCAGGGACGGCATCTATTTCCATTCCCGGCGCTCGAATTATTACAAGGGTATGCGTGTCTTTGTTACGTTTCCGTTTACATCCAACCACGACCCCATGAATTGCGAGTATGTGGCCGAAGTGGTGCGGGTCGAGTCACTGCCCAACGGAAAGTTTGGCGTGGCGCTGAGCCTGAAAATGACCTTGAACTACAATGCCCCGGCGCCTCCGGGACGCGTTACGCGGTCGTAGGGCTTCCCCCCGTTCGATTCTCCATACCGACTTACGAGCCAGCCGAAGGTTCGGATTGACACGCATCCTGGGCGTCGTGTACTTTCAGTTTGTGAAGATTCATCGGGCGCATCGGCACCATTCTCATCACGGTTTCCTGCCGCGCCCGTCCTGGTCTGAATAGAGCTTACTAAGTTAAGAGCACTTATCAGCCCGCCGGCGCGAAACGCCTGGCGGGATTTTTGTTTTTAGGAGGCAGTAATGGGAGGCACGAGTGAAAAGCTGGCGTGCGAAAAGATGGGCGGATTGATTCCCGCGGTGATTCAGGATCACAACGGCGGGGATGTGCTGATGGTGGGATTCGTCAATCCGGAATCGTTGGCCGCCACGCAGAAAACCGGCGAAGTGCATTTTTTCAGCCGCTCGCGGAACAAGCTTTGGAAAAAAGGCGAGACCAGCGGACACGTGCTGCGTGTGCGGGAGATTCGCGTGGATTGCGACGCGGATGCTTTGCTGATCCGCGTGGATGCCTTGGGGCCTGGAGTCTGCCACGAGGGTTATCGCAGCTGTTTTTTTCGTACGCTCGATGGCCAAGGCCAGCTAAACGTGGTGGACGAGAAAGTATTCGAAAGCGAATCTGTGTACGGAAAACCAGTAAACGGAAAGAAGACACAATCATGAGCTTGCTGAAATTTGGGATTCCCAAGGGGAGTCTGCAGGACGCGACTGTCGATCTCCTGGCCCGCGCCGGCTGGAAGGTGACCATCTCTTCGCGCAGCTACGTTCCTGCGATTGACGACCCGGAAATAGATTGTCTGTTGGTTCGCGCACAGGAAATGGCGCGTTACGTTGAAAACGGCGCCCTGGAGGCGGGAATCACCGGCCATGATTGGGTGGAGGAAACGCAGGCGGACGTGATTGAGTTGGCGGAACTTGTATATGCCAAGCAGCGGCTGGCGCGCGTGAAATGGGTGCTGGCGGTGCCGGAGGATTCGGCGATTGCCTCGCCGAAGGATCTGGAAGGGAAAGTGATCGCCACGGAAGTTGTGGGGATCACGGAGAAATATCTGGCGCGTCATGACGTGAAGGCGCGGGTGGAATTTTCCTGGGGTGCGACGGAAGTGAAGGTGCCGCAATTGGCGGATGCGATCGTGGAGGTCACCGAGACAGGCTCCTCGCTGCGCGCTAATCGCTTGCGGGTGCTGGATACGGTACTGGAATCTTCCACGGTGTTTATCATGAATCGCAAAGCATCTGAAAATCCGGCGAAGCGGGAGAAGGCGGAGAACCTGGTGCTGATGCTGCAGGGGGCGATTGCCGCGGCCACGCGGGTTGGGTTGATGCTGAATGTGCGGCGCGAGCATCTGGAAAATGTGTTGTCGGTACTGCCGGCGCTGAAGAACCCGACGATTTCGCCGCTGAGCGACGGCGAATGGGTGGCCGTCAACACCATCATTGAGGAAGCGGTGGTGCGGCAGATATTGCCCCGGCTGAAGGCGGCCAAGGCGCAGGGGATCGTCGAGTATCCGTTGAACAAGATGGTTCTGTGATGAGAATTGTGACCCTTTCCAAAACGATGGAAGACCGGCTGTTTCGCGCCCGAGAGAATCAGGATCGTGCGGCGTTGACGGCAGCGACGAAAATTGTTGGTGATGTCCGGAAGCGTGGAGATCGCGCTCTGTCGGACTGGGCGAAGCGGCTGGATGGCGCGGATTTGAAGCGGCAAGGCTTGTGGATTTCGCGCGGTGAGTTCGTGGCGGCTAAGAAACGGGTGAGCCGGGAATTCTTGAAGGCGGTGGAACACGCTGCGAACAATGTGCGGAGGGTTGCCGAACGCCAACTGCCGGGGGATTGGAACCTGCGCGTAGAACAAGGAGTTACGGTCCGGCAGATCGTTCGGCCACTGGATTCGATTGGTTGTTACATTCCCGGTGGGCGATTCGCGCTGGTTTCAACATTGGTCATGACGGTCGTGCCTGCACGCGTCGCGGGAGTCCCGCTTATTGTGGCGGTTTGTCCGCGGCCTAACGATGAATTGCTTGCCGCGGCGGAAATGCTGGGAATAACGCGGCTCGCACGGGTCGGCGGAGCACAAGCGATTGCCGCGCTGGCTTACGGTACCGGACAGATTGCGCGAGTGGAGAAAATATTTGGTCCGGGCAATCGCTATGTGACTGCCGCGAAACAATTGATCAGCGCGGATTGTGCTATTGATTTGCCTGCGGGGCCGACGGAGGCGGTTGTGCTTGCCGATCATGGAAATCCAGACTGGATTGCCGCGGATTTACTTGCACAGGCGGAACACGCGCCGGATGCCGGCAGCTTTCTGGTGACCGTGTCGCGAAGGCTTGCCAAATGCGTGCAGCAGACAGTGATGCGTCAATTGGCTTCGTTACCGAAGGAAAATCCTGCGCAGCATTCGATTCGCAAGACTGGAGCCATCGTGGTCGCTAAATCGATGGACAACGCATGCGACTTCGTGAATCGGCTTGCGCCGGAGCATTTGAGCTTGCCGCACGATGGACCGAAGCTACTCAAACAGATCCACTCTGCCGGCACCGTATTTCTCGGCCCCTTGAGTGCGCAACCCTTCGGCGATTACGCCAGCGGTAGCAATCACGTGCTTCCCACAGGTGGCTGGGCCCGGCGCCGCGGCGGGCTTTCCGCGGTGGACTTTGTGAAGTGCATCAGTCTGCAGTCCATCGATCGCGCTGGCTATCGCGCGTTAGCCGGTGACGTGCAAGTGCTCGCTTGCGCGGAAGGATTGTTGGCGCATTCGAACGCCGTGGAGGTGCGCCGATGAAAGCGCGGCTGCCGGTTCGCAAAGCGATTCTGGAACGGAAGACGTATGATGCGCCTGCCGAAGGCCGCGCCGGGAAGATTCGCCTGGACTTCAACGAAAACACGACGGGTTGCAGCGCGGCAGCGCGCAAGGCGATTTCGCGGCTTTCGCCAAAAGAATTCGCAATGTATCCGGAATATGAAGTTCCTACGGGGAAGTTAGCGCGGTATTTTGGCGTGCGGCCGGAGGAAATTGCGCTCACCAATGGCGGTGATGAGGCGCTGCGCGTGTTCTTCGATACTTTCGTCGAAGAGGGCAGCCACATCCTGATCTGCGAGCCGACCTTTCCGATGTACCGTTTCTACGCAGAGATCGCCGGGGCGCGCATCGAGGCTCTGCGTTATACCGACAAGATGGACTTT
>Ga0210394_10003690_pt1 | contig 18794 bp, 16 predicted proteins | sample IncBWC12MmetaG_FD_160121 | JGI IMG/M metagenome (GOLD analysis project Ga0210394, IMG submission 160121) | Forest soil microbial communities from Barre Woods Harvard Forest LTER site, Petersham, Massachusetts, United States - Inc-BW-C-12-M | ecosystem: Environmental > Terrestrial > Soil >... | reverse complement strand
CGCCGTGGTGCCGGCGCCGATGACGATCATCAAGGGCGTGCGCAAGCTCGCCCCGGCCACGATCTGCATCATTGAACCCGATGGCCGGCGCAGCGAGGAAACCTATTGGCAATTTGAGGTCGGCCCGCGAACCGTAGATCGAACCCTCACCGAAGCGGACTGGTGCGATGCCGTTCGCGTTGCTCTCGGCAAAGCGGTCGACCGCCGCCGCGTCGCGGACGTGCCGGTCGGAGTGCTGCTTTCCGGCGGGCTCGACAGCTCGATTCTGGTCGCCATCCTCGCCGGGCTTGGACAGCAGGACTTGAAGACTTTCTCCGTCGGCTTCGAGACCGTCGGCGATGTTGAGGGCGACGAGTTCCATTATTCCGATTTAATCGCGAAGCGTTTCGGGACCGACCATCACCGCATTCGCGTCGACGGCTCGCGAGCCGTCGACGCGCTGCCGGGTATGATCGCGGCGATGTCGGAGCCGATGATGAGCCACGACGCCATCGGCTTCTACCTCCTGTCCCGCGAAGTAGCGAAATACGTCAAGGTCGCGCAGAGCGGGCAAGGCGCCGACGAGATCTTCGCCGGCTATCACTGGTATCCAGTGCTGATGCGTTCGAACGATGCGACCGGGGATTATGCCCGCGTCTATTTCGATCGCGATCACGCCGAGATGGCCAATCTGGTTGCGCCTTCACTGTTGAATGGGGACTATAGCCGCGACTTCGTCGACGCTTTCTTCCGCAACTGCCGCAGCGCGAGCCCGATCGACAAGACGCTGCAACTCGATGCCGAGATCATGATGGTCGACGATCCGGTCAAGCGCGTCGACAACATGGCGATGGCATCGGGCCTCGAAACACGGGTGCCGTTCCTCGATCACGAAGTGGTCGAGCTGGCGGCGCGCATCCCGGTGGATCTCAAGGTGCGGGGCGGCGGCAAATACATCCTCAAGGAAGCCTCGCGCGGGCTCGTTCCCGATGAGGTGATCGATCGGCCGAAAGGTTATTTTCCGGTGCCGGCGCTCAAATATATCCGCGGTGCGTTTCTCGACTTCGTTCGCGAGGTGCTCCAATCGCCGCGGGCGCGGCAGCGCAGATTGTTCAACCGACCCTATATCGACCGGTTGCTCGCCAACCCGGAGGGCGAACTCACGCCGAAGGGTCACTCGAAGCTATGGCAGGTTGCGCTGGTGGAATGCTGGTTGCAGACGCAAGGCATCTGAGAAGCACACATCGAAGCCAACGGATTTGAGCCAACGGAATTGAGTCATGGAATTCAGATTCGATCCGCACGAGCGACGACTGCGCATCCGGACGCTGTTGCCTCCGGGCAAAGAAGCGCGCGTTTTTGCGTCCGATGATAATTTTCAATTCGGTATCGAAGAGGAATATTTTCTGTCCGATGCCGAAACCGGCGAGGCTCCGGCGGAGACGCCGGATGCCCTGTTCCATGCCGCCGATTTCGGCGCGAGCGGGCATATCGGTCGGGAGTTCTTGCAGGCCCAGATCGAGGTCGCGACTGAACCGCATCGTCGCTCCGACGATGCGCGGATCGAACTGCGCCAGCTGCGACTGAACGCGGCGGCGGCCGCCGCCGAGCACGGTCTGGCGATCTTGGCCTGCGGCACGCATCCGCTGGCGTTCTGGCGCGAGTCGATGCAGAGCCCGAAGGACCGCTACGACAAGGTGATGGACGATCTGCAAATGATCGGCCAGCGCAACATGTTGTGCGGGATGCACGTGCATGTCGAGTTTCCGGATCCGCCGCGCCGGATCGACGTGATGATGCGCATGCTGCCATATCTGCCGCTCTTTATCGCGCTTTCAACTTCGTCGCCGTTCTGGCAGCGCTGCGCTACGGGGCTGAAAGGCTATCGTCTCGCCGCCTATGATGAGCTGCCGCGCACGGGCTTGCCGGAATTGTTCCGCACCGTCGCGGAATACGACGCCTATGTCGATGCCATGGTGCGCTCCGACGCGATGCAGGACGCAAGTCATTTGTGGTGGGCGATCCGGCCATCGCTTAAATATCCGACCTTGGAGCTGCGCGCGCCGGATTGCTGCACGCGTCTCGACGACACCATCGCGCTCGCGGCACTCTATCGGTCGCTGGTCCGCTTTTTGTATGGGCATCCCGAGCACAATGCCGCGGTCGACGTCGTCGACCGGGCGATTGCGGTCGAGAATAAATGGCGCGCCCAGCGTTACGGCGCACAGGGCACGTTCGTGACGCGAGCGGGCGGCGTCGGCGTCGCGGAGGTACTCGACCGGGTCCTCGACCTCGTGGCGGCAGATGCCGAGGCGCTTTCCTGTGCCGAACAGGTGGGAAATTGCCGCACCATCGTGTTGGAAGGAACCTCGGCCGACGCTCAGTTGCGTATTTTTACTGAAAATCAACACGAAGGTGCCGAAATTGCCTTGCAAAAGGTGACACGCTGGATTCGAGACGCCACATTGGTGGCTTGACCCTCTAAAGCGACAGGCAAAGGCAGTAGGTAGAATGTGCCGCTGGATCGCATATCGCGGGGTAACCACGGCGCTCGAGCATTATGTGACCGAGCCGTCGCATTCCTTGATCTCGCAGAGTATTCAGGCGCTCGAATCGACCGCCAGCACCAACGGCGACGGCTTCGGACTGGGCTGGTACGGCAATCATCCGGAGCCAGGCCTGTATCGCGAGGTGCGTCCGGCTTGGTCGGACGAGAACTTGCGCTATTTGTGCCGGCACTTGCAGTCGCATCTGTTCTTTGCCCATGTCCGCGCCGCGACCGGAACGCCTGTTACCCGGCCGAATTGCCACCCGTTCGCCTGTGGCAAATGGATGTTCATGCACAACGGTTTCATCGGCAGCTGGAGCCGCCTGCGCCGTCAGGTCGAGGCACTCATCCCGGACGAGCTTTATCCAGCGCGCATCGGCACCACCGACTCCGAAGCTGTCTTCCTTGCCATTCTCGGTGCCGGCATCGAGCATCCGGTCGCGGCGGCGGAAGCGGTTCTGGCCCGCCTGACTGACTTCGTTAATCAGACGTCGCCGGCAGATCGGCTGCGCTTTACTTCCGCGCTTTCGAACGGGCGTGATCTTTATGCGTTCCGCTATGCGGTGAACGATCGCGCCAATACGCTTTATTACCGGGAATCGGAAAGCGGCATCGTCATCGTTTCCGAGCCGCTTGACCGCGATCACAAGAGCTGGGTCGCGGTGCCGAAAAACTGCGTTGTCGTCGCTTGCGCAGGCGAGCGGGCGCGCATCGTGCCGCTGCTGCATCGGCACCAGGAGGCGGCGGAGTAACGCGGCGCGCCGATGGGGCGGACCGCTATTTCTTCCAACCTTGCTTCCAGGCCGGCGGCGTTTTGCCGTCGATGAGGATGAAAGCGATGCGGCACGGTTTTGTGCCGTTATTGACCCAGGCGTGATTGGTGGCTTGTTGCACCAAGACGTCGCCGGCTTTGACGTGGACCTCGCTGTCGTCGAGCAGCATGTCGATTTCGCCGTCGAGCACGATGGCGTAGTCGATGGTCCTGGTCCGGTGCGTATTGGCGTGCCGCGCATAGCCCTGCGTCGCCGGATCGATGCCCATCGAAATCAGGATTTGATGATGATCGACCGGCGCCGCTTGCGGCGTCGTCGGCGCAAAATCGACAATGCGGAAGACCGTGCCATTGGCGGGCGGCGGCACGCCGACCTGTGTTTGCGCCCGGTCGGATGATGCGGCGGCATCCACTGGAGATTCGCTCGTCACCCACAGCAGCGTCATGCCGTTGCCGCCGGCGCTGCGTTGCTTTGGCTGCAGCGGATCGTCGAATAGCACGACGGCTTTGCCTCGAGCGTCATGGCCCGTCACGATCCGGCGTGTCGATTTCAGCTCCATCGTCGAGTCCTCCCGTAATAGGCGCACATCGCGGCTTACTTGCTATTGCACGGCGCATTAGACAATTATGCTCGCATTTGCCAAGCGGAAAACCAAGTTCGCGAGTAAAGCGAAGCGTAGCGTAGCGTAGCGCATTACGGAACGGCTAGGGGAGGGCGGAGTGAGCGTCGAGGCGTCGCGTCCCAAATCGTCGGCTCAATTATTACATTCGGCGGAAAATCCGGGACCGACTTACGACCGCACGCCGACATTTTCGTCGATTGCCCGCGACATGGACGTCATGGCGCCGATGCGCGACGGCGTCAAAATCTGCGTCGACGTCTATCGCCCGGAGGCAAGCGGAAAATTTTCGGCGCTGTTGGCCTTCGCCATCTACAACAAGGACTTTCAAGGTCCCGAGATGGCGGCGGCGCTGCCGCCGCAGCCGGCCTGGTCGGCGCTGTGGACCGGGCCGTTGGAGGCCGGCGACACCAAATTCTTCGTCTCGCGCGGCTATGTCCATGTGATCGGTTCGCCGCGCGGCGTCGGCAAGTCGGAAGGCGGCGGCTCGCGCGAGTGGGATTGCTACGATCTGATCGAGTGGATCGCGGCGCAGGAATGGTGCGACGGCAACGTGGGCATGGTGGGCATCTCCGGCTTCGGCGCGGAGCAGCTCGCGGTCGCCAAGAAGCAGCCGCCGCATCTCAAGGCGATCTTCCCGTTCGATTCACGCGGCGCCTACGGCGATTTTGGCGGCTTCTGCGACGAATATCCCGGCGGCGTCATCCACCTGTTCCGGTATCTCGTCGGACATTTCTCGGCAATGCATCAGCACAAAGGCCGACCCGGCCCGCTGCCGGCGGAACGCGAGAAGCTCTGGCGCGACGCGATGAACAATCCCGACTATAAAATGTATCCGCACGTCTACAATCTGATCGCGCAAAAAGGCCAGCACATGCCGCCATATTATAATGTGTTGGTCGATCCGTTCGACTCCGAGGCGGCGGTGGAAAAGAGCGAGGCGGAGTTCGAACAGATAAAAGTGCCGACATATACCGGCTCAGGCTGGTACGGCTACACTTATAAGACGCATCTGAACGGTTGCCAGCACTGGTACGGCAACATCACGGCGCCGAAGAAGCTCTTGCTCGCAGGCCCCGCGCATCTCGAACGGCCGTACCACACGTTCCACAGCGAGGTGTTGCGCTGGCACGATCATTGGCTCAAAGGCCTCGACACCGGGATGCTCGACGATGCGCCGGTGCGGTTCTGGGTGATGGGAGCGAATGAGTGGCGCAGCGCAAGCGATTGGCCGCTGCCGGAAACGCATTGGACGAAGCTTTATCTGACGAGCTGGGAGCGGCTGACGCCCGACACGATCGCGCCCTCAAGCGCCACCGAGACGCAGCCGCCCGACGCGTTCGTGCAAATGCCGCCGTCGCAGACAGGCGTCATCCAGCGCCTGCGTTACATGACCGAGCCGCTGCCGCATGACGTGCTGGTTGCCGGCCCGATTGCGCTGACGCTCTATGCCTCGATCGACCAGGACGACACCAACTGGATCGTCATCCTCAAAGATGTCGGTCCAGACGTGTCGGTTTTGAGCGTGCGTGAGGGCGAACGCGAGGTGCCCAACGATCTCCACGAGCGCGAAATCACCCGCGGCTGGCTCAAGGCCTCGCACCGGGCGATCGATGCCAAGCGCTCAAAACCGTGGTGGCCGTGGCATCCGCTCACCCGAGAAGCCTGGCAGCCGGTCGCGCCGGGCGCCATCGAGGAATATCAGATCGAAATCATGGCGACGGCGAATTTGTTCCGTAAGGGACACCGCATCTGCCTCGACGTTACCAGCCTCGATTTGCCGACCGGCGTCGCCGGCGCCACCAACGCGGAATACGTCCCCTACCACATCTGCTCGAGCAAGACGGTGCTGCATAAAATCTACCACGACCTCCGGCATCCGTCGCATCTGCTGCTGCCGGTTATCCCGGAATGACCGCTTCTGCTAAAGGCGCGCGCATGAGCATCGCCCGCGAGAACACGGCAGCGTTGAGCGATATTCCCATCGTCGATCTGCGTGACGGCGGGCCGCCGCACCACGCTGAGAAAAGCGCGCCGCGGGCGCGCGCGTTGCGTGATGCCTGTCTCGGCTTTCTGCCGCGCGCGTCCTTGCCGCTCGTGCCGGCGCTCGATTGGGCGTCGCGGCGCTGGCTCGCGCGTTCGCGTTCGCCCTATATCGAGGAGATTGCACAGATCGCGGCGGCGCTCGATTTCTCCGGCGTGTGGCTCCTCAATGCGTCGTATCAATGGGCCTGCACGTCATTGGCTGTCGAGCACGACAACACGCCATGGATTCTCCGCACGCTCGATTGGCCATTCCTCGGTCTCGGCCGCTTTGTTGAAGTGGCGCACATGCGGGGCGATTGCGGCGACTTTTTCAGCGTCACCTGGCCCGGCTATGTCGGCGCGCTGACCGCTGTGGCGCCATCTCGCTTCGCCGCTTGCGTCAATCAGGCGCCGATGCGCCGGCGCACCACGCATCGCTGGCTGCGCCCGTACGATTTCGCCGCCAATGCGCACGCGATTTGGCGATCGGCGGACCTCATGCCGCCCGATCAGTTGCTGCGGCGGACGTTCGAGCTTTGCCGGGATTTCGGTGCCGCGCGCCGCATGCTGGAAACGACGCCGGTGGCGCGCCCGGTGATTTACGTGCTGGTCGGCTGCGCAGCGAACGAGCGATGCGTGATCGAGCGCACAGAGCGCGGTTTTACGACCCGCGAGGACGAAACCAGCGCGGCCAACGATTGGGTGCCGAGCCGGGAAGGTTGGGAGGGTCGGATCGGAACACGGCGCTTTTTGACGAGTTCGTTTGCGGATGCGGCGAGCTATAGCCGTGCGCGCCGCGAGTCGCTCAAAGCATGGGATGGCGCGGTCTCGGCGCCTAGTTTCGATTGGGTGCGCGAACCGGTCCTCAATCCCTATACGCGGCTTGCGGTCGCCATGTGTCCGGCCGCGGGGGTTCTGCGCGTGATCGGCTACGACCGGACCGAGGCGTTATTGCCGGAGCCGGTGACTCTTATGTGCGAGATTGCACTACCGTCCGCGCCGAAGGCCGCTTAAGCCCGGTGCAAAAGCACCGCAATAAGCTCTAGTATAGCCACAAAATGCTATTGTTATCAGCAACTTATATGGAAAACGCCGAACTGTGTTCGCGATCACATTTCGCACTGCACTCCAGGCCTATAGTGCAGCTAACGAAACAATGCCGGATATGGAGCACGCCATGACCACCACCACAATGACCGGTTTCCGGACCCATCGCATGTTCAGTTGGAATCAAGTTATCCGCCGCATTGGCGAGTGGCAGCGCCTGTCGCGCTCGCGCCAAGAGTTGCAAGGCCTCAGCGACGCGACCTTGCGCGACATCGGCATCACGCGTTGCGACGCGCACCGCGAAATGAGCAAGCCGTTCTGGATGGCCTGATCCAGAAATCGTTCGACGCACGCCATATCCGGCATGCGAGGGGCCGCCCGGCGAGGGCGGCCCTTTCTCTTTTGCAAGTTCGCAGCGGAGTTCGTTTGCAGGCGGTTCCCCAAACTTTGTAGCATGGCGTCCTTGCGACGAATAAGGCGCTCGCTATGCCCAAGATCAAAATAGCAGACGGCGTAAGTCTCTATTACGAAGAGGCGGGCGCCGGGACGCCGGTCGTTTTCGTGCATGAATTCGCCGGCGACTACCGCACATGTGAGCCAGTCTTCGCCGTCGCCGAAAACGGCCGCTGGCTCGCGCATAGACCGCCAGGGGCATGAGCGCTCCCGCAGGCAAGACGGTGGTCGAGGCGCCATCCTTCGCGACGCCGTTTCGCCATCCCGCCTTCGCGGTTATCTGGACCGCGACGTTGATCTCCAATGTCGGCTGGTGGATGTACAGCGCCGCGTCGGGCTGGCTGATGACGAGCCTCAATCCCGATCCGTTGATTGTCGCGCTGGTGCAGGCGGCCAGTTCCTTGCCAATCTGCCTGTTCGCTATACCCGCGGGCGCGCTCGCCGACATTTTCGACAAGCGAAAATTTTTGATTATCGTTGAATCGCTGACGACCGCGGTCTCCGCAGTCTATGCGGCGATGGTGGGTTTCGGTTTGGCAACGCCCGGCAATCTGCTGTTGTTTACGTTCCTGATCGGCGCCGCCGGAGCCTTGACGGTGCCGGCGTGGCAGGCGGTCGTGCCGCAGCTCGTTCCCAAGGACGATCTGCCGCCCGCCATCGCCGCCAACAGCGCCGGCGTGAATGTTTCGCGCGCGGTGGGTCCGGCGCTCGGCGGCCTGACGATATCCGGCTACGGCGTTGTCGCGCCGTTTTGGGCCAACGCTGTCGCCAATCTCGCGATCGTCGGGTCGTTGCTGTGGTGGCGGCCGACGCGAGGGCCGCGGACGCTGTTGCCGGCCGAGCGTTTCGGCCAAGCCATCTTGGCCGGGCTCCGCTACGCCCGGCATAACCTGCATCTGCGCGCCACGATGATGCGGGCGGCAGGATTTTTCTTGTTCACCAGCGCCTATTGGGCACTGCTGCCGCTGGTCAGCCGCGAGCAGATCGCGAAGGGGCCGGGGTTTTATGGCGTGCTGCTCGGCGTCATTGGTGCTGGCGCCGTGGCCGGCGTATTTTTCCTGCCGTGGCTGAAAGCGAAACTCGGACCGGACCGGCTCATGGCGCTCGGCGCGCTCGGCCAAGCCGTGGCGATGGTGCTTTACGGTCTCGCCCACGAGCCGGTAACGGCGCTGCTCGCCAGCCTCATTGCCGGGGCATCGTGGATCGCCGCGCTGGCGACTCTTGGCGTCTCCGCGCAGGTGGCCTTGCCGGATTGGGTCCGCGCGCGCGGCCTTGCCCTCTACACGACGGTGTTCTTCGGCTGTCTGACGCTCGGCAGCGCCGCTTGGGGCGAGATCGCGGTGCTCGTCGGGTTGCCGGCCGCGCATTTTCTCGCCGCTGCCGGCACGGTCGCGGCTATAGCGCTCACCTGGCGGTGGAAATTGCAGACCGGCGTTGGCGTCGATCTGACGCCGTCGATGCACTGGCCCGCGCCGATCACCGCCCAGGCTATCGAACACGACCGCGGGCCGGTCCTGGTGACGGTCGAATACCGCATCCGGCCGCACGACCGCGAAGCCTTCCTCGAAGCGCTGGCGAAGCTCGAACACGAGCGGCGCCGCGACGGCGCCTACGCCTGGGGCGTATTCGAGGACGCGGCCGAGGAGGGACGCATGATCGAGACGTTCCTTGTGGAATCGTGGATGGAGCATCTGCGCCAGCACGAGCGCGTCACCAACGCCGATCGCCTGGTGCAGGATGCCGTGCACCGTTTTACTTTGAGCGGCGCGCCCAAAGTGACGCATTTCATCGCCGCGGAGCTGTAGCCCGGATCGATGTCTTCAGGCGCTTTCGCACGCGGACACGACGATTGCGCAACGAGATTTTCAAATCGCGCAGTTGTTTCTCTGCCGCCGCCGCCGCCTGCGCTTCAATCGAACGATATTTCTTGATCAGCTCGCGCCCGAATCGGGTGAGCGCCGCACCACCGCCGCGCGCGCCGCCGGGTTGCGTCGTGACGACCGGCTCGCGGAAGCAGCCGTTCAAGTCGTCGACGAGGAGCCAGGCGCGCCGATACGACATGCCGAGCGAACGGCCGGCTTGCGATATCGAGCCGGTCTTGTGGATTGCTTCCAACAGCCGAACCTTGCCGGGGCCAAGCGCGCGGTCCGAGCCGAAATCGATGCGCACCGTCAGCCGCACGCCAGCCATCGAAAACCTCGCGCCTGCAATCTCGACAGAGAATAGCACCGGAAATTTGCTGCACCGAAACGGTTTAAATCCGGCGGCGGTGCAAGACGCGACGAATCGGCTCCTATACTGCCGCAAAAGCCTGTGGCAGGCTGTCTGTGCAGTTCGGGTGTGCGCCCGCTGCGCCCGGATCAAGGGAGGAAGCCATGAGAGTAAAGTGGAATTTCAGCGCGACCGGCGCAGCGCTTATTTTCATGACGGTATCGGTGCCGATTGGGTTGGCATCATCGGCCAAGGCCCAAGCCGCCAATCCCGTTATCATGAAGCTCAGCACCGCCACGATCCATGATACGCAGCACGAATGGCTCATTCGATTTGCCGCGGCAGTCGAGAAAGATTCCGGCGGCCGCATCAAAGCGGAAATCTATCCGGCGAGTCAGCTCGGCTCGATCCCCCGACAGATCGAGGGGGTGCAATTCGGATCCATCCAGGGCTGGATGGGACCGCCGGAATTTCTGGTCGGTGTCGACGAACGCTATGAGACGCTGAGCGCGCCAGGCCTCTTCAGCAGTGAAGACCAGGACATCCGCGTGATCAGCGACCCAGAGGTCCGCAGCTTAATGCTCGGACTGGGCGCCAATAAGGGATTGGCCGGGGTTGCACTTGCTCCGATCGGGCCGTCCTCGATCGCCTCGCGCAACCCGATCCATCATCTGGCGGATTTCAAGGGGCTGAAGATCCGCGTGCTAGCCTCGCCGTTCCAGCTCGAAATGGTCAAGCGGATGGACGCCTCGCCGGTGGCGATGACGTTGGCCGACGTGTTGCCGGCGCTCCAGCAGGGTGCGATCGACGCGACGCTTGCCACCATCACCGTATACACGACGTTCCATTATCTGGACGCCGCAAAATACGTCATCGATACCGATCAGCCCTACCTGAACTCGATCGTCGTCATGAGCAAGAAATGGCTCGACGGATTGCCGCCGGACCTGCAGAAAATCGTTCGCGATGATGCGACTTCGGTGTCGACCGACATCGTCCCGTTTGTAAAGCAGTTCTTTACCGCGTCGTACAAGAACTGGACCGACCACGGCGGCGAGTTGACCAGCCTTCCGGCCGACGAGCAGCAGGCATTGATGAGCAAGATTTCCAGCGTCGGCCTCGATACGTCGGCGTCCAAGCCGGATTTGAACGCGGCGGTCAAGATCGTCTTCGGGTCAGCGGCGCGGAACAAATAAGGGTTCCGGTCAGCGCGGCCGGAGCGACTGCAAAATCCCACGCAGCCGCTGCGGCGTGACCGGAAGCTCGGTCACCGCGCCGGGTCGGCCGAGCGCGTCGTCGATGGCCGCGGCGATGGCGGCGCCGGCCGCATTGGCGCCGCCTTCGCCGGCGCCTTTGACGCCGAGCGAATTGAGCGGGCTCGGCGCGTCTTCAGTGATCAGCACCTCGATCGGCGGAATTTCGCGCGCCGTCGGCATCAGGTAATCGGCGAAGTTGACGCAGAGCGGTTGGCCGCGCGCGTCGTAAAGAAACTCTTCGAACAGCGCGCCGCCGATGCCTTGCGCGACACCGCCGGCGATTTGACCGTCGACCAGCATCGGATTGACCGCTTTGCCGATGTCATAGGCGACGAAAAAGCGCTCGACCGCGATGCCGCCGGAATCGCGGTCGACGCGCACCACGGCAACATGGATTCCGTATGGATAGTTCATGTGCTGCTGCTCGAAAAAGCCTTCAGCGGACAGCCCGGGAGTAGCTTCGCCGGCAAGCTTCGAGCCGGGATTGAGCGCGCGCGCGATTTCGCCGAGCGAGATCGACGGGCCTTGGTCGACATTCTTGCGCACGACCGTGCCGTCGATCACGTCAAGCGTGTCGGCGGGTGTTTGCAACAGCGCGGCTGCGGCGGCGAGCGCCTTGGCGCGCAGTTTTGCCGCGGCAATGCGGGTGGCTTCGCCGGTCATCACCGTCACCCGCGACGCGAATGTGCCCATGCCATAGGCGATGCGATCGGTCTGCCCATGCACCACGCGGACGCGCCGGTAATCGACGCCGAGCGCATCGGCGCAGATTTGCGCGATGACGGTCTCCATGCCTTGGCCGACCGAAGTCGTGCCGGTCACGATTTCGACCATGCCGCCGGTATCGATGGATGCGTGCACGGTGTCGTAAGGTCCAAGCCCGCTTTTTTCGACGAACATTGCCAGTCCCGCGCCGACCGCTTCGCCGGCGGCGCGCCGGCGTTTGAGATCTTCGTGCAGCCTATCCCAGCCGACCGCTGCAAGCGCCTTATCGAGAAGCCCGGCATAGTCTCCGGAGTCATATGTCATTTCCGTGCCAAGTGTGTCGAGGTTGCGGGCATACGGCATCTCGGCTGCGGCAATGAGGTTGCGGCGGCGGATTTCGACCGGATCGATGCGCAAGCGCGCGGCGATCGCGTCCAACAATCGCTCACGAACGAAAGTGCTCTCGTAGCGTCCCGGCGCGCGATAGGTGCCGCACGGCGTCTTATTGGTGAGGCGAATGCGCCCGACCATGCGATAGGCCGCGACGCGATAAGGCCCGAGCATCATGGTGGCGGCGAGATCGGGCACGGTTGCGGCATGCGTGCGCACATAGGCGCCCTGGTCGTGAAAGAACTCGCCGTCGATGGCGAGGAGCCGGCCGGCCTCGTCGACCGCGGCGCGGACGCGATAATGCTGCTGGCGCGAGTGATTGGCGGCGATCAGATGCTCACGGCGGTCCTCAATCCATTTCACCGGGCGTTGCAGCCGCAATGCGGCGAGGCAGGCGAGCACGTCCTCCGGATAAAGCTCGCCGCGCACGCCAAAGCCGCCGCCCGTATGACCTTCATGCAGATGCACGGAGGAGGGCGGCAGCCTAAGCATGCGGGCCAGGCTGTCGCGGTTCCAGTGCGGCACTTTGGCGGCGCCGTAAAGCTCGAGCACATTGCGCGCCGCGTCGTAGCGCGCGATGGCGCCGCGCGTCTCCAGCGGAACGCCGCTGTGCCGGCCGATCTTAAGCTCGAGCGCGACGACCTCCTGCGCCTTGGCAAAGGCCGCCGCCACGTCGCCGTAACCCTTGCGCACAATCGCGGCTTCGCTCGAATGGCCGGTGTCGAATTCGCCGGGCGACGCATCGGCGGCGAGCAGTTCGGGCAATGCTTCGATCTCGACCGTCACCAGGTCCGCGGCGTCCTCGGCCGCGTAAGCCTCGGCGGTGAAAACAACCGCAACCGGTTCGCCGACGTAGCGCACGCGGTCCCTGGCGAGGATCGGCTGACGATAAGGTTCAAGCCCCTCCATGCGCGTCAGACGAAAATCGATCGGCGGAATTTCGGCGACGTCCGCCGCCGTCCAAACCGCGACGACGCCCGCCGCCGCGCGCGCCGCGGCGGTATCGATCGCGACGATGCGTCCATGCGCGTGGGCGGAGCGCACCACGCGCATGTGCAGTTGATGAGCAAACGATATGTCGGCGGCGAAGCGCCCCTGGCCGGTAACGAGCGGCCGGTCCTCAAGGCGCGGCAGCGAACGACCGACGAAAGCCATGAAGTTTTGGGCCATGGACTTAGGCCGATCCACACGGAAGCGTCATCGCGATTCTTGCTCTCTCGCGATCGCATCGAGGTGCTGCGTCTCATTGATACGCCGGACACAAACTTTTTCGCTGCCGATATCGATCTCGTTGACGCAGCACGGCTCCTGCGCGATGCGCCAATAGGCCGACGGCGGCAGATCGAGAAATCCGAGCAGCAACGCGCGATTCACGCTGTCATGGCCGACCAGCACGATCGTCTCGTCGGGATGGCGCGCCAGCACCATGCGCAGGGCGTCGGCGACCCGCGCCACAAGGTCCTGCAAGGATTCGCCGTCGGGAAAGCGGACGAGCTGCGGGGTTGCGAACCATGCGGCGAATAGTCCGGGATTTTGCGCCTTGGCGTCGTGGAATGTTTTGAACTGCCACGCGCCATAATCGATGTCGTTGAGGTCGCCGCAGGTTTTGGCGGCAATGCCGCAGGCCCTGGCGATGGCGGTCGCGGTTTCGATGCAGCGGCCCATCGGGCTCGTATAGATGTGGCTCGGCCGCCAGGCGCCGGCGATCCGCTGCGCGAGCGCCGCAGCCTCGGCGCGCCCGCGCGCGGTGAGGTCGAGCGGTTCGCGGCCGCGGAACCGCTCGGGCTTGATGCCTGCGACATGGCCGTGCCGGGTCAGCAGAATTTTGCTCATGCAAGACGGCTATTTCCACCCAAGCCGCTCTAGAATCGCGCGGCCCATGACCCACTCTTTGTCTTCCTTCGACAGAAAATCGAGTGTCTCGGTGAAGTGGGTGACGCGCTGCTTATACGTGGCTTTGTCGTAGGAATTCGTCAGGTCGGTGCCCCAGTAACAGCGGCGCGGCCCGAAAGCATCGAACAGGCGGCGGATATGGACGGTCATATCGCGGAACGGATAGGACTCGGACGAGTAAAATGGCGTGGTCGAGAGCTTCACCGAAACGTTCGGGTATTTGGCGAGCGCCGCCGTCTCTTTGACTGCCTCGGTCAGCCTGCCGGCTTTGACGATGTCGCCGGTGACGCCGAGGTGATCGGCAATCATGGTCAGTTGCGGATATCGCTCGATAATGGGCGCAAACTGCGGCATCGGCGCGCCGTAGAACATGATTGGAAGGCCGTATTTTTCCGCCAGCGGCCAAAACCACTCCACCGTTCCATCCTTGAGCCAGGACCATTGGTGCGGATGAAAAGTCAGCCTGATCCCGACCATGCCCGGCTGCTTCTTCCAGTCTGGCAAGAGCGCGGCCGATTTCGGATCCTGCACTGGAATGCGCCCCATGATGACGAAGCGGCCGGGATAGCGCGCCACGGCGTCGAGTGCACAGTCATTGCGGTCGCCCTCCCAGGACGGTGGCACGATGACGGCGCGTGAGACGCCGGCATCGTCCATCATCGGCACGAATTTGTCCGCGGTGAAGGGCTCCGGAAGCTGCGCGACGCGGTTCGGCAGCCACGGCCGGTCCGGTGAATTAGCCTTCCAAAAATGAACTTGCGCGTCGACGATCATTGCTGCCTCCCTGGATTTCCTTGAAGTCTGCCGCGTGCCGCGGCGCGCCGCAATGCCGCGAGCTCGCTAGAGGGGATGACTTTTCTTCGAATCGTCATCCCCTCTAGCTATTTGCTGAAGCATGTCCTTTTCGCAAAACCGGTTTCCACTTTTGCGGGACATGCTCTAGAGGCGGCGCAGCGGTAGCGACCAGGCCAGCAGGGTGCCGACGCTGGTGAATGTGGCGATGGCGAGGAAAGCGGCGCGGAAGGCGTCGCCAATCTCGGCGTGCACGATCGCCTGCCGCGCGGGATCGAGCGCCGCGATGGCCTCCGGCCCCTGCTCGATGATGGTCCCGAACAGAGTTGCCGTATTGCGGTCCGTTGCGGTGAGAATCGAAAACAGGATCGCGGCGACCGTGGCGGTGCCGAAGGCGGCGCCGACCGAGCGGGAGAACTGCACCATGGCAGCACCAGTGCCGAGAAGGCGCGGCCCCGATACAGCCTGCACCGTAACCTGCACCACGCCCATCACCGAGCCCATGAACAGCGCGATGGTGCAGAAGGCCCAAGCCATCTCGCCGGTCGAGAGATGCGGGATCCAAAAGGCGATGAACAACAGGCCCGCCGTCGCGCCCATCAACCCAAAAGTCGGAAATACCGCGGTTAAGCCCGTCCTGGTCACCATCTGCCCGGTGATCATCGAGCCGATTCCGATGCCGGCCGTGAGCGGCAGCAGGATCAGGCCGGTCTCGGCCGGCGAGGCGCCGCGGACGGCACGCAGATAAATCGGCAGAAAGGTGATCAGCGAAACTAGCGCCGCGCCGTGAAACGCCGCCATGGCGTCGGCGCGCCAGATCGAGGCCTGCCGGAACAGTTTCGGCGGAATGAGCGGCGCGGCGGTGAGCCGTTCCTGCCAGGTGAGCAGGCCGAGCGAGATCAGGCCGACGGCGAGCATCGCCAGCGCCATCGGCAGCGCGCTCAGCTGCATGCGCTGCACCTGTTCGAGGGCCAGGATGACGGGGCCGACGAAGAAGATGAACAGGACCAGGCCTGGCGCATCGAACGTGGTGCGGCGGCGGTCGCCCTGGCGCGATGGAATGCGGAACACGAACAATACTGCGAGCAGCCCCAACGGAATGTTGATGAGGAAGATCGACTGCCATCCAAATGCCTGCGTGAGGTAGCCGCCGGCGACCGGACCGAAGGTGTTGGAACTGACCGCTATGCCGGCAAGATAACCTTGATACTTGCCGCGTTCGCGCGGCGGGATCGCTTCGCCGATCAGAGCTTGCGACAGGGTCATCAGGCCGCCGCCGCCAAATCCTTGCAGCACCCGGAACGCGGTGAGGAGTTCGATATTGGGCGCGAGCGCGCAAAGCACGGAGCCCACCATGAACAGCGCGAGCGCGAGCACCATCATCAAGCGCCGGCCGAACGTGTCGCCGAGACGGCCGTAGACCGGAGCCGCGATGGTGTTGGCGATCAGGTAGGAAACCACCACCCAAGACACGCGCTCGATATCGCCCAGGCTCGATGCAATCGCCGGCAGCGCGGTGGCGACGATCGTCTGGTCCGCGACCGCGAGAAACATCGGCAGCATGATCGGGGGAAAGACCGTGAGAAACCGCGCGCCGGTCGACAGCTCCTTGATCTCCGGCCCGGCGGAATCCGGTTGCGCTAAGGGCGCAGCCGCAGGCTCGACAGTGGAGCGATCTGCGGCCGCCGATTGGTCCAGCGATTCATTCATTGCATGATTTTTTGCGAACCATCGGTAACGGCCGCCGAATGGCGGATGGTCGGCATGGCACCGGCTGCCAGGACTCGGAGGTGATTTTCCACTTCTTCCGGGTTCGAGTCACGACGAAATCCGGGCGGACGGGCGACCGCCCGGAGCGGTGGATTTCGGATAATACGCCGGGGCGCGAACTGCGTTCCTCGATCAGCGTGGATCGGGCGGTGCCGCCGACGGCGATATGGATAGTCCAGTCATAATAAAGCGCCGGCCGCCCGGAGGCGGCCGGCTTCTGTCAGCGAAGTGTCAGCCGACGTAGCTGACGCGTTCCTGTTCGCGCGCTTCTTCCTCGGTCTTCGGCTGGGCCGGCAATTGCAGAACCGTCGCCGCCTGGCCTTCGCACAACAGCGTCAGCAGCACGCTGCGTCCATCGGGGAACTCGAGCGCGTCGTGATGCGCAGCCATCTTGTCCTTGTTGACTTGCCGGAAAATGGCCGTTTGGTAGTTGATTGTCTTGGTCTTCCAGCCGAGTAGTCCGGCCGGTAGGCAGGCCACTTCGCCGGCAAAGGCCAGCTCCGTGCCGGGCAGGATGCAGACCGCCATTCCGGGGTCATCCGAAGCCGAGAACCCGCGGGTCCCGGTTCCGAAGTCACGCGTCACGAGCTTGTCGCCGACCTTGGCCGGCCTCGATCGCACGCTTTGAAGGCTAAAGTCACACATTGGCGACTCCTTTCTTCGCAGATATTGCGCTTGTCAGCCCCACAACCCCCTCGACAACGAGTCTAAGCAAGATTGGTGCCGTACTTTGACGATTGTAGGACATTTCAGCGCACACCCGCCGTTGCGTGGCCGTCAGCTGTCGAGAATTGGGCTTTCCCCGCAGTGCGCCAGCGTTGTCAGCCGGCCTAATTGCCGGCCGCAGGCAAGCGGCCGCGCCCGGATCGAGTGGCAGGGCGTCTCACGCGGTCACATTTTCGGCAGCGTGCCTGCGATGAAGGCGCTTTCCCGGCGATACGACGGACTGGACTTGACGCTCAAGGTTGCGCCTATTCGACGGTGATGCCGCCCACCATGCCGTTCCAATCGTGGTCGGCGCAGCGCAAATCGTAGGTGCCCGGCTTTCCCGGGGTGAGGAAAACATCCTTGACGTCGCCGGGCTGCATCACGACCTCAGTATGGTCGCGATTGAGCACATCCGGATTGTCGATCTTGGCGGCGGCAAAGAACGTCGGTGCAGTGAACTCGTGAGTTTCCTTGCCGTGATTTTCCAAATGCAGCCGATAGTGCACGCCATGTCGAAAGGTCAGATGATCGGGCACGAACTCGTAGTCGATCATCGCCACATTCATTGTCATGGGGTCCGGAGCCGCGGCGCCCAGACAAAGCGCGAGCATCGTCAACAAACACAGCTTGGCAACGTTTCGTTTCATTGCTGCCTTCCCCGGCAAGGCCATCGCCGCTTCGTCACTTTTGACGCGCAACACGCCCGCAACGCGGCCGCGTCGTTGCGTCGTTGCACTAACACACTGTGGGCGAGGAAATTCCGCCGGCCGCTCACGAATGTTTTATATCAGTGTCCGATCACCGCCTGCGCTTGATATTGCACCCGCCGGACCATGATCAGGACCAGCGGAATCATCAGCGCCGCGACAATGGCACAGACATGGAACACGTCGATATAGGCTAAGATGGTCGCCTGGGTTTGAATCAGTTGACCAAAAAACCCCATTGCCTGGCTGTGGGCTTCGCCCGCCGGGGCGCCGTGCTGCATGAAATAATTTGTCACCTGTTTCAACGTGGACTGAAATGCCGGCGAGGTGGGCGTGGTGTTCTCGGCAAGCCGCGATTGATGGAACTGAGTGCGCTGGGTCAGCACGACGTTGGCGAGCGAAATTCCTATGCTGCCGCCAAGATTACGCGCGACATTCATGAGCGCCGACGCCTGATTGGTCTTGTTCGCCGGCAACCCGTCATAGGCAACGGTATTGATGGGAATGAACAGGAATGGCAGCCCGACAGTCTGATAGACGCGCACCCATTCGAAGTAATCGAAACTCGCATCGGGAGTGAGCGAGGTCGAGTACCACATCGACAGCGCGATGCCGGTCAATCCCAGGACCATCAGGTACTTCGGCTGAAAGTGGCCGGTCACCACGCCGGCAATCGGCATGACGACCAGCATCGCCAAGCCGCCCGGCATCATGGCGAGGCCTGAAAGCATCGCGGTGTAAGGAAACGACGTCTGCAAGAGCTGCGGCATGATTTGGTTCGAACCGAACAGAATCGCGCCGATCATCAGCATCGTAAAGAATGCCATGCCGAATTGGCGATGAAACAGAAGCCGGATTTCGACGACGGGATCTTCCTGATTAAGCTCCCATGGAATGAAAGCGAGAAACGAGACGGCG
>Ga0210394_10003689_pt1 | contig 18802 bp, 15 predicted proteins | sample IncBWC12MmetaG_FD_160121 | JGI IMG/M metagenome (GOLD analysis project Ga0210394, IMG submission 160121) | Forest soil microbial communities from Barre Woods Harvard Forest LTER site, Petersham, Massachusetts, United States - Inc-BW-C-12-M | ecosystem: Environmental > Terrestrial > Soil >... | reverse complement strand
CCATGCCGTCGCGGCCGATGGCGATCCAGGAATCAAGCGAAGTCGCCTGGAGGTCTCCAGCCAGATCCGGTCCGGCGCTGAGCTGCGCCATAGCGCGGGAGACGGGGCCGAACATATTGAAGCTGACGACGAGCGCGCCTGTGCCTTTTAGAACTTCTCTGCGGGAAAGTTTCGTTTTCATGTTCGTCCTCCTCACGCCTTCACGCTGGCGGCGCGCTTCACCGCGCGAATCACACGCAGGTGGCTGCCGCAGCGGCAGAGATTTCCGTTCAGAGCTTGCTTGATCTGATCGTCGGTGGGGTGCGGATTCTTGTCGAGGAGCACCTTCGAAACCATGATCATGCCGTTCATGCAATAGCCGCACTGCGCGGCCTGCTCTTCGATGAAAGCAGTTTGCAGAGCGTGAGGATGCTCGAGCGAGCCGAGGCCTTCGAGCGTGGTGATGCTGCGATTCTGCGCGCCGCTGACGGGAATGCTGCAGGAGCGCACGGCGTTTCCGTCCATGATGACGGTGCACGCGCCGCATTGGCCGAGGCCGCAGCCGAAGCGCGGGCCGTGCAGTTCGAGGTCGTCGCGCAAGACGTACAACAGCGGGGTGGTGGGATCGGTATCCACAACCCGAGATTGGTTATTCACTCGAAGCGATATTCGCGCCATGCGAGTTTCCTTTCTCGACGGTTTTGACCTTGGGTTTCCGGCTTAAGAACTGCCCCTTAGCTTACAACTTTTGGCGTAAATAGGCGGGGGAAATTTGCGCGTGCGCGATCCGACAAATACAGGCCGACTACAATGCGGAGCTCACAGAGCGCTGGCAAGCTCCTGGCCATTGGCGAAGACGATCTTATCGAGATGCATCTGGGGCTTGGCATCCTTGGCGGGATTGCCGATCAGGGTGATCTCGTCGCCTGGCTTTACCGTATCTTTCTTCCAGCCGGCCCTCGCTAACATGGCTACGGCGCCTAATTCGGCGCTCCACCTCTGAGTGGCGCCCTTCTCGTCCTTCACGTCGAAGTAGATGTAGGAATGCGGATTGGTCCAGTCAAAGCTCGTTACCGTTCCCTTTACGGTGATCGAGCGGCTCATGTCAAACCAGGACACAAAGCCGTGATGGGCGTATGCCGATCCTGCGAGCGAAAGCAGGACGAGAATAGCGGTGGCGGGGAAAACCAGCATTCTTTTCGTGGTTGAGGTCCTCATTGCTGTCGCTCCTCTCTTCTTGTCTTCTTGCGCGGTCATTTCGCCTGGTAGCTGTACTTGTTATTCTCTTCGCAGACGTATTCTTGAATCTCCCAGCCCGGCTTCAGTTTGTAGACTTGCCGATTCTTGAGTGGCTTCGTATACGCCATGGGGTCCTCGACGGTTATGTCGTCCACGAGCGTGTCATGGTCGATACGGCGGATGCGTTCAACCACATGCAGAGCCTCGGTATGAGGGAGTCCTCCACCATCGAGCCACGTCTTATCGTTGAAGCCAATCGTATCCACGACGAGCGTGTCGCCTTCCCATTTGCCAGTCGCGTCGCCCGAATAGCTGGGGTCCGAGTCTTTAGGGTGCTGCCGATTCATATAGATCTGGCGCATCACCTGCGGGCCCTCGTGAATGATAACGATGCGCGTGGGCATCTGGAGAATTTCCATCGGGTAAGGCACAGCGATCATGAACCGCGGCACTCCCATCGGCAGACAGGCAAGATTAGGGTCGTTCTTCTGAAGATCGGTGGCCTTGAATTTTGCTTCTGCCCAAGGCGTGAAAGGCGCGCCCCCGCTTGGAAACAGCCGAGGCTGAAATTTTTCCACCAGCCAGACGCCGGAAAGATCCGGTGCGGCTCCAGGCTTCGCGGCTTCCTGAGCGAGCGCCGCACGTGAGAGCGCTAGCGTGGCCGCAACGGCCATAGCTGAAAGAATCAAGAAATTCCGCACGCGAGCGCCTCTGCTTCTGATTTTGTCCGGTTTGGTTGGAGGTAAGGTACCACGGCTGGGCCGCCGAGCCAAACGCGCGCGACATGATTGGATTGTTCCCGGATTCACCGGCTAGCACTTCATCGCCGCACCTATCATTTGATAGTTGAGCCGAACTGATAGTTGAGCCGAACGGAAACCCGATGGTAGTGTTCGGGCCCCATACGGGCTCCGGAAGTGAGCTCCGCGCGTCATTTCTTCGACTCTCCAGTGCAGTCGCTCGCGGCTGCCATAGGGCGATGCCCTTATGTAGTCCAAATGCGATTAATGGATGTCCTGTATGTCGGTGTGTTAGACTCGCGCGCGCACTCCGGATCACGGCCCCTCGGTTCGATTCTTATCACACCTGGCACGCACGGCGCGCCGGAGGTCTCTCTCATGTTCAGTAATCCAAATACATGCACTTCAAGACTCATTTTTGTTTTTGCGGTCATCGTTGTTGTTGCGACGGGCCTGGGCGCATCGCGTGCCTCCGCGCAAACTCAGAACGCAAAGCAGCAGGGACAGCAAGCCGCGAAGCCACAGGCACAATCGCAGACGGCAGCGGCTTCCCCATGCAGTCCTGCGGGCACGTCGGGCTCAGCAGCGAACCAAAGCGCCGCCAACGCGAGCGCCGTCGTGAAGAATGCCGCGAGCGCGGTCTCCAATCTCGGCTCGATCTTTGGAAAGAAGAAAGCCGCCCAGCCCACCACTCAGGGTGCGAATCAGCCAGCCAATCAATCTGCTGACGCCTCAGGAGCTTGTGATCCCACAGTGAATGCCGCGGCAGGCGCTGCAGCGGGTGTCGCCTCGACCGTGGACTCCGTGGAATCGCTAGGTGCACCGGCCACGGCGGGTACGGGCGCAACGCCCGCCGCAGGCGCACCCGCTACACCTGCCCTTGCGCGCACCGCGACTACACCTGCTGCAAAAGGGTCAGCGAGTTCGGCCACTCCGCCCGCGACCAGTGCAGCCGCAACGCCGGCTCCGGCTGCGGCGGCCGCCGCATCGGCGTCAGCGCTGGCTCCCTCCACGCCGCCCAATTTCTCCAAGCTGCCGAACGTCAATGGCATCCAGTTGGGAATGACCGTGGATCAAGCCTTGGCGAAGATCAAAGCCCTCTATCCCAATCCCGCGGGGATGACAGTGAGCTACGTGAAATTCGAGAAGACCACGGACAAACCCTGGGTCCACGACATCGTCCTGCAAACGTCAGTCAACGCGGGGGAGCACCTCACAGTCCGCTTTAATGATCCTCCAGACGAACAGCGGGTTTTGTTCGTCAGCCGCAGTTTGATATTTCAGCAGGGCAAGCAGACGACCCTCGCGAACATGAAGGCGGCGTTGCTCCAGAAATACGGTCAGCCGCGGTCGTCAAGGTCAGAGACTTTGATTTGGTCTTTTGACGAACAAGGAAATCCACTGAATGACCCGAAGCTCAATGGCACCGACTGTTCTGGTGCTGCTGTGTATAACAACGCCGGAGAGGGGGGAGACCCGGGCCGTCCGACTATCGCTCAGCTGGGAGTCGACCCGGCTCAGGATGACCTGCAGAAAAACCCCTGCTACTCCGGTGTGCACGTCAGTGCGAATACCGGCATTCCGATGCCGGATGGTCTGGTCATTAGCCTCGATGTGAACATGAGCGAAAACGGCTACGCTACGCGGACCTATATCGACGAGCAGGCCTATATTAAAAACGCCGCAAATCAAGCGCAGCAAGAGCAGTTCAAGAAAGCTCAGGAGAGGTCCGCGCCCAAGTTGTAAGGCCCCAGGTTGTAAGGCCCCAGGTTGTGAGGCCCAGGTCGCAAGGGAGGTCAGCAAACGAACCTTTCGTTGTTGCAGTTATTTTTTGTCGGAGAAATAAAATGAATTCAGCGACACGCATCTCGAGATTTATTTATGTTCGCGCGGTGATCCTTGTTGTTGCGTGGGGCCTTGGCGCGTCGCTCGGCTTCGCGCAGACTCAGAACTCGAAGCAGCAGGGTCAAGCCGCGAAGCCGCAGACACAATCGCAGACGGCGGCCTCTGCGTGTGGTGCTGCGGGCGCGTCGGGCTCGACCGCGAACCAAGGAGCTGCCGCCAACGCAAGCGCCGCCGTGAAGAATGCCGCGAACGCAGTCTCCAATCTGGGCTCTCTTTTTGGAAAGAAGAAACCCGCTCAGCCCGCCAATCAGGGTGCGAATCAGCCGGCCAGTCAATCAGCTGACGCCTCGGCGGCTTGTGATCCCACAGTGAATGCCGCGGCAGGCGCGGCGGCAGGTGTTGCCTCGACCGTGGACGCTGTGGAAGGTGTACCAGCAGCCGGAGACACGGGCGCAACGCCCGGCGCGGCCGCGGCTAAACCTGGTGGGGCCGCTCGCGCCCCAGGCGCACCTGCTGCACCCGGCGCTGCGCGCGTTGCGACTACACCTGCTGCAAAAGCGTCAGCGAGCTCGGCCGCGCCGCCCGCGGCCAGTGCCGCTGCAACGTCGGCTCCAGCCACGAGTCAACCGGCCGCGGCTGCCGGATCGGCGCCGTGGGACTCCTCCGCGCCGCCCAATTTTGCGAAGCTGCCGGATGTCAACGGCATTCAGTTGGGAATGACCAATGATCAAGTTCTGGCGAAGATCAAGGCTCTGTATCCTGGTTCGCCGCCAAACACGACTGTGACGTTGGGCTACGTTAACTTCGAAAAAACCGCGGACAAACCCTGGCTTGGCAGCGCGCGCGTGTTCGTACTCGGGGATATCTGCGGCCCGCAGTGCCAGGAGGAAGTCAGCATCACGTTTAACGGCCGGCCGGACGAGCCTCGGGCTATCTCTGTCATGCGGTCCTTGTCATTTGAGGAGGGAAAGCGGACGACCGTCGCGAATATAAAGGCGGCGTTGGTCCAAAAATACGGTCAGCGGCCAGTCTACAGTGATGCGCAAGTCATGAGTTGGATCTTTGACGAACAAGGAAATTCGCTGAACGACCCAAAGTTCAACGGTGCTCAGTGTGCGGGGGTTATCTTGGGTGGCGGTGGAGCGCCGGCAAGTATGAGTAACCCGAACCTTATTCGTGGTGTAAGTGGCATATTAACGGACTCTGACCTGAAAACCCCGTGCGCGTCAGGCGTGCACGTCAAAGCAGATGTACTTGCTCAAGCGGACGGTCTTGTCTACGCCCTTAACGTGACGATGAGCGAAAACAGCTATGCTATGCGAGCCTTTGTCCATGAGTTGGCCTATACGCAAAACGTAGCCAATCAAGAACAACAGCAAAAGATCAAAAACGCGCAGGATACGGCCGCCCCAACGTTGTAAGGCCCAAGCGGTAAAGTCGAACGAGCAAGCAAACTTCTCGTAATTGCATCTTATTCTATTCGTCGGAGAGACATCATGAACCGTTTGGCGTGCATGACATTCGCAGTAGCTCTTTTTTCGATGGCCGCTTGCGGGTCCAAGAGTACAAGCACTGCTGGCACTGGCAGCGCGCAATCCGCCAAACCGGTGCCCGCGGGCGCGGCCAGCGCGGAGCAGGTGGCCAAGGAAATGCGCGGCAGTGTGCGCTGTCCAGCAAAGGCTTCGACACAGCCGCCGGCTGGCGCGCCGGTGGATGACGTAACCGGCATACGCCCGGGCATGTCTTGGGATGAGGCGGCCAACTTCGTCATGTGCGATAACCCGCTGATGGTCGTCACCGAAAATAGCTCCCGTAACTTCGGCATAAACACCTATGGCCAGCATATCCGCCAGGGCTTCGACGGAACGTTCGCCCAGCCGCGCGTGGTCAAAAACTCACAGCAAATCCTCGAGGATATGCGGAAGGCCGAGATGCTGCGGAGCGAAAACGCTTACATTGCCCCGCTCCAGCCGGGGCAGAGCCGCTACTTTGTCAGCACCATGGGGCTGCCCGGAAAGGAGCAGGTTCTTTCCGTGGCGCGCGAGGAATACTACGCTGACGGCAAGCAGCCCACCATGGATAGCGTGAAACAGGCCCTGATCAGCAAGTATGGACCGCCAACTTTCGAAAAGGACGGCGGCCGTACTTATTTCTCTTGGGGCTTCGACCCGGCTGGAAACAGGGTTCCTCCAGGATCGCAGCTGTCCAGTAGCTGTAGCATGAACACCCCTACGCCCGACTCGGCGGTCCACCTCTCTTCAGATTGCGGTGTGATCGTCGGGGCGGTCATCGACGCTTTGCCCAGCAATCCAGGCCTGGCGCACGACCTGGACGTCATGTCGCAGAACGGTGCCCAGGATATGACCGCCCTGAAGGCCGTTGCGGACTACTTCCAGAAGGGTGACGAGGCTCGCAGAGCCAACGAGTTGAACAACGCGTCCAAAAACGCCGGCTCTCCGAAGTTGTAGGCTTCCTCCACACCGAGCCAAACGCGCAGTGGCCGGTAGTGAGTCGGTTTCAAATTTCAAACTGACCCACTACGGCAATGATTGTTCGTCACGCTGCTACGGTGTAATGGTCGTTGCGTAGATATTCTGGTCGAGACCACCCGTGCCGTCGAAGCAAGTATTGAGCGAGCTCGTGCAGGCGCCGCCGGTTTCAGGGTCTCCGGCGATGTCTGCACCGTCATTGTCGCCGGAGGGATCAGCCGCGCCGACTGTGTTTCGCTGGTCGGTCCAACTGACACCGATGATTTTTCCTTGAGCGGCAACGGTGATGTAATCACCGAAGAACGGCACTAGGCGACCGCCGAACTGCTCGTAGTTCAGATTCGTTGCTGTGTCTGTCACCTGGATGCTCGATCCCCAAGTCTTTCCGCCATCCGTGGACTCCGCATACCGGACGTTCAGGCACGCCGAAGTCTGCCCGGCGGCGTTGTTACACGGCGCTTGGGTAGGCGAATAACTCGGATCGCCTTTCGAGTCGTACCAGATCGCGTTCACGCGGCCACCTGATGCAGCTAGGAACGGAAAGAACTGGTGCCCGGTCAAACTCGGCGCGATCAGGCTTGGATTGCTCCACGTAGTGCCGCCATCAGTGGAGAAAAGAGAGTTAATCTGCCCTTGACCGGTGGACTGGGCCGCTTGAAAAGCCATGGCCAGCGTCCCGTGGACGTTGTCGGCGGCGAGGTACGGACCTGCGAGGTCAAACCGTGGGAAGGTAAAGCCGGTCGGACAGTTAAACGGGGCATCGCCACACTCTCTCGCGCCATTGCCAGAGAACTGGCCTGATACGAATGGTGTGTAATTCACCACGATCCGCGCCTTGCTGAAGGTATCTCCGAAGTCGCTGGAGGCGGCGAACCCGGCGCCGTTCACCGCACCTGGTGCTTTACCGAACGACCCGCCTGTATTGGCTTCCCAGCCGATGTAAACATGTCCCGAAGTGCCGATCGCAATCGACGGACCCTGGTTACCGCAGATTCCGCCGGACACTTTGATCGGGGCGCTAAAGGTCGCGCCATGATCGGTCGACCGGCTGAACAAGATCTCATTGCAGCCCGATCCGTGAAAGTCCGACCAAGCGGCATAGATGTTGCCGGTCGCGGGGTCGACGGCAAGGTTCGTCTTATCGTTGAACGAGCCTTGGCCGAAGGTATTGGTGGCGAGAATCACTGTGCGAACATACTTCGAGCCATCGGTCGAGGAGTCCCCGGGGTTTGAAGGAGCATATGTTGCGACCCAGATGACGCCGGTATTGTCGCGAAAGCGCGCCGAGACGCCGTTTTCCGTTCCGCGGTTGAAGTTGTTGCCCATGTAGAAAAGGTTGCCGTTCCCGTCCCAACCCATCACCGGGTCACCGGCTGCCAGCGCACCGCCGGCCACCGACTGCGCGAGAGGCGAGGTTGTGCCCTCGCTCGAGGTGTCGCCGTTGTAACCAGGCAGGAGGCTGTCTGTCCAGTGATGACCGGAGTCGGTACTGCGGTAGAAACCCGCCCAGGCATCTCCTGCCGTCGGTGTCGTGCAGTATTCATTTGCGCCGCTTGACCAAATGTTGGTGTTGCGCGGGTCAATGGCGAGCGTGGGTTCGTTCTGTTGCCGGCGATCGGTTCCGCAGCGCTGTAAAACGGCATCCGTATACGTGCCGCCGGCTAGCTGATCGGCGCTCACATATGAGCCATTACTGCCGTTGTCTACGGTGACGCGCACGTTCGCACCAGCTGTCTGCGGCATGGGCGTGGCCGAGGCGATTGTCCAGCCCGCGAGGATGAGCGCACTAGCGAATGCAATACGAGACCAACGAGGAGTCTTCATCAATCTGGAAATGCGAGTCAAGGTTGAATTACAGCATCCGTATCCGTGCTTGAGTTTCATAAAGGCTTTTTTTGCATTTGCCATTCGGTTTTCTCCTTGCTGAAACCTTTTGTGCTGCGGGGAGGGAGGCCCAGCATATCAAAGACAATTTTGCTTTTGCGATACCAGTACCAGGCACTCCGGGAGTGCACAAATTGGGAGTTACGCTGTGTCTACCTGAATCGAGACCAACCACCGTACGGCCAGTGCAAAGGTGTATACTCGAAGTGTTGGTTACACGCCCTTACGCTGCGCCCGATGTGGGCGCGTTTCTGTGCCACAAGACATACAACGCCACAACCGGGTACCACGCTACAGTTTCGGCATTCTTACCGAAATCGAAACCGTCAGGCAAATGGCCCGACGGTGTAAAACCGCCCGGTTTGAAGGCAGCAAAATGAAAAGGAGAATCTTCGATGGCAGCTAATAACCCGGAACCGTATCTCGACCCGGTCAGCGCGGGTGTTTGTGAAGTTCTGAATTGCTCAAGCCCAGCTAAGTTTCGTGCATCGTGGGTACAGGGCGTCATTGTGAGGCTTGTGTGCACCACCCACAAATCGGAGATAGAAGGAAAGCTCTTCGGGGACCTCACTCCGTCTAAATTCCCCCAAAAGCGGCACGTGAAGTAAAAGATTACCGTTGTTAGTGCAGTGCGCTCTCCACGAATAGTGCTTTGAGCACAGAGGCGCGAGTGGCAACAGGCCCGCTTCCGTAACCCGATTACACTGACGGTGCATGGGTGCCGCTCTCGATACTGCCCTTCAGACTGAACAGGTCCGCGCAATTGTCCCTTCGGGGGCGTTTCCAACTGCAATAGAAGGTAGCGAAACTGGGCGAGTGCCCTTTGCCCTGGCGATCTTCGTCAGTGCGTTTCTGCTCTTTCAGGTTCAGTTGCTGCTCGAAAAAGAAGTCCTTCCTCTTTTTGGCGGTGCGTCAGCTGTCTGGACCGTGTGCGTGTTTGTCTTCCAATTGTTATTTCTCGCCGGATATGGCTACTCGCACGGACTCGCCACGTGGCTTCCCCTTCGCAAGCAGATCACCGTGCACGGCGCTCTGCTGGCCCTTTCCGCTATTTTCATTACCGTCCAGGCATATTCGTATTCCGCTCCTATCGGTTCCGCTGCGAACTGGCAGCCGTCGCCCGGAGACGACCCCACCTGGGCGATCGCGGAATTTCTGATGAGCGCGATTGGTCTGCCGTTCTTCCTACTGTCGGCCACAAGTCCACTGATGCAGCATTGGTTTGCACAGGTGCGGCCAAGGCGATTGCCCTACCGCCTTTATGCGCTCTCCAACGCGGGATCGCTCATCGGATTGCTGTCTTATCCCTCTCTCGTAGAACCGCGCATCCCGCTCAGCGCACAACGCTGGGCTTGGGTTGGCGGCTATAGCCTCTTTTTGGTTTGCTATTTTTTCACGGCTCGAAGCGTCGTGCGTTCGGCCGTTCCCACCGAACTCAAACAAAAAGTTATTCGCGACTTGGGCTCGCATGCAACCCCGACTGGCTGGCCGCTTCGCCTGCGATGGATCGGCCTGGCGGCGTGTGCGTCTGTGCTCTTGCTGGCAACGACCAACCTCGTCTGCCAGGACATCGCCGTAAGCCCGTTTCTATTGGTCTTGCAATTAAGCCTATACCTGCTTTCGTTCATCGTTTGTTTTGAAAGCGACCGCTGGTACCGGCGAGAAGTTTTTTATCCCGCATTCGCCGTAGCGGTGGCGTTCGTGATCGTCATATCGCTCCCCAACGCGACGTATTCGTTCTTGATCCAGCTCGCAGCTTATTCCGGGGTGCTCTTCGCGGGATGCATGGTGTGTCATGGAGAAGCGGCACGCACGCGTCCTCGCTCGGAATCGCTGACTGCTTTCTATTTGTGCATTGCTATCGGCGGAACCCTGGGCGGCGTCGCTGTGGGTTTGGTGGCCCCAAGGATTTTTTCAAATTATTGGGAATATCCGCTGGGTGTTTTGGGCTGCATTGCAGTGATTTGGTCTGTCTCGGTACGGGAACGTTCATCGTGGTGGTATAGGGGGCGAGCTTCCTTGGCGTTCTTGCTTCTGGCGGGCACGGCATTGCTTGCGCCGGCTGTGCTTACCCCGCTATGGAAAGATGTGGTGCGGTTGCCGCGATCAATCGGCCTTTACGCCGCGGTAGTTCTAATTGCCGCCGCTGTTTTGCGGTACGCAATGGAGCGCCGAACCCCGCAGACTGCTCCGGCGCCGATGCTGGTCCGCAACGCAGCCAGAGTCGTTCTTGCGTTGCTCACGGCCGGCTTGCTGATTCCGCAAAAAGCGGCGCTGTATCACGTCATTGCGTCTTCCAGAAGTTTTTACGGAGTCCTCTCGGTGATAAACGTGGACGACAGCTATCTCGCGCTGAGATACGGCAGCACCGTTCATGGATTCCAATATCGTGATGAGCAGCGCTCGCGACTTGCGACGGGCTACTATGGCCCGGCCAGCGGAGCAAACATCGTCATTCGCAATTGGCCCCGGCATCCCATGCGCGTAGGACTTGTGGGAATGGGAGTGGGTACGCTCGCGGCGCTGGCGCAATCGGGAGACGTCTTCCGTTTCTACGAAATCAACCCGGACGTCTATAAATTATCGACCGGCAAGCAGCCATCCTTCACTTATTTGCGTGATTCTCCGGGCCGAATCGAGGTCGTGCTCGGCGATGCGCGACTCACGCTGGAACACGAAGCCAGCCGGGGCGACTTCCAGAACTTCGACGTTCTGGTGCTGGATGCGTTTTCGAGCGATGCCATCCCCATGCACCTTCTTACGCGTGAAGCCTTTCAGGTGTATACAAGGCATCTTCGCGGCCCGGCCTCGGTGATTGCCGTGCACATCAGCAACCAGACTCTCGATCTGCGGCCTGTGCTTGCCGGAATTAGCCGCGATTTTGGCTTTCACGCGCTCCGCGTCGAACCGCTCCTTCCCACGGGCCCTTTCTCGCAATCCGACTGGATCTTGCTTTCGCGCGATCTTGCCGCGCTGTCCGGCGCGGAGATACTGGCACACTCGGAAGCGTTTCCGGCGAAGACGCATCCCATATCTTGGACCGACGACTATTGCGATCTGCTACGTGTGATGCGCTGGCGCGATTAGGCGAAGATGTCTTCAGGGCGGAGCTTCTAGATATAAACTGTTACCCGCCACAAATCCCTGGGCCATAATTGGGACCGATCTTGCTGGTCTAAACATGTCGGTGCGAGGTGCACGATGAAATTGTGGCTTTTGCGTATAGTCGGCTTTGCGGTTGCGTTTGTCGTTCTGACGGCGTCGGCGCTGGCACATCACGCGCGGTCGGGCTACGACCTATCCAAGACTGTAACTTTTAAAGCTACGGTCACAAAAGTGGACTGGGTGAATCCCCATGCTCTGATCTATTTCGACGTAACCGATTCGAGCGGGCGCACCCAGAACTGGCACGCGATTACGGGCGGGCCCTCGCGGATGAGCCGCTATGGATGGACCGGCGACACGCTGAAACTTGGCGACACGATCACCATCACCGGCAATCCGACCAAAGAGGGAACCAACGAAATCTGGTTAGACAGAATTACTCTGCCGAATGGCCGAGAAGTGGTCATGCATCGCTGAGCCAACTGCCATCGCCGATTAGGCAATCTCCATTCCAATTCTCCAGATCGCCAAAGCACGCCGCGACACGCCGTTCTTCTTACCGCCGGCGCCACTACGCCCAAATGGGCCAGCTTCCCGAAACGCGAGTGATCGGGATGTGGCGATTAGCGCCCGTGGATTCTTATATCGCTCGCGTGATGAGCGCATATAATCTGGCGACATGATTCCACCTTCCTACAAACCGAAAAATAAGTTTATGGAGCTGGCTATTGCGGAGGCCAAACGCGCCGGGGACAGAGGCGACTATCCCATTGGGGCGGTCGTTACACGCCTCACGGGCAAGCGCGAGGTGGTCATTGCCAGTGCAGGTAACCGAGTAAAAACCTCGGGGTCGAGCATCAAACACGTGGAGTTGGAAACCCTCAAATATGTATCAAGTGGCTATGGCCGCTACCTTCCCGACTTCGTCCTCTATTCCACGCACGAACCTTGCGCCATGTGCGCCGGTGCTTGCGTGTGGTCTAGAATTGGCGCTGTTGTCTACGGCGTTTCCCAAGAAGACATAGCCGCTTACGGCCGCAAGTGCGGCACCGAGGACTATAAGTGGCGAGCTTGTCTTATCCCCTGCGGGTTTGTCTTCGAAAAGGGCAATCACCCCATCCCCGTCTTCGGCGGTTTTCTAAGAAAAGAATGCCAGAGGCTGTTCAGCTACAGACGGGCATAGGGGCTTCTTCAATTGGCGGGTAGCCTATCACAGTCATTGGTTTTAGTCCGCGACGGGGCTCACCATAAAGCGGGTTAAAGGAGGAACGATGGCCAAGATGCGTGCTGTGCAGGTGCCGAGTGCGAAGGGGCCACTACAGATGGTCGAGCGAGACATACCTGAGCCCGGTCCCGGTTGGGTGCGAATTCGAGTGGAAGCTTGCGGCATCTGTCACGCCGATTCCTACGTGAAAGAGGGGCTCTGGCCGGGCATTGAGTACCCGCGAGTTCCCGGACACGAAGTGGCCGGAGTCATTGACGCCGTGGGAAGCGGCGTGGCCGCGTGGAAGCCTGGGCAGCGCGTGGGAGTCGGCTGGTATGGCGGCCGCTGCGGATATTGCGAAAACTGCCGGCGGGGCGATTTTCTCTTTTGCACTGTGTCACGGCGCGTCACAGCGATCACACAGGATGGAGGCTACGCAGACTACATGCTCGCGACGGCGGAAGCGCTCGCGCTGATACCGGACGAGCTTTCCGCAGCAGACGCAGGCCCTCTTTTCTGCGCGGGAGTCACCACCTTCAACTCGCTTCGCAATAGCGGCGCGCGAGACGGCGATCTGGTGGCGATCCTCGGAATTGGCGGGCTCGGCCATCTGGGAGTTCAGTTCGCGTCGAAGATGGGATTCCGCACCGTGGCCATCGCGCGTGGAAAAGACAAAGCTCCTCTGGCGAAGCAATTGGGCGCACAAGTGTATATCGATAGCGAGACGCAAAATCCCGCCGAGGAACTCACAAAATTGGGCGGAGCGCGCGTGATCCTGGCGACGGTGACGAGCGGCAAAGCCATGAATGCGACTGTGGCCGGCCTCGGCCTGAACGGAAAAATGATTGTCGTGGGCGCGGCGGACGAACCGATTCAGGTGCCGGCGTACTTATTGATTGGCGGGCGGCGTTCGGTGACAGGGTGGCCCTCGGGAACGAGCATCGATTCGCAAGACACGCTTAACTTCAGCGCGCAAACCGGCGTGCGTTCGCGGAACGAGATTTTTCCGCTGGCGCGCGCCGCGGAAGCCTACGACCGCATGATGAGCGGCAAAGCGCGGTTCCGCATGGTGCTGACGATGAAGTAGTCTCTTGCGGCGTGGTGACTAGGATGATGGGCGCTCACGCCAAGAAATACTTGCGGAGCGCCTTTTGCCAGCGAATGTCAGCTAGCGGTCGTGATCGCCCCTATCGTGCTCATCGCGGTCGTGTTCGCGATCGCGGTCATCATGATGATCATCCCGATAGCGATCGTGATCGCGGAAATCGCGGTCGTGGTCCTTGTCCCAGCGGTGATCGTGTCCCACCCGGCCGCGTTCTCCCTCCCAGTAGCCTTCGTAGAACCGCTCGCCGTCATGATGAGGCCCCACCCAGCGAGCGCCTTCATATGGCGGCCGGCTCCAATACCCCTGATGCCACTTATAGTGGTTTCCCACGGGATACCAATAGCCCTCAATCCAAATGAACTCCGGTCCGGGACGGTCCGGCACAATACGCACCACGCGCGGCGGTGGCGGCGGGCCAATTCGGACTCCAATCGAAATCTGTGCAGCTACAGCGGATACGCCACCCAGCAGCATGGCAACGATCAAGGCGGTCTTGGTGAGCCTGTTCATCCTGTCTGCCTCCTCCGTGAATTTCACCATAGCGCATAGACGCGGCTCGCTGAAACAGCAAGCCTTGTTTGCGGTTGCCGAAAAGCCAATAGGGTTTCGCGCTTGGCTTTTCATCGCAGTTGGCGTAGTGGCGCGGCCATCGTCATGGCACAATCTGGGGCACATGAAGCGAAGCAAATATCTACGCGTGCTGGTGCTGATTGTTGTGCTTGCGGGAATCGCCGCGTGGCAGATCAAGCGCGAGTACCTGCCGCCGGTGCTCAAGGCCGGTGTGCGGCTCTACGCGTATATTGCCAATGCCGGCGACGGAACCGTTTCTGTCGTGGATCTCGTTGCGCTCAAAGACATTGCGACCATTGCTGTGGGGCCGAATCCTGGGGGGCTGCGCGTGCTGGCCCCGCGCAAAGAGATTTGGGGGGTGGCGGGTTCGTTGAGTTCGTCGGGCGGCGATGGTGGTTACGCCTGGGTAATCAACGTCCAGCCGGGTCGCGTGACTTCGCGCATCCCCGTGGGACCGCTTCCGTCGGAGGTGGAATTTTCCGCCGATGGGCAGCGCGCTTACGTCGCCTCGTCGGGATCAAACCAAGTCATGCGGATCGATACGGCAACCAAGCAGGTTGTGGGACACACGCATACGGGGCGGCATCCCTGGCTCGCGCGCCTCACGCCCAACGGCCGCTTGCTCCTTGTACCCAACCGGGACGATTCCACTTTGCAGATCTTCGACGCGCAAACGCTCGCGTCCCTCGCAACAATCGGCGTTGCCGAACATCCCGAGCAAGTCGTGGTGCTGCCGGATAATTCGGCGGCATTTGTTTCGGCCGGCGACGCAAAGGAAATTTCCGTCGTCGATCTGAAGCGCAACGTGCTGCTCACGAACCTGCAGCTCGGTGGCGCGCCACACGCCATGATCCTCAAGCCGGATGGCGGCGAGCTTTACGTCACCGTGCCGGATTTGCACGCCCTCGAGATCATCAATACGTGGACGACGGAAATCGCCGAATCCATGCTGGTGGGACTTGCGCCGGAAAGCGGCGTGCTCAACGTGAATGCCGACGCGCTCTATCTTTCCGACTCCGCGGCGGGACGGGTGCTGCCGATTGCTATAGGCGCGAGGCACCTGGCCCTGCCGATTCCGGTTGGGCGCGGCCCGGTGACGTGCAGAATGGATCCGAGCGGCGAGCTGCTGCTCGTCGCGAATCAGGAATCGAACGATCTCGCGGTCATCCGCCTGCGCACCTCAAGCCTTCTGACCATGGTGCCGGTAGGCTCACACCCGATCGACATCGTCTCGCTGCTGTTTTAGATTCCTAACGTTCTCAATTAGTCGGCCAGGCGAAGTGGTCTTCGCCGAGGGGGATTTCGAACCAGCCTTCGGCGGGAAGCAAATCGATGGGTAGGCCACCTTCCCAAAGCGCGATCACCAGAGAAAAGGAATTGCGCTTGCCCAAGCGCAGCAGCTTGCGCGCAATGGAAACCTCGAGGATACGATCGCACGCGGCGAAGGCCATATCCTGTGGTCCGAGCAAGCAAGAATCCTTTGTCTCGACGCGCTGCTCGTGAAGTTTTCCTTCGCGCATGTGCAGGACGATCCGCAGTTCCTCTTCGCCGCGCAGGGTGATGCGAAACTCCGCGTCTTTTAGCGCATCGGATTTCCCGTCGGCAAAGTCCACGCGAAGATAAAAGCGCTCGCTGCTGAAGCCGTAACGAAACTGCTGCAGCGAATGAACACGGCCGTGCATGGAACTATCCTTACGGTCCGGCGAATAAAGTCCCGCGCCCATCCATTCGAAATAAGTGGATTCGCGCCCATCGATCCTCACATTGAGAAACGCCGAGGGCGCCTCGACTTGCGCCGGCGCGGCTGTGCGCTTGATCGGCTCGGCCAATTCGTCTGGAGCGTCGCTGCCGAGATTCTGATAAGTCTCGCTCAGCAGTTGGCGGAAAAATGCGTCGAATTCTGCATCGTTTGAGGAGCTGTGCTCGGGACCAAACCACCAGGTCCAGTCGCTGCCTTCGGCCATGAGCAGCGCCTCAAAGGCGGCGGCGAGTTGATCTTTCGTGGGGGCATTCGTTTCGCCACGCTCGCGGCGCGCGAGTTGCTCGCCGTAGAATTTGCGCGTACGCCCCAATAATTCCCAAGCTGTTACATCTTCTTTGTGGCCAATCCAGACATCGAAATTGGCGCTGATCCAGGAACCGGCGGCGATTCCCTTCACTGTGGCGATTTCGCTCGCGTCGCGCAGGGCTTCACTGACGGTGAGTGCGCGGATATCCGGATCGCGTGAAATTCGTCCGTAAAACTGGCGTAGAAATTCGCGGCCGTTGCCGGGGTAATACTCCCAGGCATTTTCGCCATCGAGAATTAACGGCAGCGTGAGCGGGCCGCGCGAGGGCACGCGTTCGGCGACCGTGCGGATGCGGCGATAAAGATCCTCCGCCGCGGAGGCCGCATCCATGCGGCTGTAAACGAACCCGACCAGATCGGAAAGATAATGATCGCGAAAGATGCCGGAGATTTCGCGTTGGCCGAGATTCACCCGCAGAGGCGCGTAAAGGCGATCGGCATTCGAGGGAACGCCGTCGCCATCGCGGCCGAATCCGATATTCAAAGTGCGGCCGAGCACGCCTTCGTCGCTGCCGAACCAGCGGAAGCCGAGTTCGGCGGCGATGGAAAGCGCTTCGTTCGAAACCGATCCTTCTGACGGCCACAGGCCGACGGGCGGCGCCCCGAAAAGCCGCTCGTGATAGGCGCGCGCCCGAACGAGTTGTTCGCGGGCGTCTTCGGGGTGGCGAAACGCGGGGCTGGGCAGCGGCGTTCCGGGATTGGCCTGCCGCGCGACGTCCGTATCGCAAAGCAATGGCAGAATCGGATGATAAAACGGCGTGGTGGAGACTTCGATTTGTCCCGCATCACGCGCGCGACGGTATTCGGGCAAAACGCGAGCGAGCAGTTCGAGTTGCTTGGCGCGCAGCGCTTGCTTGTCCGCTTCGGTGAAGTCGCTTCCCTTCTTCGATAGCGCGCTCACCTGGGCATCCGCAGCGAGATATTCCTCATCCATCCAGGCGAGCTGCGAAAGCAGTTGCAGATCGCGCCAGTCGCGCGGTGCGAACGTGCGCATGGTCAGCGCCGTGTCATCGGAATGCGCACGATCGAAAAGCTCCCGGTAACGTGGCCAGCGCCCAATCAGGTGGTCGAGATTGGCCTGAAAGCCCCGGAGAAGCAATTCAGTTTTGTCTTCGTCAGTCAATTTCTCGGCAGGCGAAAAGGCCAGCGTGAACCACGGCTCGTCGAATTTGCCGCTGGCATATTCCTCGAGCTGCGCGGCGAGCGAAGGCACCACATTAAATGTGGCGTGCACGGCGGGAAATTCTTCGAGCACGCGAACCATACCCCAGTAGTCCTTGAGTGCATGCAGGCGCGTCCAGGGAAGAATGTAGCGGCGCGTAGCGGGATCGCGGTACTGCGGCTGGTGCATGTGCCAAAGCAGCACGAGATGGATTCGCGTCATTTCCCTGCGGCTCCCAATTGACGCGAAGCGGGCATGCTAGAATGGCGCTCTTCTGCTTGTAGTAGGGGCGTTTTCCGTACTGGCGTTCTGGGTAAGCGCGTTTTTGGTCTCGGCGCGATGCGCATCATCGATCGTTACATTTTCCGCGAAGTTCTCTCCCACGCATTGCTGGGGCTGGGCATTTTCACATTTGTCATTTTTGTTCCGCAACTCGTGCAGATCATGAACGTGGTGGCGCGCCATTCCGGCGACGCGCACCAGATCGCGCTTCTTTTCCTCAGCGCATTTCCGCGTGTACTCACCTTCAGCGTGCCCATAGGCGTGTTGGTAGGCGTCCTCATCGGCCTGGGTCGCATGTCCGCCGATAGCGAACTGATCGCCATGAACGCCGCGGGAATCGGGCTAAAGCGCATCCTGATTCCCGTGGGCGCGCTGGCGCTGCTGGCCAGCGGTTTGACCTTGTGCATGACCGTATGGCTCGGCCCCATGTCGATTCGCACTCTCCGCTCGCTCGAAGAACGCCTGCGCAGCACACAGGTTTCGTTCGAGGTCCAGCCGCGCATCTTCAACGAGCAGTTCCCTCACCTGGTGCTCTATGTACAGGATATCTCAGCCGCCGCCATGAATTGGCATGGCGTCTTTTTGGCGGAATCGGACGGGGGCGACGTTTCGCCTCTGACGCTGGCGCAGGACGCCATTGTAGTTGCCGACCGAGACCAGGGCAAGCTGCAGCTCCATCTGCGCAAAGGAACTGTGCACGAATCGCAAGCACAGGGCCCGGAGCACTACGGCCTTTCCGTTTTCAGCGAACGCGATCAGGCGCTCGCCGTCGGCAACAATGGCGCAACGCAGGCGTCCGCACTGGCCACCCCCGAACAACCCTTGCGCCAACTTTTGGCCGATCACGGGCCCAAGGCTCTCGAGTCGCGCGTGGAGGTTCACCGCCGGTTCGCGTTTCCTGTGGCGTGCCTTGTGTTTGCGTTGGTCGCGCTGCCGGTAGGTTCCCGGCCGCGCCGGGGTGGGCGTGCTGCCGGATTTGTTCTGGCCGCCGCGCTGGTCTGCGCCTATTACGTTGTGTTTGTCTTCTGCGCCTCATTGGCGCGGGATGGCTCGGTGCCCACATGGCTCGGAATCTGGACGGCGAACATTCTTATGGCAGCCGCCGGCATCGCTCTGCTGCCTTCGGTAGA
>Ga0210394_10003686_pt1 | contig 18805 bp, 20 predicted proteins | sample IncBWC12MmetaG_FD_160121 | JGI IMG/M metagenome (GOLD analysis project Ga0210394, IMG submission 160121) | Forest soil microbial communities from Barre Woods Harvard Forest LTER site, Petersham, Massachusetts, United States - Inc-BW-C-12-M | ecosystem: Environmental > Terrestrial > Soil >... | reverse complement strand
TTCCTGCTTAGCGAGCCCGACACGCGGAGAGCACTTGAACAAGCAGGGTTCTCGCACATCCTCTGGCGCGACGATACCAACTTAGCACTCGACTGGCTCAAGACGACGATGGCCGGATCGCCATCAAATGGGTTGAGCCTCGGTGTTGTGATGGGCCCGGATTTCCGAGAAATGGCTGGCAATCTGGCTCGCAACCTTCACGAAGATCGCCTCGGTCTGTTGTCGGCGGTTCTAATTCGCGACTGACTTGCACACCTTCGGGGACAGGAATGATCGGCTTGGCATGTGCGTCGTCGCCTCCAACTAAGAATCGTGAGATTAGCGCTACCGAATGAACACAAGGAGATATCGATGGACGTGCGACAGGAGATGCTCGACGAATTTCGTGAAGAATTGTCTACAACAAAACGTCTTCTGGAGCGTGTACCGGAAGATAAGCTGGCGTGGCAGCCGCATACCAAATCGATGGCATTGGGGCCAACTGGCCATGCACTTGGCAACACTGCCCGGTAACATGGCCAAGATCAGCCTGGGCGATAGCTTCGACCTGGCCACAAGGAACCGCGGAGTCTCGCTTCCAAAAGAAACAGCCGAGGTGATAACTTCCTTCGAGCAGAGTGCGCGCGATGTTGAGAGTACGTTTACTGAAACGAGCCAAGAACGCGCCAATGATTTGTGGCGGCTGATGCACGGCGAGCGCGAGATTCTCTCGCGCCCGCGGTTCAAGATCTGGAGAGCGTTTCTCTTGAATAACTGGTATCACCATCGCGGGCAGTTGACGGTTTATTTGCGGTTGCTGGATATTCCGATTCCTTCCATCTATGGACCAATTGACTTTTGAAAAGGGGCGGATGGATTATGCACTCGATCCATTGTCTGTGACTGCACCAGACAAGACTAATTTGTTTGTGCAGGATTGGGGGTCTGGACGCCCCGTGGTTCTCGTGGCTGCTTGGACATTCAATTCCGACATCTGGGGCAGCCACATCTCTTCACTTGTGCGGCATGGATTTCGGTGCCTTGCAGCAGACCGGCGTGGGCATGACCGTTCGGAACCGCCTTCTTTTGGATACTATCTCAAACTTTGGCAAATGATCTCGCCTGCGTAATGGGGCAGAAGGATCTTCGAGACGCGGTGCTCATTGCATACTCGATGGGCTCAATCGAAGCCGTACGATATTCCGGCACGTATCACGGAGATGCAGATGCAAGCGCGCCGCTCCCGATCACAGGAGTGAGGATTACGAAGCTGATCAAGAGCAGCGATTTGATTGTGTATCCCGGCGCTCCGCACGGTTTACCAATTACCCATCGCGGAAAGTCAATTGCGGACATCTTGGGCGTTATTCGGAACTGATAGGTTTGCGGGCGGCTGTGACACTCGAAACCTGACCACAAACTTGGAGCCAACACACTATGAAGCGCAGAAGTTTCATGACAACTGTGGCCGGCGCCGCCGCGGCGTCTTGCCAGCTCAGCTCATTTCGATCGTTGCTCGGAGAGGGGATGGATATGTTGGACGTACACAGCTACACCGAAATGCGCCGGTACGCGCAATTGAAAAACTGTCGCGTGGCATATGTTCAGCAGGGTGGCGGACCGACAGCGCTCTTTCTCCATGGTTTCCCGCTCAACGGATTTCAGTGGTGCGGCGTTATACCGAGTCTCGCGCCTCACCGCTGTTGCATTGCTCCAGATTTCATGAGTCTCGGCTATACAGAAACTGCGGAAACTCAAGAGATCACCCCGGAAACCCAGGGCGAAATGTTGGCCGAATTCCTTGACGTGTTGAAGATCAAGGCCGTGGATATCGTGGCCAACGACTCGGGAGGAGAGGTTGCGCAAATCTTTGTAGCGCACTACCCGACGCGCGTGCGGACACTGCTGCTGTCCAATTGTGACGTAGATACCAATAGCCCACCCGCTTCCTTTGCACCGCTTTTGGCTGCTGCGAAGAAGGCACTCCTGGCCGACGGCTTTTCACGGCTGTTGGCGGACAGGGCCAGCGCACGCTCCGAGAGAGGCTTGGGGCCGTTCTACGCAAACCCCGAAGACCTTACTGACGAGGCGATCGACTATTATTTCTCTCCTCTGGTCAGTTCACCCCTGAGGAAGAAACAGCTCAACGACTTTGCAGCGTCTTTTGAGAATAATCCTCTGGTCGCGATCGAACCCGAACTCAGAAAATGCCCGGCTCCGGCAAGAATCCTTTGGGGGACGGCCGACACGACCTTCGACGTGAAGTGGGCGGACTGGCTCGACAACACGCTCCCACACTCACGTGGCGTTCGGCGCTTGAAAGGAGCGAAGCTCTTTTTCCCGGAGGAAATGCCCGATGTCGTTGCAGAGGAAGCGATGAAGCTGTGGAGCGTGTGATCGATTACCGCAAAGGGCGATAGGAGGGTTGATCGAGGTGCAGTTTCTCTTGGGTGTGGTTCTGTTCGTCGTTGCCTAGGAGAAAGGATTTGGCAAGGTCACGTCGAAGGGCTCACACTTCTTCTCTATAATCCGCAATCTCAGCAATGGAGCCAGAATTTCGCTAACAGTAATAATGGCGCCCTTACGCAACTCACAATCAGTGAATTCAAAAACGGGCGCGGCGAGCTTTATGATCAGGCATCGATCGGCGGAAGAGCCATCATGGTGCGAGGCGTGTGGTCGGACATACAACCGGACTCGCACCGGTTTGAACAGTCGCACTCCGATGATGGAGGCAAAACCTGGGAACCCAACTTGGTTGCGACGTTGACTCGAATTCGCCAATGAATCGCATCAGAGACTACCGATCGCATCGGGAACAGAATGGGACGGCAAAGGATTCTGGAGATTGCCATGTCACAAATGAGTGTAGCCAAACTGTTTCAATTCGCGGCACTGACCATTGCTTCGGGAGCGGCGGGCTGGGCGGCATATCTGGTGCCGAGCTGGAACTCTGGGAATGATCCGTGTCTATGGGCTGCAGTTGCTACGGTGATCATGGTCGCCATTTTGTGGAGATTGTTCTGGCTGCCGGTGTTCGCTCCCCGATCAGAACGGAGAGTGCTTGCAGGATTTCTGGTTGGTATGCCAATTGTCTATCTCATGCGATGCCTGCTCTTCGCGGACCATGCCCTTACTGCATCGTGGCCATGGATCGAGCTACTGGGGCTTATCGTGTTTGCGCTAATTGCGATACTCGGCTTGAGAGGGGATGGACGGTTTCTGGCATTTGGGGTTGTCGGTCATGGCATCGCGTGGGATCTTTGGCACTATCGACATTCCTCCTATATACCCGATTGGTACTCGATTGCATGCATGTGTGTTGACTTTGCGCTTGGAGCCTACGTCGCTACGCGCATACCCTCATATCGGCGAGAACATCAAAGGTGTTTAGAGTGCAACTTCCAGTGAAACCAGTTTCGGCACTGCGATGATTCGGAATCGAAGTCCAGATCCGCCGAAGAGAATGAGGAAAAGATGCCTCGACAACATGAGGATGCGGCACTGCCTTCCTTGTCATGAAAATGTGCAAGAGACGCACCCATTCAGGTGATCCATGTTGACAACGCATGCCGAGCGCCCCGTCGGAAGGATACTTCTTGCTTTCGCCATCATCTATTTCGTCTGGGGATCGACGTACTTTGCCATTCGCGTCGGCGCGCACGCCATGCCTCCGCCAATCATGGCGGCGTTGCCCCTCGTGACCTCGGGAATCGTCCTGTTGGGGTGGCAGATATCGCGTGGCCAGTTTGAACTCTTTTCCTCTGATGTTCGTCCGGGCTTAAAGGGAATCAGTTCTTCGCGGAATTTCAAGATGGGTGCGGAGATCGGCCGTTTCATTGCGGGAGGAGTTCGAGCGATGTCTGATGCAAGTGCAGCGATCGGACAACCTCGGTCGGCCCCGTCACATCGTTCGAGCTACAGATGGCAATTGTCGCCTAAACTGAAAAAGGACTCGGCTTAGTTGAATTAACGCATTGACCACCGCCTCAGCCTTATGTCGAACCATCCCATCGTCCACCCTCCACTGGACCCTTTCAATGCCGGACTCTTGAGCGTGTCCGGCAGAAATGAAATCTACTGGGAAATATCGGGCAATCCCAAAGGGAAGCCGGCTCTATATCTTCATGGAGGCCCCGGCACCGCTCTTCGCTCCGGGGACTATCGTAACCATTTCGACCCACAACAATATTGCATCGTGGGGATCGATCAGCGCGGATGCGGCCGTAGCCGCCCGCTAGCCATCCATACACTCGGCGAACTGGACCGCAACACAGCCCAATTGCTCATTGAGGACATCGAGGCGGTCAGGAAGCACCTCTACATTGAGACATGGTTGGTATCAGGCGTGTCCTGGGGAACAACACTCGCACTCGCATATGCTCAATCGCACCCGAGCAGGGTTTCGGAATTGGTTCTCGTCGCGGTAACGACCACCAGTCGGGAGGAAATTGATTGGATCACTGAAGATGTTGGACGAATATTCCCTGAAGCATGGCAACGGTTTGAGCAGGCATCTCGCAGACGTGGTGGTGAGCGCATTGTCGATGCCTATGCACGGCCGCTGGCTACGGGCAACATCGAGGACCGACTGCGCGCAGCCAAAGCCTGGAACGATTGGGAATTGACGTATATCTCGCTTGATCCGAATTCGCCGCCGCAAAAGCGGTCTTTTGACGAAGAACAGGATTTGCCATTTGCCACCCTCGTAACACACTATTGGTCAAACGACGGGTTTCTTCAAAACAGCAGAGAAATATCACGTCACATTCCGACGATCTCGCACATTCCAGCCGTCCTCATTCACGGCCGCAGAGACATCAGCAGCCCGGCGATCACAGCTTGGCGGCTGCATCAGCTGTGGCCGGCAAGCATCTTGTGCATCGTGGAGTCCGAGGGGCATGGTGGACCTCAGTTGCGCGAACAGATGCGCATTGCGCTTGAATCATTTGCCCCCCCGCCAATGATCGGAATGGAATGAGAGGGTGTCGGGCTCGCTCAAGATCGATTGACGTATTACACTGACAAAGTGTTTAGGACCTTGATAGGGAGTAGATGTTAGATGTAATCTGATGTGATGCGGTACGATCCTGAACACAAAGAACGAACTCACCGTAAGATCGTCAAGAGCGCTTCCCGTCAACTGCGAAAAAAGGGCCTGAATGGACCTGCGGTTGCGACACTGATGAGGGCGTCTGGGCTGACTCACGGCGGCTTTTACAAACACTTCTCAAGCCGTGACGATCTCGTGGTTCAGGCAATTGAAGAAAGCCTGATGGAATTGACCAAGACGCTGATCGACGCAGCGAAGGACTCTGGTTCACGGGATGCATGGAAGGCCATGGTAACCACGTATCTCTCGCTCGAACGGTGCGACCGGGCAGACATAGGATGCCCGATCGCCGCATTGGCGCCGGACATCGCCCGCACTCCTCCAGCAATGAAACAGCGCATTTCCGCGGCAATCATGAAATTCCGCGGGGAGCTGATTCCGTTCATGCCGGGACGAACCGCAAACGAAAAGGCTTCGAACTTTCTAATGCTTATGACATCAATGACCGGAACCATTGCACTTGCTCGCACAATGCCAGAGCAGGCAGTGCGGCAAGCAATTCTAGATACTGTCCGAGATCGACTCCTCATCGCCTTTTAGCTCGTATAGAAGCGTCCTTCACAATCTTCTCTGAATGGCGGGCCGGCATCTCCGAGCAAATATTCCTCGCTGTGGTAAAAACTGCGACAGTCGAAATCGGCGTCCACGCAAACCTCGCTTAAACGCGACAAGACCCCGGTTAGTCATTCCGGGGTCTTGTCGCACTTCAAACTACTTCAGTAGGGTTCCGCCGCCTGAGATAACTAAGGATAGGGCGCTTCAGACTGAATGTATGTGACAAGGAGCAATTCCCGCCTACTCCGCGTGAAAGATCGTGTCGAACAGCAGCAAGCTCACCGTAGTAAAAATAATGTCGTACCCCAGCAGCAGCTTGATCCACAGTCCGGGATCGCTCTCGCCGGTCAAGATGTTTCCGGTGGCCTGCACCATGGCCAGCAGCGCCGGCATGAAGATGGGAAACAGGATCAGCGGCAGCAGCAGATCGCGGTTTCGGCTGCGGATCGACAATGCCGCAAAGAACGTGCCGTTGGCCACCAGAGCCCACGTCCCCAGCGGCAGCACCACCGCCAACTGCCATCCCTGTCCCTCGATCCTGAGGTTGTACATCACCAGGAACACCGGCGCCAAGATGATCTGCACGATGGTGACGAACAGAAAGTTGGCCAGCACCTTGGCCAGGAACAGCTCCGCGCCCGGTGTCGGCGCCATGCGCTGCGCGTCCAGCACCTGGTGGCGAATCTCGCGCGCCCATGCCTGGTTCAGTGCGCTGACCGAGGCGAACATTGTAGCGACCGACAACACGCCACCCGCGATGTTTTGCGCAAACGATCCCCGTGGGTCGAATGCCAGCGAAAACAGCACCACGACCAGCAGCGCGAAGAACAGCATGGAGTTGATGGCTTCTTTCGAGCGCCACTCGATGCGCAGATCCTTCACCAGGTGTCTCCAGAGCACGCGCGGCATCAAGCGGATTCCTCCGGCTTCGCGGCCTTGGTCAGGTCGGCGGTCTGCACTTCCACGTCGAGGGCCTGCGCGGCACGGAGGTAGTCGGCAGGGCTGAGGATAAGTTGGGTTCCTCTGGCTCCCGCGGAGACGCTTATCAGGTCAAAAAGTATGGCGGTTTCGTCGATGTAGATAGGGTAGGGCTTGCGCGCGCCGAACAGCGTGACTCCGCCGCGTATGTAGCCCGTGAGCGGCTGCACGTCCTTGAGCGGAGTCATCTCCGCCTTGCGCAAGCCCGCCGCGCGCGCCAGTTTCTTGAAGTCCAACTCTGTATTGGCGGGGATCACTGCAAATCTGTAGATGTTGGGTCCGCCGGTGACCAGCAGCGTCTTGAACACCTGCTCCGCCGGCATTCCGATCTTCCGCGCAACCGTGATCGCCGAAAGGTCGTCTGGATCGACTTCGTACTCCCGCAATTCGAAGGGAATGTTCAGGCTTTCGAGAAACCGGGCTCCGTTGGTCTTCATAGAGTCGGGTTCCCTGGCTCGAAGCTGACCACACGCCCGGCCTTCAGCGCCAGAATATAGTCCGCGATCGGCGCCGCCGAATCGCGCTGGTGTGTCGTGATCACGATCGTCCGGTTGCTCTGCCGGAAGCGGGCCAGAAGTTCCACCATCTGGCGGACCGATTCCACATCCATATTTGAAAACGGCTCATCCAGCAGTAGCAGCTCCGGCTGCGCCAGCAGCACGCGGGCCAGGGACGTGCGCTGGCGCATGCCCTGCGAGTACTGCCCAAGCATTCGCTGCAACCCGGGATCGAGGCCCACCTGCTCCAGCGCTTCCGCCGGCGAAAGACACGCCCGGCCGGGATAGAGACTGGCAAAGTAGCGCAGGTTTTCTACGCCCGTCAGCTCGTCATAAAGCATGGGTGCATGGCTCATGTAGCCGATGCGGTCGCGGGCATCATGTGGCTCGTCGCCGCTAAACACCTTGACTGTGCCGAAGCTGGGTCGCAGCAATCCCGCCAAAATGCGCAGCAGGGTCGACTTGCCCGCGCCGTTCTCGCCAATCAGGACGTAGCACTTCCCCAACTCCAGCCCAACTGAGATCTGGCGCAGGGCGGCAAAGGATCCAAAGAGTTTGGAGACGTTTTCGAGCTGGGCGCAGGTTCCTGGGCTTGCCGATTCGTTCATGCCTTCAGTAGGTCGCGGCTGAAGCCGTTTCCACTTTGGCGGGCGGCGCTACGGATGCGCGCGGATTGGTCGACGGCTTCGCGGGAGCCATACCGGGCTGTGCTCCATTTTGCGATGGCGCGTACTTGCTGGCGCACTTGGCCTGCAAAATGGTCGCATGGAATACGCCATCGCGCCCGTATGTTCCCTGGGCCAGCGCCTGCGAATCGCCCTTGAAGGTATCCGGCGGCGGCTCCGAGCCCTTGTAAACGACCTTCAGAATCCGCCCCGTGGCAGCCTTCGGCGAGTGGCTCTCGAACTCATTGAGCAGAAACGTGACATGCGTTCCGTTTTGCTCAATCGAGCCGGGCTTCACGAAACCTTCCACGCGAAGGTTGTTGTGGAAGGCTTTGTCGCCCATCCCGCCCAATTCGGCAATGGTGACGTAGTAGCTCTTGCTGGACCCGTAGCCGGAATACGCCAGCCACCCAATGGTGCCCAGAATGATGGCCACCGCAATCCCGATTCGCACGTTATTGGAAGACTTTTTCATAGAAAACGCTCAACTTCAACGATACGAGCGGGGGCGACGCTGGTCAACTGCCTAATGGTGATGGAGATCACATCTGATTTGGTGTAGTGGATCGAACCGGAAGCCTGGGCAGGGCGAGCGCGCTGTTGGAACATTCGTCCCAACGGGCCCGGGCCACGCTCCAGTCCGTCGTATCTCTAGATCTATAGGTGCCTTCGGCTCAGGCTTCGTCGTCTTTCTTGCTCCTGCTGAAAGAGGCTACGATGGCCGGAGAGAGAAGCATGGCCAGAAAAGCAACACCAATCACTATATCCCGCATGGGTCTAGGCTCCTTGCGATATCCCGTTCAACCGCGGCGCAGCACTTTCTACGGCTAGCCCGACCCGGGAGATTTCCGCTCCCACGAAATCTACCCTTGCTTGATTCGCGCCGGGAATAGCAAGTTTGATAACACAGGGTCACTCTTCGGGATGGGGGGCCATCCTTCGTCGGTAACTTAAAGTAATTGAAGCGGTTCTGCGATTGTTCGTCCGCTCTGCCAGCGGCGACGCCGGAAAGACCTTAATTGTCTTCTTCAGCCTCATTGCGCGGAATATTTGCGCAAATTGCCGGGCACGCCACCATGGCGACGAACGCAAGTGCCACTAACACATCGTGCATAAGGGAGGAGCTCCTTCACAAATATCGGCACGGAGCCGATGAAAACGAACACCCAAGAGCGCTCGTAATCACCGCTTTCGAACCAAAGGTAACGAAGTCTGTAGGGTTACTTTTACATGGAACTTGTTAAAAAGCAAATCCACCAAGGTCAAAAGTTCGGGGATAATGGGCAGAATCTCGTTACTTAAGTTTGGATCACCCGGGCGAATTCGACACCCGGCCCACCCAGACTCGAGGTGTCCGGTACCAGAAGTACTGCGAGAAGCTTCCCTATTGGACCGACTGCAGCGTTCGCGCAGCCCGGTCCAGCGCCTCGGTAAGGACGCCTAGCTGCTGGCTGGCGAGGTCGGCATTTTTGGCCTGGATGGCCTCGGTCACCCCCGGAATCACCACCGCGGCGTATCCTGTGTACTCCCCCGGAGCGTAGATCGTGTGCCGGTACCAAGGGCGGTTGGGCAGGCCGGCTTGTGAAACCAGGTCGGTTTCGGCCTGCCGCAGCGCCAGGTTCAGTTTCGTGGGATCGGCGGCTGCACCCTTCTCCACGCCAGTTGCATGCTCCGCGGCGGCGGAAAAACGTCCAGCAGCAGCCAAGGCCGGGCCAAAATCGATCGAGGTCAGCTTCTCTTCGCCCGCTTTTCGCTTCGCGGTCTCAATATAGGAGGTGATCTCCTTTGCGTAGGGAACATAGTCGAACGGCAGCACGTCGGTGTCGGCCATGCGCACGGCCTCTAGCCCCAGCACCCGCGCCATCTGCTGCAGGTATACAAAGTGCGGGTCGGCGTTCATCGTGAACCACGCATAGTTGTCAAACACCGAGTGATACACGCCATACGGGCCGCCCGAGCCGATGTCGGAAGACGGCACCCCCACATGCTGCAGAAATGGCGTGAAGTCGGATCCGGAGCCGAGATCGCCCACGCGTACATCTCCATCGGGGGGCGCATTCGAAGGCCGATGCTCGTTGCCCTCGCTCTTCTCGTTCCGCCACGCCTCGTATACGGTTCCCCCCGCGGCGCTGGGGACGGCGCGTGTGATTTCGCGCATGAACTGCTTGAGCGACGGCACCGCCGCCGCGGAAAAATTCGGCCCTGAGACGGCGACATCCACGTTGAAATAGGCTACCGCGTGCTCCAGCGCTTCAGCATGCTGCTCCACCCACTCGGTCGAGCCAATCAAGCCCTCCTCTTCCGCGTCCCAACTGCAGAAGACGATCGTCCGCTTCGGCTTCCACCCATCTTTGAGCAGCGTGCCAACGCCATGCACCGCCTCTAGCATTGCTGCTGTGCCGCTGTTGGGGTCCACCGCACCGTAGACCCATGCGTCGCGATGATTGCCCACCACCACCATGTCCTCTGCGGAGTCCGTCCCCTTTACCTTTCCAATTACGTCCCAGATGGTGCGGCGCTGGTAGTCCTGCTCCGAGACCAGATGAACCTTCACGGCACCCTGGCCTCCCACGTGATAGCGGAACGGTAGCGCACCCTGCCAGCCCTGCGGTACGCCCGCGCCCTTCAACGCCTGCAGTATCGGCGACGCGTCCGCATAAGAAATTGGAATGGAGATGATGTGGGGCTGGTTCCCTTCGGGGTTAACGCGCGCAGAATCAGGTAGATCGAGCGTAGAGGCGACGCCCGGCGTCTCCGGATCGCCGGGATACTTGAAAAGGTATTGGACGGAACCGCGCTGCACGCCGCTGTCCGGCCGCCAGGGCCCCTGGGGGTATGTATCTCCTTTGAAATAACCATCATCCTGCGGGTCGGAGTAGATGAGCACGCCCGCCGCCCCGCGCTGCTCCGCGATGTACACTTTTACGCCGCGGAAGTTCGAGCCGTAGCGGGTGATCACGATTTTGCCGTGCAGATCGATGTGGTCGGCCGCCAATTGGTCGAAATCCTCCAGGCGGCCGTAGTTGGCGTAGACCACGTCGCCGGTCACGTCGCCAGATCCTGAAGATCCGTTGAAGGGCATCACGATGCGCGGATTGTCGTCGAACGGGTCGCCGGGAACGTGCTCGGGCTTCGGTCCGGTCATCAGCAATTTGCCGTCTGGACCGAAGGCTTCAACCTTCACCGTCTTGGGCTGGTTCATCAGCACGCGATAAGGCACAATCTCGGTGTCGAGGCCGGCGGAGCGAAACTTCTGCGCCACGTACTCCGCTGTCTTGTGATCTTCCGGCGTTCCGGCCAGGTGCGGTTCTGCGGTCAGAGTCTTCAGAGCTTCGCCGGCCAACTTCGCGTCGGGAACGGCGAGAAACTTCTCTTCGACTTTTGCTTCCGCGCTGAAATCGCGGTAGCCGAAGACGGAAGTTGGCGCCGCAGTCTGGGCTTGGATGGCAGGGAGAATCGGGAACAGCAGAAGACCGGCGGCCAGAGATTTGCGCAGAGTCATGCGGAGTGAGCCCTCGTGAGGAGAATCGCGTCCCGGACGGTCGCCGCCCACTGCTCGGCCCGCCCCGGCAAACGCAACAAAGACACAGCTTACACTAGACGTCTGGAGCATACGTCTTGAGCGCAGGCCCGCCAATTGAGGATCCTTCGGGCGTTGCGCCGAAACAGGCGGGGGCCCCAGTCGAGTTTCGCACGCGCCAGCCGCGAGAACAGTCTCAGGCCTTCCGCGCCCTGCGCAACCCCAACTTCCGCCTCTTCTGGAGCGGCAACTTCCTCTCCAACATCGGCACCTGGATGCAGAATGTGGCCCAGGGCTGGCTCATCATCACAATCACCAACTCTGCATTCTGGCTGGGTGTGGTGAGCTTTGCGGGGTCGATTCCATTCCTCGTCTTCACGCTGTTCGGCGGGGTCATCGCCGACCGCGTGAACAAGCGGCGCCTGCTGCTGGTGACGCAGACCGTGATGATGGTGCTGGCCTTTTTGCTGGCCGCACTCGCCTGGTTCAAGGGATCGAATGGCCAGCCTCTCATCACCGTTTGGGAGATCGCGGCCATCGCCTTCCTCAACGGCGTGGCCCAATCAATGAACGCGCCCAGCTACCAGGCGCTGGTGCCGCGGCTCGTCAAGCGCGAGGACCTCACAAACGCCCTCGCGCTCAACTCGGCGCAATTCAACATGTCGCGGATTCTGGGGCCCACTCTGGGCGGGTACGCGATGGTTCTGTTCGGCGTGGCCGGCAACTTCTTCCTCAACGGGCTTAGTTTTGTGGCGGTGCTTTGGGCGCTGGTTCGCATCCACTATCCCGACGAAAAACCGGCGCGCCGTGAAAGCATGTTGTCTAGCCTGCGCGGCGGGTTTGCCTACCTGCGTAGCGAGCGGCAGATGCTGGTGTTGATCTGGATGACGGCGGCCGTGAGCTTTTTCGGCATTCCGTTTCTCAGCTTCATTCCATACTTCGCCAAGGTTCAGCTTGGCGTTGGCGAGAGCGGGCTTGGTTGGCTGATGGCCGGGTCGGGTTTGGGAGCGGTGTTGGCCGCCATGACGGTCGCGTCAGCGGGCATCATCCGTCGCCGCGGCGCGGTGGTCACGGTCACCGGCATCATCTTTTTCCTGGCCATTATCGGCTTCAGCTACAGCCACTGGTTCGCGCTCTCCGCCTGCCTGGCCTTCTTTGAGGGATTCAGCGGGATCCTGATGGTCTCCTGTTTCAACGTTTCCATACAGCACCTGTCGAGCGACGAGATGCGGGGGCGCATCATGAGTATCTACGCCACCAGCTTTTTGGGCCTTCCTCCGCTGGGCGCGCTGCTGGCGGGAGAACTCTCCAGGCATATTCCCACCGGCCACGCTCTCGCCGCCATGGCGGGAACGTCGCTGCTGATCTTTATTGGGTTCTTCTCGTTTTCGCCCGCGCTGCGCTCGCTCGACTGAATCAAAGAGGCCGAACCCCTGCGGTCTGGACCATGGTCGGGGTTCGGCCGATTCAGCATTACGAGACGGGCTGTGCACAGTGCGAGCACCGCTTGGCCGCAAGCGGAATATCGCTGAGACATTCCGGGCAGGCCTTGGTCACGGGCGGCGCATCCGGGATCGGCTTTTTGAAGCGGTTCAGCAGCGCGTTGATGGGCAGCACCAGCCCGAAGTACACGACAAAGGCGATGGTCAGGAACGAGATGACGTGGTCGAGCAAGTCGCCAATCTTGAATTCCCCTTTGCCAACATGGAAGGTGATGAAGGTGAGATTCGGCTGGCCAACCGTGGCCGCAATGAGCGGGTTGACGATGTCGGTCACCATTGCGCCGACGATTCCGGTGAACGCCGCGCCGATGATCACCGCTACGGCCAGGTCCACCACATTTCCACGCAAAATGAAATCTCGGAATCCTTTGAACACCGGGAACCTCCTTGAGTAATTCTCGATGCAATGTATAGCAGGCGATTTCCGTGTTTACAAATGATTTACGGGTAAAAGAACAGAAAAACCGCCAGGCCCATGATCATCACGTCGGTGTACAGCAGGATCAAAACGCCGGCCTGGTATAGGGTCCATTTGCGGTGCATGCAACGCACCGTCTCCGCCATTGCGAACAGCGCCGCCAAGATCGGCAAAACCTGCCAGCGCGAGGCGTGCAGGTTGTCAATGTCAGGAAACCCGCCCAGGCGCAGACTGGCGACAAAGGCGCTGAGCGCCAGCAGGAAGCAACGGACAATCGAAGGCTGCCTGAGCCGGAGGAGTGTTGTGCGTGGAAGCACGATCTATTCATTATTGCAAGACCGGTTGGTCATACAGCCTGTCGAGCGCCCAGGGAATCTTAGTTGCAAGGGGGTAGCCTTGCGGACCATCGACAAAGTTTCCACCGTTACCATCGCCGTCACCGACCAGGATGAGGCCCTTGCATGGTTCACCCAGATGCTCGGTTTTGAGAAGCGCGTCGATCAGCGGGGTCACGGCTTCCGATGGCTGACCGTTGCCCCGCCGCAGCAGTTCGAGGTGGAATTCCTGCTCGCATCGTGGTTCCCGGATAGCGTTGGAAAGAACGCCACCTGGGTCCTTTCCACGCGCGATTGCCAGGGCGGCTACGAGGAGCTGAAGGGGAAGGGAATTGAATTTGTGCAGACGCCCCAGAGGCGCCCATGGGGCATTGAAGCGGTGTTTGTAGACCTGTATGGAAACAAGTATGCGCTGGTGCAGGAGTCAGCCCAAGTGCTCACGGATGCGACGGAGAGGAAGGCTCTGCGCATTCCGGACATCGACGCCATGGCGCGAAAGGGCCACCTGGCTGAAGTGGATCCGGCATAGGGTGGAATACCACTCCCGCCGTACGCCAAACACGTCAAGCTTCGTGTCAATGCTGATGAGCCTGATGTCGTCGTGGAGGGCCCGCACGGCCAGCAAGCGGTCAGTTGGGTCTTTGTGCTTGCCTCGTCAATCCGGATCAAGATGCTCGACCCGGGCTACTTCGCCACCAACTCCATCTCCCGCAGCGACTCCGCATACGGCGCCCGCAGCACCCCGCGCTCGGTAATGATCGCCGTCACGTACTTCGCCGGCGTCACATCGAACGCCGGATTGCAGATGCCCACCCCGTGCGGCGTCAGCTGCTTGCCGCCGTGGTGCGTCACTTCGACGGCGTTGCGCTCCTCAATGGGGATCGCATCGCCCGTCGCCGTTGCGGTGTCGATGGTGGACCACGGCGCCGCGCAATAAAACGGAATGCCGTGCTCCTTAGCCAGGATGGCCACGTTATAAGTGCCGATCTTGTTGGCAAAGTCGCCATTCGCTGCGATGCGATCCGCGCCCACCACCACGGCCTTTATCTTGCCGGCGCGCATCAGGCTGGCCGCCATATTGTCGCAGATCACCGTGGTCGGTATGCCGTCGGCCATCAGCTCCCACGCAGTGAGCCGCGCGCCCTGCAGAAATGGCCGCGTCTCGTCGGCGTACACGTGGATCTGCTTGCCCATCTCCACAGCCGAGCGAATCACGCCAAGCGCTGTGCCATAGCCGCACGTGGCCAGCGCGCCCGCGTTGCAATGGGTCAGCACGCCGCCCTCATTGGGAAGCAACTCGCCGCCGAACGCGCCCATGGTTTTGCACGCGGCAATGTCTTCTTCGTACATGGCGCGCGCCTCGGCGAGGATCCGCTCCCGCACCTCGGCCATCGTCGCGCCTTCCGCACGCGACTCGACAAAGAGCCGCTTCATGCGATCGATCGCCCAGAACAGGTTCACCGCCGTGGGCCGCGTCCCCGCCAGGCGCGCGCAGATCGTCTCGAACTCCGGCGCGAATGCCTCCGCGGTCGCCGCGGAGGAGCGCTCCGCCCCCAGCGCCACGCCGTAAGCCGCTGAAACGCCAATAGCCGGCGCCCCGCGGACCACCATGGTCAAAATGACATCCGCAACCTCTTCGTAGGTGGTGGCGAGCACATAGCTCTCTTCGAGAGGGAGCCGCGTCTGGTCGATAAAGCGGACACCCTCAGGGGTCCAAGTGAGCGTAGCAATCATGCTCTTTTAGTGTAAACTGGCCACCGATCCGAGGGTTGAATCGGCCCATCCATTGTGGTCAGTGGCGCACTGGATTGGAGCCAGACAGTCCTCGGCTATGACGCACAGTCGAAAACGGCAAGCCAACGTTACTGGACCGTGAATTATGCGATTGCGACGGCGGCTGATCGCCCGCGCGAGGTACTTTTCTCTACCCACAAACGACAGGTCTTTAGTAGCGTTCCCTTATGAGTAACACGGCTCCCGGGTCAGTGCTTTCGCAGGTGGACTGTTTTCGGGGAATCCCGGTCATGGTGATTACCGGCAGGCTGGACACGATCAGCGCGCCCTTGTTTGACGAGAAGGCCTCTCCCGTCCTTGCCGAAGCGCACGGCAATATCCTGCTGGATTTTTCGGGCTTGACCTATCTCAGCAGTGCGGGCCTTCGTTCGATCCTTCGTATCATCAAGCACACCGCGGCTTGCGGCGGACGTACTGGAATCATTGCTGTTCCGTCTCACATTCTGGAGCTGATTGAGCTCTCAGGATTCCAATCCCTGCTCGACATCTACGCGGATCGGGAAACCGCTCTCGAGGGATGCGCCGCTTGATCCATCGTTCGCGCCAGTCTTCTCACTGAGTATCCGCGCAACCAGAGCTTATGCCTTGTTTAGCTTCAGGTCTTCGCGCATCCATAGCGCAAGCTGGCGGAGAAGCCACACGTTGCGTTCAAAAAGCGTGGTTGCATAGTGCAACGCCGCAACATCGCTGGTGTGCTCGGCGTCTTTCGGGCGATAGCGGCTGCGCAGCCGTTCCATCATGCCTCCGCGGTCGTCGGTAAGGCTTACCAGCAACTCGATATCCACCGTGTCAGCGGACTTCAACGCATCCAAGGCGGTTAGCAGGATGGTGTCCAGCGCCTCAACAAGGTGCGCGGCAAGCTCCTCCGAACCGTGGTGCCCCAGTGTTTCCGCAAACAGGAGCACATTTTCCTCGAGCGCGCGGAGGACCTCCTGTTTGCGCTGGAATGAGATGACACGAGTGGCCAGGCTGGGTGCGATCGGCTCCCCGATCAACGACTCAAGGAAATTCGTGATCCCCTGACCCAGCGAGACCGCGCCCGCGTGAAGCGCCTTCAACTTGTGCCCGGCGGTTCCACGCGCCGCCTCCAGATACTCCGGTAGCACGTTGATCAGACGCATCTGTTCGAGTGTGACCAACTCTGGTGCGGTTTCCGGTGAATGCAACGCTTCGGCCTGCAGGTACATCGGCCGCGCCAGGTCCTCTTCGAGGGTTGGAGGCGACATCCTGGCCAGCCAGCCTGGCGCCCATCTCAGGCCGGCAATTCCGATCACGGCAATTGACACGTTCAGAACCAGGTACATCGCAGCCATCCGCTGCGAGTTTGAAGTGCTGATGGTATTCGCCAGCGTCAGCAACAACGGGAAACCGCTGAGCCGCTCGACCAGCAGCAGTGAGGCCACAACGAGCCCGGCCGCCATGTTGGTGAGGCCTTGATAAATCGCAAGCTGCCGGGGAATCCCCCGCATATTGCTGGAAAGAAACCAGGCTGCCACTGCAGTGCCAACCCCCAACCCGGCTAGCGTCATCATGGCCGGATATTCGCCGAGCATGCCGCCGTGGCTCAGGGTGATGGTGATGGCGGCGCAGGCAGAAGAAGACTGCACGACGCTGCGCATCAACGCTCCGAGGAAGAATGCCAGGTCGGGCCGATGGCTGAAGAGAGTTGCCAGGCCGGCCAGCTTCTGCGTCTCCGATAGCGCGTGGAACACGCTCTTCATCATGTCCAGCCCAAAGAACACCAGGCCGATGGAGAGCAGCGCACCGATTCCAGGCTTCCACTTCGCAAACAGTTTGAACGCCAGGATGAGCCCGCTGATTCCCACCAGGAAAAGAATGGGAAGATGCAGGTCGATCGCGGCCATAAAGACGAGAGCGGTTGTTCCAATGCTGGCGCAAGCAATCACCACAAGCGCACGGCGCAGGGGCAGCAAACCGGAGGCCACCATCCCTGAGAGGATGAACATTACCGCTGATGTGCTTTGCGTGACTGCGCCGACGGCGATGCCAAGCAGCCCGGCGCGCATCGGGTCGTTGGTTGCGCGGCTCAGCAAGTCGCGAAACTGCCGCCCCGTAATTTGGCGCAGATTCTCGGAAATGCCTGCCATTCCGGTGAAAAAAATGCTCAGGCCCGCCAGGTACAAAGCAATCAGTTCGAACATCGTTGGGGATCGGCCTCGGAATGTGGCGAGTCGCAGACGCAAACCGATTGTCGACGAGAGAGTGTGAACGGAAGATGAAAGGCCTCGCCGAAACTTTTACTCGATTGCCTGATCAAACTCCTGAAAACGTTTGCAATTTCCACTGGACGCACCCGCTCCCAACTGCTTACAGTTGTGAGCGGTAACTTGCCCGCGAGTCTCACTGTTCTACAGGCGTCCCACCAGGCGCAAAGGAGCCAGCCCTCTTGATTTCAGCCGCAAAACTCACCTCCGTCGATTGGCTCATCATGCTGCTCTACTTCGTGTTTGTGCTGGGCATTGGCTTTGCCCTCAAACGCTACATGAAGACCAGCAAGGACTTCTTCCAGGCCGGCCGCGCTCTCCCCGCCTGGATCTGCGGTCTTGCGTTTATCAGCGCCAACCTCGGCGCGCAGGAAGTCATCGGCATGGGCGCCTCGGGCGCCAAGTACGGACTCGAAACCGCGCACTTCTACGGCATCGGCGCAATCCCCGCCATGATTTTTGTCGGCATCTTCATGATGCCGTTCTATTACGGCTCCAAGGCGCGCAGCGTGCCGGAATTCCTGCGCATGCGCTTCGACGAGAAGACCCGCGCGCTCAACGCCTGCTCCTTTGCGGTGATGACCGTGTTCAGCTCCGGCATCAGCATGTACGCCATGGCGCGGCTCATTCAGGCCCTGCATGTCTTCGACTCGCTCTTCCAGACCCTCGGCCTGCCGCCCGAGGGCATCTTCACCTTTTCCATCGTGTTGTCGGCCATCATCGTGCTCGCCTACATTTTCCTCGGCGGTCTCACCAGCGCCATCTATAACGAGGTGCTGCAGTTCTTCCTCATCATCGCGGGCTTCCTGCCGCTGGTGCTGCTTGGCCTAAAAAACATCGGTGGGTGGAGCGGCCTCAAAGCCACACTCCCGGTCGCCTACATGCACGAGTGGAAGGGCGTGATGCACGCCTCCACCAACCCCATGGGCATCGACATCATCGGCATCGGCATGGGCCTCGGCTTCGTGCTCGGCGCCGGCTACTGGTGCACCGACTTCCTCGTCATCCAAACCGCGATGGCTTCGAAAAACATGGACTCCGCGCGCAAGGTGCCGCTGATTGCTGCCGTGCCCAAAATGCTGTTCCCGTTCCTGGTGATTCTCCCCGGCCTCATCGCCATCGGCCTGCCCACGCCGCACTCCGTCACCACGGTGATCCACAATCCCGACGGCTCCATCGTCCACCAAATCAATGTGGTCTCGGTGCAGCAGTCCGAGGGCCGCG
>Ga0210394_10003685_pt1 | contig 18805 bp, 15 predicted proteins | sample IncBWC12MmetaG_FD_160121 | JGI IMG/M metagenome (GOLD analysis project Ga0210394, IMG submission 160121) | Forest soil microbial communities from Barre Woods Harvard Forest LTER site, Petersham, Massachusetts, United States - Inc-BW-C-12-M | ecosystem: Environmental > Terrestrial > Soil >... | reverse complement strand
TCTTCCCGCCATGGCTCTTCGCAGCCGTCTTGGCCTGCTTCGCCTTTTTGGCGCGGGCGTATTTCTGCAGTTCGGTGATCTTGGCCATGGTCTTGCGGTCCCTAGTTTGTGCGTCGTTTCTTTACATGGGCTGGGGGTGCGCGAGGGGGCCGCCGAGCCCCCTCGCAGCCGATCTTTCAGTAACGCGTCATGTCAGGGCGGCCGACGGTATGTTGCGATCCAGCCAGCGGCACCATCGCGAGCGCCGAGGCTTCCATCGTCAACGCCGCCAGGTCTTCGGGCTCGAGGCTGTGCACGTTGGTCTTGCCGCAGGCGCGCGCCATCATCTGCGCCTCGATCGTCAGGCAATGCAGGAAGTTGTAGACGCGCTCTGCAGCGGCATCCGGGTCCAGGCGCTTGCGCAGCAGCGGATCCTGCGTCGCGACGCCGACCGGGCAGCGCCCCGTGTGGCAGTGGTAGCAGTGTCCTGCCTCCACCCCGATCTCCTTCTCGAAATCGGCCTCCGGGATGTCCTTGTTGCAGTTGAGCGCCATCAGCGCCGCGTGCCCGATCGCGACCGCGTCAGCTCCGAGCGCGAGCGCCTTGGCCACATCGCCGCCGTTACGGATTCCGCCGGCGTATACCAGCGAGATCTCGCCGGTCTTGCCAACGTCGTCCAGCGCTTTGCGCGCCTGGCGGATCGCCGCGATGCCGGGCACCCCGGTTTCCTCCGTTGCGATGTGAGGTCCGGCTCCGGTGCCACCCTCCATGCCGTCGATATAGATGCTGTCGGGTCCGGTCTTGGCTGCCATCCGCACGTCGTCGTACACGCGCGCCGCGCCCAGCTTCAGTTGGATCGGAATCTCGCCGTTGGTCGCCTCGCGAATCTCGTTGATCTTGAGCGCGAGGTCGTCGGGCCCGAGCCAGTCCGGGTGGCGGGCCGGCGAGCGCTGGTCGATTCCGGCCGGCAGCGATCGCATCTCGGCCACCTGATCGGTCACTTTCTGGCCCATCAGGTGCCCGCCGAGGCCGACCTTGCAACCCTGGCCGATGAAGAACTCGCACGCGTCGGCCAGCCGCAGGTGGTGCGGGTTGAAGCCGTAGCGCGACTGGATGCACTGGTAGAACCATTTGGACGAGTAGCGGCGCTCGTCCGGGATCATTCCACCCTCGCCGGAACAGGTGGCGGTACCCGCCATCGTTGCGCCGCGCGCCAGCGCGATCTTGGCCTCGTAGCTCAGCGCGCCGAAACTCATGCCGGTGACGTAGACCGGGATGTCGAGCACCAGCGGGCGCTTCGCACGCGGCCCGATGATTGTCTGGGTCTCGCATTTCTCGCGGTAACCCTCGATCACGAACCGCGTCAGCGTTCCGGGCAGGAACGTCAGGTCGTCCCAGTTCGGGATCTTCTTGAACAGCGAGAACCCGCGCATCCGGTAGCGGCCGAGCTCGGCCTTGATGTGGATGTCGTCCATGACTTGCGGCGTGAAGATCTGACTGTGGCCGATCACGTGCGTGTTGCGGCTGAGCTTCTTCTTCGTCACCGGGATCTGGGCCGGGACCTTCGTTTCCTTCGCCATGATTGCGTTTCCCGTAGTCGGAGGCGGTTGATATTCGGGGCGATTGAAATTCGGCTCAGAGAATCAGCTTTTTCTCGGCCGGCTCGAGGTTGTCGTAGTTCCACAGCTGCCGGCCGGCCACGATCTTCTGCAGCTTCCTGACGCCATTGGGCGCGCTGAGGCCGTACAGCTTCAGCTTGCGCTCGAGCCACTCGGCCTCGACGTCGTTGATCTCACCGGGCACCGCGTCGACGCCCAGGCCGGCAATCTTGCCGCCGACATAGATCGTGCCGTCGTACATCGAATCGCCGAGGTTTTTGCCGGCGTCGCCGAGAATCACCATCCGGCCACGCTGCATCATGAATCCGCAGAACGCGCCGGCGCGGCCACCGATGATGATCGTGCCGCCCTTCATGTCGATGCCGACGCGCGCGCCGACGTCGCCCTTGCAGACCAGGTCGCCGCCGCGTATCGCAGCCCCGAACGTGGAGCCGGCGTTCTTCTCGATCACGACGGTGCCGGCCATCATGTTCTCTGCGCACGACCAGCCGACCCGTCCGGAGATCCGGATGTTGGGGCCGTCGATCAGGCCGCAGCCGAAGTAGCCGAGGCTGCCCTGGATCTCGAGCTTGAGCCGGTTCAGGATCCCGACCGCGATGCCGTGCTTGGCGCCGGGGTTCTTCAGCACGATCGTGCCGACTCCCTGGCCCATCAGCTCGCGCAGCTTCAGGTTGATCTGGCTCGGCGTCAGGTCGGTTGCGTCGAACTCGGCGCGTTTGCCGAAGTCGACCTCGAACGCCTGCGGATAGGTAAAGCGTGCTTCCTCCTCGGGGCGGAAAAAGCGCTGCTGGGTGCGTCCGGCCAGCTGCTCGGTGTGCATGCCAGCTTCGGTTGCTCGGGTCATCAATGCCATGGTCGTTGCTCCCGCTTCAATCGCCGTTGAGCTCAGCTCTGCCAAACGCGCACTTCGCCCTCGTACGGGTCGAAGGTGTTGATCTCGTGCGGAAAGACGCTGCGGATCGCCACTTCCTCCGAGGCGAGCGCGATGAAGCGGTCGCTCTCGTACAGAACCATTGGCTTGGCCGCCATCACGTCCTTCGCCATTCCGAGGCTGTCGGAGGTCGCCACCAGGTAGGTGAATACCCCGTCGAGCTCCTCGATCGACTCCGTCATCGCATCTTTCAGCGTCGCGCCCTGCGCCATCCGGTCCGCCAGGTAGACCGCGATCAGTTCGGAGTCGCAGTTCGATACGAACCGGTGCCCACGCCGCTCGAGCGCGCGCCGGCCGTTCCAGTAGTTGGTCAGCTGTCCGTTGTGAACCACGGCGACATCGGCGAACGGATACGCCCAGTAGGGGTGAGCCGAGCGGATGTCGACGTCCGATTCGGTCGCCATGCGAGTATGTCCGAGCGCGTGGGTGCCGACGAACCCGTTCAGGCTGTACTGACCGGCGACCTGCGCGGCGTCGCCCAGATCCTTGATCAGCTCGAGTCCGAGACCGATCGACAGGATTTCCGCACCCTCGACGTCCTCGATGTAGTTCGCCAGGCGTCGCCGATCGCCGTCGAATGCAATCCGGTAGCGGAACGCATACTCGGTCGCCGAGTCCGCCTGCAGGACCTTGGCGCCCAGCTCGACCAGCCGGCGATCGACCTCGACGCGCCGCTGCTTGACCTGATGGTGGATGTCGAAGCCTTCCAGCATCTCGGCACCCTCTGCGAGCTTGAAGCGGATGACGAGCTCCTGGCCGCGCGGCTTGCCATACAGCGCATAGCCGGTCGAGTCAGGGCCGCGGTGCTTCAGAGATTGAAGCATGGCGGTCATTTCCTGACCGACGTCGCCGGTTCCGCCCCGATGAATGAGTCCTGCGATTCCACACATAAGATGTTCTCCCTCGGTTTGGCCGCAGCCGCTCAGGGCAGGTAGTCCCAGTACTGCTTCAGGTCCCAGTCGGTCACGGTCGACATGAATTTCTCCCACTCGTCGCGCTTGTAGTGGGTGAAGACCCGGTACATGTCGCCGGGCATCGCCGAACGGACGACCTCGTCCTGTTCCAGCGCGGTCAACGCCTCGCCGAGGGACATCGGCAGCTTCTTGACCTTCTTGCCGGCGGCCATTGCGGCGTAGATGTTGCGCTCCTCCGGCTCGCCGGGATCCAGGTTGCTCTTGATTCCGCTGTCGAAGGCCTTCAGGATGGCGCCCGCCATCAGGTACGGATTGACGGTCGAATCGACCGAGCGGTACTCGAACCGGCCCGGCGCGGAGATTCGCAGCGCGCAGGTGCGGTTCTGGTAGCCCCAGTCGGCGTAGACCGGCGCCCAGAACCCGGTGTCCCACAGGCGGCGGTACGAGTTGACGGTCGAAGAGCCGATCGCGGTGAGCGCGCCGACGTGCTTGACGATGCCGCCGATGCAGTTCAGCCCGATTGGCCCGGGCTTGGCCTCGCCCGGCAGCGGCATGAACGTGTTCTCGCCGCCGGTCAGGTAGGTGAAGTTGTCCTCCAGGCCCGGCAGCTTCTCGTGCCCGAGCATGTTCACGACGTTGCTGCCGCCGCGCCACAGCGACAGGTTGTGATGGCAGCCCGAGGCCGACACGCCCATGAAAGGCTTTGTCATGAAACAGGCGATCAGGTTGAACTCGCGCGCCACCTGGGCGCAGATCTGGCGATAGGTCGTCAACCGGTCGGCGGTGCGCAGGCAGTCGTCGTACATGAAGTTCAGCTCGAGCTGTCCCGGCGCGTCCTCGTGGTCGCCCTGGATCATGTCCAGTCCCATCGCGCGCGAGTACTCGATGGCCCGCATGAACACGGGCCGCAGCGACTCGAACTGGTCGATGTGGTAGCAGTTCGGCTTCGTGAAGCCGCCGTCGGGCAGGCCGTCGGCGCCCTTCTTGAGCCACATCATTTCGGGCTCGCAGCCGTGACGCAGATGCAGGCCGCCGTGCACCTTCTTGAATTCCTCGTGGATCCGGCGCAGGTTGCCGCGGCAGTCCGAGGTCAGGAATCCACCCGGGTTCTCCTTCTCCTCGCGGTTGCGGAAGCACGTGCAGAAGACGCGTGCGACGCGCTTGTCCCATGGCAGTTGAACGAAGGTCTCGGGGTCCGGAATGCCGACGAGCTCGGAGGCCTCGGCACCGTAGCCGATGTAGTTTCGGTGACGGTCCACGAACAGGTTCGCGGTCGAGCCGTAGACGAGCTGGAAGCCGCTCTGCGCGGCGCGCTCCCAGTGATCGGCCGGTATGCCTTTGCCGACGATGCGCCCGGTCACGGAGACGAACTGATAGTAGATGTACTGGATCCCCAACCGGTTGATCTCGGCGCGCACCCGCTTCACCTGCTCGTCGCGGCCTTTGGCGCTGACATGGGCTTCAAGATCTGACATGTTCTCCCCCCGCTCCGGGTCTGTGTTCACTTCAAATCGATTCCACCGTCGCCGGCGGCACCCGCCATGGTCTCTTGATCAGCTCCACGGGAAGGGGCTGTTCGAGGTCGGGTGCAGCTTGCCTTCCGCGAAGCGCGCGAAGCGGAACGGCTCCAGCAACTCGCTCGAATGGCCGCAAATGTCCTCGGCAACGAGCTTGCCGACGCCGATCATCTTGTAGCCGTGGTTCGAATCGGCGATCACGTAGACGTTCTGGCAGAAGCGGTCGAAAACGGGAAAGTTGTCCGCCGTGAAGCTGCCGATACCGCCCGATGGTTCCTTCTTGTACAACGCGGTCTTGCCCTCGAAGCGCTTTTGGCAGTGCGCCAGCGCCGAGCACCACATGTGCGCGAAATCCTCGCCGACGATGAAGTCGGGCGACTCCGGTCCGTAGGGGTCGATCCTGACCTTGGCCGGGTCGGACTTGACCTTGAACGGCATCGCGCCGCCCTGCACGCCGCCGAAGTGGAAGTCGGGCTTGTAATAGATGCCCCAGAGCCGGTCGGTGATGACCGATTGGTCGACATCTGAATACAGCGTGGCGTCGGTGTCGACGTGGATCACCGGCGGCATCCGGCCGTCGTTGGTCCGCTGCAGCTTCGGGTCGACGCCGAGCGTGCCTTCCTGCAGCGACCAGAAGGTCCACATCGGAACGTTCTCGTGCACCTTGCCGTCGCGACCCTTGACGGAGATGGCCGCCGGCAGTCCCAGCATGTCCCAGATCTGCTTGACCCACGGGCCGCAGCCGACCACGACGTAGTCGCAGTCGATGTTGCCTTGATCCGTCACGACGGTCTTGACGGCGCCCGAGCTGTCCTTGATGAAGCCGGTCACCTTGACGCCGGTCAGCAGGCGTGCGCCCTCGTTCTCGGCCTTGCCGGCCAGCCCGTACATCGACGCGGTGTTGTTCGCATAGCCGCCCTTCTTCTCGTGCAACACCGAGGTGATGCCCTGCGCCTGCCAGTCGTCGAACAGCCCCTTCATGTAGCTCATCGAATCCTTCGCGCCCTCGATGAAGACCGACTCGTAGCCGATGTCCTTCTGCTGCTGCGCGATGGTGGCGACCTGCTCGTGCATGATCTCCGGGCTGATCTGCATGTAGCCGACCGGGTGAAAGCTGAACGCCTTGGGGTCGCTCTCCCACACCGAGACGCTGTGCGCCATCAGCCGGCGCATCGCCGGCTGGAAGTAGTTATTGCGGATCACGCCGCAGGCGATTCCGGAAGCGCCCGAGGCGATGCCGGACTTGTCGACGACGAGAATGTCTTTGCCGCTGCCCCGGCCCGATTTGCGTAAGGCCTCGCCGAGATGCCACGCCGTGCTCAGGCCGTGGATGCCGGCGCCGATGATCAGGTACTTGGTCTGGGTCGGGAACGCCATTCGAAGTCACTCCCTTGCTTGCTCTGCGGTTGCTTGCCCTGTCTTTGTCGATCGAAGGCGGGGCTTGACTCAGCGGCCAGATGCTGGCACAAGTACTACCCAATTTCAAACCAATTTTGACCAATTACCACCAAAGGATTAAAAGATGGTCACAAATGGTCAGACCGCTCTCGAAAGCAACCCCTCGAGCATCAGGGACCCGGTGCGGGGATCGGCCTGGATCACGGCTCACCTGCGGCAGGCGATTCGCGAGGGGCGCTACGCGCACGGCGAGAAACTACCGGCCGAGCGTCAGTTCGCCACCGCGTTCGGTGCCTCGCGCGCGACGATCCGCTCGGCGCTGATCCGCCTCGAAACCGAGCGGCTCGTCACGCGGCGCCTCGGGGCGGGCACCTTCGTCAACTACGAGAATCGCGTCGACGCGGAGCAGGTGGCCGAGATGACCAGCCCACTCGAGCTGATCGAGGTGCGTCTCGGTGTCGAGCCCAACATGGTGCAGCTCGCGGTGCTGAATGCGACCGGGCGCGACATCGAGCGCTTGGGCAATGCGATCGCGCGAATGGAGCAGTCGAGCGGCGACACCGAGAGCTTTACGTTGTGGGATCGGGAGTTTCACCAGCTGATTTGCGAAGCGACTCGCAATCCGCTGATGGTCTGGATCTACAACCAGATCAACGCCGTTCGCACGCACGATCAGTGGACTGCGATGAAGGACAAGGTCCTGACTCCTGCCCGGATCACCGAGTACAACCAGCAACACGCGGCCCTTTACGAGGCGATCCGGTCGCGCGACATCGAAGGGGCGGTTGCGATCATCACCGGACACCTGCAGTTCGCGCGACGTCAGCTGATGGGAGCCAAGCTGGGCGCCGCCGAATGAGCGAACACGGCCAATCCCCGGGTCATCGCACCGGCGCAGTGAGCGCGGCGGTGCGTGCGACCGGCGGATGCCTGTGCGGCGAAGTCCGCTACGAAGTACGTGGCCCGCTGCGGCCGGTCGTCGCCTGCCATTGCACGCAGTGTCGACGCACGACGGGGCACTTCCTCGCGGCCACCGCGGCCCGCGATGGTGACCTCGGACTCACGCGTGCCGCCGCCTTGAAGTGGTACTCCGCCTCGCCGCACGCCCGGCGCGGCTTCTGCTCGATCTGCGGTTCCACGCTCTTCTGGCACGGCACCGGGCGCGATTACGTGGCGATTGCCGCCGGCAGCATCGACGGGGCGACCGGACTCAAACTCGTGCAGCACATCTACACGGCCGACAAAGGCGACTACTACGAGCTCGATGACGGTGCACCCCAGTCGGCCGCAGGCTTGCCGCCGATCTGCCAGGACTGGAGCGAGCGGACGTGAATCCGACGGTGCAAGCCCCGCATCTGGCCGCGTTGCAGGAGTTCTACCAGGGGGAGATCCTGGGCGAGGCGATGTTCGACACGATGTTGAAGTCGGTCCGCAATGAGTCCGAGCGCTACAAGATCGCGCTGATGCTGCAGCTGGAAACCGAGACCAAGGCCCGCTTGCGCCCATTTCTGGCGGCCGAGGGCTTGCCGCTGCAGGAGGACCCGACGATGCGTCCGCAGGGCGAGCAGTTCGCGCGCGAGCTGGAAGGCGCGAGCTGGAACGAAAAGATGCAGGCGCTGGCCGAGTCGATCGGCAAGACCTGGGTGCCACGCTACCGTGAGCTCACCCACTCGCTGCCGCCGCTGCTGCGCGCGGTGGGGGAAAGCATGGTCACACACGAGCAGGCGCTGCTCGAAATGGCGCGCCGCGAGCTCGCCGGCGAAGCGGACCGCTCCGACGAGCCGGTGCGGGATCTGCTGATCAATCGGCTGCCGCGCCCTGCCGGCAGGTAGCCCGAGGGATCCACGCATGCGCAGGGCGAAGGCAAGCAATTCGATCACTTCGCTTGTCGGAAGCTCCTGGCGTGCGCAATGTGGCCGCGCGGCAACGCCCGGCGGACCATGATGCGCACCATCACGCACAAGCAGATCGAGCAATTCCACGCCGACGGCTTCCTGATTCTCGAGGATCTGCTGAGCGCCGACGAGGTGCAGCGTGCGCGAGCGCGCTTCGAGCCCCTGTTTCGCGGCGAATTCGAAACCGGGCTGTTTCCGGACGAGTGGAACTGGTGCGAAGGTCGCGATCCGGCGGATCGGACGCGGCAGATCTGTAACGGCTGGAAGTCCGACCGGACGATCGCTCGCATCGTGCTGAAGGAGGAAATCGGCCGGCTGTGCGCCACGCTTGCCGGCTGGAAGGGCGCCCGCATCGGCCAGGACAATGTCCTTTGGAAGCCGCCCGGCGCCAAGGCGCTCGGTTTCCACCAGGACGACAGCTACTGCAATTGGGTCGTTCCGATGGGTTACACGACTTGCTGGATGGCGCTGGACGACACCACGGCGGCCGGCGGCACGATCGAATACGCGCGAGGTTCGCATCGTTGGGGTGTGTTCCCGCCGATCGGCCAGTTTCACGCCCCTGACGACTATCGCCAGGCGCTCGAGGTTGCCGCGCGATCGGTCGGCGCCAAAGTCGACCTGGTGCCGATCGAGGTTCCGGCCGGCGGCTGCGCGATCCACGCCGGCGGAACGTGGCACGGTTCCGACGCCAACCGCTCCGGCGCCCCGCGCCGCTCACTGGTGACGCACTGCCTCACGTCCGATGCACGCTTTCATCCGACCGAGATCAGCGCCATCTACAGCCGCTACCACCGTGTCGGCGACGACACGATGGACGAGAGCTTCTTCCCGATCCTGTGGACGCAGTCGGGCTACCGGACGGCCCTCCTGGAGGCGCATGCGGCTACCGCTTCGTAGGCATCGCTCCCCGCGCACGAGGCCATTGCGCGATGCACGGCGTCCTGCCTTGCGGGCAGGGCTGACCGGCCGCATCGAATGACGTTATTCAAAGGCCCTCAGCTTGCGTGGATCTGCCTGCTGATCGCCGGGTTGCTCGAGATCGTCTGGTCGCTCGCGATGAAAGCTTCGCAAGGCTTCACCCGAGGCAACATGACGGCGTTGACTGTCGTCGCGATGGCACTGAGCGTGTGGCTGCTCAGCGTCGGGGTGCGCTCGCTGCCGGTCGGTACCGCCTACGCGGTCTGGACCGGTATCGGAGCCGCGGGCGCAGCGATCTTCGGCATCGCTTTTTTTGGCGAACCCGCCGGCGCCGCGCGCCTCGCCTGCCTCACGCTGATCATCGCCGGCGTGGTCGGACTGAAGCTGCTGGAGGCTTAAGACCGGCGTTCGGCGAGCACCCGCTACTGCAGCCTGCCGCCGCCGGATCGGGCCGCTCCGTGATTGAGCGCCCACACGGCGGCCTCGAGGCGGCTCTTCAGGTTCAACTTGCGCAGCAGGTTCTTGATGTGGACCTTGACCGTCGCGTCCGAGATGCCGAGCTGGCGCGCGATCTCCTTGTTGCTGTGACCGAGTGCAAGACTGCCCAGGATCTGGTTTTCCCGCTCGGTCAGCTCCGCCTCATCCTGGACCGGGTTCGCCGCCGAAGCGCGCGTGAGGATCGCCGCGATCCGGCTTTCCAGCACCACGCTGCCCCGCGCGGCCAGCTTCAACCGCGAGCACAGGTCCTCGGGTTCCAGATCCTTCAGCAGATATCCGTCGGCTCCGGCGCGCATCGCCTGCAGCACGTCGCGCTCGTCGTCGGAAACTGTCAGCATGATGCAGCAGGTGCGTGGGTTCGCCTTCTTGATGCCCTGCAGGGTCGCGATTCCCGACATCCCTTTCATGTTCAGATCGATCAGCACGATGTCCGGCGCGACTTCGCTCGCCAGCTCGATGCCGCGCGCACCGTCGCAGGCTTCGCCGACGAACTGCAAATCCGGATCCGATTCGATCAACTGCGCGACGCCGCGCCGGAACAGGGCATGGTCGTCGATCAGCAGCACGCGGGTGGACATCGATTCAGCCGTTGCTTCTCGTGGCGGGCTCGGGCGCCATCCGATCGGGAGCGAACGACACCGAAACGCGCGTCCCCCCGCCTTGCCCAGGCTCCAGGGCGAGCTCGCCTCCCAGTGAGTTGGCCCGCTCGCGCATGATACTTAATCCATAGTGCTTATCATCCGCCTGCAATGCCGACAGCCCACGGCCGTCGTCTTCGATCACGACGCGGACCCGGTGGTCCTGGCCGTAACTGAGCGCCACATGGACGTGCTTGGCGTCGGCATGACGCACCGTGTTGGTGAGGGCCTCGCGCACGATCTGGAGCACATGGAACTCCTCGTTGATACCGAGGCGGCATCCGGCGAGCTGGTTGTCGACCGAGACGAGCAGATCGTTGCGATGAGAGAACTCGGCCGCGATGTCCTGCAGCGCACTGGCGATTCCGCCGCGGCCGACCTGGGTGCGGAACGCGCTGATCAATTCTCTGACCTCGCGATAGGCGGTGTTCAGTGCGTCGCGCAGCTCCTGCGCGGTGGCCGCTGCCCCGGCGGGAGGCGCTCCGCTGTCCAGGCCGTGCTGCAGCCTCGACACCTGGATCTTCATGTAAGCGAGCGACTGGGCCAGCGAATCGTGCAGCTCGCGGGCGATCGCGCTGCGCTCTTCCAGCAAAGCGACGCGCTGCTGCTCGTGACTGCGGGTGGCGGTCGACAGCGCAACGCCGAGCAGGCGCGCGAAGCTCTCGGCGAATTGGATCCGGGTGTCGTCCATCGCGACGGCAGCGTCCAGCTCCGCTGCCAGCATGCCGACGCCGAAGTCGCCTTTGCGGACCGGGATCAGCAGGCTGCGGGTCGTGTTCTTGTCGCGCGCCGGCACCAGGCGCGCCGTGATGTCCGCCGCGACCGGCTCGGCGGTGGTCTCGCGCAGGATGTCCGGTGCGGCTCGTGTCGAAAGGATCTCGGGAGCCCCCAGCGCGATGCGAACGCTCTGCGTCAGGCGCAGCCCGACCGTTCCTGCCTGCAGCGTCTGCTCCAGGATTGCGAGCGCACTGACCACGTGCAGCTCGGAGATGTCGTCCTCCCCGAGCAGCTTGGCGCTTCGGCGCAGGTTTTCCAGCGCCGTGGTTTTGGCCTGCAGCATTTCGTCGCTTGCCTGCCGCAGCCAGCGGCCCTCCGCCTCCAGGCCGGCCTGTCGTCCAGCCAGGTCACGCAAGCCGGCCGCCAGCCGCTCGATCTCGTCTCCCGAGCGCCGGGCCGACAGCGGCGCCAACAGAGCCAGCGCGGCGTCGGCGCGACGCATCAATGCGTTGCGGGCGCTCGTCAACAGCAGCAGCACACCGGCCGCGACCAGCATCAGGCACCCGCCCTGCAGCAGCAGCACGATGGGCTGGCGTTCGCGCCAGGTCTTTTGCAGTGCCTGAATGGCCAGGCAGGTCCGGTCGGAAGCCTGCCCGGGCAGTGCGCACGTCTGTGCGATCGCGGTCAGATCGTCGGCGAAGAAATTCTGAAGGACCACGGTCCCCCAGAACATCAGCGCGCAGGCCAGCGTGATGACGAGCACGATCGCCAACAACCGGGCGAAAAGCGGGTACCGTTTCAGGCGCTGCGACCAGACCACCGGAACTCCTGATGACGCTGTACCTGATTTCAGCATGGGCGCTGGTCCTGATCTACTCCGCGGTGATCGCGGCCTGGACGGGCGGCCTGACCGCACCGGCGATCGGCGTCGCAACGCTGGTGCTCGGGGCCATTGTCCTGCAGTCGGTGAACTTCGGTCAGGCGCGCCGCCGCTCCCCGAATGCAGCCGATCCGGTCGCCATGCCCGGCGGCCTGTGCGAAGCCGTATCGGCTCCCGCGGCGGCAGTCGTCGAAGGCGTGGTGCGCGACGCCAACCGGGCGTTTCTGGCGTTGCTCGATTTCGGTGGGCGCCGTGACGAAGTGATCGGCTTGCCCATTTCCAATCTGGTCCATCCGCTCGATCAGGCGCGGCTGGGGTCGTTGCTGGCCGACGGCGCGCAGAGGGACGGAGCCGGAACGCCGGCCCCGCTGAGAATGGTCAAGGCCGATGGCAGCTCGGTGAAGGTTCAGGCCTGCACGTCCCAACTGAACGGTGCGCCGGCCGCCTCGCTGCTGCAGCTGGGCCTGGATGCGCTGCCGCCGGCACCTGCAACGGCCACCGACATCTCCAGCGTCGTGCTGCAGCAGCTCGATCTGGCGGTGGTCTCGATCGATCCGCAAGGTCAAATGACCTATGGCAATCGGGCCTGGGAGCGCATGGCTGGCGATCCTCAGGCGGACGTGCGCGGCCGCATGTTCCGGGCCTACCTGCACCCCGAGGATCGCGATCCGGTCGAATCGGACTTCGCGCGATTGATCAATGGGCGACTCGACCACTCGTTGCGTGAGGTGCGGCTCGTTTCGACCGACGGCAGCGTGCATTGGATGGATCTGCGAGCCCACCCCTGCGTGCTGGGCGACGGCGAGGTGATCGGCGTGTTGGCCACGCTGCGCGAAGTCACGCCCCGCAAGAAGGTGGACCCATCGGCCGCCGCGCGATGGCGCCCCACGACCCTGCTCGCGAATTTCCCGGGCATGGTTTACCGCGCCCGCAACGACGCCGATTGGACGATGGATTTCGTCAGCGACGGAAGCCTGGAGCTCACCGGCTTCGAGCCGGCCGAGCTGATGAAGAACGCGCGCACGTCCTGGCAACAGGTGATCCATCCCGACGACCGCGAGTACGTGCGCCAGCAGGTCGAATCCAAGCTTGCGCTGCGCAAGCCGTTCGGTATGACGTACCGGATCGTCGACGCGCAGGGCAAGGAAAGCTGGGTGTGGGAGCAGGGTTGCGGCGTGTTCTCGTCCACCGGCGAGGTTCTGGCACTGGAAGGCTTCATCACCGACGTCCGGATGCGTGCGAGTGCCGACGGCCAGGCCCTGCGGCGACTGGGCATCGAGCCGGGGCTCGGGCCGGCCGACGAGCCGCATCTGAAGCAGGCCCTGTCCTATGTGTTGCATCACTCGGCAACGGCACGCTATCCGTGCGCGTTGTTCTGGGTCGATATCGACGGCTTCGAGGCGGCGCGAGAGCAGCTGGGTGTGCGCGGGACCGATCAGGCCATCGCGCTGGTCGCCGAGCGATTCGACGGGCTGCAGGCTCCGAGCGCAACCGTTGCCTGGCTCGGCTCGGGACAATTCGCAGTGCTGCTGACCGACTTTCGTCCGGGCGGTGCGCAGCGCGCCGTGCCGCAGGACACGGAGATCATGCCGTCGTGCTCCAACATCGCCGGGGCGCTCGCGCGTGCGATCGCCTCGCCGCTGTCGCTGGACGCTGGTTCCTGGTCGATGACGGCCAGCATCGGCGTCGCGATCAGCAACGCGCGCTATGAAAGCGCGGATCGGATGATCGCGGCCGCCCGCAACGCCGCGCTGGAAGCGCGACAGCGACTCGGCCCCGGGCATTGCGAATTTGCCGACGAGTAGGCAACGAACCGGCGAGTAATCGCCCGCGCCCGGTGGGCGAGGCCGATTGCGGGGTTCAGCGCCCGCGCCCTTCCGGATGGGAGCGCAGGCGTAAAGGATCATAAAAAGGCGTCCGCACGACGGTGGCCGCCCGCTCCGTCCCGTGGCAGCGAATCCAGACGCGCGTGCCCAGGTGCGTGGCGCTTGGTACGAGATGCACCATCGCGAGCGATTGCATCAGGTAGCGGCTGTAGGAGCTGGACGTGACGACGCCGACCTTGTCGCGCCCGATGAAGATTTCCGATCCCGCCGGCACTGCTTCACCATGCTCGACGGCCAGACCCGCCTGGCGGAACCGTTCGCGCCCACGCAACCGCAGCACCGCCTTCTTTCCGGTGTAGTCGGCCGTTTTCTGCAGGTCGACTGCCCAATGCATGTTCACCTCCCAGGGGGTGGTGTCGCCCTCGGGCATATCGAACGGAAAGAACAGGAGCGCCGCTTCGACCCGGGTCAGCTCGAGTGCTGACCACGAGGCCGGTACGATGCCGGCGTCAGCTCCGATCTCAAGCAACGTATCCCAGACGAACACTGCGTCCATCGAGGCGCAGTAGATCTCGTACCCCCGTTCACCGGAATAGCCGCCGCGCCCGATCACCACCGCACGGCCGAACAGCGTCGTGTGGATGTGACTCAGGTAGCCCAGCTCTTGCAGCGCCGAAGCGCAGTGCGGGGCCAGAACGGCGAGCGAGGCGGGCCCTTGCAGCGACAGCACATGCACGTCGCGGTCGGCCTCGATCGTCACGCGCTTGCCCACCGCAAGCTGGGCCAGCGATGCCGGTGTCGCACCGCTGCCGTGCGACACTCGAAACGCGTCGGGTCCATCGCGTATCAGCATGACGTCGTCGGTCAGTGCACCTTCCAGGTCGACCTCGGCCGCCAGCCGTGCGGTGCCGGGCTTAAGGCGCGTCACGTCGATGCAGACGAGCCGGTTCAGCACGTCCTGCGCATCGGGCCCGCGGACAGTCAAGATATTCAGTGCCGATACGTCATACAGCGCTGCGCGCGTGCGCGTCGCGATGACCTCCTCGTGGGGATCGGTCCGATAGCGCCACGGCAGCGCCATGTGGTTCCAAAGCTCGCCGTCCAGCGCTGAGCCCAGCTGGCGATGGCGTTCGTTCAGGATCGAATGACGTGAGAGGGTTCGCGTATCCATGGGATTCGAGTTGGTTGCAGCGCAGCGCGCGCAGTTGTAACCGGGTCCGGTGGAGGTTTTCGATCGGCTCCGATTGTGTGGCGCGCGTCCGGCTGCCAACAATTCTCACGACGGGTTACGACCAAGTGGGTAACGGTGCGACGCACCAAGGTCGGTATCGGATCCTTGGTCGCGACCCACCGGCGGTGGTCTAACCGCTATCGCGCAGATAGGGTGCTAATACTTTGGGGGTAAGCCCTCATGAGCATTGTTCGATGCGCAAACGCGTCTCGATAATCGCCGCAAACAAGAAGAGGAAATGACGCTTCGATTCATCGACGAGGGCGATTCGACATGGCACGCGACCCGAAGTACGACGTACTGTTTCAACCGATCAAGATCGGCCCGAAGACCCTCCGCAACCGCTTTTATCAGGTACCCCACTGCAATGGCGCCGGGTCGGACCGGCCCGGTTTCCAGGCGGCCAATCGCTCGGTGAAGGCCGAGGGCGGCTGGGCCGGCATCAATACAGAGTACTGCTCGATCCACCCGGAATCGGACGACACGCATCGACTGTCGGCGCGCCTGTGGGATCAGGGCGACGTGCGCAACCTGCGTGCGATGACGGAGCACATCCACAAGTTCGGCGCGCTGGCCGGAGTCGAGATGTGGTACGGCGGCGCGCACGCTCCCTGCATGGAGTCGCGCGCGACGCCGCGCGGCCCCAGCCAGTACGCGTCGGAGTTCGAGACGCTCACCTACTGCAAGGAGATGGACCTGGCCGAGATCGCGATGGTCCAGCAGTATTACGTGGACGCGGCGCAGCGTGCGCGCGACGCCGGTTTCGACATCGTGTACGTCTACGGCGCCCACTCCTACCTGCCGCTGCAATTCCTCTCGCACTATTACAACAAGCGCACCGACAAGTACGGCGGGTCGCTGGAGAACCGGGCGCGGTTCTGGCTGGAAACGCTGGAGAAGGTGCGACGGGCCGTCGGGCAGGACTGCGCGATCGCCACGCGCTTTGCGGTCGACACGCTGTATGGGTCTGGCTCGGTGGAGGTCGAGGTCGACGGGACGAAGTTCGTCGAGATGGCCGACCCGCTGGTCGACCTGTGGGATGTGGACGTCGGCGACATCGCCGAATGGGGCGAGGACGCAGGGCCGTCGCGCTTCTACCAGCAAGGGCACCAGGTTCCGTGGACCCGATTCATCAAACAGGTGGCCAAGAAGCCGGTGCTTGGGGTCGGGCGCTTCACCGATCCGGAGAAGATGACCGAGATCGTGACCAAAGGCATCGCCGACATCATCGGCGCGGCCCGTCCCTCGATCTCCGATCCTTTCCTGCCGAAGAAGATCGAGGAGGGGCGCATCGACGACGTGCGCGTGTGCATCGGCTGCAACGTGTGCATCTCGCGCTGGGAGATCGGCGGGCCGCCCATGATCTGCACCCAAAACGCGACGGCCGGAGAGGAGTACCGGCGTGGCTGGCATCCGGAACGTTTCCCGAAGAAAGGCTCAGACGATTCGGTCCTGGTGGTGGGGGCGGGGCCTGCCGGAGGCGAATGCGCGCGCGTGCTGCTGGAGCGCGGCTACACCGTTCATTTGTACGACCAGGCCGAGAAGATCGGCGGCCACCTGAACAGCGTGACGACGCTGCCGGGCCTGGGCGAGTGGGGCTATCACCGCGACTATCGCGAGACGCAGATCGGCAAGCTGGTGAAGAAGAACAAGCAGTCGCAGGTGATGCTTGGCCAGAAGCCGATGACGGTCGACCAGGCGCTGAAGTACGGAGCCGACAAGATCGTGGTGGCGACCGGCTCGTCGTGGAACAGCGACGGCACCAACTGCCTGAGCCACGATGTGATCGTCGGGGCCGACGCTTCGCAGCCCGACCAACTCACGCCCGAGCAGGTCTTGGCCGGCAAGAAGAAGATCGGCAAGCGCGTGGTGATCCTGAACGCGGACACCTACTTCATGGCGCCCAGCCTGGCGGAGAAGCTCGCTCTGGCCGGGCACGAGGTGACGATCGTGACCGGCGTGCACCTGGCCAACTACATGCACTTCACGCTCGAGTACCCGAACATGATGCGGCGGCTGCACGAGCTGCACATCAAGGAGGAGCACAACCACTTCGCCTCGCGCATCGAAAAAGGTCGAGTCGAGGTCTACAACATCTGGGGTGACGGCTCCAAGCGCAGCTACCGCGGGCCGGGCAAGCTGCCGCGCGACGAGAACAAGACGCACCGCTGGGTCGATTTCGATTCGCTGGTGCTGGTGACCGGGCGCCACTCGGACGACCAGTTGTACCGCGGCCTGAAGGCGCGAGAGAGCGAGTGGGCCGCCAACGGGGTGAAGGCCGTGTACCTGATCGGTGACGCGGAGGCGCCGCGACTGATTGCCGACGCGACTTTCACCGGACATCGGCTGGCGCGCGAGATCGAGGAGCCCGATGCGCAGTACCCGAAACCGTACCGCCGCGAGGTGGCCGTGTGGGGTGCCCCTCACATGCCCGGAGGTGCCTTCGAGATTCAATATCAAGGTTGACCGCGCGCTGCGAGGTGATCATCGGTCCCGAATCCGTTGCGCCAGAACAGATCACGCGAATCCTTTTCGAGGGATTCACGCCCGCCGCGGTCGTCCTGTTCTATGCGATCGCGTGGGCTGCGATCGCCGCCTTTGGCTGGGGTTGCTACGTGCAGGTGCGCAAGTACCGGCGCGGGCAACCGGATCCGGCGGCGATCGGCCACCTGGGTCGGCGCATTGCGCAAATGGCGGGCACGGTGCTGTCGCATCGTACGGTCGAGCGGCGCGACGCTGCTGCCGGCCGCGCCCATCGGCTGATCTTCTACGGCTTCGCGCTGCTGTTCATCGGCACCTCGATCATCACGCTGCAGGAGGACGTGTCCGACGCGCTGTTCGGCATCAAGTTCTGGTACGGCGATTTCTATCTGGTGTTTTCGCTGGTGCTCGACTTCGCCGGCGTCGCGCTCATCGTGGGGTTGCTCTATATGATGGTCCGGCGCGGCTGGCTGCGGCCGCCCAAGCTCGACTACGCGCGTCCCGACCGCCCGCCGGGCGAGCCCGACGCCGACCGCAGCTTCTACAAGTTCGAGGACTGGGCGTTCCTGTGGACGCTGCTGCTGATCGGCGTCACCGGCTACGTGCTGGAAGCGGCGCGGCTGGTCTGGCTGCAGGATCGACCCGGCGTCTGGTCGACCCGGATGTGGTCCCCGTTCGGCGCGGCGATCGCCGAAGCGATGCGCGACGGCGGACTGTCGAGCGGGGCCGCCGGCGCGCTGCGTGGCGCCCTCTGGTGGTTTCACGGAATCCTCGCGCTGGCATTCATCGCCTTGGTGCCGCGCACCAAAGTCAAGCATCTGTTCACCGCGATGGGATCGCTCGCGGTGCGCGATCCACTCGCCGCCCAGCGCCTGCCCAAGCCGAAGGAGGACGCGGCGCAGATCGGGTACGCGCACATTACGGACCTGACCTGGAAGCACCTGCTGCAACTGGACGCCTGTACCAAATGCGGGCGGTGCCATGAAGCGTGCCCGGCGCGCGCGGCCGGCGCGCCACTGTCGCCGCGGGATCTGATCCTGTCGCTCCGGGAACATTCGAACCGCTCCCTGGAGCGCAATCTCATTACCGGAGAAGCGGACCTGGATATACATGGCGGCAAGACCACCCAGGTTTCGCAGGAGACGCTGTGGTCGTGTCGGACCTGCATGGCCTGTGTAGAGATCTGCCCGGTCGCTGTCGAGCATGTGCCGGTCATCGTCCAGATGAGGCGCAAGCTCGTCGAAGGCGGCCAGATGGATCCGTTGTTGCAGAAGACCTTGCAGACGATCCACAAATCCGGCAATTCCTTCGGCGAATCGAAGCGCAAGCGGGGGGCTTGGACCAAGGGGCTGCCGTTCCC
>Ga0210394_10003683_pt1 | contig 18808 bp, 15 predicted proteins | sample IncBWC12MmetaG_FD_160121 | JGI IMG/M metagenome (GOLD analysis project Ga0210394, IMG submission 160121) | Forest soil microbial communities from Barre Woods Harvard Forest LTER site, Petersham, Massachusetts, United States - Inc-BW-C-12-M | ecosystem: Environmental > Terrestrial > Soil >... | reverse complement strand
GTTAGATTTATTTTCCACCAGGTACTGAGATGGTTCACTTCCCTGGGTTGACTCGTACCAGCCTATGTATTCAGCCGGCCGTAACGTGAGTTCATCACGTTGGGTTTCCCCATTCGGACATCCCCGGATCAAAGCCTGCTTGCGGCTCCCCGAGGCTTTTCGCAGCTTGCCACGTCCTTCATCGTCTTCTGGCGCCAAGGCATCCACCGTACGCCCTTAGTAGCTTAACCATAAAACTTACCCAAGCCGTCACATTCACCCCCACTAAGAGGGATGAACGTCGCGAACATCGCCGGAGTGATTTCTCATTCCCGCTTTGCTCGCAGGCTTTCAGGCAAGTTCGCCTTTCCACAAATTGCTCTGCTCGAGCAGAATTTGCAGATTTCGCACCACGTCCTGAATTCGTGCGAATCCAAAACGCAGTACAAAATGCCAGCCTATTCAGTTGTCAAAGAACCTTGCTCCCGATCAGATCGGGACGTCCCACTCCCGGCGGGGCGTTCACCCCGTTTTTCAACGGGGCCAAGCAATAAAAAACCCGGCGTCGAGCGCCGGGCTAAGCCGTCCGCACATAGCGGGACGGTTTTGCGCGATGCTCGACTATTGTCTAACCTGTGTTCGTAATCGACCTCACTTCCGGGTGGAAATCCGCGAAAGTCTGATCGCCCCTGACAACCACAGCTATTCGCCAGACGAATCGAAAGTATACCAAAATCTTCTGATTCGTCAAGGGGTGGTTTTCAAGATTGTGCAGAAACTGTGGATTTCTTGCTGCAAATGGGCTTCTGGCGTGCCGAAGAACCTACGGCCCCTGCCGCCAGCAAGTCCTTCCCAGCCCCATCCAACTACATCTTCATCTTGGCGATTACGCCACAGGCGATTCGATCCCCCGCATTGCCGGCCGGATCGCTCTTCATGTCATCGGCCTTTGCGTGGACCATGAGCGCCGTGCCGCCGTTCGTGAAGACGGAGTGCGGATCGTCTCCCATCGTGACTCCAGGAGCAACCACCGTTGTTTTCGCCGTTCCATCGGCCGCGACCGTGAAATTCGGCATGTCGCCTGCGTGCGGGCCATCCGGATTCTGCAAGCCGTGATGCTTCATGTCCGGATTGAAGTGGCCGCCTGCCGAAGCAAACGCCGGGCCTTCGCATTTCGCGTTCACATGAACGTGGATCGCGTGCTCGCCCGGCGTAAGGTTTTTCAGGTCGAGGCGAATGCTCACGCCGCTCGCCGCAGGTGAAAGTTCCGCCGTGCCGACGCTATTCCCCATCCCGTCGTGCATTTCCACTTTAACGGGCATTTGCGCCGCCGCGGAAAAAGCCGATGAGAGAACGAGTGCTGCCGTAATTGCCAGAGTCTTGTGTGTTCGCATAGGCCTTGGAGTATACCTCAATCTTCTTGGACTTTTTCCGTGAAAAACTCGGGGCTTACGAATTTATTTTCGGTCCGGGCTACACAGCGGCAAATTTCAAGCGGTCCAGGTTTCCTTGCTGTTCGGCTGGTCGGGGCTCGATCGATCACGCATGGACCAGAACCGACAAGCTGGAAGCCTGTCCTACTTTAATTGTAGCCATTCGACGTGATCGTCAGCGGCACGGCGTCCCAGGTGAGCCCTGACGGCATCTGCGCGAGCATGCCGCCTTCCGGATCGAGAAATACGCCCTCCAGTGTTCCCTTTAATTCCTTCCCGTTTTTTCCGTTTTCGATGTGAAACCGGAACGTCAAATTTTCGGTGCCAATCACCATGCCCTTGCCCGGAGGCGCTTCGGAAATATTCGCAATCAGGTGCGCCGCGAAATTTCCATGCCCTTCGCTCACCCAAGTGCCCACAAATCCCGTCTCGATGAAATTCCCAGTCCCGAAGTTCACGCCGCTGACGTACGCGGACGGCCCCGCTTCAATCACCACGCCGCCCGGCAAAAAACTCAACAGGTTGTGCCGCACGGCCGTAGTTCCCGGCGCGCGCCGCGTGCCGCGCCACGAGCCCACCAGGCTCGCGGAAAAATCGTCGTCGGCCCGGCTCGGCCTCGACTCCGCAAACACGCCCGCCAGCGTGAGCAACACGCCTAACGTCGCCAATCCTCGCATTCCATGCGTCCACATTTTTCCTTATCCTCCGAAGGAGCGCCACCAATCGGCAATGAGCAGGTGCCCGCTCCCCACGTGGGGCCAATATATATTTGAAGCACACGAATTGGGGAAACTTTTTGGGCAGGGATTCCATTCATTGATTCAGTCGCACGTTCCAAAGTCCACACCCTTCCAACAACGAAAGGCGGGCGCCCTCAAATTCCATATCAGAAGGGACGCCAGCCGGCCATCTCTACATTTCAATGCCGCAACCAGTCACGACGAAATGCGGGCCGTCTGTTTGCGGGTCAAACAGTCGCCAGTGTCGCTCGGGGAAATGCGCAGACTTCCACCTGCTCCAGCCTCGACACTTAGTATCGCGAACTCCCTTCGATTATCGAACAGAGATTCGAGTCGCTTGTCACGTAGGTTGGGATCCCGGTCCCAATCAAATTCGGCGGGCACCTCCTCTTCCCTCAAAAAATCGGCTGGGTGGCATAAATCCTGGCTGCCAACAACGACTCGATCCTCCCGCGCGATTCGCCATGGGCACTTAACATGAAGAGCATATTCGCCGACCTCTTTGATCGCATTTCCTAAACCAGTTATCTTTAGTTCTTACCCCAAATTGAAAGGACGCGAGATCGGCTGCCCGAGTGCGCTTCCAGAGGCGCCTCCCTGAGAGTACAGAGGTTGCGTTCTCGATTTGCGACTTCACGATGCCTCGAACGCGGGTGGCTCATCCTTCCGCCTTTTTCGCATCGACGCGCACAATCGGATTATACCCACTCCAGTAAGTGATCGCCGAGCGACGGGTTTAGTTTTTCGGGGTGGCCGACCCTTTCGATTTTAAAGGGTCGGGGTTTTGATTTCCGTTTCGCCCCATGGCCAACAAACAGAGTCGCCATTCAGGAATTCGTACAGACATTCTTCAAACGAAGCAAAAGCGGCCAGCCCGGGCTGAATAGGGCTGGCCGCTTCGATTCGAAGGGGGCTATGTTGCGTTCCGAATATCTACTTTTGCGGCGCCGCCGGCGGTTGCGTCGCCGTTGGATTGTCCGCGGTGGAGGCCTTGGAATCCGCCGAGATGGCGCCCATCGGCGTGGTGGCGCTGTTCGGATTGACCTCGCGGGTGAGGTAGAGCATGAACGGCGTGACTTCGAACGGCATGCGTTCACGTTCGGCCACCTGGCCCACGGGCTTGGATTTCAGCATTTCGAGCTTGTCGCTCCAGGGATCCATCTTGACGCGGCCGCCGAGCGGCAACGCCACGATGGGAGACTGGCCGGGCTTGGACTTGTCGTTTGCGGGGGGCGGATCGGCTGCGGCTACGGGCACGGCCGCGCTGGCCATCGTCATGTTCCCAGGAACGCGGTCGCCGAGGTGCGGGCTGATCAGGTTCGGGATGTCTTTCTCGCGCGATTGGAGAGCGTCCATGAAGAGCTTCGCGGTGGTGAGCTGATCCTTGTACGGCGAGTTCTGCAGAAGCTCGGAGGCCTTGACGTTGGCCGCATCTTCTTCGGCCTGGGTACGTGCGAAGCCGAAGTGGCGGAACGTGTCCTTCTCATCGAAGAGCAGGCGATCGAAGAAGGCGTACTGCCCGTCGATGCGGTGGCCCAGAACAACATGAGCGAGCTCGCGCGCGACCATCGTCGCGAGGCTGGCTTCATCGGGAAGGACGTCGATCAGGCCGCGGCTGAACACGATGGTGTGGCCGATGGCGAACGACTCAAGAGTCGAAGTAAGGAGCACACGGCAGCGAATTTCAGGCTGAAGGTCCAGGTTGTTGGTGACCTCGAGGTTGTTGACGACGGTCTCGAGAACCTTATCGACTTCGCCTTCGGGCGCGAGCAAGCCGAGCCGCTCGAGCCGGTCGACGACGTTGTCTTCCGCCTGGCGGTCCCAGTTGCGCTGCGCCAGCACGGGGCTGATGTCATTCGCGGTGGTGGTCTGATCCTTCACCGGCATTTGCGATTCGATCAGGATCTTGCTGAGCTCCTGCTCCTGCGCGGTATGGCCCAGGTTGTATCCCCAGAGGCGGGTCTGCGCCTTGAACGAGAGCCGCTTGGCGAGCGCGAAATTCAGGTCGGACTCTTCGCTGTAGATGAACGCGGGCAGCCAGAGGTTCGGGCCGGAGTTCACGCGCCAGCTGTCAAAGTGGAAGTAGTAGTTCGTGCGCGAGCTGCCGCTGTACGCACCGTTGAAGCGGACGATGTGGAAATCCTGGTCCTCGACCCAGATGCGGCCCATGAAGCGCCCCTTGCCCGCCCTGGGCAACGGCGTAACGTCGAACACGAGGGTGCGCACCTCGCCGAGAAATTCGCGGCGAACGTAGTCAAACTTGTAGTGCTGCTTGTCGAAGCCGTTGGTGTCCAGATAAATCATCTGGAGGAAACCCTGCGGCAGATACTCCATCGTAAGCGACAGCATGTTGCCGATGCCGCCAAACACTTTGTGCTTCCCGCCGCCTTCCGTGCCGTCGGTCAGGGGCTCGAGATTGACGCCCTTGGCGAGCACCGCGTGACCCAGGAAGTATTTGTCGCCATCGGGAACCGTGCCCAGGGCATTGTCGCCACGGAGATTTTGTATGTACGTCTCCACCAGCGGGGAGTAGGGCTTGAACGAGTTCATCTCAGCTAGTTCCGTACTGACGATGCGGTCCACAATCTGGTTCAGGGCGCCATCGTTCGATGAATCCGCCGCGCGAAGCGGCAAGGCACTGAGCGCTAGAACCACCACCAACGTCTTGAGAATGCGCATATCCCCTCCGAACTTCAGTCAAAAAATCAGTACGCGATCTGGAAAACAATGTGAACCACCGCCGGGAAATCCACGGGGTGGCCGTTCGAGAGCGCGGGCTTGAATTTGATTTGTTGCGCGGCCCGCGTGGCCGCCTCGTCCAGACCGTGGCCCAGGCCCTTCACCACACGATTGACCTGCACCTCGCCACCCGACGCAGGAAAGACGACCTCGAGCAGAACTTCGCCTTCGAGGTTCAGCTTGATCGCTTCCTGAGTGTAAACCGGTTTCGGTTTGGCCAAAATCACGACCGGCTCGACCGCCGCCACGTCTTCCGTCTTCTTTTTCGGCGTCATCGCGACGACGTCGTTTGAGTTCGAGAATCCGGTGGACTGTACAGCTCCCGTCTTCTTTTCCACCGGCGCGATCGCCGTGCCATTTCCGAATCCAGTGCTCGCGATTACCCCGCGCTGGCCGTTGGCGCCGCCGGTGCCGTTGCCGTAGCCCGGCCCGGGAGGCAATGCCGCATCGCCGAACTGCCCTACGTTGGCGCGTTTGTTCGGATTGCTCGGGCCCGCGACTCCATTCGGATCGCCGAAGCCTCCGGTCTGAACCTTCTCAACCGGCGTGGGCTTGGTGATGGTTGGAATCGCCGAACTGCCGGTGGACATGAGACCGGTCTTCACCGGATCGCGCGGCCGCACAGGCTGCTTATCATCCACTTTCAGATTCATCGGTTGAAACGTGTCGTTGACCTTGGGCAGCTCCACCGCAACGTCGCGAGGCTTCACCTTGGGCGCTTCAATCTTCGGCTTAAAATACTTCGCAACGTCCAGCTTGGGCGGCTCGGTCCGCTCGATCGGAGGCGGCGGAGGTTGAACTTTCGCGACCTTCGGAGGAGCGGGCGGTTTCGGTTTCGGCGGCTCGGGAACATCGAGCGGCGGACCGGCAAGGTCGGTAACCATGGACATCGCCCTTGGAATCATTTGCTGCGGAAACAGGAGCGGAAGAATGACGACGACTGTGACCAGGCAGATCTGAAGGATGACACTGGTCCCCATGGCGCCGGCGCGCGGTTTGGTATCGGGCAGCAAGTCGAATCGCGCGCTCACCGGCTTGGTTCCGATCATATCTTTCCAAGCTTGCGGGTTCCGGCCGGACGATGGGGTGGCAGGGCCTAACCGCAGACTCCCCTGCGTGAGTTGTTGAGCCGTCGTTGTCATATCGTCACGTCGCCTATCGTAAGGATTACGAGCGCGCAGAAACAGCTGAACACCTGTGGTTAGACAGGAGCGAGGCTGGCGCTGCCGCGTGCAGTACAAATGTACTGGGCCTGGCTGGGGGTCTGAATAGGACTTTTGTACTACTGTTTCTTAACAGCCACCTGAACCGATGGCCATCTGGGGGGGCAGATGGGAAAAAACGTAAACAACGGCTTGGTGGATCCTTGACCATGGTTCGATCAAAAAATTAATTCCCTATCGAGGGCGCCAAACCGAATGAAATTGTAACACCCCCGACCTTCCAAAGACAAGAACCGCTGACGGGTGGAAAGGTTGCCCCGAATCGGTGAGTTCCCTGCAGGTTTTCGGAGCCGCTCCAAGAGCCGCGATTCCCAATTTCTCCGCGATTCGAGTAGGATGGTCCCCGCCCTTATGCAGGCTCTTGCCATCCACGCCCGACGGGCGTTCACTCCCTTTGACGAAATCGGCGATGCCGTGGTCGTCGTGCAAGGAAGCAAAATCGTCGCCGTCGGCCCCCGCGACGAAGTTGATTTACCACGCGGGGCAAGAGAGGTCATTGCGCAGGATCAAACTGTCGTGCCCGGCTTCGTCGATCTTCACATTCACGGCGCCGGTGGGCGCGACGTGATGGAGGGAAGCCGCGAGGCGCTCGACATTATAACGGCCACCGTTGCCTCACACGGCACGACCTCCCTTGTGGCCACGACAGTGACAGCCAGTGAAAAGGAAACCCGCAATAGCGTCGCCGGCATCGCCCATTTCATCTTGAATACGAGCCAATATCCCGCGCGCGAGCTCTCGGCAGAGATTCTGGGGATTCACTTTGAGGGACCGTTCATCAGCCCGGCGCGTCGGGGCGTGCACCCGGCCAAATGGATCGCGCAGTCCTCGCCAGGGCTACTGGCGGGCCTTCTTGAGGAGGCGCGAGGTACGGCACTGATTCTGACGCTTGCTCCGGAGCTGCCGGGGGCGCTCGAGTTGATCGCGGTGGCACGCCGTGCCGGGCTGGTTGTTTCACTTGGGCACACCGACGCGACGTACGAGCAAGCTCAAGCCGCCATCGAGGCTGGAGCCACGCACGCCGCGCACGTTTACAACGCCATGCGCCCGTTCTCTCACCGCGAAACAGGAGTGATCGGAGCAGTCCTCACTTCACCGAAGGTGAGCGCGGAACTCATCGCGGACGGAGTACACGTGGATGAAGCGGCGATGCGCATCCTCGTCGACCTGAAAACGGCGCAGCGCGTGATCCTGGTGAGCGACGGCATGTCCGCCACGGGAATGCCGGATGGGAATTACCAGCTGGGACTGTTTGAAGTGAAAGTTTCAGGGGGCGTCGCGCGCAACGCCGAAGGCAAGCTCGCCGGAAGCACACTCACGCTGGATCGCGCGCTGCGCAACATGGTTGCGTTCGGCGTGCCTCTCTCGTCGGCGCTGCGAATGCTGACCGCCAATCCCGCGCGGCAAGTCGGTCTCGGCACGCGCAAAGGCGTTCTTGCGCCAGGCGCGGACGCGGACCTCGTCTTCCTCGACGACAGACTCGAAGTCTCGGGTGTAATGACGCGCGGCGCGGGACTGTCGATCGCCTGAATTTCTCCGTGTCCTCTGTGCACTCTGTGGTGAAAGAGTTTCGCGGCTTCGGTTGGAATCCAAATCAAAGGCATTCACCACAGAGCGCACAGAGGACACGAAGAAAGCCTACTGATTGAGCGGGATATTCAGTTCGGAGGAGAGCTGGTATGGGTCGAACGGGCTGCAGGCGAAATAGCGCTCGCCGACTTTGATCGTGGGCACTTTCCTCCGGCCTTCGTTGACTTGAATCACCAGATCCTCGGCATCCGGCTCTTCGTCGATATCGATTTCGACGAAGCGGACACCTCGGTCCGCCAAAAATTTCCTAGCGCGGCGGCAGTCGACGCACCAGCTCGTGCAGTACATCGTAATCTCTTCCATATTTATTCGATGGTACTGCCGCCGGCGCGATTCAAGGTGCGATCCATGATCCGCGGCCTCCGAGAAGGCAACATGGATAGCAGCGGCCGTCCCTGACGACGATCGAACGAAAGGGAATCACGCGGGAGATTCTAGTGAGCACCTGCCGCCGCGGAAGACACTCCCGCCTTCGCAACCACTTGCAAGCGCACCTGGGCGCGCTCGAGCGCGGCCTCCGCGCGCTTCCAATCGATGCTCGGATCGTTGGGAGTCGCAAGGCGCTTCTGCGCGCGATCGCGCGCAGCCTGGGCGCGGGCCACATCGATTTCCTCCGCGCGTTCGGCGCTGTCCGCGAGCACAATGACGCGATCGCCGAGCACTTCGACAAATCCGCCGATCGCCGTGCACGAAAACGCGCGACCGCCGGCGTGATAGCTCAGCTCGCCGATTCCCATCTCGGCAAGAAGCGGCGTGTGCCCCGGCAACACGCCCAGGTATCCGCCGCGCGCCGGAATCTGCGCTTCAGTCACCGTCTCGCGCACCACTTCGCGCGTCGGTGTAACGACTTCGAGTTTGAAAGTGTCAGCCATAAATGATTGTGACTAGTGACTCGTGACTGGTGACCAGTGGAAACCCAGACTGTGCCAGTTACTGAGATTGGGATCTCGCTAGTCACTAGTCACTGGTCACCAGTCACTGCCTTTACGCTGTCGCCGCCATCTTCTCGGCTTTCTCTCGCGCTTCTTCGATTGTGCCAACCATGTAGAAGGCCTGCTCCGGCAGGTCGTCGTGCTTGCCTTCAACGATTTCCTTGAAGCCGCGGACGTTGTCGGCGATTTTGACGTATTTGCCCTCGAGACCGGTGAACTGCTGCGCGACGAACATCGGCTGCGACAGGAATTTCTCGATCTTTCGCGCGCGCGCCACGGCCTGCTTGTCTTCGTCGGAAAGTTCCTCGATGCCGAGGATAGCGATAATGTCCTGCAAATCCTTGTAGCGTTGCAGGACGCCTTTTACCGAGCGCGCGACGTTGTAGTGATCGTCGCCGACGATGCGCGGGTCGAGAATGCGCGAGTAGCTGGCCAAAGGATCGACGGCGGGATAAATGCCGCGCTCGACGATCTGGCGGCTGAGGTTCGTCGTCGCGTCCAGGTGCGAGAACGTCGCGGCGGGCGCGGGATCCGTGTAATCGTCCGCGGGCACGTAAATCGCCTGCACCGAAGTGATTGAGCCGTGCTTGGTGGAGGTGATGCGCTCCTGCAACTCGCCGATTTCGGTGTTCAGGTTCGGCTGGTAGCCGACGGCGGAAGGCATGCGGCCCAGCAGCGCCGAAACTTCCGAGCCGGCCTGTACGAACCGGAAAATGTTGTCGATGAACAGGAGAACGTCCAGTCCCTCTTCATCGCGGAAATATTCAGCGACGGTGAGACCCGTCAGCCCGACGCGAAGCCGAGCGCCGGGCGGTTCCGTCATCTGCCCGTAGATCAAGGCCGCGCGCGATTTTTCCGAGTTGCCGGGGACTACCACGCCCGATTCCGTCATTTCCAGCCACAGGTCGTTTCCTTCGCGCGTCCGTTCGCCCACCCCGGCGAAGACGGAAACGCCGCCGTGCTTCATCGCGACGTTGTGGATCAGCTCCTGAATCAAAACCGTTTTGCCGACGCCCGCGCCGCCGAAGAGGCCGATCTTGCCGCCCTTCAGGTACGGTTCGAACAGATCCACTACCTTGATGCCCGTTTCGAACATTTCGAGCACGGTCGATTGGTCCTCGAGCGATGGCGCAGGACGATGAATCGGGTAGCGCTTGTCGGTCTGGATTGGGCCGAGTCCGTCCACGGGCTCGCCAAGTACGTTCATCACGCGCCCAAGAGCAGCGCGGCCCACGGGCACCGCGATCGGTCCGCCGAGATCGACGGCCTTCATGCCGCGCACGACGCCCTCGGTTGCGGTCATTGCGACGGCGCGCACGCGGCCTTCACCCAAGTGCTGCGCCACCTCGGCGACGATATTGATCTTCTCGGGCCCTTCAAAACCTTCGCTGGTGATGTGCACCGCGTTGTGAATTTCCGGCAAATGATGCTCCGGAAATTGAACGTCGATCACAGGCCCGATGACCTGGATGACACGCCCGACGTTTCCTGTTTCGTGTTGCGCCATATGTGGCTCCTTGTTTCTGTGACTCGTGAGTCGTGAGTCGTAATTCGTGAAACCCTTAAGCTTTCGATGCGCCGATACGGTTCTTACGAGCCTATCCCGCGGACGCTGCCCCGCTCACTACCTCAATGATCTCGCGGGTAATCGCAGCTTGCCGCACCTTGTTCATGTGCAGCGTCAGGGCATCGATTACGTCGGAGGCGTTGCTCGTCGCGGATTCCATCGCCGTCATGCGCGCGGCGTGCTCAGCGGCGGAGGATTCGGCGAGCATGCGGTAAATCTGCATCTCGACGTAGCGCGGCACGAGCTTGTTGAAAATCTCCGTGGCCGGTTGCTCGTAAATGTAATCAACCGTTTCGGTGGACGAGGCTAGCGTCGCGGCCTTTTCGTGTACGCCGAACGCCGCAGGGTCCAGGGGCAAAAGTTTTTCTACCCGCAGCGTTTGCATCATCACATTCTTGAATTCGTTGTAGATCAGATAGACGGAATCCGCGGCGCCCGCCTGGTAAATCTTCATCACCTCGGCGGCCATTTCCCTGGCTTTCGCGAGATCGGCGCGCGAAGTGACATCGACATATTCGCGGGCGATTTTCCAGGAGCGCTTGCGGAAGGCGTCGCGGCTCTTCTTCGCGATGGCGATAACTTCCACGGATTTGTCGCTCTTCTCGCGCAGAAACTCAAACGCGCGCCGCAAGACGTTCGCGTTGAACGCGCCGCACAGGCCGCGCTCGCCGGCCGTAACCAGTACCAGCACGCGCTCTTCGGGCCGCTCGGCCAGCATCGGAAACTGCTCCGGATTTTCGATGCGGGACATCGCCGACCGGAGGACTTCGCGGATTCCCCCGGCGTACGGCCGCAGCGACACGGCGGTCTCTTGCGCGCGCCGCAGCCGCGCCGCCGCGATGAATTTCATCGCGCGCGTGATCTGTTGCGTGTTCTTGACAGAGCGAATCCGCCGCCGGAAATCGAGAAGTGTGGGCATGGGAAAGTATTCGCCGCCGGACTAAGCGCGGGCCACGGCCACGCTGGCCTGGAATTGCTCCTTGAATTCGCCGACCGCGCGCTTGAGCTCCGGCCGGGCTTCGTCGGTAATCTGCTTTTTCTGAACGATCTGCACAAGCAGCGCGCCGTAGCGGCTGCGCACGAATTCGATCAGCCCTTTCTCGAAGCGCTGCACATCTCCAACGGCGACGTCGTCCAGGAGGCCGCTCGTTCCCGCGAAGATTACGAGCACCTGCTCCTCCACCGGCAGCGGCGAGAACTGCCCTTGTTTCAGCGCTTCCGTCAGACGCTGGCCGCGCGCGAGCTGAGCCTGCGTCGCCTTATCGAGCTGGTCTGAGCCAAATTGCGCGAAGGCCGCCAGCTCGCGATACTGCGCGAGGTCGAGCCGCAGCGAGCCGGCCACCTGCCGCATGGCCTTGATTTGCGCGTTGCCGCCGACGCGGCTCACCGAAAGCCCCACGTTGATCGCGGGGCGAATGCCGCTGTTAAACAAGTCCGCTTCGAGATAAATCTGGCCGTCGGTGATCGAAATCACGTTGGTCGGGATGTACGCGGAGACGTCGCCGGCCTGCGTTTCAATTACAGGCAGCGCGGTGAGCGAACCCGCGCCCAGCTTGTCGTTCAGCTTCGCGGCGCGTTCCAGGAGGCGCGAGTGAAGATAGAACACGTCGCCGGGAAACGCTTCGCGGCCCGGCGGGCGCCGCAGCAACAGGGAAATTTCGCGGTAAGCCTGGGCGTGCTTGGAAAGATCGTCGTAGAAACAAACCGCGTGGCGCTTCGTATCGCGGAAATATTCGCCCATCGCGCAGGCCGCGTACGGGGCAACGTATTGCAGCGACGCAGGCTCGGTCGCGGACGCCGCGACGACAATCGTGTAATCCATCGCCCCCGCATCGGTCAGGATTTTGACGATCTGCGCGATCGTCGAGCGCTTCTGCCCAATCGCGCAATAAATGCAGATCATGTCCCCGCCCTTCTGGTTCATGATCGTGTCCAGAATGATGGCGGTCTTTCCGGTCTGGCGGTCGCCGATGATCAGCTCGCGCTGCCCGCGGCCAATCGGAATCATGGAATCGATGGCTTTGATGCCGGTCTGCAGCGGCTCCCGCACTGGCTGCCGATCCACGACGCCTGGCGCGATGCGCTCGATCGGGATGCGCTGGCTCGTGGAGATGGGACCCTTGCCGTCGAGCGGAACTCCCAGAGGATTGACCACGCGGCCCACCATCGCTTCGCCCACGGGAGCGGACATGATGGTGCCCGTGCGCTTGACGGTATCGCCTTCCTGCACCAGTGTGTACTCGCCGAGAAGCACGGCTCCGACCTGATCCTCTTCGAGGTTCAGCGCGATCCCGAAGACGTCGTGGGGGAACGACAGCATTTCTCCGGACATTGCTTTTTCGAGGCCGTATACGCGCGCGATGCCGTCGCCCACGGAAATGACCGTGCCGACTTCCTCGACGGCGACGGCCTGCTCGTAGTTGGCGATCTGCGCCTTCAATATCTTTGTAATTTCATCCGCTTTGATCGAAGCCATTCCCCGCTCCTATTCCGAAATCATCCGCGCGCGCATGCGCTCGAGTTGCGTGCGTATCGAGCCGTCGTAGATCGTCGAACCGATGCGCACGACGGCGCCGCCGATCAGCGCAGGATCGGTCGCGAACTGCGCCTGCACTTTTTCTCCGGTAAGTTTTCCCAAAACCGCAACCAGCTCGGCGCGTTCCGAGTCCGTCAACGCGGACGCCGACGTCACCGCAGCTTGCGTAATCCCCTGCCGCGCGTCGAGCAAGCGGCTGAAGGCCTGCTCGATTTCCACCAGCAATCCCGCGCGCCGCTGGTCGACGATCACAAACAAATAATTGCGAAGCGTGCGGCTCGCGCCCATTCGCGCGACGATTTGCTCGATCGCCGCATGCTTGCTCGCTCGCGCAATGGAGGGATTCGCAAGAAACGCCTGCAATTCCGCCGACTCGCGAACCATCGCCGCAAAGGCGGAAAGCTCCTGCTTCACCTGGTCGGCTTGCTTGTTCTCCAACGCGACGTCGACCAGCGCGCCCGCATATCGTTCCGCCAGCGCCTTCAATTCTTGCCTCTTCCGAGATCGGCGAGGAACGTCTGGAAAATTCTTGCCCGCATTTCCGAATTCATTCTCGAGGTGACGACCGCCGCCGCGTTCTTCACCGCGAGCGACGCCGCAATCTCGCGCAATTGTTCCTGCGCGGCGCGCTCGGACGCGGCGAGTTCTCCGCGCGCCGCTTGATTGATCTTTTCGATTTCAACGGCGCCCGAAGTCCGCAAGCGGTCCGATTCGGCGGCCCAATTGCGCTGGGCCTGTTCTCGCATCTCGGCGACATCCCGATCCAGGTGCTCGATTTTCGCCTCGACCGCGTGTAACTCGCGGCCAGCTTCTTCTTTGGCGGCAGTTGCCTCAACGATGCTCGCCGCGATTTCCTTCGCGTTGCCGCGGAAGAACGCGCCACCGTACTTGGCAATGAGCCAACCCATCCCGCCAAACACGATCAGGAAATTGAGCCAGCGAAAAATTAAACCGGCGGTTGAATCGGCTGGATCAGGCTCGGCGCCTTCCGCGGCAAGTACGGGAAGCGCCATCAAGAAGAAGACGAAAAATGCGCGGGACGCAGCAACCGGCAGAAGGTGGCGGAACAATTTCATCGCGCCCCCTTGCCTTGCGAACCGCTGGGGCCCGAGGCGAGTCCCGCGAGGATCGCTTCGGCGATGTCATTCGCCAGAGAATCGCTCGAGCTCTCAAGCTCGGCCCGCGCGGCCTTCACGTCGGCCTCGATTCCCTTTTTGGCTTCCTGGAGCGCGGTCTGGGCCGCTTCCCGCGCGTGGGTGATGGTCCCCTGGCGCTCGTCGAGCGCGCGGCGGCGCAGGGATTCCTGCTCGGTGAAAACTTCGGCGCGGGCTTTTTTCAGGGTTTCGTTGTAAACACGCTGCTTTTCGTGCGCGGCGGCGCGGCTGGCTTCCGCGTCGGCGCGGGCCCCCTCGGCTCGCTTGTGGCGCTCGGCCAGCACGCGTTCGATGGGAGTGAAAAAGCTCCAGCGCAGGAATAAATAGAAAAGAAAAACGATTATGACCGTGGGAACAGCCGCCAGGAACAACTCGCCGAGTTGGTTAACGATCTCCACTGATTATGCTAAGGCGCCCGACCGTGCGCCCGCCAAGTGCGTCTCCCGAATGCTTGAGGTGCACACCCGCCCCCACAGACGATTCCCGTCCAAATAAAGGAGTGATTTTATAGCATCGCAGCCTATTTCGCGCAAGGCCCAGTCCGCGCCCGGCGATCTTCAAACAGGCCTGCGAGAAGTATACCCGAGTTGTGGTTCGCGCGCTTCCACGCGCCGGGATGCTTCGGCCAGCCGATTTTCCAGTCCAATCGAGACTCCGACCGATAATAGCTACCAGGGCAACCCGTTGCAGCGGGTTCTCGACAGGCGGCACGCCTGACTTATCTAATAAATTGTGGGCAGAAGCGCGGTAGCGGCCAACGACGTGGAAACGCTCAACGGCGCCGAGGTTGCGGCGCCGCAATCGAGTGGCGGACCTCGTCCCAAGGAATCCGATATCGGGCATAGCCGCCGTCCGGAAGCGCTCGCGGCCGTAATCGTGGCTGCCGCATTCGTGCTCAGAATTTACGTTGCCGCAGGAAGTTACCTTAATCCGGATGAAGCCCTGCACTACGCGCTGTTTCACCAGCGCTCACTACTGTTCGCATACAAGGCGAGCCTGACCAACGCGCATCCTCCGCTCATTTACGTGATCCTTTACTTCTGGCAGTTTTTAGGCCGATCCGAGCTGATGCTTCGGTTGCCTTCGGTGGTGGCTGGTACGGCGTTTTGCTGGGTCCTGCACAAATGGATCGGGAATTTGTTCGGGCGGGCGGCAGGGCTATCCGCCCTCATCCTGGCTGCCTTTTCGCCGAGCCTGATTTCGCTCTCCGCGCAAGTGCGTTCCTACTCCGTGATGCTGTTCTGCATGGCAGGCGCACTATACTTCTTGGAGAGAGCGCTGGCGGACCGCTCGGCTCCCGAGATGTGGCTCTTTTCGGCCTTTTTGTACCTGTCGATTCTCTCCCACTATTCCGCCGCATTTTTCACTGTTGCGCTCGGTGTTTACGCGATGGCGAGGATCGTTGAGACCCGGCCTGGGCGGGATTTCGTTGGCGCGTGGATTGCCGGTCAGGCAGGAGCGCTTGCGGTCTACGTATTTCTGTACGCAACGCACGTGTCCAAGATCAAGCCGAGCGAGATGGAACTGTGGGCGAACCCGCATGAGAACGCTTTTTCCCACTTCGGTCACGGCTCTCTTGCGGCGTTTACCGTCCTGAAGACCGCGGCGATCTTTCGATTTATATTTTTGGAAGATTATATTTATTGGGGAATTTTGGTGGTGTTCTTAGGCGCGATCGTGTTGCTGTTTGCGAATGGACGTTTCGAATTGACGAGCTTACCTTCCCGTTCCTGGCCGTTGGGACTCTTGCTGGTGCTTCCCTTTGTCGGCGAATGGGGAACGGCCCTTGCCGGAATTTATCCTTACTCCGGCAGCCGGCAAAGCGCATTTCTTGCACCGTTTATTATTGCCGGAGTCAGCCTTGCGGTGGGGCAAATTTCCGGTCAGAAGCTGTGGCCGGCAATCGTCATCGCGGGCTTGATCGCCACGGCTGGCCAAAGTTCCACCGTGAGATTCGAGCCGTATATGGCCAGTCGTGACCAGTCAAAGACGGAGATGGCGAGCGCCGTGACCCATATCCGGCAAAACGTGCCTCGCAGCGACACGATCCTCGTGGACGCACAGAGCACGCTCCTCCTCCGATACTATCTCTGCGATCCAGCCGATCCTTACCCCGACGGAACGTTGGAATCCAAGTTCACTCCTTTTCCCTGCAACGGTTATACCGTCATCGCCACCGACGATCGGACATGGAAATTCACACCGGACAATTTCGTGCCTCGATTTCAAGAGGCGGCGCGCGCGTTCAAGTTCAAACCCGGAACCACGGTTTGGGTGTTTCAATCCGGATGGGGCGCTAATCTCGATACCGAGCTGTCGTGGTACGTCCTGAAATACCGCTGTCTCGTTTCAAACAATTTTGGCTCTAGCATCACGGTAATACCGTTCGTGGTGGCACAGGATATGTCGCCGGATCTGCCGCCGGGCTCGCCCCACCTGTCGAAACTGTATCGTTGCGTTCAATGATCGCTCCTGCCACAGGGCCGGCGGAAAATCGCTAATAGCTCCCAGGGCACCCCTTTCCACCCCGATCTCGACACTCCCGGCGGGTACTCGTCTAATAGATCTAGATTCCGGGCAGGACAGAATCCGTGAGCGAACTCACCCTAACTCCGAGCGAAGTCGAACCCCGCGCGGGCGATGAAGCGATCCCGCGCGCGCCGATTCCGTCGACTCAATCCAGCGCTCCCGAGAGATGGCTCCGCGCACACCTGGATTTGGTCGCGGCCACGATAACAGCTGCGGCGTTCGGACTCCGGATTTACGTGGCGAGCAGAAATTACCTGAACCCCGACGAGGCTCTTCATTACCTCATCATCAATCAAGCGAACGTTTGGCTGACGTACAAGACCAGCTTGACGAACGCCCATCCCCCGCTCATCTACCTTGTGGTTTACGCCTGGCGCTATCTTGGCCGTTCCGAGCTGATGCTGCGCATGCCTTCCGTTCTCACCGGAACCGCTGCCTGCTGGCTGGGATTCAAATGGGTGAAAATGGTAGCGGGCGAAGCAGCTGCGCTGTTCGCTGTCATTCTTCTGGCGTTCTCCCCTGGAATGGTGGTCCTGTCCGCCGAGCTGCGCGCGTACGCGCTCCTTCTGGCCTGCATGACCGCCGCACTGTACTTCCTGGCGCGAGCTTTCGAAAAAAAGAGCGCGGGCGACATGTGGATTTTCTCCGTGTTCCTTTACCTCGCCATTCTCTCCCACTACTCGGCGCTGTTTTTCACCGTAGCGGCGGGTCTGTATGCATTGGCACGATTCGCGGATTCGCGGCTGCCGCGGAACGTTGTGGCGGCCTGGGCGGCCGGGCAAGCCGGCGCTCTGGCGCTCTACGGATTTCTCTATGTAACGCACGTGTCGAAGCTCAAGAACAGCATCGCCGTGTGGTCGACTCCGTTCGGTACAGCGTATTTTCATTCCACCGATTCAAACATTTTCGACTTCACCGGCTCGAATACCTTGAACATTTTCCTGTTCTTTTTCTCGCAGAGAATCGTGGCCTGGACTCTGCTCCTGAGTTTCTTTGCCGGCGTAGCCATTTTGTTTGGCAAGGACTTGCGGGCCTCCCGGATGAGCCTGCGCTCCGATCACCTCGGGCTTCTGCTCGCGCTCCCATTTGTTGCTGTGTGGGGAGCGGCTCTGGTCGGGATTTACCCATACGTTGGCAGCCGCCACACCGCGTTCCTGGCGCCGTTTGCAATTGCCGGAGCGAGTTATTTGTTCTCGATGATTTCGAGGCAACGACTCTGGACTGCGTTAGTGATTGCGGCGCTGCTGATGGGGCTTTCGCAAGCAGGCGACAAATCCATGGAGCTCAACACTTCGTCGGGAGACAACAGCCCGAAGATGATGGCGGACTCCATTCGTTACTTACAGGCCGCAAATTCCCGCGGCGATACTATCCTGCTGGATTACCAGAGCAGCTTGCCGTTCACGTACTATTTTTGCGGCCCGAAAACGACAATTCCGTATCGGATTTTCGCCGGCGACTATTTCGAGTTCCGCTGCAACGGCGATCCGCTCGTCGCTCTTCGCATCTGGAAAGCCGGCGCGGCGGGCTTCCCGGACCAATTCGAGAAGATGACTCGCTCCCATAGCCTAAAACCTGGTGACCGAGTCTGGATCTACCAAACCGGCTGGGGCGAGACCCTCGACATCAAACTAGACCGGCAGGAGCCGCGATTCCACTGCCTCGCGCCGCAGCATTTCGGGACGGGGATCGTCATTATCCCATTCGTGGTAGGCCCGGACTTCCAGCCAATCGCGGCATCGAACGCTTGCGCGAATTTGAACCGACAGTGATTTTGTTCGTCCCTCCATTCAAGAGATGCAAACGGAACGCCCGCACTCGCTTGCCGCATTCTCATTCGGCGCGCTAAAATGCGACGCGAGAGGGGCATGCATTTCATCCTGTCGCGGGCTTGCCCTGCCTGATCGTTCTTCCGCGCGCAATCATCCAAGGAGCGCTGAATGCCTGCGTTTGCCGGCGTGGATTACCTCGACTTCGATTCGCTTCTTCATGACGAAGAGTTGCTGGCGCGCAAGACGGCGCGGCAGTTTGTCGACGAGCACGTTCTCCCGATCATCGAAAAGCACAATCGAGAAGCGACGTTTCCGATGGACCTCGTTCCGAAACTCGCGGAGCTTGGATTTTTCGGCGCGAGCCTCGAAGGGTACGGCTGCGCGGGGATGTCCAACGTCGCATATGGCCTGGTGACGCAGGAACTCGAGCGCGGCGACTCCGGCCTGCGCAGCTTCGTCTCCGTGCAAAGCGCGCTGGTGATGTATCCCATTCACTCCTACGGCTCTCCGGCGCAGAAAGACAAATGGCTGCCGCGCCTGCAAAGCGGAAACGCGATCGGGTGCTTCGGCCTGACCGAACCGCAATTCGGCTCGAATCCCAGCGGCATGCTGAC
>Ga0210394_10003682_pt1 | contig 18817 bp, 17 predicted proteins | sample IncBWC12MmetaG_FD_160121 | JGI IMG/M metagenome (GOLD analysis project Ga0210394, IMG submission 160121) | Forest soil microbial communities from Barre Woods Harvard Forest LTER site, Petersham, Massachusetts, United States - Inc-BW-C-12-M | ecosystem: Environmental > Terrestrial > Soil >... | reverse complement strand
TCTTTTTCGTCACCCAATCATGTAGCTGTCTGACGCCATAGGCACGAGAGTCATCGTGCTCGATCCCGCGAATGAGGCCCTCCCACCCATTAGGGGTGGTAACTCTAGCTTGCAGGTTCCGAAAAAGATCATCGTCTTGCCTGAGCTCGGACTCGATCTCAATTCTGGTTAGCGTCTGGCGCGCCAGATCCAGCCTGCCAAGGTCCCACGTCCGACGCACAATGTTGTCGGATGACTGGAAATTGATCAGACGTCCTCCCGGCACGCTCTCGACGGACGCAGCAACTTCCCGCAGCGATTGCCAGTAGGAGAGAGAAAGGCCGGGCAGCTCTCTCCTTCCGGAAGTCTGCTCGGCGAGTTCGCGGACCTGATCGAAGCAAACCACAAATTCCGTCAAACGCTCAATCAGGGAAGGTTCGGAGCGCAGGAAATTGTCAATGAACTCCTCGACCGAGGCGTTGTGAAACTGAACAATATGATATTGTCCCTCTGGTTTCGATCTGCCAGGATAGCGGTTCGTCGCAATGAAGTTGCCGTCAAGCTGGCGGAGAGCGTCCCCAAAGCCAAGCGAGAACTCACCTTCGTCGACGATTGTCGAGCCCCGCTTGACCGCCGACTTCAGAGTCTCGAGTTCTGCGGTTCCGCCGAATGTCCAGAGAACCATTAAAATGGCCCGCGCTTCCGGACTGACGTCGGAGCGAAAGGGGTGTTCCCAGACTCCTGCCGGATCATCGAACTCGCGCTGAATGAACTCGATGTACTGGTCGTCGTTCATGGCGCGACTGTTGGCATACTTACTGATGGTCTCCACAATCCGCGGGCTGAAGTGCGTATGCTCGACGATTTTGGTATAGATGCGGTCCTTGACCAGGCGGGCGAGACAGCTGTCGGGCAGATCGGAAAAATAGAGGTGGTTAAACAACATCTTCGCACGGTGGGCTTTCGAATAATCTTCCAGGCGCAGCGTATATTTCAGGATCTCCCGTGCGTGCTCGGCGAACGCCCCGTGCATCCGTTGGGCATCGGCGAGGATGTACTCCCGCGTGGTGAGGATAAACCGCAGGTTCGTCGAGCGGCGCACCTTGTCCAGGAATTCGAGGAGTGATAGTTCCTCGTTCTTCTGGAAGCGCACCGAATCAAACCGGAGCCGGCCCAGGAAGTCGTCGTATAAGACGACGATCTTGCGGTCGCTCCCGTCATGAACCAGCTGCCAAGCATCCTCAATGTTTCCGGCGACACACAGGGGTTCGAAGCCTTCGCGCAAGTAATGGCAGAGCAAGATCCGGGCCAGCGTCGTCTTTCCAATACCCGGATTGCCGACGATCAGAACATGATGGTCCTGGTGCAAGAGGGCGAGGGCGCGCTCGAACCCCTGGTGCAGGACGAGTCGGCTGAGATGAACCTTGGTCGACTCTACAGTTGCCTGGGTCAGGTTGAAGATCCGCGCATGCAGAACGCGCTCCAGCACCGCTGTGCTGCTGATCCAGAGCTTGAAGTGGTCCTTTTCGATCTTGGGGTACTGGCGCAGAAGACCATTCAGTTCTGTGGCGCCGTAAATATCCTCGCTCGATCGGCACCACGGATGAAGTGCTGCCAGAAGAGTGTCCTTATTGTCCGGGGAGAGCGGCACGGAGGTGGCCAGCACGTAGCGGGCCGGCCGCAGCTTATCAACCTTTGGCTTCTCGGATTTGATGGCCCTGAGTAATTCCGCGAATTTGTGGGGCGCATAGCGCTTGCACTGGACGACGGTCCCTCCGGTCCCCGCAAAGGTGCGAACGTTACGCAGATCAATCCCTTTGTCTTTGCCGCGTTTGAAAGACTCGAGGTGCACGCCCCAGTCGCGCGACAACAGATCCGATGCCAGTTCTTCGAAGTCGTCAGGCGACAGGGTTGTGAAATCATAAGCCATGCGGCAGGGTGCGCCTTTCGAGCCTCGCGCCACGAGTAATGGTGCTCCGGGAGTTTGGCGATACTTACAAGCATAAAGGAATCTTCATGGATACAAATCAGAAGATGGACCGGATGCTGTGTGAACAGGCGCTGGAGAGGTATCGAGCAATTGAGGCAGCAATTGAAGGTGGGAGGGGCGGGTTTGCCAAGGAAAGACTCACAGATCTTCGGTCATTTTTGAAAGACCTGACTCAGCACTCGGCGTTCCGCAATGCTCACGCCTATCTACCCCGCGCCAGGACCAATCTTTCGAGTGGAAGTCGGAACTCGCTCATTCGAGGCTCTCGATCGAGGATTATCTGCGCGAGTTGGAACGGAACGCACAATGAAAAAGCTTTCTGACTTGATCCCAAACTGGGAGGATGTGCTGCGGCTGGAGCCGGAGCAGCTGGCTGGAATTCTCCTGGAGATTCTTCTCGAGATCGACGGCAATGATCGCCAATTCTTTCATCGCGGGAATTTCTTCAACCAGTTCGCGGCCACTCAAAATTATCCGGCGGCACGCGGTGGGGAGATTGCCCAGGCAACGCTCGAAGCCTGGATGTACCTTGAACGCGAGGGATTCCTCGTTCCGCGTCTGGGCGATGGTATCCATGCGTGGGTGGACCTGAGCCGACGGGCGAAAAAGGCTGCCAATCGCAAGGGCGTCGCTCTCTATCGAAAGGCTTCACTTCTTCCGTTTCCGGAGATCCACCCCACGATTGCGTCCGGCGTTTATCCGATGTATCTTCGCGGCGACTACGACACAGCTGTCTTTCAGGCCTTCAAGGAAGTCGAGATCTCCGTTCGCAACGCTGCAGGACTGGGGAACGATCGCTTGGGCTGCCCGCTGATGCGCGATGCCTTTAACCCGAAAACTGGCCCCTTGAGTAACGCCCTGGAAGTCCCGGGAGAGCAAACCGCGCTGATGGAGTTGTTCGCGGGGGCGATCGGGTATTTCAAAAATCCGGGAAGCCACCGGGAGGTGGAGCTGACCGCGATCGAAGCCGCAGAGGCAATCATGCTGGCCAGTCGGTTGCTCCGGATCGTGGATAGCCGTACCCCGCAATGAACGGTCATTGAAAGTCGTGCCTGGTGTTGCGTGTTGCCAGTGCCGAGGGGCAGTGTCCGTTCCACGCCATCATCGCGGGAGAGAGACGGTGGCGCTCGACCGCCGCAGGTGGCTACCCGACCTCCCCCGGTTCAGACATGCTCGCAGCCATCTGAGTTAGCCGGTATTCAAATGATCGTCGACACCGCATCGGGCCAGGATCAACTGCTCCGGATGTGCTACAATTTACACCACTTACATCAATAGCCTCTTCCAGAAGCTAATCAGGACGTGGGGTTGATAGGTTCCTTGGTGCGGGGGCAGACAAAGTGACCGACAAGCAGATTGAGCGCATTAAGAATGTCGTTCAGGATGGCAATCTCAACTTCCTGTTGGGATCCGGGCTGTCCAGACCCTTCCTCGCAACGCTCGGCAACATTGAGTTCCTTCTGACCGAATGCGATACAGCGACCATCGATGAAGGGGTCCGCAAGATTCTGCGCGCCTCGCTCTATCGTTGCTATTTTCTGGAGGTCATCCAGAAAAATCTGCTCATTCGCAACTCCGATCCCAGCGCGGATGCGGTGCTCGCGGAGTACACAACCTTCCTGCGCATCTGGAACGCGATTCTGCTGCATCGGAAAAATAGCCTGCTTAGCAAAGAGATCAATCTATTCACGACAAACATCGACATTTTTCCGGAGATGGCGTTTGACAGCCTGTGCCTGGAGTGCAACGACGGCTTCAACGGCCGCTTCAAACCGCAATTCAGCCCCAGCAACTTCAAGAAGTCGCGTTTCAAAAAGGGACTCTACTACGACAACCTCGCGCACGTGGAACAAGTGGTGAAGGCGCTTCCCGCATCTGGGGCCTGCATCGACATTCCGGCCAAGGCGACCATCGCGGATCTGGTTGCGGTGGTGACGAGCACAACGCCGGACCCCTCGCTCGATGGCTTCCTGGCTGCGTACGAAAAGCTGTTGATCGTGGTAAATCCTACCAAGGAAAAGTTCCGGCACACTCTTCTCAACCACACCTACTACGATCTGCTACGCATGTTCTCGAACGAACTCGAAAAAGAGAACAGCGCTCTCTTCGTTCTGGGTTTCTCGTTTGCCGACGAGCATATCCGGGAGATCACGCTGCGCGCAGCCAATTCCAATCCGACCTTGATTGTCTATATCGTCGCCCACACGTCGGAGACAAAAGCGGAGTTGGCCGATCGTCTGGGGGCCACCAACATCAAGAACAGAAACATCGAGATCATCGGGCCCGAACAGGAGAAAGACGTCTCGGGGAACATCGTCGACTCCTTCTCTTACGATTTCGCCACCATCAATCAGCGCTTCCTGCAGCCCCTTTTCGACCGCTGCGCCCCCGCGCAGGACCCCAGCGCCAAGGCTCTCGTATGATTCCCGAACAGGTCCTCGAAGATGCGATCTTCACCATCGGCAAGGTCGTCTCTGTCGAAGGCCGAACCATCCGGGTCAAGGTCGACAAAACCAAAAACACCTCCCATCTGATCTACAAGGGCGAGCTGCTGCGCAATGTCTCGGTGGGCGGCTACATCAAGATCCTCAAAGGGTTCACCAAGATCATCGGCAAGGTGGAAGGCGAATACGTCTCCGAGGACAAGTTTTACGCGAAAGACAAGGACTATCGGAGCGACCGCGACCTGGTCGATCGTGTTCTGACCGTCAGCTTGCTCGGTTTCTTCGACGGCCCGAAGTTCGAACGTGGCATCAAGGAGATGCCGCTGGTCGACAATGAGTGTTTTCTGCTTCAGAAGAAGGAATTCGAGGAAGTCCACGACTTTGTCAAGAGGGATGACGAGCCCATCGTCATCGGGACTCTGTCCTTTGAAAAAGCTCAGGAGATACGCGTCGGCGTCAACAGCCTGTTCGCGAGTCATATCGGAGTCTTCGGCAACACGGGCAGCGGGAAATCCTACACGCTGGCCAAGATCTACAGAGAGTTGTTCCTTAGGTTCTGCGACGAGGACCGATTTAAAGAAGCCGCCGAGTTCGTGATCTTCGACTTCAACGGAGAGTACACGGACACGGAATCAGAGACCGACGACGTCATCGTCGACGAAAAGTACAAGACCGTCTATCGGCTTTCCACGCGGGCCGAAGGCGGCGATGCGTTTCCCGTCACCGCCGAAACGGTGCGCGATTCCGATTTCTGGACGGTTTTTCTGGAGGCCACGGAAAAGACCCAGGCCCCATTCTTGAAAAGGGCGATCGGTCAGAGCTACATCGCAGGGCGGCTGGGAGAGGCTGATGGCCTGAAATCGCTGCTGAAGACCATGGTGCGCGATTCCACGCTGTCGCCGGACAAACAGCTGGACAAATCGATCATCATCAACCTGCTTAAGGAGGTTTCGGATTCGATTGGGGGCAACGAATCGATGGACGCACTGCGTATCAATCTGGATGCGCATCTGAAGTTCCATAGCAAACAGAATAAGTACTATTGGGAAACACCCGGCCACACCATTTACAGTGACGAAGCCACTTTCGTCCCTACCGCGATCGATGCACCCTTTGATCAGCTGCAGATTGACCAGACCGAGTTAGGTCCATTCGACGCGGTGCGACTGCAGATCGTGCTCCAGTATTACGCGGATATCATTCGCGGATTTGCCAACCGCGAGCACCTTGCCCCGCTGATCAAACGACTCGATAAGAGAATTGACCATTTGAAGAAAGTGATTGTTGTTCAGGAACCCGAAGCCAAGACCACCAACATCACGATCATTTCGCTGCGCGATGTCAATCTGGAGATGCGCAAGGTACTTCCGTTGCTGTTTTGCAAGAAGCTCTACAACGATAAAAAGGACCAGAAGGATGATACGAAGTACCTCAACATCATCATTGATGAGGCGCACAACATTCTTTCCGAACAGTCGGAGCGCGAGAGCGTCCAGTGGAAGGACTATCGTCTCGAAACCTTCGAGGAGATCATCAAGGAAGGGCGGAAGTTCGGCGTGTTCCTGACAATCGCCAGCCAGAGGCCGGCGGATATTTCGCCTACCATCATCTCGCAACTGCACAACTATTTTCTTCATCGACTGATCAATCACGAGGACATCAGCGCGGTCCGGCAGACGATCTCTTATCTCGATAAAGTTTCCTTCGAGTACGTTCCCCTGTTGCCAACCGGGACCTGCATCGTCGCTGGGCTCCTGGCCAATGTCCCCATTGTGGTCGATGTCGGAATGATTGAGCCGGACAAACACGCGCCAAAGAACAAGACCATCACCTTAGTCGACAAATGGCGCTGAGAACCGTCGGCGAATGGGACTGAAGCTCGCCTGCATTCTGAGCTTCACGGAGCGTGGTTATCAGGCGGGGTTCATCGCGATGACGAGACCGTTCTTCTCGCTGGCGACACCCGGAGTGCCGAGGATGCGGAAGGCGGCGTACTGGCCGGCGTCGGCGGCTCGATGGGCGTGGCGGCGGGGTGATCCGGCCCTCTCGCGGAGGGTGCAGGCGACCGGGTGCGCGACCTGGCCGCAGCTACGGCGCCTTTCGGACTGCAGACTCCCATCCGGTTAGTTTTGCATTGAATGATGGGTGAAGCAGTGTGACTCGCAGTCGCCTCGCTAGGCGACGAGCCCGGCCAGTTCGCCGTTGTTGACCTTGTGCGCGGCGTCTTTCGAACGGATACCCTTGAGGTAGACCATCGTGGATTTGATGTCCCGATGCCCAAGCCACGCCTGCACGGTGCGGATGTCCACGCCGTCGCGCAGATGATTGGTGGCGAAGGTATGTCGGAATTTGTGCAGGAAGAAGTTCATGCAATACGGCCCTTCCTCGCACTTGTTGCCGTGCTCGGTGACGCAACGACCGCAGTTCAGACCGGCACGTTCGGCGACGCGCTTCACAACCATATCCATTTCGCTATCGGGATTGCCTTTTGTGTTCCCGAAGATGAGATCGTGAGGCCGGGCCTTCTTGCGTTCCTTCCTCTTCTTCAACCGCGCCATCAGAACACGAGGCAAGGGCACAATACGCTCTTCCCAGTTCTTCGGCGTGAAATCCCATTCCTTCTTGGCCGTGACGCGAACAAGGTCGTGATTTGAGTCCAGATCAAGGTATTCGACGTACCGGAGCTCTTGGTCGCGGAAGCCGGAGCCGAGGATGAACTTGAGCATGTCGGCTTCGTCTTCGGTCGCAACCTTGAACATCGCCGTTATCTCTTCCGGCTCATAAATGGGCCGGATGGTATCGACGAAGCTGGGCCAGTCGCCTTTTTCGAGTAGTTTCTCGCGGCCGTGACGTTTGAAGAGCTGGAGCACCGTTACGAGTTTGTCGTAGACCGTCCGCGCTCCCAGCCCCAGTTCATAGCAGTACGTCATGAAGTCGATCGCATCCTGCCGCGTTGCGTCTTCGGCATACTTCCTCTTGTACGAAGCCCGCAGGAGAACGTCGAGCGTGTAGCGATAGGTGAGAAAGGTTCGCTTCTTCCGCTGCATCTTGACGTACTTCAAGTAATCGTCAATGGCGTCGCCGATAGGCGTCTTGTCCGGGGCCACAGGCGGCGGCTCCGGGGAGGCAATCAATCCCGCACGGATGGCGCGGAGCTCGACCGACTTGAGGCGGGCGCACTCGACGGCTTCCTCGCGTGTCGTCGCCTCGCGGAATCGGCGTCCCGATACCCACCACTCGATGTAGTACGAGCCTTCAGTGTGAACTTCGACTTGGCCGTTGACGCGCACCTTGTCCTTGAGCCGTCCATTCGATTCGGCGACCACGGGAGCAAAGCGCCACTCTTTGCCGATTTTGATTTTCTTGAGGAGGTTAACGCGGTCCGCGTATTCGGGAGCGTTGCGATGGGGATGGGAGCTGGGAGTCTTCAGAGCAGGCATTGAATCTCCTTCTCGTGAAGCCATTAGCCTATCAAAAATTGGTCAAAGAATAGACACCAACATAGACACCAAGGAGGTAAGTTCTTTGTTTCCTTTAGTCCAGTTAGAAGGCAGCGCTCTGACCAACTGAGCTACGTCCCCAGATTGTTTTTCAACAACTTGGTTATACGTCACATAGAATCAAGCGCTTCACAGCTTTCGCTATTTTCGCTCTTTTCTACAATTTCGCTGTTGTGGACTCAATTTCGGGTCTCGGTGGACACCACGTGGACACCAAGGTGGACACCAAATCAGGTCAACGCAACAACAGAATCAAGTCTACCAGATACGTTCTATTTTTGGTGTCCACCCTCCCCTCTTCACCGGAGTTTTCAGGATTTAGGCCTTAGCAAACCTCTGCAGTTCCGCGGAGGCGCTTGGTGGATCACCCAAGCCAATCCCCAACCGCTCGATCGCCTTATATTTCGTTCTCGACTTCGCTGACAGGAGAATACCAACGCAGAACCGGGCGAGGGTCTCCGCTCAAAACCAGCTCAGACGCTCAGAACCGGAAACGGCGAGTCGCGCACCATGGCGTACGTCAAATCCCTCATGCGGCCGTGACTGTCGCCCTGGTGGCTTCTCCCTATCATGAGTACATCAGCATCAGATTCCCTAGCGGCCCCCAACAACGCCTCTTTGACTGAACCGACGGCTATGCGGACCTGAGCGTCAACGCCGACCATCTTCTGGAGATCGGCGATGCGCCGGCTCGCTTCCTGCTTTTCGATGGAATGGACTTTTTCCAGCAAGCCGAGTTGAACCGGCAGGTCCGCTTCTCCGGCCTGCACCGCATGAATAATCGAGAGCCTGCCGCGTGCTTGTGCCGCCACTTGACTGGCAAAACGAAGCACTCTCTCTGAGTTTGAGCTCAAACCAATCGCGCACAACCATTCCCGGTGCTCCAAAGGTCTAGGAGCGATCGTTTGAGCGTGCCGACTCGTCAATACTGGACAGTCGGCGTCGTTTATTACCTTTGCTGTCGTTGAGCCGAGCAACATCTGCCGGAAAATGCCCGAATGTGTGGGCATGATGATGAGGTCGAATCCGCCCTCTCTCGAGACGCGAGCGATCTCGGTCGCTGCATCTCCCGAAGCGAGAATTCTTGGACACTGCGCTACGGAAAACTCAGCCGCTAGGAAAGAGTCGAGTTGCTCTCGGGCGATCCCCAGCTGCTCCTCTAAAACCTCGGAGACCGGTCTGACGTAAAGTTGCATACCGTTGTAGTCAGTAGGATCGGCAACATGGACCAATGAAACTCGGGCCCCAAGCAAGGTCGCTGCTCTCTTGACATAAGCGGCCATAGCAACGGAGGAGGACGAGAAATCCACTGGATAGAGGATGTTTGTGATTGAAGACATATGCATCACTCCGAGGAAGGGACGCTCTGTGATTCATACCGGGGTGTCAAACGGTGAGAATGACTTTACCGAACGGACGGCCCTCGATCAGATGGTGGAGTGCATTGGGCGCTTCATCCAAAGGAAAGGTATTGGCTACCACCGGTTTGATGCCGCTTGACTTGAGCAGAGAGACAATGCCGTTCCAAGCATCAGTAAACGCTGCCTGCGGTTGAGCAAACAGAGAAAAGCTTTGAATGCTCGCCCGTCGCCAAATGAGATTTGTCACATCGATGGTTGCTTCGCGGCCTGCCGAATATCCCAGAGTTGTGAGACTTCCACCCAACGCAAGCACGCTCAGCGCTTCACTTAGGACCTTTCCGCCAATCGCGTCGATCACAATGTCTGCGCCATAGCCGTCTGTGATACGACGCACGCCATCGGCCAAGCTCTCCGAGGATGTGTCAATGACTTCATTGAATCCGAGCGCCTTGGCCTGTTCGGCTTTCGCATGATTGGTGGTACTTGAAATCGCGTGTTTCGCTCCGAGCGCCCGAGCCAATTGTGTCACCGCGTTACCGACGGACCCTCCGATGGCTGGAGCAAGAACGGTTTTGCCCGCATGAAAGCCGGCGAGAGTGAGAGTCATATGAGCGGTGAGGTATGCTACCGGAACGCCAGCAGCGCTCACCCCATCGACGTTGTCAGGTATCAGACAGAGATCTTGTTTCCGTGCTGCAACCCATTCGCTGTAGGTTCCGTCCTCGGCGACACCATATGGCCCCGTGAACATCACACGAGAGCCAACGGGAAAGTCCCTTCCACCTCCGTCTGTGACCACGCCTGTAGCTTCGTTGCCCAAGACCAACGGCACCTTCGCACGAGAGTATTTGCCGGAGACGATCGTAAAGTCCAATGGGGTGACTCCCGCTGCAGTGATTCTTACCAGCACTCTTCCGTCCGAGATTGTTGGTTTCGCCATTTCTACAAGCTTCAATACTTCATAGCCGCTAAATGTCTCCGCTCTCAATCCACGCATTGTTGGTTCTCCATCGTTGTGCTACGCAATCTCTGATGATCTGGAAGTTCCTGCGCGGGCTGCTCTAAATCTGCTTGAATCCGACGAAGCCTCTCTCAAAACAAGTCCGCGCTATTCTGGACATTAGCCTTGGCCACTTCCAACGTATTCAGAGCTTCACGAAACAGTTTGATCTTTCCGTTCTCGGCAACCAGGCGTGCAAAGAAGAGTTGATGAACCGTCCGTCCCGTTTTGCTTGACACCGCTGTGGCCTCGAATTCTGCAAAGACCTGGTCGGGAGTATCGATCAGCACCTTAACATTTTCGAACTGGAACCCCGGATAGATATCGAGCACGGATTGGAAAAACCGTGCGATTGCGTCACGGCCCTTGTACTCCAGAGGCAATCCTAATGTCGCAACATACGGCAATTCAAAGGCACCATCTTCGGAAAACATCTCTGCCGCTTTGTTCGGATCTCTGAACGAGTAGGCGGTGTATGCGAGTATCAGTTCCTTGGCAGTTTTCATAGACATTCTCCTGTTCGTGATCATCAGTTAGTCAGGCTATTTATGTGGGCTCCCGAAACTCTCGCCCGCGAATCAGCGAAACCGGCACCACCGAAGCGACCGAGCCTAAGCGCTGGCTGCTTTCCCGCGATACACAGGCACAAAAACGTCCTGCACAAATTTTTCGAAGGATGTGGGCGTGGTGTTCTCGGGCGAACGGGGCTCTAACTGAACGACGACTTGTTCGTTAATAGCTTTGTACATTTCGACGTACAAAGCTGCTCCTGCCGGCGGAACACCCAGGTCTGTTATGGCCTGCTGCACCTGGTCATACGGGAACTGTTGGTAACGCAGATCCGGTTTGCCAATACCGCGCGCAATCACCGCAGTGACTTCCGTCATCGATAGATCGCGCTCGCCAAGCAGTTCGCGGGTTTGTTTGCCGGAAAAATCCAGGTGCAGGAGACGCTGCGCGGCGTAGTCGCCGACATCACGCGTCGCGATCATAGGGACCTTCAGGTCAGGTAGCAGCGCATTTCCGAATAGTCCCATCCCCTGAATCATGCCGATCGCAGCCAGATTGTTTTCCATGAAATATGCGGCGCGTAGATTCAGAAAGTTCAACCCGCTGATCGCATTCAGTTTTTCTTCCGAAGCAGCAGCCCCACGAGGGGCCCGGTGTTCTCCGGAACCTGCGCGCCGTAGCTGCTCAGATGCACCGCGTAGCGCAGGCCCGACTCCATTACGGCCTTCGCAATCGCGTCGCTCTCGCGCGCCTGGGCTTCCCTTGACTTCACCGGCGGCAAGAGCAGGTAGGCGGCGCGCGCGCCTCTGAAAGCTTTGGCGAGTGCATCTGCATCGCTCAGCTCAGCTATGAACGCCTCTGCGCCTTTGTCCACAAAACGCTGCAGTCGCCCCGAGTCGCGTCCCACGACGCGCACTTTCTCGCCCTTCGAGAGCAGAAAATCGGCGACGATCGAGCCGGTATTGCCGGTCGCTCCTAAGATCACATACTTCGCATCCGAAACAACGGGTGAAGTCATAGCTACTGCCTCCTTGGTTTTGATAAAAATGGTGTCGAACGCCCTGAGTACGATCGCGTATTTTTGGCTGTTACTTGGGAAATGTGTTGCCAAACATGGGAAGGCCGCTGACAGACTCAGCTTTGGTGGCCTCGTCTTGCAGAACGTCCCAATGCTCTCGAAGCATCCCGTCTTCGAACCGGATAACATCGGCGGCGATCCAGGCTGTGGGCCTTCCCATTCCAGTGAAGCGGCCATGCGCTATGACGTGATCGCCTTCTGCGATGATGAGCTGGTTCTCATAGCGCAACGTGTCTGGCATCGAGCGAACGAGATTGAATAGACCCTCCCGGCCTGGAGCTATGTGGGCGCTGTGCTGGATGTAGTTCGGTGACCAGAAGCGTTCCGCCGCCGCATAGTCACGCTTGTTGAATAGTGTCTCGAATGCTTCGAGCACGATTGCCTTATTCCGTTCTGGGGATGGGTTGCTCATTGCTTCTCCTGCGCTTGCTGTGGATCGATCCGCGTTTTCACTACTGTCGATTATGCACATACTCCAGACGGTGCAAAGTATTTTATGAAAACGTTTCGGTGACGAGCCGCGGCTTCACCCATAACGCCTACGATGCCAGCATGGAACCGCTGAGCGTCTGCTTTGACGCCACGCGATCCGAAACGCGCTCTCAGATGTCCAAACGGGCGGAGGATTCGCAAGTGCCGGACACACCGACGAACCCTCCGCCAGCTCGAAAGCCCTCTAACCGTTGGTCTACTTCGCGGTTGATTCACCGTTTGCGGCCTGCTCGATGAGATGAGCGACGGCCTGAGGATGGGACAGGAACACGGAGTGACTGCTTTTGACCTCGACAACGGTTGAGCCTGCGCGTTTGGACATAGCCCTCTGGGCGTCAGGCGGGATCATCTTGTCTTCGGTAGTGATGAGGTACCAGCTTGGCTTTGTTCTCCACGCCGGCTGGGTGATCGCACCGCCGAGCGCCTCGACGCCCCATGGGACCTGGGAGTCGGCCATGAACGAGGCCACCTCGGGATTCACGTCCGCGGCGAAGAACGCGGGAAACTGAGCCTTATCGAGGAATAGGAATCCGTCCTGAGGCGGCAGGATCGGAGGCGCGGGCGCGCCCGGGGGTGCACTTTTGATGAGCGACGCTGCCGATTCGCCCTTGTCAGGTGCGAATGCCGTGACGTAGACCAAACCAGCAACCTTTGGATCGTTGCCCGCTTCGGTGATCACTACTCCGCCGTATGAGTGACCAACGAGGATCACCGGTCCGTTCTGCCCGTCGATAACGCGCTTCGTGACCGCTACGTCATCTGGCAGCGAGATGGTCGGTTCCTGAACAATCGAGACCGTGTAGCCATCCTTCTTCAGGATCTTGTAGACATCCCTCCAACCAGACCCGTCCACCAAACCACCGTGGACGAGAACGATATTCTTAACAGCCGTTGATGTGTTTGTTTGTGCCATAAGGCCCTTTCCCATGCTGAACACCATTGTTATGATCGCCAGCACACTGTAGACGAGTCGTGTTGTTCTGACGTCGATTGCTTTTGCGATGTGCTTCATCGGGTTATCCTCTCTTGATTTGTCTAAACCTCAGACGCTTCCTTCCGCTCTTATCACGGTTGACCCGTGCCAGCTCTAAGGTAGATTATGTTCGTCATCCTGCGGTTGCAAGATCTTGGATGGAACTTGTTGGAAATCGTCTGCTTTTTTCAGCTCTTTACGAGATTTACTGGGATACCCATCGTTCATTCGGTGATCGTTTTGCAGCTCGACCTAGGCGACTTGCATCTAACTGTTGAGGCGTACGACAATACTCTTACAGTCCATTCCGGATGAAGCGATGCATGCGGGACTCGGGAAGAGATGGTGATGGCAGATGGGTTATTCGAAGAGTGACAAGGCGGAGACGCACGCTCGCATCTTGAACGTTGCCGCCAAGAGGTTTCGCGAACTAGGGCTCGAGGGCATCGGCGTTGCCGATGTGATGAAAGAAGCCGGTGTCACTGTTGGCGGGTTTTACAAGCATTTCGATTCACGCGATGAACTGGTGGTTGAGGCACTGGCCACCGCATTCCAAGACCTCGACCGATGGGAGGAAAGCACCGAGACGCTGACGAATGCCTTAAATAGCTATCTGACCGAAGAGCACCGAGATACTCCGGGAGCAGGCTGCGCGTTGGGCGCTTTACTGGGAGATATGTCTCGGGCAAGTCGATCGGCTAAGGCTGTATATACCGCGCGTCTCAAGCGTACCTTGGCATACTCGACGGGCCTTGTTCCGCAAAATGGCAAGTCTGATCGGCGCGCCCGCGCAATTCTCACCATTAGTGCAATGCTAGGAGCGATCAACCTCTCTCGTGCCGTGTCAGACCCGAAGCTCTCGCGAGAGATTCTCCAGCGAACTCGCGACGAACTGCTTAGCTTGAACAAATAAGCCAAAGCTCAGTCGCCGGGCGTACTCAATGAACCACAATCAGACTTGCCCTCGGCCACCATCAACAAACAGCTCGATGCCAGTGACAAAGCTGGAGTCGTCTGATGCCAGAAACAGAGCCGCTTTGGCGATTTCGTCCGCATCTCCCATGCGTCCCATCGGGATGGTGGATACGATTCGTGCAATGGCATCGGCAGGTTGTCCATCGATGACGGGCGTATCGGTCGGCCCCGGGCTAATGACGTTGGAACGAATATGACGTTCTTTGAGGTCCACGGTCCAGGTTCGGACGAAGGAGCGGAGGGCGGCCTTGGTCGCGCCATAGACGCCGAAAGCGGCCGTACCTTTCAAACTCGCGACCGAGGCGTTGAGAACAATCGAACCACCATCGTTCAGCAGCGGTAAGGCTTTCTGTACTGTGAACAGTGTCCCCTTAACGTTAATGTCGAATAGCTTGTCAAAATGCTCCTCAGTGATTTTGTCCAAGGGAGCGAATTCAGCGACGCAGGCATTTGCGAAGACGACATCGATTTTCCCTTTTGCCGCGACGATCTCATAGAGGCGATCAAGGTCGGTCAGTTTGGCAACATCTCCCTGAACGCCAGTGACGTTCCCACCGATTGCCTTCACGGCTTCGTCAAGTTCTTTTTGGCGACGGCCTGTAATGAAGACGTAGGCGCCCTCCTTCACGAAGAGCTTTGCGGTAGCCAACCCGATCCCGGTTGTGCCGCCTGTAATCACTGCTACTTTTCCTTGCAGTCTCTTAGTTTCGGTCATCGGTGGTTTCCTCATTCTCTCTTCTTCTGTTGTTGAGTAATCGGCATATCTGTGTGGGTCCGAAGCAAAGTCGGTTATCCCTCATCAACGACTGGCTTGTAGGATTTTCCCTAGAAGGTTAGGATTAGGAGCACTCTGCCCCCGGGTAATCGCATACACCGCTTCTACAATTGCGCCATTTATCGGCGTATCAACACCAAACTGCCGAGCAGTGTCTACGACGTACCCATTGATGAAGTCAATCTCAGTTGTCCGTCCGCGTTCAAAGTCCTGCAGCATCGATGCTTTCGCGGCGCCGTAAGCGCTAAGGATTTCAATGAGCCAAGGATCATCCGCTTCTCCCGAAATACTTCGTCCGTTCCATCCTCGTGGGATTGGATCAACAAGCATCTTCTCTGGTCGGACGCCGCTTGCAAGTGCGACCGAAAGGGCTTCGCCGTACGCACGATAGAACAGTTCGCGTCCCTCATGTCGATCAATGTACTCGCGCATCGTCTGACCCGCGATCGCCCCAATCGTAGTGACCGAGCAGTTGAGTAAGAGCTTTGACCAGACAGCCCCTTGGAGATTGGGAGTTACCTTTACGTCTACGCCGCGACTAAGCCGCCGCCGCACTCGTTCGGCTCGATCGCTGTCCCCTCCGTCAAGCTCTCCTATCAAAAGGTAGCCGTCATTGCTTTGCTCGTATATTCCCGGCCTAAGCATTGTGGCGGTGAGGTTTGAGAGTCCGCCAAGCAAGCATTTATCCTCTATCAGGCCTGCAAGTATCTGTGGTACTCCGCCGTTCTGGATTGGAAGAAGAGTGCCCCCGGACGCAACGAGTCGCACGAGGCTCGGCGCAACATCGATAGCGTCTCGCGCTTTTGTAGCCAGGATAATCAGATCGAATGACCCTGAAACCGAATATTCAGCCAATGGAGCGACCTCTCCGGCTTTGATAGACAGGTCACGTCCGTTGCCAGTGACGCGAAGACCGGAGGTTTTGAGCTCCTCTGCTGATTTAGCATTCCGGGTTGCCAGGGAGACAGAAGCGCCCGCTGCCAGAAGACGCGCTCCAATAACCCCGCCCAATGCTCCTGCGCCAACAATCAGTGTTTTCATTAATCCTCCAGTTCCACACTCGTTGGCTCAGCCGTAGTAATTGGGGAGGTAGGTAGCTGCTCTCGAGCGATACTCTTCGGTCTGAAAATCTCTCGCCTGCTGTTGCGCGTTCATCTCAAGTTCGGCGTCGATATCCGCCTTCTTAATCCCGAAATTTCTCTTGAGCAGTTTCACTACAGAAGGGGCAGAAGCGGCGATCGCTCGTGCAGTTCTTACTGCTTGCTCATAGGCCGCGCCCGTAGGGACACAACGCTCAACCAAGCCCATCCGTTCCGCCTCTTTACCGCTGATACTTTCGTTAGTCATTGCCAGCAAGGCAGCTCGATTGGCCCCAATTTTCCGCGTAAGGAGAGTCGGTAGCGCCATACCCGGATAGAGGCCAAGGCCTGCGAAGGTGATCTGAAGCTGAAGAGTATCGTCAGCGAACGCAATATCCCCTGCGCAAGCGAAGATCGGCGCAACCCCGAGACAGTCACCATGAAGCACGACGATCACTGGCACCTGAATGCTGAGGATTTTGAGCCAACGGTTATAGAAAGCCAGCATGAAACCGTGAAGCTCTTCCTCGCTACGCCCGGGCCTTCCCAGGCCGATCAGCATGTCGCGGTGACCGCCGATTGAGAAATTCTTCCCAGCCGCCCGAAGGATGACTGCCTTTACTGCCGGGTCATTCTCGATGGAAGTGATATGGCGGCCATAGACATCTCCCATTTCAGGGCTCATCACGTTCGTCCCTTTCCGGTCATCCAAAGTGAGGACGGCAATTGCGCCCTCATCGAGAGATTCCAAATGGACAGTCGGTTCTGAAAAGGAGATAGAGGGTTCTTTTGCTTGCAGCATAGTTTCTCCAGTGGTTGCGTGGGGTTGGAACCGGTCCGGCACGTAGTTCGAATGGAAATGCGTGCCTACCTCAGCGCCAAATCCGCGCCGAGTGTGTGGAGGGCGCTCTCATAGTCGCGCAGCCAATCCGTATGGCCCCCGATGGCCCAGTCTTCATTCCGGAGTTCCACGATGGTCACCCAGACTCGGGTGGCGTCTTCCGAGAAATGGGTCTTGCCTTCTGCGAGCATGATGATTTTTGTGAAATCGAGCATCAGGTGTTGCTTGGTGAGCCTGTCGAAGCGGCCGGCGAGCACGCGGACTTCAATGCAGTAGTAGGGATCTTCGTGGTGAGGGATGCCGCCGCTGTAATTGGAGTCCTCATCCACTTCATAAACCCAGCCCATCATCTTCTTGCGCGCCTCGGGATTGTCTGGAATCTTTTCCCAGAACATGAGGGCATCAGTAAGCTTGGCCATTACAGCGTGCTGAACATCTTTTGTGAATGTGCCACGTCGTATTGTCAGATTGATCCAGGGCATTGTCTCTCCTCTTTTCGACGGGTTGAAAGTTGGACTACATCTCTTGCTGTGCGCGCCTAATGTGAGTCAAGCCAATTCCGAATATTGGCGACAGTATCCTCGTAAAACGTTTTGTAAAGACCTTGCGTTACATAGCCGATATGCGGCGTTGCCAATATGTTGTCTAGGGTCCGGAAGGGATGATCTTGGGGCAGCGGCTCAATGTCGTATACGTCGATCGCTGCGCCTGCGATTTGTTTGTTCTTCAGTACGCCAATCAAAGCCCGTTCTTCGACGATCGCTCCGCGTGACGCATTGATGAGCCGAGCCGAGGGTTTCATTCTTTCCAACTCCGCGATGCCTACCAGGCCGCGAGTGCGACTGCTCAACACCAAATGGATGGTCAGGATGTCAGATTCTTCGAAGAGTTCATCCTTGGAGACCAGAGTTGCGCCCGCGGCATTGGCCGCCTGTGGCGTCATGTTCTGGCTCCAAGCAATCACATTCATTCCAAATGCGGTTCCAATCTGTGCTACCCGAGATCCAATCCGCCCAACTCCGAGGACGCCAAGAGTCTTTCCGTCGAGATCTGTGCCCACCGCTTGTTGCCAGTCACCGGATCGTACAGCGTTACTCTCCGCCGCGATATACCGTGTGGAAGCCAAGATCAGCGCCCAGGTAAATTCGATTGCTGGTTCCGATCTGTACCCCGTGAGAACAACTTGGATTTCATGGTCGCCTGCGGCGGCCATATCTATTGAACCGTTTCCAGGTCCCGTCGAGGCAATGAGCTTGAGATTGGGCAATCGCTCAATCACATTGCGAGGCAAGGGTGTCCGTTCGCGCATCACACAAACGACGTCAAAAGGGACCAACCTGTCGATCAAGGCGCTCGGATCATTGAGGTGATCCGGAAATACAGTGATGTCTGCTCGATCATGGAGGACCGACCAATCGGCGTACGCAAGTGCCACGTTTTGGTAGTCGTCCAAGACAGCAATCTTGTACTTCTTCATCTGCGCTGCCCCTGCGGTGATCAATTCTGCTCGCCACATCAATCAAGATGACGACCATAATCTTCTATGAGATGCTATTGGGAGGCAAGACGATTGCGTTTTACATCGATTTTTTTGGGCCACGCACAATGTCGGACGTCTATGCATCGGGTCCGCACGGATATTCCGATGACCAGAACTAAGAAACCACCAGGAAAAGTAGCAGTGATTCGCGAATCTTCACAGACGGAGCGACTATGAGTGGAATCAATACGAATGACGGAAGCCTGAAATGGGATGTATTTACCAGTAAGGAGTCGCGTCAAAATAAGATGACTATTTTCTTTTGTGCGACGGCACGAGG
>Ga0210394_10003680_pt1 | contig 18828 bp, 16 predicted proteins | sample IncBWC12MmetaG_FD_160121 | JGI IMG/M metagenome (GOLD analysis project Ga0210394, IMG submission 160121) | Forest soil microbial communities from Barre Woods Harvard Forest LTER site, Petersham, Massachusetts, United States - Inc-BW-C-12-M | ecosystem: Environmental > Terrestrial > Soil >... | reverse complement strand
CGAATCGGCGTTCGAATTGGCGGCGTTCGACAAGAACATGTTCACCTTGAGTGCGCGCCAGATGCTGCTCGGCGCGCCGCTGACTTTTTTCATCTTCTTCATCGGCACCGTGCTGCCGACGATGGTCCTGATCTACGCCATCTTGCTGCCGCGCTATCTTAAGTTGACGGGATCGGCGATCAGCGCGGTATTGCTCGGCGGACTGACCTACGCTGCCATGCACTTGGTCGAAGGCTGGTCGGTGTTCGATTCGCCGCGGGACAGCGTTCTTTCGCTGATCTTCGTTCTGCTGCAGTACTTCGGACCCGGGATGATCAAGAGCGTGCTGACGCTGCGTACGGGCAATGCGTGGGTGCATGCGTTCAGCTACCACGTCGTCGCGCCGCATGTGATCGTCGATACCCCGCTGATGGTCAAGGTGTTTGGCATTGCGCAATGACCGACGCCGATAAATCATCATCTCCTCGACACGGCGTGGCGCGCGCGATCTCAAAGTCGGGATGGGGATCGCGCACCCAGGCCGTGCAATGGATAAGAGAAGGGCGAGTTCGCGTCAACGGCCGGGTGGTGCGAGACGCCGAGTTCCCGGTTCGGCAGGATTTGGACCGCGTCACGGTGGACGGCCAGATCCAGGCGCCTGCGCACACCGTGGTCATGTTGAACAAACCGCGCGGCTTGGTCACCACGACGAAGGATGAGCAGGGCCGCGATACCGTCTACCGCTGTTTCCAGGGGTCCGGGCTGCCGTGGCTTGCGCCTGTGGGACGATTGGATAAGGCCAGCGAGGGGTTGTTGCTGTTCAGCAATCACCCAGCATGGGCCGCGAGCATCACCGCTCCTGAAACCGGGCCGGAAAAAAGATATCACGTGCAAATCAGCTGCTTGGCGGACGCGTCGTTGCTCGAGGCTCTGGAACAGGGCGTGGAATTCCGCGCCAAGTCTGCGCGGTGTTTGCGCTCCGGCGGCAAGAATTCCTGGCTGGAGATCGTGCTCGACGAGGGCCGCAACCGGCAAATTCGCCGGCTGCTCGCGGCCTTCGATGTATCCGTGCTGCGCCTGGTGCGCATCGCCATAGGTTCGCTGGTGCTCGGCGAGCTTCCCAAGGGTGGATGGCGCGCGCTCACCGAAGAGGAAATCAACGCGCTTACGGCCAAGCGCCTTGCCTGAACGACGGGCTATTGACTGGCGACTTTTTCGGGCTCGGGCGCCGGCGGATCTTCCTCGAGTCCCACGGTGGCGATGACGCCGTTGGCTTTCTGCAGCACTTCGCGCGCGTACTCCCAGTGGATGGCGACGGTGCTGTTGCCCACTTCGGCTTGCAGCATGGCGGAGAACTCATCGAGGTTGGGCTCCAGGGTCTGTCCCTGCGCATCAATCGGCGGATGCGCTTCGAGCAACAGTTCACCCTCGACCCAGGCGATTTTCACCGGCTCGTTGACCAGGCGCACCGGTGTGCCGACGGGGATCAGCGGAAACAGCGCGGCCACATCGTCGGGATACATACGGATGCAGCCGTGGGTCACCGGAAGCCCGACGGCCCTGGGGTTATTGGTGCCGTGAATCAGATAGGTGCCGTTGCCCGCCGCCAGGCGCATGGCATAGGCTCCGAGCGGATTTTTCGGGCCCGGCGGCACGCTGGCCGGCAAGGGATCACCGTCCGCGGCATGTTCCTTGCGCACCGACTCCGGCGGGTACCAGGTCGGATCCTTCTGCTTTTGAATGACATGGGTAACGCCAAGCGGCGTGCGCCAATCCATCTTGCCGATGCTGACAGGGTAGGTGATGACCTCGAGGGGTTGGCCCTTCTTGGTTTTCGGAAAGTAGTAGAGCCGATGCTCGGGCAGGTTGACGACGATGCCTTCGTGCGGTCCGGGCGGCAGAATATGTCGCCCGGGAATCATCACCAACTTGCCGGCTCCGGGCAGCCAGGGGTCGACCTTAGGATTGACCCGAATGATCTCCTCGGACCCCAAGCTATAGGCGGCCGCGAGATCGTACAGGGTGTCTTCGTAAACCGTCATCACTGTTTGATCTTCGCCCACCACCGTGTCGTTGGCGTTGGTCAGCCGATAAGTCGTGGCTTGTGCCGCGGTGAACCCGATGCTCAGCAGCACCGCAAAGGCAGCCGCCGCAGTTTTGGGCCGATCGAGACGGCTCCGTGATGCCATGTTTGCCGAGATTCCCACGTGTTTAGCCTAGCACGGGCTTAAGGGTATTGGGGCAGTGGACCAAAGGGACCATGGGGAAAACGCGTAATCATTGCCTGCGATATGATGCATTAGGGCGGGTTATTCACAAAAGGTTCCTGGGGGAGCGATGCAGCGAATGTGGTGCGGCCGATTGATGCTTCTTGGCATGGCGTTGGCGGCTGCCGCGGTGCACGCCCAGGCGAATCCCGATTGGACCACGCCGATCGCCCCGTTCCGCATCGCCGGGAATCTCTACTACGTGGGCAGCAAGGACCTGGCGTCCTATCTGATCGTCTCTCCGCAAGGCGACATTCTGATCAACTCGAGTTTGCCGGAGTCGGTGCCGCTCATACGCCGCAGCATCGAACAACTGGGCTTTAAATTTAGCGACATCAAAATCCTGCTGCTGAGCCATGCACATTGGGATCACGACGCCGGCAGCGCCGCAGTCATTCGCGAGACCCACGCCAGGTACATGGTGATGGACGGGGATGTCTCCGTGGTGGAAAGCGGCGGCGCTACGGATTTTGCCTATGCCAAATCCAATACCTATCCAGCGGCGAAAGTCGATCGTGTGCTGCACGATGGCGACGAGGTGAAAATCGGCGGTACCGTGCTCACTGCGCACAAGACGGCGGGCCACACTCGAGGATGTACGACCTGGACATTGAAGGTGAAGGAGGGCGGTCGGCTTCTCAACGCAGTCATCGTCGGCAGCTGGAATGTGAATCCGGGCTTTCGACTGGTGGATCGCCCGGGACAGCCGGCCTCCTACCCTGGTATCGCGGCGGATTACCGCCACACGTTCATGGTATTGAAGGCGCTTCCCTGCGACATTTTCCTGGGTGCGCATGGGGCGTATTTCAGCATGTTGGCGAAACTAGATCGAATCAAGTCGGGCGCCCCTGAAAACGTGTGGGTGGATCCTGCGGGCTATCAAGCCGCCGTGGCGGAGCGCGAGCAGGCCTTCGAGACCGAGCTTAAGAATCAGCAGAATTGATCGAGATCGCGCGTCATTCGACGTGCTATTTCTCTTTCGCGGCGGGGCCTTTGCGCCTGGAAACGGCCTGCCGCAATATGAACTCGATCTGTGCATTCACGCTGCGTAAATCGTCGGCCGCCCATTTCTCGATCTCCTTCCATAACTCAGGCGAGATCCTGAGCAGAAAGGGTTTGCGCGCTTCCGAAGGCACGATCAGGTGTACAGCGTTCCGGTATTGATCACGGGCGATGCATCCGAGTTTCCGCACAGCACGACCAATAGATTGCTCACCATGGCGGCCTTGCGCTCATCGTCGAGCTTGACGACGTTCTTCTGATCCAAATCCTCTAGTGCCATGTGAACCATGGCCACGGCATTTTGTACGATGATTTTACGGGCGGCGATGATGGCTTCCGCCTGCTGCCGGCGCAGCATGACCGGCGCGATTTCCGGCGCGTAGGCGAGGTGGGTGAGGCGCGCATCTTCGACGATCACTCCGGCCTTCGCCAAGCGGACTTGCAATTCTTCCTTCAGAGCCAGCGCGACTTCGTCCGCGCCGCCGCGCAGGGTGATCTCGTGTTCTTCGCCTTGATCATAGGCGTAGCGGCTGGCGATGCTGCGAATCGCCGATTCGCTCTGTATCTCGACATAGCTCGCGTAATCCTCTACATCGAACACCGCCTGCGCCGTGTTCTCGACCCGCCATACGACGACTGCGGCGATTTCCACCGGATTGCCGCGCTTGTCGTTGACCTTCAGCGCGTCGCTGCTGAAGTTGTGGGCGCGAAGCGAAAGCTTGGTCGGCAGCAACGAAGTTCCCAAGCCGCCCTTGGCGCTCCATTTAAGCCGGGTTCGCGGGCCGCTGTCATCGGCGGCGGCCTGCTTCTGCGAGTCGCTGCCGCGGGTGCGCGAGTAGAAGGGATTGGCCCAATGAAACCCGCTTTCGCGGACCGTGCCCTTGTAAGCGCCGAACAGAATGAGTACGCGCGCCTGATTGGGCTGCAAGGTGAAATAGCCGCCGAGCATGAGCAGCGCCACCAGCGCCAGCGCGGCGCCGATGAATTGCAGCGCACTGCCGGGCGCGGCAGCGACACCGATGGTGAAGGCGGCGGCCACGAACAGAAGAAAATTGACGAGCAGCATGGGCCAGCCGCTCAACGCGCTGAATACATGCTCGGTTGCGGCGGATCGCGGGGCTCGAACGGACATATTCACTCCTACCGTTTGATATTGGAGTGATATCATAATGAAATCTACTGTAATGTCAATGTGGGAATGATTCTTGGCGACGATGTCGCCTTAGCGGGATTCAACTCGATCCGGTAAAGTTGCCGCATGCAGCGCGAACAGATTGCCTTCGTTGGAACCAGCGATCTTTCCGGACATTTTCGCGGCAAGAGTTTTCCGGCGGCGGATCTCGCGGCGCGCTTGGAGCGCGGCGTCGGCCTGGCGCCGACCAATATCTTCATCTCCGCCTTTGGCCCCATCCAGATGACGACCTTCGGCACTCAGGGCGAGGTTTTTCTCATTCCCGACGCCTCGACCCGCGTGCTGGTGCCTTTCGAGGGCAGCACCTCGGAATATTTTTTTCTCGGCGACATCAGGACCTTGGAGGGCTCGCCCTGGGATTTCTGTCCGCGCCACGTATTGCGCCGAGCGCTCGAGGAACTGAAGCGCGAGACGGGCCTGAGCCTTCTGGCCACCTTCGAGCAAGAGTTCACCTACAGCGGCGCCGGCGCCTTGCAGCAGCCCTACGAACTCGACGCCTATCGCCGGCAGGGTGTGTTCGGCGAAACCCTGCTCACCGCCATGCGGCAGGCCGGCGTGATACCGGATTCATTTCTGGCTGAATTCGGCACCAAGCAGTTCGAAGTCACCTCCGCGCCGGCGGTTGGATTGCGGGGCGCCGACAATGCGGTGATCACCCGTGAACTCGCCCAGGCAGTGGCCTTCAGGCTGGGAAATCGCGTGAGCTTCACGCCGATTCCGGAGCCGGGCGCCGCAAGCAACGGCACCCACATTCACTGGAGCTTCCTGGATCAGGATGCCCGGCCGGTGCTGCTCGATGAGCATCGTCCGTGGGGCCTGTCGTTGGCAGGCGCTCAGTTCATCGCGGGGATATTGCATCACCTTCCGGCGCTGTGCGCCGTGACCGCGCCGTCGCTGCCTTCCTACTACCGCCTGCGTCCCAATCGCTGGGCGCCCGTCAATGCCGATGTCGGCCTCTTGGATCGCGGCACGGCGATCAGGATCTGCCCTGCGATTGGCGATCCTCAGTATCGCGCGCGGGCCTACAACCTGGAGTTTCGCGTGGCCGATGCCACCGCGAGTCCCTATCTCGCTCTGGCCATGGTCGTACAAGCGGGCCTTGACGGCATCCGCCATGGATGGGAGATCGAGGCGATGGACGTACGGCCGCTGCCCACTCATCTGGAGCAGGCACTGCAACTGCTCGAGGCCAGCGAGCCGGCGGCGCAATGGCTGGGGGCCGATCTGCATTCGGCCTATGTGCTGTTCAAGCGGGCGGAAATCAAAGGCCTTGAAAATCTGGATGAAACCGAGATCTGCCGCCGCTATGCCGAAGTCTATTGAGCTCCTGGACAAGGACGAGCCGCCGCCGTTCATCGAAGCAAGACCGCAGGGCCGATCGAATTTCCTCATCGTGGTGGATCACGCCGGCGCGCGAATCCCCAAGCGCCTGGACAACCTCGGCTTGCCGCCCGCGGAGCTTACGCGGCACATCGCCTGGGACATCGGCAGCTTGAGCGTGGCGCGGCACATGGCGGAGGCGCTGGATGCGCACCTGGTGGCGCAAAATTATTCCCGGCTGGTCATCGACTGCAATCGCGACCCGACGGTGGAAAGCTCCGTACCGCTGGTGAGCGAATCCACCGAAATCCCCGGCAATCGAAATTTGAGCGCCGCGGATGTCCTCGCCCGGCGGGTTGCCATCTTCGATCCCTACCATGAACACATTCGCAAGTTGCTCGATGCACGAGCGGCGGCGGGCCGGCGCACCATTCTGGTGGCTCAGCACAGCATGACCCACATCTACAAGGGGGTGCGCCGCGAGATGCACGCCGCGGTGCTGTACAACCGCGACCGGCGCTTTGCCGCACTGGTGCTGGAGGCGCTGAGGCGCGAACCGGATGTGATCGTCGGCGACAATGAGCCTTATTTCGTCAGCGACGAGACGGATTTCAGCATTCCCCGCCATGGCGAGGCGCGCGGCCTGCCGCATGTGGAAATCGAAATTCGCCAGGATCTCATTAGCGATGCGGCGGGCCAAAAGCAATGGGCGGCGCGCATCACCAAAGCCCTTCAAGACGCAGAACGAGCCCTATTAGGAACATCGCCGTGACACAACCCTTGAGCCGCGAGATCCCGATCGAACCGGAACACGCGGCGCTGCTCCTCGTCGATGTGCAGAATTTCAATTGCACTCTGGATGGCGGCGAATATGCCCATCTCGACGCGGCGGAAAAGGAGCGGCGCTACGGCTATTTCTTTCGCACCCTGAAGGACAGTGCGCTGCCCAACATGGTGCGTCTGCAGCAAGCTTGCCGCCGCGCCGCCATCGAGGTGACATACACAGTGGTTGAAAGCATGACCGCCGACGGCCGCGATCGCTCGCTCGACTACAAGATCACCGGGTTTCACGTGCCGAAAGGATCGCCGGATGCCCTCATGGTGAGCGAGTTGGCGCCGCGCGGCGATGAAATGCTGTTTCCCAAGACTTCATCTTCGGTGTTCATCTCGACCAACATCGATTATGTGCTGCGCAATCTGGGCACGAAGTATCTGATCATCGCCGGATGCCTGACCGATCAATGCGTGGATTCGGCGGTGCGCGATGCCTGCGATTTGGGATACCTGGTAACCGTGCCTACCGATGCCTGCGTGACCTTGTCGGCGGAGCGGCACGACTGGTCGTTGCGCAACAATCGAGGCTATTGCCGCCAGGTCACGACGCAGGCGTTGCTTGAGGAGATCGAGCGCTTTGCGCTAAGCCTCTAGCGGATCATCGCTTTGTAGGCGTGCCAAGTCGCATGCCCCAGCAGGGGCGCAGTAAACAACAATCCAAACAGCAGCGGTGCATACCCGATGGCGGTCAGGATCGTGATCAGCGCGCCCCATAGAATCATCGCCGGGATGTTGGCGAACACGGCTTTGACGCTGGCGCGCATCGCCTGTGGGGCATTGGCGTGCCGATCGATCATCAGCGGGATGGCGACCACCGACACGGCGAACACGGCGGCCGCCAGCACGCCGCCGACAGCGATGTACGCCAAGACCTGGGTACGGTTCGTGGATTCGAGAAAGCCGCGATACAGCGTCTCGCGCATGTCGGGCGCGGCGACGTGAAACACCGTGCCGAGCATGAGGGCGGAAATGCCGAACCACACCAGGCCGCAGATGGCGAGAATCACTCCGAATTCGAACAAAGCGCTGGGATTGCGCCCGAAGCCGTCCAAGGACTGATCGAAATTGGTGGTCTGACCCTGCGAGTAGCGGCGCGATATTTCGCAAAATCCGGCCGACATCAACGGGCCGACGAGCAAAAATCCGGAAATCGCGGCGGCGACGAGGTAGGGATGGATGCCGCAGAACACCAACAGAGTCCAGCCGAGCGCAACGATGAGCGCGCCGTAGCCCAGGCTCACGGCGCTGCGCATGTCGCGCCAACCGCGATACAACCACACGAACGGCTGGTAAAACGGCACCCGGAGGATCTCGAGATTCAACGGCTGTGCATGACCGGAAACGACTGTGGTAGCCATGGTCTTAAGCTCCATCAATGGATAACCCCGACCGATTCCCCGCTACAGTCTAGCGCCAATTCGTCGCGCGGCGTAGCGTCGGCGGGTATTTTTCGATGTCGGATTGCGCGCCAATGTGCTGGAATTAATCAATGGGACGATTGATATCGCGATTGAGCTTGCCGGAGGCTGTCGGTTTATCGCTGTCCATCATCTGTCCTTCGGTCACCGCGGCATTCAATGTCACCCTGGTGGCGCAGGCCACGGGCCAGGCAGCGCCGCTGGCTTTCGCCATCGGCACCATCGCGATGGCATTGATCGGGCTGTCCTTTACCGCGTTCACGCACCGGGTCGCGCACGCCGGCTCCGCCTATGCCTACATCGCCCATACCTTCGGCAACCGCTTGGGCTTCACCGCCGGCAGCGCGCTGCTCCTGACCTACCTGGGCTTTTCCACGGCCCAAGCCGCGCTGGTCGGCAACTTCGCCGCCGCAGCGTTCAGGGGCTTACATATCGATATTGGCAGATCGTGGCTCATGATCGGCGGCGCGTCCATGCTGCTGGCGTGGTGGCTGGCGTATCGCGATATGCGGCTCGCGGGCCGGCTGATGCTGGCGCTGGAAGTGCTGGCCGTCATCGTCATCATCGGATTGTGCATCGGCATTTTGGCGCAGGTGCATCCCGGCATCGAAGACTCCCTGGCGACATTCCGGCCATCCGCGGATTACAACGGCTGGGCGGGTTTGGGCTTCGGCATGGTGTACAGCATTTTGAGTTTCGCGGGATTCGAGGGCGCCGCGACTTTGGGCGAGGAGACTCACAACCCGCGGCGGAATATTCCCATTGCACTGCTAGGTACGGTGTTCGGTTCCGGTTTGTTCTTTGTTTTCGTGGCCTATTGCGAAGTGATCGGATTCGGGCCGCACGGCATCAAGGATCTGGCCAAATCGGACGCGCCCTTGAACGATCTCGCTTTGCGCTACGCCTCGCCGCAATTGGCCATCGCGCTCGATCTCGCCGCAGCCGCCAGCTGCTTCTCCGGCGTGCTCGGGGGGCTTGCGGCCGCGGGCCGGATCTTGTTCGCAATCGGCCGCGGCGGGCTGTCGCCCGCGTTGGCCGAAGTGCACCGCGTACACGGCACGCCTGCGCCCGCCGTGTCGCTGGCGGCGATCCTCATGATCGTCGCATTCATTCTGTGGGCGCCGTTCGTCGGCGCCGGCAATTACTATGCATACACCAGCACCATCGGTGTGCTGGCGCTGATTCTGGTGTACATCGGCGTCGGCGGCGCCGAGATGGTGGAGGCCTGGCGCGAACACCGGCCGCTGTGGTCGGCCGCGTGTGTTCTGGGACCCGTCTTGCTGCTGTGGGTGCTTTATCGCAATATTTATCCCGTGCCGGAATTTCCCAACAACCTGTGGCCCTACGTGGCCGCGGGCTGGGTGATCGTCGCCTGGGCGCTCACCCGCTTGCGTCCCGCCGTCACCAGCTCGCCCCTGGTCGAATATTCCTGATCGGCGGTTCTTTAGTGCGAGGGCAAAGCATGCGCATTTCGGTTGCCATTGTGATGCAGATTCTCGTCGCAGCCTGCGCCTCCGAGGGCGGATACAAATCAACCTTGGTACGCTGGGACAAATTGCACAACCAACCGGGTTTTGACGCCTACGTGACGACATTCATCAATGCGCAAAGCGCCGCGCACCTGGACAGCAATTCGGGATGCTATCAATACGATGTCGGAACAACGGTTGATTTGCTCCTGGTCATCGAAACTTCAGGGCGAATCAGCGCGGCATATACCGACACCGACTCAAAAAAGGCCAAGTGTTTCCGCAAGGTCTATGTCGGCGTCAAGGCGCCGATACCGCCGTTCAGCCCCTTTCCCCTGCGCATGCGGGTGCGTTGATGCCATCGCGCCGCGCCGTGCGCGGATCAGCGCCGCTGCCGATGATCTGCGCCGACTGCTCGAGCGGCATCGAAACCTTGCGATGAGCATCAAAACCGATCACAGCGGCGCGAAGCCGATGGCACCTTTTTTCCCGGACAGCGATGACATCCACGGCGTGGCTGATGTGTGAGAAAGTGGTGCCGGCACCGAACTGCGGCTCAAGGGGAGCGACATGAAATTCGGCGTATTCTACGAGCTGCAATTGCCGCGGCCCTGGCGTCCCGGCGACGAGACGCGCCTGTTTCACGAGGCGCTCGACCAGGTCGCACTCGCCGATCAGCTCGGATATGACCATGCGTGGGAGGTCGAGCATCATTTTCTCGACGAATACTCGCATTCCTCCGCGCCCGAAGTGTTTCTGGCCGCCGCCGCCGCGCGCACCAAGACCATCCGTCTCGGGCACGGCATCCGCCAGGTCATCCCCAACTACAATCACCCGGCACGCACCGCGGAGGGTCTCGCGACGCTCGACATCATCTCCCGCGGGCGGGTCGATTTCGGCATCGGCGAAGGCGCGACGCGCATGGAGCTCGGCGGTTTCGCCATTCCCGCCAAAGAGAAACGCGCGATGGCAATCGAAGCTGCCGAACAGATTGCCAATATGTTGGTCCTCGAGCCCTATCCCGGCTTTACCGGCAAGTATTTCTCGATGCCCTGCCGCAACGTGCTGCCGAAGCCGGTGCAGCGCCCTCATCCGCCGATGTGGATGGCGTGCACCAATCGCGAAACGATCAAGGTCGCGGCTTCGCTCGGCCTCGGCGCGCTGGCTTTCTCCTTCGTCAATCCCGACGAGGCGCGGCTCTGGTCCGAGATCTATTACGGCATCATCAAATCGGAAAACTGCGTTCCTTTGGGCCATGATGTGAACGCGCAGATTGCGATGGTCTCGAGTTTCTCCGTGCATCGCGACCGCGCCGAGGCGATCCGCCGCGGACATGAAGGATTCGAGTTCTTCGGCTATGCCTTGAACGCGCTGGTGGCGCACGACACCGTGCCGGGACGCACAAATCTCTGGGGCGAGTATCTGAAACTGCGCGGCGAGCGCACCGAGGAGATCGTTGCACTGACGGCGGGCGCCGGCGACTATGCATCGGGCATCGGCACGCCCGAGGACATGCGCAAGCATCTTCGCGGATTTCAAGATGCTGGAATCGACCAGGTCATTTTTCTGCAGCAAGCCGGCCGCAACACGCACCAGCACATCTGCCAATCTCTGGAGCTTTTCGCCGCCGAGGTGATGCCGGATTTCAAAGCCGAGGCGGCCGAGCGCGAGCAACGCAAAGCCGCCGAGCTCAAGCCGTATGTCGAGGCGGCGCTGAAGCGCAAGACGTGGATGAAGCCGCTCGCGGATCACGAGATCCCGGTGGTGAAGGCATCCGTGGCGCGCGCACAAGTCGCAGGCGGACCTACGGTGCCGGAGTAGCCCGTATCCATGGCAGTCCAGGCATCATGAAGCGCCGTACGGTTCTCGCGCTCTTATCCGCGATCGCGATCGAACTGCGCGCCGGCTTTGCCACACCTTCCAAAGCAGCGGGCGCCACGCTTGCGGCGTCGGGGGCGACGGCTCTTGCAAGGCAACTTGCCGCGGCCGTGGAGCGCGGCGACACGCCGGGAGTCGTTGCGTTGCTCGTCGACCGCGACGGTGTGCTGTACGAAGGATGCGCCGGCAAGCTGGATGTCGCCGGCAACCTGCCGATGAGGCCCGACGCGATCTTTCGCATCGCATCGATGACGAAGCCGATCACCTCGGTTGCCTGCATGTTGCTGGTGGAGGAAGGCAAGCTCGGGCTTGATGATCCGGTCTCCGAATACCTCGCGGGGTTTGAAGACCTGCGCGTCATCACGGCCTTCAACGCCGGCAACGGTTCGTACCAGACCCGCGCGGCGAAGCGCGCCATGACGATTCGCCATCTATTGACACATACGTCGGGTATCGGGTACGGCTTTTCAAGCCCGATCGTTGCGCGGCTGCAGCAGCACACCAATAAGCGAGAGTGGGAGCTGCCCCTGCTCAACGACCCTGGCGAGACGTGGACATACGGCGCGAGCACGGTGGTACTCGGAAGAGTTGTGGAGAAACTCACCGCCAGCTCGCTCGACATTTATTTTCAGGAGAGGATCTTTCGGCCACTCGGGATGGTGGACACCTCGTACACAATAGCGCCTTACAAGCAATCGCGCGTGCCGACGCTGCACTTCAGAAAGAATGGTTTGCTTCAGGAACAACCGCGATCGCCCATCGTCGCGAAGCGCCCGTTCGAAGGCGACGGCGGCTTGTTCTCCACCGCGCAGGATTATGGATTGTTCATGCGCATGCTGCTCAACGGCGGCGAACTGGGAACGGTTAGACTTCTGTCGGAGAACTCCGCCAGGTTGATGGCGGAAAATCAAATCGGAGCGATCTTCGTCGAGCAGCAGCCCGCAGCCGATCCGGCGCTGACGAAGCCGTTTCCGCTTGGCGCCGGGCACGATCGATTCGGACTGGGTTTCCAGATCGCCGCGGATGGCGCCAGCCCGGAATACCGCAGTCCTGGCTCTTTGAGCTGGGCGGGCCTTTTCAATACGGAGTTCTGGATTGACCGGCGGCGCGGCGTCGCGGCCGTGATGATGATGCAGCTGCTGCCTTTTTATGATGATGGCGCAATACGCACCTTGAGAGACTTCGAACGCACCGCGTACCAACACCTGAACTGATGGGAGCGATGTGGCCAACCACACCATCGGAAAATGGCTGAGGCCGGCGATCGGGGTGATTCTTGCGCTGCCGTTGCTGGCCGGGATCGGCGCGGGCTACCAGATTCTCGCGGAACGCCGCGCAGCAAACCGCTTTCCAGCTCCCGGGCAGTTGGTCGATATCGGCGGCCGCCGCTTGCACGTGATGTGTTCCGGTGCCGGCGCACCCGGGGTGCTCATCGAGGCAAGCGGCCTTGGTACCGCGCTGCAATCCGCCGCTGTGCAGCGCGCATTGGCGATAACCCAGCGCGTCTGCAGCTACGATAGAGCCGGCCTCGGCTGGAGTGATTCAAGCCCCGATGCAGCCACAGCCAAGGCGATGGAGCAGGATCTCGAGCAGCTTCTGGCGAGGCTGCACCTGCCGGCGCCGCTGATTTTCATCGCCAGTTCAGCCGGCGGCTTGAGCGTCGAGCTCTACGCCCGCGAACAGCCCGAGCGCGTCGCCGGACTGGTATGGGTCGATGCCCTGTCAGGCGATGTGCTGGATCGCGTGCCGGAGATTCATCGGCTGCAACGCTCGGCCTGCCTGGCGCGCGACGCCGCATGGATGGGAGCCATACGGCTCATCAACCCGCTGCATTTGCAGACCGGGGACGAAGCCTCAACGGAGCGCGCGGCGTCGCTGACCTACCGCCGCAGAACTCTCGATGCGGTCTGCTCCATGACCCAGGCCTTCGACGCGAGCGCGGAGCAGATTCGCCGGGCGCCCAATATGCAATCCTCGATTCCAGTCGTCGTTCTGATACACGGGGAGCCGCGCGACATCGACCCGACCGCCAGTACGGCGACTCTTGCGGGTCTTGAACCGAAGTGGCGCGCCGCCCAGGAGCAATTTTCCAGGCGTTTCAGCCGATCGAAGCTGCTGGTCGTGGAGCATTCGGGACACCTGATCGTCAGTGAGCGCCCCGATGCCGTGGTCAACGCCGTCCGCGAAGTGCAGGGCTTGCCGGCAGCCGCGTCATTGAATTGAACTGCGCCGCAACGGCTCCGGCTCCTTCCTGGGTTGCTTGGCATCGACCTTCATCGCGCGTAATGCCTGGCGTAAGCGCTCGCGCTCGACAAAGGTCGCCGTCCAGTAGATGTCATGGCAGCCGGCATTGAGGCGAATGCTGTGTCCGGTCAGCAATGCGCTGGCGATCACAGCGCTGGAAAGCGCGGTGAGAGATTCCATGGCGCACTCGGGACAAGCGACGGAAATTTGCATCGAGGGATCCGGCATGAGCGTTCTCCGCTTCTCGATACCGGGGCAAGCGCTGTCGCTCGGAACTATAAAGGGATCCGGCCATGGCGGGCGATACAAGGAAATGCAAAGAAGACTAAAGCAATGCAAGGAAATGCCCCTCGTGCCCCGGGGACACGAGGGGGTGCGCATCAGAATTTATAATTGATCTGCGTGCCGTAAGTGCGCGGCTGGTTGGTCGTGTAGCGCGTCAGTGCCGGGATGTTGAATTGGAAGCTGGTGGTGTTGCCGGTCAACTCCGCTATTTTGTTGGTGAAGTTATCGACGAATAAATTGGCCGACCACTTGTCGCTGGACAAGGTCAGACGCGCGTTGGCGATGCTGTACGATGGCAATTGGAAGCCGAAGTAGAACGCCTCATCATAAGACGTACCGATATAGTTGTCGGCGACGCGGGCAGTCAGCTGGTACTTGTCGAACACCTTGGTCGTGTAGGTGAGCGCCAGGCTGGCCGTGTCCCTGGGGACATTCATGATGGGCGCGGTGCAATTGCTGGTCGTTGCGCAATAAGGCGTGCCGTTGGGGTTGTACGCAATCGTCGTCAGGAAATTCAAGAACGTTGCGTTGGGCTCCGTCAGTTTCGCATCGGTGTAGGTGTAGGTGGCGGCGACGAGCCATGCGTCCGAGAGCTTGGCGTTGATTTCGAGTTCCGGTCCGAACGAGCGGCCATTGCCGGCATTGTCCAGGTACTCATAGCCGCAGCTGATCAGCAGGGTTTGCTGTATCCCGGTCCATTTAATGTAATAAAAGTCGCTGTTGACGGTCAGCCAGTTGTCGAACATCCGGGCCTTCTCGCCGATTTCATAGTTCCAGACGCTATCGGAACCAAACGAGGTTGGCGCGCCCGAGTTGCAAAACAGGGGAGGTGTATTGGGAATCGGCAGGATCTGGTTGGCGCCGCCCGGCCTGAATCCCTTGGCGATCGACGCGTAGGTGGTCAGGTCGGCTGAGGGAGTGTAAGACAGGTTGAAGCGCGGATTGTAGCCGTTGTTCGAGGCCGTGGTCCTCGTGGGATTGGGAATGCCGGTGGGCGCATCCGCGCCGATTTCATCCTGGGTCTGCGAAGTTTGATATCGGTACCAGCGCAGGCCGGCCGAGAACTTCCACTCGTCGGTGATCTTGAAGGAGCCATCGGCAAACAGCGCGTACTGATCCACGTGATACTGGTTGTACGACTGGTAGACGATGCCGGTGGGATTGCCGGGACCGGCGAAAAATGCATTGGCGCCGTATTCGTTCCACAGCGAATGCAGATCGCTGAAGAAGGCGCCGGCCGTCCAACGCAGCCGATCCTCGCCGCGCGAACTCAAACGCAGCTCCTGGCTGAATTGCTGACTGTTATTGGTTTCCGAGTAGGGAATGGCCACGTACGGGAAAACGCCATTCGCATAGGAGGCCGACTCCGAGGCGTCCTGCAGCTGATATTGACGGCGTTCCCAGTACGCGGTGGCGCTGGTGAGGTCGGCAAAACCGAAATTTATTACCGCATTGTTGCTGTAGATGTGAATCGTGTCGGCGCTCGGTTCGCGAATGTCAAAAGCCTCGTAATGGGCCTGATATGAGCCGCCGGGCGGCGAATCAAACAGATCAAGGCCACCCGTCGACAAGCGCTGGTAGAAGAAGGACGTGGTGTTGGAAATTGCGTCAGTGGGCTGAAACAACAAAGTCGCGCGGCCGCCATACAGACTTACGGTGTTGACGTTGGTGACGACGTTGGTCACGGGAGCGTCGAGGATATTGGGCGTGCGCTGAACCGGGAAGGGCGTCCCCGGCGTCACGGGCACGTCCTGCGGGAATGGTTGGACCACGATGCGGTCCAGCCAGCCGCTGCGGTAGGTGTCGGTCCCGACCACGCGCAGCGCCAGCGTATCGCCGACGGGAACATTCAGCATGAAACTGCCGCCGCCGTTGCCGCTGCCGCCTTCGGTGTCGGACAGGGTTCCCTGGAACGACCCTTCGTAGGTGTTCAACTTGGGTTGATTGGTGACGAGTTTGACGGTGCCGCCCATGGAGCCCGAGCCGTACAGTGTGCCCTGCGGACCGCGCAGCACCTCGATGCGATCGAGATCATAGAGATCGGGATCGATCACGATCTTTCCGGACTGCGATACCGCCGGCGGCGACAAGGGAATTTCGTCGAGGTAAAACCCCACCGTCGGCGCCGCACCGCCGTTGGAGGCAAGGCCGCGCGCCTCCAATTCAGTGAGTCCGGGTCCGGTGGTGCGCATGGACAGGCCCGGCACTTGACGGATCACATCTTCCATCGAGGTGATGCCGGCCGCATTCAGCTGGTCTCCGGTCAACGCCGTGATGCTGATCGGAGTGTTCTGAATGGTTGACGTGTATCTCTCGGCGGTGACCACGATCTCGGCAAGGCCGGTATCGGCCGCCGTAGCGGCGGCGGCGGCCGCTTCCGTGGCGGAGGCAATGCTGCTCCAACCGGCCGCAGCCAGCAGGCTGCCGCACACGATCGAGTACCCCAGATGAGCGCAATGCCTTTGAAGTGGTTTCATGAGCCGCATCCCCTTTTTTGTATTGTCATGGATACGCTGCAAGGACCGTACCATTGCGGCCCGATTCTGCGCGCGATATACGGCGGGTGGCAACCGCGCATCCTGCTGTCGCAGATCGGCGCTGAAGCCCGCAATCCCGATATTCAATGGCTTGCGGACTCCTTCAACGGAAGGGCGCGAAGTCCCCGCTCGCTGCTTGGCCGCGCTGCTGTTGGGATCGCAGCATATCGACGTCGCCACACGATCGCGACGAAATGCACCGAGTGCATCTCAACCGCTCCGATCTTGGGCGTCCGCAACATCGCCCTGCACCAAGATCTGGCGTTGGATTGATCAGCCTGTATTTGAGCGGCCGCATAAAAATGCCGCGTGCCGCATTTCGCGAGCTGTACCTGCGGTCGTTGAATCGGCTGCTACAAGGGCTGCGACACCCGCGGCGAGTAGCCGCTAGCCCACCGCCGGAGTTTCGCCGGAAAGCACCCGCAAGTACCGCGCTCGTTCGATATTGCCGCCGCTCAACACCACCGCCACATTTTTGCCGGCCATGCGCTGCCGGTCCTTGAGCAGCGCGGCGAGCGGCGCCGCGCCCGCGCCTTCCGCCACTTGATGAGTGTCGTCGAAATATATTCGCATGGCTTCTGCAATCTCGTCTTCGGACACCTCCACCCAGCGCGAAGCGCCGCGACATATCGCTGCGATCGCATCGGCATTCGGTTCTCGCGTGGCCAGACCGTCCGCGAAGGTGTTGGCAGTGGGCGAGGGGATGGCTGAGCCGGCGGCAAACGACAGAGCGCTGGCCGGCGCCTTGGCGGCGCTCACGCCCACGATTTCAGTCTTCAGGCCCAGAAGATCACGCACCGCAATCACTGCGCAGAGTCCCGATCCCATGCCCATGCCCACATACACCGCATCCAAGTCGCGAGCCGCGGTGAAAAGCTCCAGCGCATAACTCGCGACGCCGGCGATGAGGTCGCGATGAAAGGAGGGGATGAAGTGCAGGTTCTCTGCGGCTGCCGCCTTGAAGGCCTCGTGCTTCGCTTCGTCGAAATCCCTGCCGAACTCGACCAGGCGCGCGCCGAACCCCGAGATCGCTGAATTCTGATCCGGAGAATTGCCGGTGGGCACATAAATGGTTGCGGGAACCCCGGCGCGGCCGGCGGCAAACGCAATGGACTGACCGTGATTGCCGCGCGTCGCCGAAATGACGCCCCTGATATAGGGCTGCGCGCGGCATAGCCGGTCCAAGTACACGATGCCGCCGCGCACCTTGAAGGCTCCGGTGGGCGTGTGATTCTCATGCTTCACGTGGACGCTGCACCCCACGCGCCGCTTGAGCTTCGGCCACGCGTACAGCGGCGTCGCCGGCATTACGCGGTAGACCAGCTGCGCGGCACTCTGCAACTCGCTCATCTCAAAGGCAATTGGCGCCACCATGGACTCCTTCAACGGCAACAAGCGCCCTCCTGGATGGGCGGGCAGGCCACCGAACCGTAGGAGCAGAACACGCAGCAGTCGCCGGGCTTGGGCTTGAGCAGCGCATGACAGTGCGTGCATTCATAAAAATACTGGCAGGCGTCGGTGGGCATCGTTTCCTCGTGCTGTGCACCGCAGTTCGGGCAGGTGATGATGGACTGCAATATGAGCGTGGCCACGCCGCTAGATTACCTTGCGCGCAAGGTAACCGGGAGAACTTTGGGGCGGCTGGTCGCGCAGCGGGCAACCCCTGGCGCACTTCCCGCAAATATCGGACTATCGCACCATGAAACTGTTTACCGGCATGGCGCTGATGCTCGCAGCGGCGTCGGCTTTGAGCGCTGAACAGCCTCTGCTGCGCGACATTGCCACGAGCGCCGATCCCAAACAGCTGCAAGCGACGGTGCAGGCGCTGGTCGGCTTCGGCACCAGGCACTCGCTGTCGGATACCACTTCCCCCAAACGCGGCATCGGCGCGGCGCGCCGCTGGGCGCAATCCCGTTTCGCCGAGATCAGTCAGAACTGCGCCGGATGCCTGACCCTGGTCACACCGTCGCAAACTTTCACCGGCGCTCGCGTCCCGAAGCCCAGCGAGATCGTCGATGTGGTGGCGATTCAGCGCGGCAGCACCGATCCTGAACGGGTGATCATACTGACCGGACACATCGATTCACGCGTCAGCGACCCCTTGAATGCCACTGCGGATGCGCCGGGCGCCGATGACGATGCCTCCGGAGTTGCCGTGGTGATCGAGGCGGCGCGAATCTTGAGCCACTACAAGTTTCCCGCCACCTTGGTCTACGGGGTGCTGTCGGGCGAGGAGCAGGGGCTGTACGGCGGCAAAGTGCTGGCCGAGTATGCCAAGGCCCAGGGCTGGCGGGTGGAGGCGGATCTTAACAACGATATCGTCGGCGGCACCCGCGGCCAGAACGGCGTGATCGACAACAGCCGCGTGCGCTTATTCTCCGAAGGCACCCGCGATACCGAGAC
>Ga0210394_10003679_pt1 | contig 18829 bp, 15 predicted proteins | sample IncBWC12MmetaG_FD_160121 | JGI IMG/M metagenome (GOLD analysis project Ga0210394, IMG submission 160121) | Forest soil microbial communities from Barre Woods Harvard Forest LTER site, Petersham, Massachusetts, United States - Inc-BW-C-12-M | ecosystem: Environmental > Terrestrial > Soil >... | reverse complement strand
GAAGCAGGCGATGGCAAAGCAGCTTCGCACGAGCCGATCACAGCTAGATCGCCTGCTGGATCCTCGGAACGTCTCTGTAACACTAGATACGATCACTCGGGCAGCCAGGGCGCTTGGTAAACGCCTAATCATTCGCGTTGCAGACGTGAAGACCAAGCGAGCATAGTGCGCGCCCTGACTGCTGTCGCTAGCCTTCTTACCGGGTGGACATCCTTCGGCGTTCGAACGGGTGGGGAAACGATTGTCCCATCCAGCCAGCCGCCCAATACTTCTCTCAACTCATTCGAACGAGCTGCAACACATCCGCGTTCGCAAACACTTGCAGAATCTTCAGCTTGTTGAGGAGGCGCGATGGCGATACTGACGAGCTTCGCAGCGGACATTCGACCGCTCTTTACGGAGCGGGACATTCATGCCATGAGCAAGGCGTTCAATCTGGCGAGTTACGACGACGTGAAGGCGCATGCGGCCGTCATCTATGACCGCATTCGTGGCATCGGCGGCGCCGTCATGCCGCCTCCGCCGCCACGAGGAGAAGGTCCGTGGGCCCAATCGCGGATTGATTTATTCGCGAAGTGGATAGCGGACGGCTACCAGCCATAGAACGCGGTGGCTTCGAGTAGTGGGCGACTTTGAAAGTCGCCCACTACCGGGCTCTGGTGCAAAGATCAGTTCACGTTGATCGGAATGCTTACCGTTTTCATTATCCCAGCTGCAGTCGAAGTAACTGTAACGCTCGACGGTCCCATAGGAGTCCCGGCGACAGAGGTGCTGCCGACAGACGTGCCGGCCGACGTGCCCGTCGCCGCGCCCCCGCAACCTGCCAGGCCGGCAGCAGTGACAGCCAGCAGCACGCCCGTTAGGTAATAAGGTAAGAGGCGGCGAGAAGTTGAATTGCGCGCAAACCAGAGGAGTCCCACCAGCGCGAAAAGGGTCGCAGCGGATGCCCAGGGAAGGTACCAAGGCAGCCGAGTGCCGGGGCCGGAGGGAAGCAAATTCGAATTCGTCGTGCCCCGGATCGTATTAATCGTGAGTGTTGTGCTGCTGCCCGACGGGCTGCCCGCCGTAATTTTAGCCGGGTTGAGCGAGCAGGTTGTCCCGGTAAGTCCAGACGGCACGGCGCAACCGAAGGTCACGTCCACCGGGATGGGCATATTCGATGGATTCGTAACTACGCCCACCGCGACTGTGGTTGGCACGCCGCGGGTGATCTGCACAGTGCCCGGCGGAACCATAGCCAGGCTGAAATCTGCTTTCGTCGTGGGATTGGCGGTCAAGGTCGCGACAGCCGGTGCGGCATTGTTGCCTTTATCTGTCCGCAACGCGCCGGCTGGCAGCGAGTTGAAATAGCTGCCCGCCACTGGCGCGGTCACGGATACCGTCACCGTACAGGAGCTGCCAGCCGGGATCGTGCCTCCCGTCAGCGTCACACTCGACGCCGCGTTGATCCATTGGGGCGCAGGAGTCGCAGTCGATGCCCCAGTGGAGGCTGTCCCGCCGCAAGTGCTGCTGGCGTTGCCGGAGGCCACCACGCCGCTGGGCAATGTGTCGGTAAGCGGTGCGGTCAGCAGGGCGGGCGTGGCGCCCGCGTTGCTCAATGTAATGGTGAGAACCGAGACCCCACCCGCATTGATAGTGGCCTGATTAAAGGCCTTGCCAAGGGTGACAGGGGAAGGAACGGTAACGGTCAAGGTCGCGATGGCTGGAGCGGCATTGGTGCCGTTGCTGGTCGCCAAGGCACCGGCGGCCAGTGAGTTGATGTAACTGCCCCCGTTCGCTGCAATCACGTCCACCGTCAAAACACAGGAGCCGTTGGCCGGGATCGTACCTCCGGTGAGGGTCACAGCCGATGCACCATTGCCCCCGAACCACTGGGGCTTAGGTAACCCGCGGTCTTGAGCCGCCACAGCTGGCGCAACTGTGGACGCCGTCCCGCCGGCGCAGGTGGTGCTGGCGGTGCCGGAAGCTACTACACCGCTGGGCAATGTGTCGGTGAACGGCGCATTAAGGGTAGCCGCCGTGGTGTTCGCGTTGCTCAAGGTAATCGTGAGAGTTGAGGTCCCACCCGCTGCGATGGTGGCCGGATTGAAAGCCTTGCCAAGCGTGGGCGTGACAATCGAAGAACTGCTGACGGTCAGCGTCGCAACGGCTGGAGCAGCACTGGTGCCGTTGCTAGTCACCAAGGCGCCTGCGGCAAGTGAGTTGATGTAACTGCCGCCGTTAGCCGCAAACACGTTCACCATCAGATTACAAGAACCATTGGCCGGGATCGCACCTCCCGTCAGGGTAACACTCGAAGCCCCGGTGGAGGCCGTCCCACCGCAGGTGGTGCTGGCGGTGCCGGAAACCACTACACCGCTGGGTAGTGTGTCTGTGAACGGCGCATTCAGGGTAGCCGCTGTGGTGTTCGCGTTGCTCAAGGTAATCGTGAGACTCGAGGTCCCACCCGCAGCGATGGTGGCCGGACTGAAGGCCTTTCCAAGAGTGACAGAGGAAAGAGCGGAAACAGTCAACGTCGCAACGGCTGGAGCGGCACTGGTGCCGTTGCTCGTCACCAAGGCGCCGACGGCCAGTGAGTTGATGTAACTGCCGCCGCTAGCCGCAGCAACGTCCACCGTCAAAACACAGGAGCCGTTGATCGGGATACTACCTCCCGTCAGGATCACAGCAGAGCTGCCGGCAGTGGCCGTGAGCGCCCCACCGGTGCAGGTGGTGCTGCCGCCGCCGGAGACCACCAAGCCGCTGGGCAATGTGTCGGTGAACGGCGTAGTCAGGCTGGCCGCTGTGGTGTTGGGGTTGCTCAAGGTAATTGTAAGAGTCGAAGTGCCGCCCGCAGTGATAGTGGCCGGGCTAAAAGCTGTGCTCAGCGTAGGTGGGACGGTAGTGCCCGTCGTACCGCCGCATGCGGTAATGTTGACTGTGTTGGTATCCAGCGTCACTGAGCCATTCTGCGCCAGGAGCCTGCCTTGGACGGTTGCGCCCGTAATGAGGGTAATGCTTGTGAGCGCGAAAACATTTCCTACGAAGCTGGTAGTTGTACCGAGCGTCGCGGAGCTGCCAACCTGCCAAAAAACGTTGCAAGGATTGGCCCCATTGATTAGCACCACGGACGACCCGCTTGCCGTCGTGAGGGCGCTCCCTATCTTGAACACCCAGACCGCGGCGGAGTCGCCCCCGGCGTCGAGCGTGAGCGTTCCCGTCAATCCAGCCGAACTGCTGAAGGAATAGACGCCTTTCACCAGCGTCTGTCCACCGAGATCCTTACCCGTCAGGTCTAAGGTGACCGGCGTTTGGGCTGCCAAATTGAGGTATGCAGCGGTGTTATCTTTCTGCGCCTGAAGCGCAACCGCATCAGTCTGGTGTGTCGTTCCTCCGGTCACGAGCCCGGGAGGAAAACCGCTGATCACTGTGCCCGGGCTGACGCCCACGTCTCCGATTGTGACGGTTGAGCCGGTATTGACTACTGACGCGCCACCAAGTACCGCGAAGCTCTTCGTCGTACCGAGTGGTGGTGCGACCTGGGCCATTGCCGTTCGGAATGGGGCCGCGCTAAAAAGCGCTGCAAGTAATGCGACTGTGGCAAGTTTTGTTAAGGAACCGCGGAACGTCTGCATCCGAGTCATCGGTGTCTTCATGGTGTCTCCGTATCGCAAGCGGTTGCACGTTAGGCAGAACAGGGGGCTGCCTGCTCCCTTGTAAGGCACTTGTCATGGAGTTGGTGTAGGGGGATTCGTTTCGTTCGCGCCGCTGCGGATAGACGGAGGGGAATCGCCCGTCATAAGATCACCGTGTTGGTCTGAAAAGACCATTCGCTGAAGACCGGAAAGTGGGAACAGTCTTTCACCGAGCAAATGCGCTGCAGGGCAAGCCTTTCGGCATCTTCCGTGAGGTGTTTCCTCAAGTTGCTACAGCAATCGACTGGTCAAAGGTTGGCGAGAGTTGCCACAAACGCTCTTAGCAAGCATGTAAGAGCATGTGAGGTTGAGGGAGCTTTAGGGGCAGCGAGCGAATATCCTAACGGCCGGAAGCGATATATTAATTGAATGACTCGGGCCCGGCTTCGAACTGCCCGCCCCATGCTCGGTGAGTGCTGACACCAACGCGTCGCTCGATAGCGTCGGCTGTAACGCCGCATCAGGTGGGTACGTCAAACTTGTCAACCACTACTAAACAAGCAGGCCCTGCGTCCGGTCTCAGACGTGGGGCCTTTTTCTTAAAACGATGGCGAATATGATAGTCAAGACCGCAAGATCAAGCTACCGGCGCTACGTAGGCTTTGCCGGTATAAGACCATCATCGCGGTCAAAAAACAACCACCTCATCTTGAATTTTAGCGCCAAGCTTGGCCCTCTCCCGGGTACGTAGCTCTTGGGCTTTCCAAGCTTCCGATCGGGTTGTCTCAGCCCGGGCTTTCTCTCGAATCGCCGGCGGTAGCGTCTCGCTCCACGATCTTATGATGCGGCGCAGGATGTCTGTCTCAGTTAACTCTTCCGAAGCGGCCACCAGCTTCAGGCACTCCCAATAAAATTGGCCGACGTCCAAGCCGACGTAGCGTGAACCGAGCCGGATTCCCTGGAGCTTTTCGTCTTTTGCGCGGTAATGGCCCATTTGGTTTCACCCCAGTCTGTGTGGCTTCACTTCCGCCTGAGCTGATCTACCGCCGGAGACACCCGACTTCGCAATCGGCAATCCCATTATCGGTTCCGGAGTCAACCGCTTGCATGGTTCCTCCTGCGTTTGGAGCTTTCGGAGACCCTTTTCCCCGTGATCTGGCTCGACGTGTATTTAACTTAGCCTGGAGTTTGGCTTCTTTTCGGGTGCGTTTTTCCTGGCCTTTCCACGCTTCCACCCGGTTCGTTTCAGCGCGGGCCTTCTCTAGAATCGTAGGTGGCAGCGTCTCGCTCCACGATCTTATGACGCGCCGCAGGATGTCTGTCTCCGTTAGCCCTTCCGAGGCCGACGTCACTTTCAGGCACTCCCAATAAAATTGAGCGAGGTTGAAGCCGAAGTAGCGTGACCCGAGGCGGATTCTCCTGAGTTTTTCTTCCTTCGTACGATGTTTGACCATCTGGTTTCACCCTGACCTGTCTGGGCTACTCGCAGCGCTCCCGGGCAAAGTGGCCGGTGCGAGGGCACATTCTGCCCTCGCACCGACCCGATGGATTTAGAACATTATCTTCAAGCCGAGTTGCATCGTTCGGGCGTCTCCCGAACCGACGATCGGATTGCCGGCCGCGATATCGGGCGTGGTGCACCCGCAGCCGAACGTGCCAGAGGCCGAGGGGTCGCTGCCTCCGGCGTAGCCATTCACCGATCCGAATGGATTGGCGATGATGGGGCGATTGAGCACGTTGAAGAACTCGACCCGGAACTGGGCGCCGAACCGCTCCGTAAACTTGAAGTTCTTGAATACGGAGAAGTCCACGTTCTTGAAGCCGGCGTCACGGAAGATGTTGCGGGCCATGGTGCCAAAGGTTCCGAGCGTCGGGGGAACCATGACCGAGTTCCCATCCACGTAGCAGCCGGCCACAGCCAGCGTGCGTGGGTCGGGAGCGTTAGCCGTACACTTTTGAGCCAGTGACGTGGGCAGCGTAGTCACGATGCCGCTCACCCCGGATGTCATCGTGCAACTAATTGCGTTTTTGCCGCTGGTGATCGGTTGCCCGGTAACCGCGTCGAAGCCAGAGCAGAAGGGAATGGAACTGGAGGTAGCCTTGAAGTCGGACGGATTGCCGAAGAAATCCCAGCGGTCGGTTTTCTCGGTAGTACCGGCGAAGGCGTCCGAGGTATCGATAATGTTCCACGGCTGCGAGCCTGCCAGGGTCACGATGGTGTTGAGCTTCCAGCCTTCCAGTAACTGGCCGTAGCCCTTTTTCCCGGGAACGTCGTAACTGGCCGTGATCGTGGCCCGGTGACGGATGTCGAAGTCGCTGTTGCTGTATTCCGCCGCCGGATTGAGGGAGTTCTGCGGTTGCCCGCCGAAACGGTTCAAGGAGCCGTTGTCCAGCCCATGACCGTACGTATAGCCGCCGGTGAAAGAAAGCCCATGCATCGGCCGCTCGGTTACCGTGACCTGCAGGCTGTTGTAGTGGGAACGGGCGTAGTTCTCCACATGGTTGATAAACTGAAGGTAGGGGAATTGTGCGTTGTAAGGCCTGAGTTGCTGGACGGCTGCTCGATTGGGAGAGCCCGCACTAGGAAAGTTCGGGCCGGGAGCACAAGCACCCGTCAGCGGCGTATTTAGACAATAAGCTGCGCCGAGCGGCGCCTGATTGAGGTCGACGTTACCAATTAGATCGCCGGCATGAGTGCCAACATATTCAGCGTCGAGCGACAAGCTGCTCGTGAAGGCATGCTGCACGCCAAAGCTCCAATTATCGACAAAGGGAGTGGCCAGGTTCGGGTCAACGGACCCGATGCTAATCTTGTGTGAGGCATTGACGATGGGGACGGCGCTGGATGGGAAAATAGCCCCCCCATTGAGCCCGCTCACCCCATTCCAGTTGAGCGACGGGGTGAGTAGCAGGGCGCTGGAGTTCAAAATCGTGCCGCCCGCCGTCAATGTCGTACATTGACCTCCAACGGGCGGCGCTGTGCAGGCGCCCGTCGGTATGTTGACGAAGTTCGTGCCCGAGACGTTCTGGATCCCAGGGTTGCCCGTAAACGGGGCGATGCTCATCATGGAGTATAGAATGCTGACTCCGCCGCGGACCACCGTGGTACCCTTGCCCGTCACGTCATAGGCAAAACCGATGCGTGGCGAAAAATCCCTGTAATCGGGCTTCCACAGCGTGCTGCCAACCGATCCTTGACCCTGCTGAACCAATCCACTCGGCGACGTTGGATCGAAGTTGCCCGCGAGGTTGTTCACCTCACGGAAGGGCGACCTGTATTCCCAGCGCAGGCCCAAGTTGACCATCAGTTTCTGAGTGAGGCGGTAGTCATCCTGAGCAAACACGCCGTATACCTTGGAGATAAACCGAGTGGCAGGGTTGCCGACTTGTAGGGCCGCTTGGGTAGGAAGTCCGGCGAAAAAGTCTTCGAGTGAGGTGGAGGTATTGTGAGCGACTATGGCGGCTAGAGCAGGAAACTGATTAGAAGCCGCGCCGCCTAGGAACTGGATCCAGCCTCGCGTGTCGTGAGTGTCGGAATCGCCCTCGATGTGCGAGAACTCGCCGCCAAACTTCAAGCTGTGTTTGCCTAACAAGTAGGAGACATTGTCCTGAAAATCGAGATACGGGTTAGGGCTTGATTCCAGGGGACGGCCGCGCCGGCTCCCCAGCTGGGTGGCGCCAAAACCGCTAATTGTGACAGTGGGGAATCCACCGTAACTCGTGATGCCCGTATTGATGGGATAGGTCACCCCGTCAAGTGAGTAATTCCCATTGGCCATTTGGTTACGATCGGCGGGCAGGAAGTCGAAGACAAACCGGTTGTAGCCCACCCGGAACTCGTTCACCAGGCGTGAACTGGCCGTCCAGATCCAGTTACCGGATCCGGTCCAGGCGGATTCCAGAACGTTGTTCCCCCACGCAGTATTCACCATTGGAAAGTCTTCTCCAAGGCTGGAGTAGTTCGCCCGGTAGAGCATGCCGTTGATCATGTGCTTGTCGTTGATGCGGTAGTCGAGCTTCGCTATCCCGTTGTCGCTCGTATTAGTGTTGGGCACGGTACTGACATACGAGGTAGTGGTCGCAGGGGCATTCTGGATGACCCCGCCCGTGCAGGTCGAGGCGAGCGTCAACTGGCCAGCGGGACATCCGAGCAACGTCTTGCTGAGCGCGCTTACCGGGACACCGGCCGTCTGCAGAGTAACGATGGCATCCACCATGCTGTGCGCTTGATTTCCTGTCGAAGCTGTTTCGGGAACGGAGGTGCCGATGGCGTTCGCGATGTAGGAACGGAGGCCCTCATAGTTGGCGAAGAAGAAAAGTTTGTCTTTCTTGATTGGCCCGCCTACCGCGCCGCCGAACTGCTCCAACCGCGCCGGGAGGACCGGGTTGGGGGCGGGGTCGAAGACATTGCGGGCGTCCCAACTGCCATCGCGGCCAAATGCGTATGCCGAGCCGTGAAGATTGTTGGTTCCCGAGCGGATTCCCACGTTCACCATGGCGCCGGGCTTCCCGCCGTACTCCGCCTTGGGATTTTCCTCGATATTAAACTCCTGGATGGCGTCGAGGGGCAGGATCAAGGCCCCATCTGTGAATGGGCTCGATGCGCCGGCTACGGGGCGGGAGTCGAACGCGTTCGCGTTCAAAATTCCATCGACCATCCAGCTACTTTCATCGGGCCGCACGTTGTTGGTGCTCTGGGTCCAGGGTGAGCCGCCCGGCTGGAGCATCACGCCCGGGCGCAGTCCCATCAAACTCTGGAAGTTGCGGCCATTCAAGGGGAGATCGTTGATGTCTGCATTCTGCAGCGTGCCGCCGAGAGTAGCGTTGGTGGTCTCCACTAGCGGGATAGCTTCGGTGACCGTGACGGTCTGTGCCTGCGTACCTGGCTGGACGGTCAAGTCAACGCGAATCTCCTTGCCAACGCCAAGCTCGACGTTTTCGCGCTCGAGCTTCTTGAATCCATTGGCCTCGGCACGGACCGTATAGGTGCCCGGAAGCAGCTGCGGAGCGTTATACTCCCCGGCATCGTCGGTCGTCAGAGTTCGAGCGACGCCCCTGTCTTTGTCTATGATCGTTACCGTGGCGCCTGATATGACTCCGCCACTTTGATCTACAACGGTTCCGAGAATACGTCCGTTACTACCCTGTGAAAACAGCGGTGCAGAAAACAGCAGCACTCCAAATGTGGCCAGCAGCAGGTAGCTAATTCTACTCGTGAGGCCCCAAAAGGATGTGCGAAACCCCGATGGAATAGAGCTCATCGTCTCACCCCTTCGAAATTTGAGATAGGCCCTGGGAACCCGACAACAGAAAGGAAACAAGCGATGGGGAGGAATTACTCCCTCTCCGGAGCAAAGTCAAGAAAATAATTTGCAAAATAAAATTTGATCGGATGGTTTACTCGAGTGAGCTAGTTTCCAGCGCAGGCTCGCATCCTGGTCCTCAGACTCCGGCTGAACCTGTAGTAGCCTATTGCCCCTGGCATGCCTGAACCAATTCAACAACTTCGCGATTCGCTTGCCCACTCGCGCTGGAATGCCGCCATTGAATTGCTTCGTCGCCACAACCCGGAGGAGGCGTCCAAAGCTGTAATGGCTCTGCCATTCGATCAACAGCGTCTCTTGTTCAGCCGCCTGCCGCTGGATCTTGCGGCCTCGCTGATCGGGCAATTCCCATATTTCCACGCATACGCGGTGCTGTATTCGCTCAGTGCTTCCCAGATCGCAGCGATCATCAGCGCGATGGAGCCGGGCGAACGCTACCAGTTCCTGGATGCTCTCCCTGAGGAAGCATGGCAAACCGTTATGAGAACGCTGGAAGATGCTCACCTCGAGCCGGCGCCCGCCGTAGCGAAGCCGCTGGAAGTGGAGGAAGAACCAGCCTCCGCGCTCCCGCATGTGGAGTCCTTGCCCATCATCGAGGCGCGTCAAATCGAAAAGTGTTTTCAGCAGCCGGAAGGCAGAGAAATTCAAGTCGTCGCGCCGATGGACTTCTCGATCGAGCCGAATACAATTCTCGCCCTTCTCGGTCCCTCGGGTTCCGGCAAATCTACGATACTGCGAATGCTTTCTGGACTTCTGGCTCCTTCCCGGGGAGAAATCCTTTGGCATGGACAGCCGTTACAGGGGTCGCGTCCGAATGTGGCTATCGTCTTCCAGAGTTTCGCTTTATTTCCATGGCTGAGTGTCCTTGAGAATGTGGAAGCGCCCCTTCTTGCACGCGGCATGGCACATGCTGAGCGGCACCCTTTGGCGCTCAAAGCGCTCGACTCGGTTGGGCTCAGAGGTTTCGAAACGGCTTACCCGAAGGAGTTATCCGGAGGGATGAAGCAGCGCGTGGGATTTGCCCGGGCGCTAGCGGTGGACCCGGAAGTCCTCTTCATGGATGAGCCGTTTTCAGCGCTGGACGTTCTAACAGCAGAAAACTTGCGGCGCGAGTTGATCGGACTCTGGTCAAAGAAAAAGATTTCCACACGCAGCATTTTCCTCGTCACACACAATATTGAGGAAGCCGTGCTGATGGCCGATCGGATCGTGGTCCTCGGAGCCAATCCGGCTACAATCCGGGCGAATTTTACGGTTCCTTTGGCGCAGCCAAGGGACCGGAAGTCGGCGGCATATCTTCTCTACGTTGACTATGTATATAAAGTGATGACGCAGCCGCAGCTGCAACTCGCTCCCCCGACACCCGAGGCCATTGGGGCTAAGCCAAGCTGGCAAATGCTGCCTCATGCCCGTCCGGGGAGCATCGCGGGTTTGCTCGGCTTGCTCGTCGACCACGGAGGAGAAGAGGATCTCTATCACGTGGCCGAGGAGCTTCTTCTCGAGATCGACGACCTGCTTCCTATTGTCCAAGGCGCAACGCTCCTCGGATTTGCCACCGCGGACGAAGGAGATGTGAAAATCACCTCCGCGGGAAGGGAATTTGTTGGGGCGGACATCTCGACCCGTAAATCTCTGTTCCGTGAAGCGGCACTCGCGCATGTGGCGCTTCTCCAGAAAATGAAGTCGGCGCTCGATGCCAGATCCGATCACGCTATGCCTCTGGAATTTTTCCACGACATCCTGGATGAACATTTCACGGAAACAGACGTCGAGAAACAGCTCCAAACAGCCCTCAACTGGGGCCGCTATGCCGAGATCTTCAGTTACGATCCAGAGAGCGAAACTCTTCGGCGGCACAAGGCCGGAGAACTCAGTGTTCAAGACGTTCCGGCGCGAGAATGAGGCGACTCTCGCGACCCCACTTCAGTAAGACGTTCAGTAAGACACTCGTGTGGGGGCTCGTTCCCCCAGGTGCGCCATCCTTCCTCAGGGACTTGCCGATTTTTTTGGCCGCCTTCTCTGTCTTTTACGTCTTTCTAGCGGTGGCGCGTTATTGGTTTACTCCAATCAGCCCGCAATCCGAAATCGACTTGCGGCCCGCGGCTTTGCCCGGATACGCCATGTTTTCGGTCACTCGAATCGCGATTTCCTACTTCATTGCTCTCGTTTTCAGCATCGCCTACGGATATGCCGCGGCCTACAACGCCAAAGCAGAACGCTTCATGATTCCCTTGCTCGATACGCTCCAGTCCATACCCGTGTTGAGCTTTTTGCCCGGCGTCATGCTTGCTATGGTTGCTCTATTTCCCAGGCGCCAGTTTGGGATCGAACTCGGGTCCATTCTGCTGATTTTCTCGGGACAGGCATGGAACATGGCGTTCAGCTTTTATTCTTCCCTGAAATCCATTCCGAGTGAGATGCATGACGTCGCGCAAGTTTATCGCTGGGGTCGGTGGCAAAAGCTCGTGGAAATGGAGCTTCCTTTTGCCGCCATCGGACTCGTCTGGAACTCAATGATATCCGTGGCCTCCGCTTGGTTTTACCTGATTGCCTGCGAGATGTTCGTTCTGCGAAATCAGGATTTCCGCATCCCCGGGCTGGGATCCTACTTGCAAACGGCAGCAAACGCCGCGGATACGCGGGCGATGATCTGGGGCCTGGCGGTGATGATCGGCGTAATCGTGGCCATGGATCAGCTCATCTGGCGGCCCGTGATCGCTTGGGCGGAGAAATTCAAGTTCGAACAAATTGCAGGCTCGCAGGTTCCGCACTCGTCTGTTCTCGATCTCCTTAGAAGCTCGCGCGTTTTGCCCTTGATGGGTCGCCTGTTCATCAGCCCGGCCCGTGAACGTTTGAGCCTTTTCCTTGCGCGCGAATGGAGGGATCGCCCGGTCGATCATCGACGTGGCAACGCCGGTCGATGGGCCTCATACGCAATCGCCTTTGGGGTGTCGATTGCGGTCGCCTATGCCGCGGTGAGGATGAGCAGCCTGGCAGCTTCGGTGACTGGATCCGAGTTGCGGAGCATCTTTGTCGGAGGCGGTGCGACTTTCCTTAGAGTCGAATTCACTCTCCTGCTCGCGGCTTTATGGACGGTGCCTGCCGGAGTGGCGATCGGCTTGAATCCGAAGCTATCGGCCACACTTCAGCCCATCGTCCAGGTCGTTGCCTCCGTGCCCGCGACAGCCCTGTTTCCGATCATCGTTCTTCTCCTTACGCGCGTCGGCGGAGGACTGGCGATTGGTTCGATGGTGCTGATGCTTCTGGGAACACAGTGGTACATCCTCTTCAACGTCATCGCCGGCGCGAGCGCTTTGCCCACGGACTTGAAGGAAGTCTGCGGTGTTTTTCGGTTCGGCAGATGGGAGCGCTGGCGAAAGCTAATCCTGCCAGGGATTTTCCCTTACTTGATCACTGGTTTCGTAACCGCTTCCGGAGGCGCCTGGAACGCCAGCATCCTGGCCGAATACTTCCGCCTGAATGGCCGGACTTTTTCGACGACAGGATTAGGCGCGGTCGTTAGCAGCGCGGCCGACACAGGGAATTATCCTGTGCTTCTCGTCGCGACCATGCTGATGGCGCTCATCGTTCTCGCGATCAACCGCCTCGTGTGGCGGCCCCTGTACACGGTGGCATCAACGAGGTTCAAACTCGAAAGCTAGGCAAGCCTCCGCTGGCGGGTATTGAAGGCTGCGTGAACTCCAACCGATTTCCCCACGGATCACGTGCGTAGAACCGGCGACGTCCTTCGACCGGTTTGTCCCATACACAGAGAATTCCCTCGTTCTGTAACTTTGCGAAAGCAGCATGGATATCGCTGACCGAAAAGGCCGGATGGGCTTTCCTTGCGGGTCGAAAACGCTCCTCGACGCCTATATGAAGTTGCCTCGAGCCTACTCTGAACCAACAACCGCCACGGGAACGCAAGGATTCAGGCTTTTCGATTTCGGCCAACCCAAGAATCTCGCCAAAGAAGTAGCGTGCTTGGGCCTCGCATCCTTTCGGGGCTGCGATTTGCAAATGGTCAATATCGGTTACGAATGTTCCCGGCGCAACAGTCGATCGCTTCCCGCGGCGCGCAGTCCGCATCAGTTCGCTGTTCCCACCATCGCGAGTATTCGCTCGAACTCCAGTGCGACTTTCTGGCGAAACGAAAGCATGTACTCAATCTCGAAGCTCTCCTCAGGATAAGAGCGAATGAATGCGCGCAGAGAAGCCTCAACGTCAGGCGGAACTTCGATCAGACGGCGAATATCATCAACTGTGTTGCCATTCTCAAGCAGGGCGAATAGGCCCTGTGCTTCAAAAGCAGGCGACATCGGGTCCCAAAGCTCAGGCTCTCTTGTCACGCAGATGTCAACAGCTTGTCCGAATAAGGGCTCTTCGACGAGCGGCATTGTTCCTCCAAATTTGAATTCTTTGCTGTGATAGCTAACGAGCAAAATTTACGCCTCGTCGTGTTCGGAGATGTCGTGACGGCGTTGAAAAAATGTAAAGAGCTTGTCACCTTTTTGAAGAATCGCTCGCTTGAGTCAGCTTTGGCGGGAATTCGCCGTTGTGATACGGGCAGAACCCGCGACGGCGTCCGTCAAATTCGCTTACTGCTTGAAATTTCTGGAGATTTCCCGAAATCTGTCGAATGGGCTGGCTCCCATCCGTCATACATTCAGGCGCACAAATGCGCTCGCAATTGTTCCCAAAGGAGAGAAGCTGATGCAATTCGCCCTGCTGATCTACCACATTCGCCGGAAGAATTTGCCATGCGGAAGAACGACTATAGCGATCCTCATCTCGGCGCCTGGCGGGCTTACTACAAGGCGCTCGTCGAGGCCGGCGTCTACGTCGGCGCCAATGCGCTTGAAGTACCCGAGACGGGAACGACAGTGCGTCTGAGGGAAGGAAAGCGCCGAGTGCAAGACGGCCCATTTGCCGATACCAAGGAGCAATTGGCAGGATTCATTATCCTGGAACTTCCTTCCATTGACGCCGGCCTCGAATGGGCTGCGCGATGCCCGGGAGCATCAATCGGCGCAGTTGAAGTCCGGCCGCTGGCGCCTGAAGCCATGCGGCGGGGGTTTACAGGGTGAATGAAATCAATCAGGAGGACACCCACCGGATCATAGAACGGGTCGCCCGCGAGTCCTACGGTCGTTTGGTTGCCTACCTGTCCGCAAACACGCGCGACGTAGCCAGCGCGGAGGACGCCCTCAGCAACGCACTCGTAGCAGCACTTACGGCTTGGCCGCGCGATGGCGTGCCGCAAAGTCCCGAAGCCTGGCTGCTGACTGCGGCGCGCCACTCGTTTATCGATCTTGTGCGCCATCGGCAAGTTGCCGAAGCGAGCGAGCCCACTCTTCGACTCCTCAGGGAAAATTCCATGGAGATGACCTTATCGGCGGAGTTTCCAGATGAAAGGTTGAAGCTGCTATTCGTATGTGCCCACCCGGCGATCGATCCCGCTATGCACACGCCGCTCATGCTCCAGACCGTTCTGGGCCTGGATGCTGCGCGTATCGCGCATGCCTTCCTTGTCTCACCCACCACGATGGGGCAGCGCCTGGTGCGTGCCAAGACGAAAATCCGCGACGGCGGTATTCAGTTCGAAGTCCCGCAAGAGCGTGAACTGCCGCAGCGGCTCGACGCCGTGCTGGAAGCGATTTATGCAGCCTTCGGGATCGGCTGGGACGACATGGCGGGCGTTGACCAGCGCGGCCGCGATCTGTCCGAGGAAGCAATCTGGCTCGGACGCGTCCTTCTCGAGCTAATGCCCGGCGAAGCGGAGGTTCGGGGCCTGCTGGCTCTGATGCTCCACTGTGAAGCGCGGCGGCGGGCGCGACGTGGACCGGATGGCCGCTATATTCCTCTCTTGGAGCAGGATTCACAGCAGTGGTCTCTGCCATTGATCGAAGAAGCGGAAGGCCATCTCGCCGAGGCGGCGAATCTCGGTCACACTGGCCGGTTTCAACTCGAGGCCGCGATTCAGTCGGTCCACGCTGAGCGGGCGCGCAGCGGCCGGACCGAGTGGACTGCGGTCGTGCTGTTCTACGAACAGCTGATCCGCATCTCCCCGACGCTCGGCACGCGAACTGGATACGCCGCGGCGGTCGCTGAAGCGAATGGACCTGAAGCGGGACTGGCGGTGTTGGATGGGATCGACCCAGAGGACGTCTCCGCTTACCAGCCCTACTGGGCAGTTCGCGCTCATCTGTTGCAACGTCTAGGGAAGACATCTGAGGCCGTCGATGCTTTCGACCGGGCCATTGGCCTCGCCGAAGACCCTGCTGTGCGGCAGTTCCTGCTCCATAGGCGGGGCTGACTTTTTCTTTACTTGCCGTGTCGAAATGGACTCTCTTCACCCGTCACCACTATAGAGGCGGCTTAACGGTAGTAACCGAGACGCCTGATCAGATAGGAGGGTATATGACAATCGCGGACAAAGCAGTCTTGGTGACCGGGGCCAATCGCGGTATAGGACAGGCGCTGGTCGAGGAAGCCTTGAGGAGAGGCGCGAAGCGGGTGTATGCCGGTACGCGCGCGCCCTTCACCCATTTGGATGGGCGCGTCACGCCGCTGACCCTGGACGTGACCAACGCTGAGCAGACTCAGGGAGCTGTTGAGAGAGTCGAATCTCTCGATATCCTCATAAATAATGCCGGCTTGGCGCTTTTCGATGACTTGAGCGATCGCGCCGCGCTCGAACGGCACCTCGCCGTCAATCTCTTTGGCACGTATGACGTGACCCAGGCTTTTCTGCCGTTGCTCACTCGTTCTCAGGGAGCCATCGTCAACGTTCTGTCGGTGGCGGCTTGGGCCGCATTGCCGATCGTTCCGGCCTACTCGATCTCAAAGGCGGCCGCGTTCTCCCTGACACAATCGCTGCGCGCTCTCTTGGCTGGGCGGGGCGTGAGGGTACATGCCGTCCTGGCTGGCCCCGTGGACACGGATATGTCACGAGGCTTCGACGTACCGAAGGCCTCTCCGGAATCCGTTGCGCGAGCCATCTTCGACGGAGTGGAGAAAGAGGAGGAGGACATCTTCCCGGATCCCATGTCAGAGTCCGTGGCGGAGAGCTGGCGCAGCAGTGCGGTCAAGGGACTCGAGCGACAGTTCGCGGCGCTCGTAGAAGCAGAGCCCGTCAAGTGATAAGCAAATGGAGCGACACGGCGCAACTTCGGCACGGCCAGAAACAGAAGGAGAGAAACAATGAAGGAACAAAATTTCACCGCTACATTTACGGTAGACCAAACTCCGGACGAAGCCTTCGCTGCCATCAATAATGTTCGGGGATGGTGGTCAGGAGAGCCGGGAATTGAAGGTAGCACCGACAAACTCGGTGACGAGTTTACGTATCGTTACAAACCCCACCATTATTCCAAACAGAAGATAGCAGAATTAATTCCTGGCAAAAAAGTCGTTTGGCTTGTTTTAGACAGCCAGCTTAATTTTGTTAAAGACAAAAGCGAGTGGAATGGCACAAAAATCACTTTTGAAATCGCTAAAACGGGCGACAAAACCGAGGTCCGCTTCACCCACGTGGGCTTAGTTCCTGACTATGAATGTTATGGCTCCTGCTCAAACGCATGGGGCTCTTACATTAACGGTAGTCTACGGAGCTTGATTACAGGTAAAGGGCAGCCCAACCAGAAAGGGTAAGACAGTTCCTGCTCCAAAGGCGGGGCTGATTTTTTCCTACCTGCTTTGTCGAAATCGACTCCCTCCACCCGTCACAACTATAGAGGCGGCTTAGCGACTAAGCTTCGCCACCCCAGGAGGTGAACAATGTGTCCAGTCTATTTGGCGACCATGGGACTGTTCGTTGCCGGCGCGGCTTCGGCCGGCGGACTGACGGCGTTGGCCGTAAAGGTGTCCCTCAAAAAGAATAGAGCAACAGAAGTCGTCCCGAGCTCAAATGAAAGGAGAAATCAAGATGTCAACGAGCACAGTACAGAACCCGAAAATAGTGTCGCGTGAGGAATGGCTTGCGGTTCGCAAGAAACTACTGGCCAGGGAGAAACAGCTCACGCGCGAGCGCGACGCTGTCGCCGCCGAACGGCGCCAGCTTCCTTGGGTCAAGGTCGAAAAGAATTATGTTTTCGACGGGCCGAATGGGAAGGTGACGCTCGCGGATCTTTTCGACGGCAAAAGCCAGCTGATCATATACCACCTCATGTTCGGTCCGGACTGGCAGGAGGCCTGCCCGAGCTGCTCGTTCAACATGGACCACACCGACGGCGCGCTGGTGCATCTGGCGGAACGCGACGTGTCGTTCGCGGCGATCTCACGAGCGGCTTATCCGAAGATCGCTGAGTTCAAGAAGCGCATGGGCTGGCGATTTAATTGGGTTTCCTCGAACGGGAACGATTTTAACCGCGCCTATCACGTGGTGTTCACCAAGGAAGAACTAGCGACGGGCAAGGTGGACCATAACTTCAATCTGGAGGCATTCCCCGGTACGGACGCGCCCGGAATCAGCGTGTTCTACAAGGATAAGGATGACAATATTTTCCACACCTACTCCGCTTACGCACGCGGCACCGAGACGACCATGAACACTTACAACTACCTCGACTATGTGCCCAAAGGCCGCGATGAGGATGGCTTGGCTTTCACGATGTCCTGGCTCCGTCATCACGATCGCTACGCGGATGGCTATTTAGCCGACGCCGATAAGCCGTACTGGCCTGCGGACGCTGTGCCCGCACGCTGAATATTTGAGCACTCCAGCGGCTCATGGCCTGGCGTTGCCGAGATGACGTCAGGCCAGTGCCCGTCGCGTGGAGCACTGAAAACCGAGTATTCCCTGATAGTTTCCGAGTTGTCGGCAAACCGGAAATTAACCGATCGTTCCGAAGTATCGCTTGGGTGGGCAAGTGGAGTTCGGTACGGCGTAGTTGCTGAGGGCGTAGTTGCTGAGCCTACTTGAAAGGTTTTCTACCGGAAGCGAATGATATGTCTAGCCCGGTCTCGCTGAGTTAATCTTCCTTACTCTCCGGTATTAGTGCTGTATCAATTTTTTGGATTCGTCCGCATGAATTAATTCGCTATTCATTGGGACTCCTCGTAGTTGACACTGCCATCGCATGGATTCATTCTATGCGGCCTTGGTTGTGAGTTTGTAGCGCGATTTGACCGGGGTGGTGACGGATCCATTCCGGCGCTGTGGTTCCTTCGGCTGAGGTACTAAATTGAGGGGGCTCGGAGAGGGCCACCAGGGAGGTAGTACATGATGACCAAGCGGGTAATGGTTACTGTGTCTTGTCTCTTTGCTTTGTCGTGTATCTATTCGCCGGGTGCCATGGGGCAGGTGGCGGGAACGGGGAGTGTGGCCGGAACGGTCACCGACCCGTCGGGCGCGATCGTGGTCGGCGCGCAGGTTGCTTTGACCGACGCTTCGACGAACGCCCAACGAACCGCCACAAGCAACGAAGCCGGACGATATATCTTCCCGAACCTTCCTCCAGGAACTTACAGCATGACCACCACCAGGGAGGGATTCCGCGTGGCAAAGGTCAGCAGTCTGACGGTGAACGTCGGAACGACGCTCACCGTCGACGTGGCGATGGAGCTCGGCACTGTCTCTCAGACGGTGGAAGTCGTTGCCTCGACCTCCGAACTGCAGGTGACGAATTCCACGATAGGCAACACGGTCAGCGGTGACATGTTGCAGTCTCTGCCCAGTCTTGGGCGCGACGTCAGCTCGTTCGTGACCATGCAACCGGGGGTGAGCCCTGATGGCAGTGTCGGCGGCACGGTAGTGGACCAAGCCGTCTTCATGCTCGATGGGGGCAACAACAGCAACGACATGGACGGCAGCGGAGGGGTCTACAATCCGAGCTTTGGCGATGATCCTTCCGGCGGCCTATTCTCTAATGTCAACAATCCGATAAGCGG
>Ga0210394_10003678_pt1 | contig 18829 bp, 16 predicted proteins | sample IncBWC12MmetaG_FD_160121 | JGI IMG/M metagenome (GOLD analysis project Ga0210394, IMG submission 160121) | Forest soil microbial communities from Barre Woods Harvard Forest LTER site, Petersham, Massachusetts, United States - Inc-BW-C-12-M | ecosystem: Environmental > Terrestrial > Soil >... | reverse complement strand
CAGCGATCCCATAACTCCGTCTTCTCGGCCGCCGTAAACCCTCGACGAAAGCCTCGATCCATCGGCACACTCCATCTTTTCGCTCTAAGATAAAGTGTTGCGTCGACCGGTTGAGACCACCGGTCCCGGAAGGGACACCGGCGTACCCCAAATATACTTCCTTCGAACGGCCCGGACGTCTTCCAAGTGTCGAGTTCAGACGGTTACACTGCCGCATTCTGATCCTCGGAGACGGCCATGCAGCGGCGCCAGTTCATCGGGCTTGTTGGTGGCGCGGCAGCTTGGCCGCTTGCAGCGCGGGCGCAGCAGGCCAATCCGATGCGGCGGATTGGCTTTCTAACGTCGAGCGCAGAGAGCGATCCGGAAGCCCAGTTGTGGGTCAGCGCCTTCCGCAAGGGTCTTGAGGAATTTGGTTGGACCGACGGCCACAACGTCCGGATCGATTATCGATTCGGCGGAGGTGACGTAACCCCGATGCTAAGGCTCGCAAAGGAATTGTTAGCTCTCCAGCCAGATGTGATCCTCGCTTCGACAGGTCCCGCTGCGACGGCGGTGCGGCAGCAGACTTTATCCATACCGATTGTATTTGTGCAGGTTCCGGATCCTGTCGCTGCCGGCTACGTCACAAACCTCGCGCGTCCAGATGGGAATATCACGGGCTTCACCCATTTTGAGTTCTCAATCGGGGGAAGATGGTTGCAGTTAATCAGGGACTGCGCACCTGGCGTCAATCGTGTTGCAATTGTCTTCGATCCGGCAAATCCATCTTGGGCCGCGTATTTGCGCACAATCGAGGCTGCCGCGCCAACGTTCAGCATGCGCTTGGTGCCTGTCGCCATACGCGATGCGGCAGAAATTGAAGCTAACATCACAGAATTCGCACGCGAGCCGAATAGTGCTCTCGTTGTGCTCCCGAGTCCTCAAACTATAGTACATCGCCAGACAATAATTGCCGTAGCAGCGCAGCACCGCTTACCCGCCATTTATCCGTATCGCTTCTTCGTTACGGATGGCGGTCTAATGTCCTACGGGGTTTATATGCCTGATCTTTACAAGCAAGCGGCCTCGTACGTTGACCGACTCCTGAAGGGAGCGAAGCCAGCCGATCTACCCGTGCAGTTGCCAACGAAGTTCGAGCTGGTCATCAACCTCAAGACCGCGAAGGCGCTTGGCCTCACCGTGCCCGCGACGCTGCTCGCCCGCGCCGACGAGGTGATCGAATGAGGTTGTTTGCGGCAATGCGTGAGTCCGTTTCTGGTGCCATAACCGGACCCTAGCACCCGGGCCAACGATCACAATAACCCCTCAGGTGGCACTAATTTTGATGTGAAAGAAGTCACACTTCGAGATAACGAGCCCGCGCGTTGTGACATCCATCCGTGCAGCGACGCTTACATCCCGAGCGGCTTCAAAATCTTCACGAGTTCGGCGTGGATGAACTCATTGCCGCAGATCACGTTGCCGGTCTTGAGCGGGTCGTCATCGCCGGCAATGCCGGAAACGATGCCGCCGGCCTCGCGCACCACGATCTGACCGGCCGCCATGTCCCAGGCCTGCAGGTTGCGCTCCCAATAACCGTCGAGACGGCCTACCGCGACAAAGGCCATGTCGAGCGAAGCCGCGCCGAACCGGCGCAAGCCGGCCACGCGGTTCTGAATTTCGGTCATCTCGGCGCGCGACAGCTCATGATCGCCACGCCCGATATGCGGCAGGCCGCAGGCGACGACGCAGTCGGCAAGCTTGCGCCGGCCGGCGACGCGGATGCGCTGATCGTTGAGAAAGGCGCCCTTGCCGCGCTCGGCGGTGTAGAGCTCGTCATTGGCGGGATTATAGATCACCCCGGCAATCACCGTGTCTTCGCGCTGGAGCGCGATCGAGATCGCAAATTGCGGAATGCCGTGCAGGAAATTGGTGGTGCCGTCGAGCGGATCGACGATCCAGGTGTGGGTCTTGTCTTCCCCTGGGCGCGTGCCGCCTTCCTCGCCGATGAAGCCGTAACCCGGGCGCGCCTTGGAGAGGTCCGAATACAGCATCTCTTCGGCGCGGCGGTCCGCCAGGCTGACGAAGTTGGCCGGGCCCTTCAGGGAGACCTGGAGATTTTCCACCTCGCCGAGGTCGCGGTTGAGGTTGCGGCCGGCGCGGCGTGCCGCCTTGACCATGACGTTGATAAGGGCTGAGTGCAGCATGATTCCGGCTTCGCGTTTATGGCTTTTGCAGCGCTGGCCGACTTCTGCCCGGCGGGAAGGAGTAAGGCCGCGACAGTGGGTGCCCGCTCATGAAGGTGGCGTCAAGGAGGTTCATTTGGCGCCGAACCATTTGCGCACGGCGGCGTCCGCCTTGGCGCGTTCCTCCGGGCTTATCTTCGACAGGGCATCGTCAAGCTCGGGGTCGCCCTTGCCGGCGGTCTTGGCGATGGTGTGCCATTTCAGCGCCTCGACCTTGTCGACCGGCACGCCCTGACCGCTGGCCAATACCCGCGCCAGGCGATTTTGCGCGATCGGGCTGTTTTGTTTGGCCGCCTTGCGCAACAGCGTGATCGCGGCGGCCTCGTTCTTCGGCGTGCCGGTGCCGTTAAACAGCGCGATCGCATATTCGACCTCGGCATCGACGTTGCCGGCGACCGAGGCCGCCTGAAGCAGGCGTGCGGCCTTTTCGGCGTCCTTCGGCACGCCGGTGCCCTCCTTGTAGAAGGTCGCGAGCGCATATTGGGCCTCCGAACTGCCGGCGTCCGCCGCAACGCGCATCAATTCGGCCGAGCGGCGGAGGTCCTGCGGCAGCGTCTCTCCGCCGAGATACAGCAGCGCCAGATTGTAGGCGGCCTTGGAGTTGCCGAGCTTGGCGGAAGACGCCAGCAGTTTGGCGGCTTCCTCGCGATTGGTGGGGCCGCCGCGGCCGGTGAGCCGAAGCATCGCCAGCTCCAACATGGCCTCGCGGTCGCCGGCATCGGCGCCGCGCTTATACCAGGCGGCCGCCTTGGCCTCGTCGCGCTTGAGGCCGAACCCGTTGGCATAGAGTTCGCCGAGCATGGTCATCGCCTTGGGATCGCCGTTCTCCTGCGCGCGCTTGGTCGCAAGCTCGAAGGCGGTCTTGTAGAAGCCGCGCTGATAGGCGCCGTACACCAGATCGAGGTTGGGATCGTCGGGCTCTGCTGGCGCCACCGTTGCTGCCGGTGTCGCCTGAGGCTGCGGTGCGGTGGACTTTTTCGCTGATGCCGCCGGCTTCGCCTTGGGCTTTGCGGCAATGGCGGGGTTGGGCAGCGGGGAAGTCGATTTGTCTGGCGGCGTTGCCGGCGGCGGCGCGAGTGAAACCTGCGCCGACGCCTGGCTCGCCAATAGCATGGCGGCAGCGAGGGCCAGCAATGGACGTAAGGAATTCATTTCCGATCTCATCCCTGCGGCGATTCGGCTCTTGCCGGCACCGCGGCATAGCCTTCCCGGATTGCTTCCTCGGCCGCGCGCAAAGAGGCCGCCGCGCCTTCGGGAGCCTTCCAGATGAAATCGCCGGCGAGGATGAAATCCGCGCCCGCCGCGGCAAACGCGCGAACTTCATCAAGGGAGCCTGCGAAACCGACGGAAGGAGGCTCGAACAATTCATCCCACCATTGCAGGCGCTCGCAGATCGCCTCTACCGCGGGACGATGGCCCTCAGCATCGGGTTCGCCGAACAGAACATAGTCCGCGCCCAATTCGGCCGACGCCATCGAGTCATGCCGGGTGGCGAGCCCGCCGATGCCGGCGATACGGTCGGGTTTCAGCGTCGGCAGCGCTTCCTCAAAAGCCGAAAGGCCGACAAGATGCGCGCCATCGGCGCCCGCGCGCGCCACGAGGTCCGCGTGCCCGTCGAGCAGCAGCGCTGCGCCCTTGTCCTGGACGATGGGTGCGAGCGCCTTGATGCGCGATAGCAGCGTGCGCGGGTCGGCCTGTTTCAGCCGCAACAACACAGCCGCGACATCGGCCTCTGCCAAGACCTTTGGAAGCATGCCAAGCAGATCTTGCGGGTCGTCGATCACCGGCGTCGCGAGGTAGAGACGCGGGAGCGGGCGCGGCGGAACAGGTTTCGTGGCCAAGTCAGGCCGCCTTCTTTTCGAGATCGGCCGTCCATCGGCCGGTGCTCGCCAGCGCATTCATGTGCGCGCGGTGGGTAAAGGCCCGCTGCCCGGCGGCGACGTTTTGGGATTTTCCCGACCATGCCTTCTGTGGCGCCGCCTGCAGCGCACGGCCATAGGAGAAGGTCACGCGCCACGGCAGATTGCCGGTCGCATTGATGGCGTTGAGATGCGCGGTCGCTTCTTCATCCGACTGCCCGCCGGAAAGAAAGGCGATGCCGGGCACGGCCGCCGGCACGCAAGCCTTCAACAGGCGGATGGTCTTTTCTGCGACTTCCTGCACCGAGGCCTGCTTGGGAGATTTCTTGCCTGATACCGTCATGTTGGGTTTGAGGATCATGCCTTCGAGCGCGACGCGCTGCACGCGCAATTCCTGAAACGTCTTGTTCAGCACGCGTTGCGTCACCTCATAGCAACGGTCAATACCGTGATCGCCGTCCATCAAAACCTCCGGCTCGACGATCGGCACTATCTGCGCGGCCTGGCAAAGTGCTGCGTAGCGCGCCAGCGCATGCGCGTTGACCCTGATCGCGGTCATGCTCGGAATGCCGCTTCCGATATCGATCACCGCGCGCCATTTCGCAAAGCGCGCGCCGCGCTCGTAATATTTTTCTAAACGCTCGGCGAGCTTGTCGAGGCCGACGGTGACGAGTTCGCCCGGGCAGTTCGGCAAGGCTTGCGTTCCCTCGTCGACCTTGATGCCGGGAATGCTGCCTGTCTGCTCGATCAGTCTGACCAGCGGCGTGCCGTCTTTCGCGTTCTGCCAGATGGTCTCGTCATAGAGGATGACGCCGGAAATGTATTGGCTCATCGCCTCCTGCGAGCGGAACAGCATCTCGCGATAGTCGCGGCGGTTGTCCTCGGTCGATTCCACACCGATGGCGTCGAAGCGCTTCTTGATGGTGGGCGACGATTCGTCGGCGGCCAGGATGCCTTTGCCTGATGCGACCACGGCGGTGGCGACTTTATTGAGATCGGCGATATTCATGGGGAACGTCCTCCGGAAGGCGCTCTATTGGCCGCCAAAATAGACCGTTCTCGGGCAAAAGAGGAGTTTGACGTTGGTCACAGGGCGGGGTTCCTCCCTCTCCCCGCTTGCGGGGAGAGGGTTGGGGTGAGGGGGAGTCTCCACCGGGGTACTCGCGGAGAGTCCCCCTCACCCGGATCGCTGGCGCGATCCGACCTCTCCCCGCAAGCGGGGCGAGGTGAAGCAAGAACCGTGACCTAAGCCACCTTCGCGATCGCTACGCGACGCGGGGATCGAGTTCGCCCTTGGCGTAGCGCTTGGCCATTTCGGCCGTCGTCAGCACTTTTTTGATCTTGCTCGCTTGGCCCGCGGTATTGAATTCCTGGAGCCGCTGCTTGCACAGCTTGGCCATCGCTTCCATCGCGGGCTTGAGATATTTGCGCGGATCGAACTCTTCCGGATTTTCCTTGAACACCTTGCGGATTTGGCCGGTCATCGCCATGCGATTGTCGGTATCGATGTTGATCTTGCGGACGCCGTTCTTGATGCCGCGCTGGATCTCGGTCACCGGGACGCCCCAGGTCGGCTTCATCTTGCCGCCGTTGGCGTTGATGATGTCCTGCAAATCCTGTGGCACCGAGGACGAGCCGTGCATGACCAGATGCGTGTTCGGCAGCTTGCGGTGGATTTCTTCGATCACCTTCATGGCGAGAATGTCGCCGTCGGGCTTGCGGGTGAACTTGTAGGCGCCGTGCGAGGTGCCCATGGCGATGGCGAGCGCGTCGACCCTGGTCTCCTTGACGAACTTTACCGCTTCGTCCGGATTGGTCAGGAGCTGATCGTGCGAGAGCTTGCCTTCCGCGCCGTGGCCGTCTTCCTTGTCCCCCATGCCGGTCTCGAGCGAGCCGAGCACGCCGAGTTCGCCTTCGACGGAAATGCCGCCGAGATGCGCCATGTTGGTGACCGTCCTGGTCACGCCGACATTGTAATCCCAGTCGGCCGCCGTCTTGCCGTCGGCCTTCAGCGAACCGTCCATCATGACCGAGGTAAAGCCGGCCTGGATCGCGGTCATGCAGGTAGCCGGTTCGTTGCCGTGATCGAGATGCACGCAGACCGGAATTTGCGGATAGATTTCGGTGACCGCATCCATCATGTGACGGAGCATGACGTCGTTGGCATAGGAGCGCGCGCCGCGCGAGGCCTGGATGATGACGGGCGCGTCCAGGGTGGAAGCGGCATCCATGATGGCGAGCGCCTGTTCCATATTGTTGATGTTGAAGGCCGGCACGCCATAGTCGTGCTCCGCCGCGTGATCGAGCAATTGGCGCAACGTGATCCGAGCCATCGGTCCTGTTCTCCGCTCAAGGGCGCTGCCGCCCGAAATGAATTATCTTACCTTTAGTACTTCGACGCCGGGCAGGGGTTTCCCCTCCATCCACTCCAGGAATGCGCCGCCCGCCGTCGAAACATAGCTGAAATCTCCGGCCACGCCTGCCTGATTAAGCGCCGCCACGGTGTCGCCGCCGCCGGCGACCGAAACCAGCTTCTTGGCCCTGGTCCTTTCGGCCGCGTGCCGCGCCGCGACCATGGTGCCGCGGTCGAACGGCGTCATCTCGAACGCACCCAGCGGGCCGTTCCAGACCAGCGTTTTGGCGTCGTCGATCGCGGCATGGATTCGCGCGGTCGATTGCGGACCGACGTCCAGGATCATGCCGTCGGATGGAATGGCATCGAGGCCGTAGGCATGCGACGGCGAATTGGCGGCGAAGTGAAACGCCACCACCGCGTCCACCGGCAGGATGATGGCGCAGTTGGCGGCGTCGGCCTTCTCCAGGATCCGCAGCGCGGTCGCCGCGAGGTCCTTCTCGGCGAGCGACTTGCCGACGCCGATGCCTTGCGCGTGCAGGAAGGTGTTGGCCATGCCGCCGCCGATGACGAGCGCGTCGACCTTGCTGACGAGGTTCTCCAACAGATCGATCTTGGTGGAAACTTTCGCGCCGCCGATGATCGCGATCACCGGCCGCGTCGGCGCCTCCAGCGCCTTCCCCAACGCATCGAGTTCGGCCTGCATGGTGCGCCCGGCATACGCAGGCAATTTGTGGCCGAGGCCTTCGGTCGAGGCGTGCGCCCGGTGCGCCGCCGAGAAGGCATCGTTGACCCAGATGTCGCCGAGTTTTGCCAATTCAGCGACGAATCCAGGGTCGTTCTTTTCTTCTTCCTTGTGGAAGCGGGTGTTTTCCAGGCACAGAATGTCGCCGTCTTTCATGGCCGCAACAGCCTTCGAAGCCGCATCGCCGATGCAGTCGTCGGCGAAAGCAACGGGCTTCTTGATCACCTGCGACAGCGCGGCCGCGACCGGCTTGAGCGATTCCTTCGGGTCGCGCCCCTTCGGCCGGCCGAAATGCGCTAGCAGGATGACCTTGCCGCCTTTGGCTGAAATCTCGGTGATCGTCGGCGCCACGCGCTCAAGACGCGTCGCATCGGTGACGCGACCCTGCTCCATCGGGACGTTGAGGTCGACGCGGAGCAGCACGCGTTTGCCCTTCACGTCGACGTCATCGAGGGTGCGGAATGGTTTTGTCATTGAACGCTTCCTGAGGCGTCATTCCGGGATGGTCCGAAGGACCAGACCCGGAATCTCGAGATTCCGGGTTCGCTTCGCGCCCCGGAATGACGGGTAATCAAATACAAATGGCCGGGACGAGCCCGGCCATGACGGCAATCTTCTTACAGCAATTTCCCCATCGCTACGGCGGTGTCGGCCATGCGGTTGGAAAAACCCCATTCATTGTCGTACCAAGCCATCACGCGCACGAAGTTGCCGTTCTGCACCTTGGTTTGGTCCATGTGGAACGTGGACGAGTGCGGGTCGTGATTGAAGTCGATCGAGACGTTCGGATGGGTGGTGTAGCTCAGGATGCCCTTGAGCTGCTGCTCGGAGGCGCGCTTCATCGCCTCGTTGATCTCTTCCTTGGTGGTCTTGCGGGAAGCGACGATCTTGAAGTCGATCACCGAGACATTCGGCACGGGAACGCGGATCGAGACGCCGTCGAGCTTGCCGTTCAATTCCGGCAGCACGAGGCCGATGGCTTTGGCTGCGCCCGTCGAGGTCGGGATCATCGACATCGCCGCCGCCCGGCCGCGATAGAGGTCCTTGTGCAGGGTGTCGAGCGTCGGCTGGTCGCCGGTATAGGCGTGGATCGTGGTCATGAAGCCGGTTTCGATACCGACGGTGTCGTGGAGCACCTTGGCGACCGGCGCCAGGCAATTGGTGGTGCAAGAACCATTTGAAACCACGAGATGCTCCCTGGTGAGCTTGTCGTGGTTGACGCCGAACACGATGGTCGCGTCGGCATTTTCGGCCGGCGCCGACACCAGCACGCGCTTGGCGCCGGCGGTGAGGTGAAGGGCGGCCTTGTCCTTGGCGGTGAAGATGCCGGTGCATTCGAGCGCGATGTCGACGCCGAGCGCCTTCCAGGGCAGCTTCGCCGGATCGCGCTCGGCCGAAACCTTGATCTTGCCATTGCCGAGGCTGATCGTATCGCCCTCGACCGTGACCGTGCCGGGAAAGCGGCCGTGCACGCTGTCGAAGCGCAACAAATGGGCGTTGGTTTCGACCGGACCGAGATCGTTGATGCCAACCACCTCGATATCCTTGCGCCCGGACTCGGCGATGGCGCGCAGCACGTTGCGGCCGATGCGGCCAAACCCGTTGATAGCGACCCGGACTGCCATAGCGTGTTTCTCCTCTAAAGCTGGTGCCATCCCCAAAAGGACGCGGATAACGCACCCCTTTCGGAGATTTGGACGGCGGCTCGCCCGGTTCTGCCGGGCGAAAACGGACTAGATCGCTCCTAGCTAGTCCTTTTTTTCGGCAATCTCAACGCCCGACGACCGTCAGCTCAGTCTCTTCAGGACTGCGTTAACCGTCGCCTCGGCGGTAATTCCGAAGTGCTTGTAAAGGTCCTTGGCCGGGCCGCTTTCGCCGAAACCGTGCATGCCGATAAAAACGCCATCGTGCCCGATCACAGCGTCCCAGCCGAAGCGGACCGCGGCCTCGATGGCGACTTTGACCGGGGCTTTGCCGATCATGGCCTTTTGCTTCTCTTCGCCCTGGGCCAGCAGCAATTCGAGCGAGGGCACCGAGACCACCCGCGTCGCGATGCCGCGCCCGGCAAGTTCCTTTTGCGCGGCGACCGCGATCTCGACCTCGGAGCCCGAGGCAAACAGCGAGACCTTCGCTTCGCCTGAGGCTGCGACCAGTTCGTAGGCGCCGTGGCTGCACGGATTGTCGGCCGGTGCCGTGGTGCGCAGCTGCGGCAGGTTCTGGCGGGTCAGCGCCAGAACCGTCGGCCCATCGGTCCGGTTGAGCGCCAGTTCCCAGCACTCGGCAACCTCGACCGCGTCACAGGGGCGGAACAGGCGCATGTTGGGAATGGCGCGCAGTGCGGCAAGGTGTTCGACCGGCTGATGGGTCGGGCCGTCTTCGCCGAGCCCGATCGAATCGTGGGTCATCACATAGACCACGCCCGTTCCCATCAGCGCCGCAAGCCGCATCGCGGGCCGCGCATAGTCGGTGAACACCAGAAAGGTGGCGCCGTTCGGGGCAAAGCCGCCATGCAGGAAGATGCCGTTCATGGCAGCGGCCATGCCGTGCTCGCGGATGCCGTAATGGATGAAGCGGCCCTTCGGCGCCTTGGCGGAAAAGTCCATTGCCGACTTCGCCTTGTTGTTGTTGGAGCCGGTCAGGTCCGCCGAGCCCGCGAGAAATTCCATCGGCATGGCGTCCGCAATGACCTCGATCGCAGCCTCCGAGGACTTTCGCGTCGCGACATTGAGCGGGCTCTCCAGCAGCTTCTTCTTGTGGTCGCGCAGCGCCTTCGCCAGCGAGGCCGGACGCTCGTGGCGCAGCCGCCGCTCGAATTCGGCCCGCTTGCGCGGTCCAAGCTCGGCAAACCGCGCTTCCCATTCGGCCCGTGCGGCCGCGCCCCGGCTGCCTGCCGAACGCCAGGCCTTCAACACGTCGTCCGGCACCGAGAACGGCTCAAGCGAGATGCCAAGTTTCTCCTTGGCGCCCTTCAGTTCTTCGGCGCCGAGCGCCTCGCCATGGGCCTTGTTGGTACCGGCCTTGGTCGGCGCGCCGTAGCCGATCGTTGTCTTGCAGGCGATCATCGACGGCTTGTTGGATTTCTGGGCGCGGGCGATGGCGGCCGCGATCGCCGTCTGGTCCTGGCCGTCGATCAGTTCGGCCGCCCAGCCGGCGGATTTGAAGCGCTTGACCTGGTCGACCGAGTCGGCAAGCGAGGTCGGCCCGTCGATCGAAATGCCGTTGTCGTCGTAGAGCACGATCAGCTTGTTGAGCCGCCAGTGGCCGGCGAGCGCGATCGCTTCCTGCGAAACGCCCTCCATCAGGTCGCCGTCGGAGACGAGCACGTAGGTATGGTGATCGACGATCTTCTTGCCGAACTCGGCGGCGAGCATCTTTTCCGCCACCGCCATGCCGACCGAGGTCGCAAGGCCCTGGCCGAGCGGGCCGGTGGTGGTCTCGATGCCCTTGGTGCGGAAGTTTTCCGGATGGCCCGGGGTGAGCGAATCCACCTGGCGGAAGCGCTTGATCTGGTCGAGCGTCATGTCCGAATTGCCGGTGAGATACAACAGCGCATAGAGCAGCATCGAGCCGTGGCCGGCCGAGAGCACGAAGCGGTCGCGATCGGGCCAGGCGGGATGGCCAGCGTCGAACTTCAGGAATTGCGTGAACAGGACGGTCGCCATGTCGGCGGCGCCCATCGGCAAGCCCGGGTGGCCGGATTTCGCTTTCTCGACCGCATCCATCGCGAGGCCCCGGATCGCATTGGCCATACGGGTGTGATCGACCTGCGTCATGATGAAAATCCGCCTGAATTGAAATGCTTGGGAGGACCGGTGCCCGAAGCCAATGCCGCTGATGGAACTCTGGGTTCGAAGGCTGGATATCACCTCACTTGCCAAAGTCAAAGGCAGTCAAACGCAGTGGAAGGCGTCGAGGCGGGTAAAACATGCTTTGCGGTGCATAGTTCCGAAGTGGCGTTGCGCTTGTCTCGCCTACCACGTAAATTTCTCGATCCAAGCGCTTGGCGAGACCACCAATTTTGCCCAAGCGACGAGTGTCCCGTAGTGTCTGGACTCTGGCATTCGTATGATGTTTCGGCGGGTTCGTCGTGCGAATGTCAAAACGAGGGTCACTGGCAAATACAGGATTCCAGTGCGGTTTTTGATTTCGCACTGGGGCCTTGTTGGAGGTGTGCGCGGCCTGTCATGAGCGAAGTCATGAGCGATCAACCCGTCAGCGATCAATACGTCAACGGCTCGGCCTATACCGAGCCGGTCTTTGCCGACATCGATGCCGCCACGCGGCGGCTGATGGCGGCGCTCGATGCGCTGGAACGGGCGGTCGAGCGCAGGCGCGAGGCCGACCGCGACGAGGACGAACTGGCGGCGCGGATTCAGGCGCTCGGGGTGGATCGGGCGCGGCTTGCCGATGAGCTTGACGGCTCGCTGGTAAAGTCCAAGCGGCTCGAACGTTCAAACCGCGAAATCGCCGACCGGCTGGACGCGGCGATCGGCACCATCCGCGAGGTGCTCGACGCCGGAGAGATGCCATGAGCCACATCAACGTCACCATCAACGCCCGCCAGTACCGGATGGCTTGCGAGGAAGGCCAGGAGGTGCGGCTGCTCAAGCTCGCCGAGAGCCTGGAGGAGCGGATCCAGAGCCTGCGCGGCAAGTTCGGCGAGATCGGCGACGCGCGCCTCACGGTGATGGCGGCGCTCACCGTGTGCGACGAACTGCTCGATGCCGGAAACCGCATCCGTGCCCTTGAAGACGAGCTGATGGCGCTGCGCGACGTTCGCGTCGTCGCCACCGATCGCGCCAAGGCAACCGAGGTCGCGGTGGCCAACGCGCTCAACGCGGCCGCCGACCGCATCGAGAAGACCACCCAGGTGCTCAACCGCACCATCGGCGGCGGCGTGGCGATCGGTTGAGGTCTAAACGACCTGCGCGAGATTGCGGGGGGTGCGTCTTGCGTCATTCCGAGGAGCGCGAGCGAACGGCGAATGAGCATCGTAACATTGCGTCGGCCGTGTCGCCAAGTGACCGGTAAAGTGACCGCTATTAAATATTAGAATTCATATTATGAATTTGCTTCGGGATCATGCCGCCAGCATAATGGCAGCGGCCAGCCGAAGCGTTTTCGAGGTTCGCTCGCTGGCTCTGTTTCATTCGTCAGGAGGCTTCGATGACCGTGACATCAAGAAAATTGACGGCGCATGAGGGCGAAGAGCGAAAGTCGCCGGCTGCGCCTGCCATCGACGCCGCTTGCCGAACCAGCCTGACCCAGGCCGTGCAAAAATATTTCGACCTGATGTACGATTGCGACACCTCGCGCCTTGGCGAGGTTTTTCTGTCCACCGCTCACCTTCATGGATTTCGCGATGGGCGGATGATGTCGTGGTCCATGGCAGTCTACAAAGACATCCTCGACAAGCGGCAATCCCCGAAGTCGCTCGGCGCCCCTCGCGCGGATGAGATTGTGCAGATGGATTTTGCCTCCGCGGACATGGCCTTTGTCAAGGCGCGCGTTCGGATCGCCGCGATGGACTTCGTGGACTACCTGACCTGGCATCGCATCGACAACAAATGGCTGATCACATCGAAGGGCTTTTATCTTCAGCCCGGCGGCGAGGGTGGAAAGCTCTGAAAACCCAGCGTTAACGCTGGCGGTTTGCCGCGAGCGTAGTTACATTGGTGGCGCGAGGCTGCGTCGCGCGTCAGAAGCCATATATCCCCGGGGCCTTATCGATCCTTTAGGGAACTGTCCCTGGCCGGGTCCGTGGATCCGGGCATATGGTGCCCACCTACTTTCGTAGGGAACTCCGGGATCGAGTGCTTCAACGGCGATCGTGGCTTCGTACTTTTTTTGCTTTTGTCTCCGCACCGCGGCGGACCATTAAGTGGCCCGTCATACCCCGCGCATGCGGGGTATACAGTACGCCGCGGCAGTGCAGCTTGATCACGGGCGCCTCTGGAATACTGGATCACCCGCATTCGCGGGTGATGACAAGATGATTGCTGCTGAGGCCGACACCTCATGTCCGTATCCCCCTCGAAGGGTGATCTCCGCAAAATTGCGCTGGATGCGCGCGATGCGATGGATGCCGCCGCGCGCGGCGCCGCAAGCGAGGCGCTGGCCGCGCGGGGGCTGCCGTTCGAATTCGCGCCCGGCACCGTCGTCTCCGGCTATTCGCCGATTCGAAGCGAGATCGACCCCGCGCCGTTGATGCGCGCGCTTGCCGCGCGGGGCGCGAAGCTCGCGCTGCCGGCGGTGATGGCGCGCGGCAAGTCGCTGGCGTTCCGCGCCTGGTCTCTGAGCGACCGCCTCACGCTCGGCCCGCTCGGCATTCTCGAGCCGTCGCCGGCTATGGCCGAGCTCGTTCCCGATATCATGCTGGTGCCGTGCGCCGCCTTCGACCGTCTCGGCCACCGCATCGGCTATGGCGCCGGTCATTACGATTTTACGCTGGCGCACTTACGCAAGGTAAAGCCGATCACGACGATCGGGCTTGCCTTCGCAGGCCAGGAAATCAAGGCCGTTCCCGCACTCGCCCACGACGTCGCGCTTGATTATGTGCTAACGGAGAAGCAGGCGTTCCGATTCCAGGGGTCTTGAGCCAAGGGTCCTAAAGCATTGCGTATTCTTTTCGTTGGCGACGTGGTCGGCCGGTCTGGCCGTAACGCGGTGGCCGAGCATCTGCCTAAAATGATCCGCGACTGGTCGCTCGATCTCGTCGTCGTCAATGGCGAGAACGCGGCCGGCGGCTTCGGCATTACCGAGGCGATCTATCAGGAATTGCTCGATGCGGGTGCGGACGCCATCACGCTCGGCAATCACGCCTGGGATCAGCGCGAGGCGCTGGTGTTCATCGAACGCGCGCCGCGTCTGGTGCGGCCGGCCAATTTCCCCAAGGGCACGCCGGGCCGCGGGGCTGCGCTGATCGACACCAGAGGCGGCAAACGCGCGCTCATCGTCAACGCCATCGGCCGTGTCTTCATGACGCCGTTCGACGATCCGTTTGCGAGCGTCGGCCGCGAACTCGAGGCCTGCCCGTTGCGCGAGGCGGCCGATGCGGTGGTGGTTGATTTTCACGGCGAGGCCTCGAGCGAAAAGCAGGCGATCGGCTTTTTCTGCGACGGCCGCGCCAGCCTCGTGGTCGGCACCCACACCCATGTGCCGACCGCCGATCATCAGATTCTCGCAGGCGGGACGGCTTACATGACCGATGCCGGCATGACCGGGGATTACGACTCGATCATCGGCATGCAAAAGGACGAGCCGATGCGGCGCTTCACCTCCGGCATTCCCTCGACCCGCTTCGAGCCGGCGCTGGGGGTAGCGACATTGAGCGGCGTTGCGGTCGAGACCGATGATGCGACGGGGCTCGCGGTGAAAGTAGCGCCCGTGCGGATGGGGGGCAGGCTTGAGCCGGCGCTGCCGGGATTTTGGTAGGATTCCGGAGTACATGCGCGGCTCCTTCTCCCTGCGGGAGAAGGAGTGCAGCCCGATACGAACCGCTACTGCGACGTCTGCTTCCTCAGTTCAGCCACGTCCTGTGCGGTGAGTTGCGCCCCCTTGGCTCCGAAGCGCGCGGTCACGTAATTGGAAACAGCTGCGATTTCGGCATCGGAATAGGCGTTGCCGAACGCAGGCATCGAGATCGCGCCGTCCGGCCGATGCCGCTCGGTTCCCGAGATCACGATCTGGGCAACGTTGGTTGCGCCGGGATCGTTGACCGCCCATGCGCCGGTGAGCGTGGCGAAGGGTGAGATCGGGCTTTCGCCGGTCCAGCCGTGACAACTGACGCAGGCGCCTTCGAATACCATCTTGCCGCGCGGGTCTGGCGTACCGACACCTTGCTTGTGTGAAGCAGGCGCCGGCGGTGCCGGCGGTGCCGTCAGATCGGTCGAGGGGATTGCCGGAATGGTTCGCAAGTAGGCCACCACGGCGCGGATGTCTTCCGGGGCGAATCGACTAAGGCTGTGATCCACGGCTTCGCCCATCGGGCCCGATGCAGTGCCGTGGCCTTGGGCATGTCCGCTCGAAAGATAGGAGACGAGGTCTTCTTCGCGCCAGCCGCCAACGCCGGTGGTCTTGTCTGAACTGATGTTGAAGGCGCGCCAGCCCGCGGTCACAGCGCCAGAGAATTTCCTGCGGTTATCCAGCGCAAATGCCAGATTTCGTGGCGTATGGCATTCGCCACAATGGGCCAGCGCCTCCGCGAGGTAGGCGCCTCTGTTCCACTCCGGGCTCTTCGACGTATCGGGCTCGAACCTTGTGTCCGGATTAAACAGTGCCGACCAAAAGGTCATCGTCCAACGCTGGTTGAACGGAAACGTCAGCGTGTTGGCGGGGACTGCCGCGCGTACCGGTGGGAGGTTGAACAGATACGCCTTGATCGCGAGTGCGTCCGCGTCGGTCATGTAGGTATATGACGTAAACGGCATCGCTGGATAGAGCCGCACGCCATCGCGGCGGATACCGCGATGGACGGCATTCAGGAAATCCTGATCGCTGTAATTGCCGATGCCGGTCTCTTTGTCGGGCGTGATGTTGGTCGAATAAAGCGTGCCGAACGGCAGCTTGAATCCGAGGCCGCCGGCATATTCCTTGCCTCCTTGGGCGGTGTGGCAGACCATGCAGTCTGCCGCCCGCGCGAGATATTCGCCGCGCTCTACGAGACTAGCCTTGGCGAGCGCTGCCGGGATGCCGGTGGGATCGGCGGCCTTGTAATCTGCGAGGGCGATGTTCGGCCCGGTCCCGAAAGCCATCGGGCCTAGGCCGCGAAGGATCCAAACTCCCGCGATGAGCGCCACCACGATGATCGCGATAGCGCTGATGAGAATACGACGCGCGCCGGGGTTCATGCTTTTCTCCCCGCTATCAGGGAACGGTCGACCGGCATCCGCCGCAGGGCGACGCCGGTCGCGGCAAGAATCGCGTTGCGCAGCGCGGGCGGTCCCGCCGTCGAGCCGGTTTCGCCGATGCCGCCCGGAGCCTCGCCGCTCTTGATGACGTGAACGTCGATGTACGGCACCTGATCGATGCGCAGCATGCGGTAGTCATGGAAGTTGGATTGCTGGACCCGTCCCTTGTCGATGGTGATATCGCCATAGAGGGCGGCGGTCAGGCTGAAGACCAATCCGCCTTGAAGCTGGGCGATGATGGTGTCGGGATTGACCGCGATGCCAGTATCGACGGCAGACGTGACGCGCCGCAAATGGACTTCACCCTGTTCATCGACTTCCGCTTCCACCACAGTCGCGATGAAGCTGCCGAACGAAGGCTGGACGCACACGCCGCGTCCGGTGCGCGACGGCAGCGGCTGGCCCCAATCTGATTTCTCGGCCACGAGATTGAGCGCGGCCAGCATGCGCGGGTTTTTTCCAAGCATCGAGCGGCGGAACTCAACCGGATCCTTGCCTGCCTTGCGCGCCAACTCGTCCATGAAAGACTCAACCGCGAACACGTTGTTGTTGGGACCTACACCACGCCAGAAGCCGGTCGGTACCGCGGGTGGTTCGGCCCGTACATATTCGACATGAATATTGGGAATGTCGTAGGGCATGTCGACGGCGCTATCGATGGCGTCGATGTCGATGCCCTTCTGGAAGGCCGGCGGCAGCCAGCGCGCGATCACCGCCGATCCGGTAACGCGATATTTCCAACCGACGATCTTGCCGTCGGAGAGGCTCGCGGCAATCGTGTCGCGATAGACCGGGCGATAGATATCGTGCTGGATATCTTCTTCGCGGGTCCATACCACCTTCACAGGCCCGTCGACCTGCTTGGCGATGCGGACGGCGGCGATCACCATGTCGGGCTCGAGCTTGCGGCCGAAACCGCCGCCGAGCAGGTGATTGTTCGCAATCACTTTCTCGACCGGAAGTCCGGCCGCCTTGGCTGCTTCCGACTGCACCCGCGAGAGGATCTGCGTGCCAGTCCACAATTCGCAGGAGTCAGGCTTGAAATGAACCGTGCAGTTCAGCGGCTCCATCGTCGCGTGGGCGAGAAACGGCATCTCGTACGCCGCGTCCATCCTGTCGCCGGTGGCAAGGCCCTTGGCGATGTCACCCTCGGACCGCGCGACCACACCGTCTTTTTCGCTGGCGGCGCGCAAATCGTTCCAGATGTCCTTGGAGCTGATCCGCGCGTTCGGACCTTCATCCCAGGTTATTTTAAGGGCATCGAGGCCTTTCTTGGCTGCCCACATGTGATCCCCGACCACCGCGACCAAATCGTCGAGCACGACAATCTGCCGCACGCCCGGGATTTTCTTGGCGGCGCTGTCGTCGACGCTACCGACCTTGCCGCCGAATACCGGACACGCTGCGAGGGTCGCGAACTTCATGCCGGCAAGCATGGCGTCGATCCCATAGACCGCCTTGCCGTTGACCTTGTCCGGCGTGTCGAAGCGCTTCAGCGGCTTGCCGATCAGCACGAAGTTCTTCGGATCCTTGAGCGTGATATCCTTGGGCGGCGTCTGTGTGCCTGCGGCGCTCGCCAGTGCCGCGTAGGAAAGTTTGCGTCCGCTCTCGGCATGCGTGACCTCGCCGTTCGATGTCGTGCAGCTTGCCGGCTCGACCTGCCATTGCTGAGCGGCGGCTTGCACCAGCATCGCGCGCGCGTTGGCGCCGGCAATACGAAGCGGTTTCCAGAACGCCCGGATCGAATTGGAATTGCCGGTGACCTGAAGGCCGAAGGTCGGGTTGCCGTAGAGCTTGTCGTTCGGAGGCGCATGCTGCAGCGTCACTCGCGAGAAATCGGCGTCGAGTTCCTCGGCCAGGATCATCGCGACCGCGGTGTAGACGCCCTGTCCCATCTCGACCTGCGGCATGACCAGCGTGGTGTGGCCTGTTTCGTCGATGCGAATGAAAGCGTTGGGCGCGAATTTGCCGTCGGTCACATCGGGCGCCTGCACCGGCTCGTTGATCGCGCGCGCGGGGAGATGGAATGCGAGCAGGAAGCCGCCCGCCAGGCCACCCGTCAGCACGCCGCGGCGTGAAATTTTGTCGGAGATATTTTCGACAATCGGAATCTTTTCGGCGAAGTTCATGGCGAGCTCCTACGACTGACGTTGGGAAGCAGCCTGCTTGATGGCCGCACGAATGCGCACATAGGTGCCGCAGCGGCAGATATTTCCCGCCATCGCGGCGTCGATGTCGGAATCATCCGGATTGGGGGTGGTCGCGAGCAGCGCCGCAGCCGACATGATCTGGCCTGATTGGCAGTAGCCGCACTGGATCACTTCGAGATCGAGCCAGGCTTTTTGCACCTTTGCCCCGAGGGGCGAAGCGCCGACGCCTTCGATGGTGGTAACGGCGCGGTCGCGCACCGCGCCCACCGGCAGCATGCACGAACGCGCCGGCTTGCCGTCGATATGCACCGTGCAGGCGCCGCATTGGGCAATGCCGCAGCCGAATTTCGTTCCGGTCATGCCAAGCAGGTCGCGTAGAACCCAAAGCAGCGGCATGTCGGGTGGAGCTTCGAACGATTTCGGCTCGCCATTGATTGTCAGGGTGGTGGCCATCAGAACCTCCATTTCAGCGATCAGACGGTGCTCGCCGCGGGATCCCGCAGGGTGATTGAGGCAGCGTCGCTGTCGCTTGCCGCCGTCGCGAGAGGCTAGGACTTCTTGCTGTCCAAAAAAATCGGTATAAAACTG
>Ga0210394_10003677_pt1 | contig 18831 bp, 13 predicted proteins | sample IncBWC12MmetaG_FD_160121 | JGI IMG/M metagenome (GOLD analysis project Ga0210394, IMG submission 160121) | Forest soil microbial communities from Barre Woods Harvard Forest LTER site, Petersham, Massachusetts, United States - Inc-BW-C-12-M | ecosystem: Environmental > Terrestrial > Soil >... | reverse complement strand
TTGGCGTGTTCATCGGAATCGTGTCCGCCCGCGCTGGAACGGAGTGGACGGTAACGTCACTTACTCCGTTTTTGTCGGTATGGGGTGTGATGCTCTACGCCTCTCTGTGGCGGGGTTCGTTCTATCTGAGTTCCGATTGGCCAATTTCGCCCGCGGACCCACGCGTTTCGGATTGGAAGAACTATGTCGAATTCTTTTTCTTTTTTCTGGCGGCGGTGTCGGTAATACGCACCAAGAAGCAAATTGCCTGGCTCCTGATAACCATGGGTGTGTGCTTTCTGATGGTGAATCGCGAGTTCTACGGGACCATGAGTGGCCGTGATCTTTCCAGCTTTTCGTATGACGTGCGCGACGCGGGGCCGCTGGGCGGGGCCGGCGAGAATGGCTTAGCAGCGTTCGAGGCGACCTGCCTGCTATTTCTGACCGCAATGCTCGGCATGAAACTGAAGCGAACGCTCAAATGGGCGATCCTCGGACTGATTTTCACCGGCGTTTATTGTTTACTTTTCACCTTCTCGCGGGGCGGGTACTTGGCCGTGCTTGGCGGTTTTTTCTTCCTTGGCATTGTCAATCAAAGGAAGCTTTTGATCCTAGTCGCTGTGCTGATCGTGAGCTGGCAGGCTCTTCTGCCGGTATCCGTGCAGCAACGGATCACGATGACTTATGACCAGAGCGACGGCGGCGGCGCCTTGGACGCGTCCGCGCAGACCCGCGTTAATTTGTGGGCGGACGCAGAAGCTTTGATTGCCGCGAACCCAGTCTTTGGGACCGGGTTTCAGACGTACGCGTACATGGGACGCATGGAAGACTTAAGAGATACCCACAACTACTACTTGAAGATTCTAGTTGAGACCGGGGCTGTCGGCCTGCTGATGTTCTTGTATGTCTTGTGGAGAATGTTCGCTCTCGGCTACCAGTTGTACCGACAGTCGGAGGATCCTTTCCTTGCTTCGGTAGGCCTTGGTTTCGCCGCGCTAATGGTCGGGATGTTCCTTGCCAATTTATTTGGCGACCGTTGGTCGTACTTTCAAGTCGATGGATGGATGTGGATGCTTCTGGGCGCGGTTGTGCGCGGTCTGATTCTCACCGAACAGCCTCAAGTGGCCACCGACGAAGCAGTTGCTGCAGAGATTGCCGAACCCGAAGGTGTGTTGATACAGGAGCTACAACATGGCGACGCTTTCTTGCCGTGAGCAGCGCGAAGCGGCCGGGGTGCCTGAAGTAATGCTGGAACCCAGACTAACGAGGGACGCGCGCGGAGCTCGGCAAGAGCCGGTTCGGGTGCTGTACATTGTGGATCAACTGACGGAAATGGGGGGAGCGGAACGCTTACTGGTGAAGATGATCCGATCTTTGCCAAAGGAACGCTTTCAGTGTTCGGTGGTCACGTTTCAAATCGACCGCAGCCTTCCTCTTTTCTCATCGATGCCGTGCGACGTACGGGTGCTCCCGTTGCGCAAGAGCTACAATGCCCAGGCTTTGCGCCTTTCCCTGGAGTTGCGTAGGTTGCTACGAAGCGAAGGCGTGAGCATCGTGCACACATTCTTCGAAACTGCCGACCTTTGGGGCGGTCTGGTGTCGCGCCTCAGCCGAGTACCAATCGTATTGTCCAGCCGAAGGGACATGGGTATCCTTCGGCGCCCCAAACATGCTCTGGCCTATCGTTTCGTGAATCCGCTGTTTACGCGAGTGCTTGCGGTTTCGGAAGAGGTTCGCCGGTGCTGCATTGAGGTAGATCATCTGCGGCCGGAGCGGGTGGAAACCGTTTATAACGGCGTGGAATTCCGGCCGTTGCCGCTGGAAAGCCGGGATGCCAGTCGCAAGCGTTTAGGTTTTTCAGATTTCAAGGAAATTGTCCTAACCATCGGAAATATTCGAAGGGTAAAGGGCATCGATATATTTCTCCGGGCGGCTGCAAAGGTTTGCAAGAGTCACCCGTCAGCGATGTTTGTGATCGTGGGCGACAATCACGACCCGGTTCATTTTAACGAGTTGAACGAACTGGTTCGCGAATTGGGTATTTCACGTAACGTTCTTTTCCATGGCCCGTCGGAGGATGTTGGGGGATTTCTGGCTTGCTGCGACATCTTCTGCCTGCCCTCTCGAAGCGAAGGGTTTTCGAATGCGCTGATTGAAGCGATGGGGGCAGGCGTGGCTTGTGTGGCAACGCGTGTCGGGGGCAACGTCGAGGCCATCGAACATAACCGCAGCGGAGTCCTGGTGCCGAGTGAGGATGCCACCGCACTCAGTGTCGCGATCGAAGAACTTCTCGACGATCCCGTTCGTGCGCGAGTACTTGGCCGTGAGGCCCGCGAAACGGTTCACGCTCGCTTTTCCCATGAGGCGATGATGACGCACTTAACCAATATTTACGAACGTCTTGTCATGGCTGCTGGACGATAGATATGCGGCAACCTGCTCAAATGATTTTTGTGGTCAGCGCGGCGCTGCTCTTCTATGTGTATGTGGGCTATCCGTTGCTGCTGATTGGGTTGTCCCGGTTGCGGCCTCGAGGACGGCGAGGTTCGGGCGGGGAGCCCATGTTGTCTGTCTTGATTGCAGCGCACAACGAAGAATCCAGCATCAAGAGAAAACTTGACGCGACTCTGTCGCTGGAATATCCGGCCGACAAACTCGAAGTCCTGGTGCTTTCCGATGGGTCCACCGATCGCACGGACGAGATCGTGCGGCTGGTAGCAGACCCGCGCGTCAGGCTTATTCGCACAGAGCCTCGCGGAGGGAAAACGAACGCCCAGAACCGCGGAGCGCGAGAGGCGCGCGGCGACATTCTGGTATTTTCGGACGCGACAACCATCTACCATTCGCAAGCGCTTCGCAGGCTGGCCGCTAACTACCAGGATCCTCGCGTCGGCGCCGTCAGCGGACGTTATCAGTATTTTGACGCTGCCGGGGATTCTCCCACCGGTCTCGGGAGCATCGCTTTTTGGAATTATGAGAACTCCATCAAACAGGCGCAATCGCGAATCGCCACCATCACCGGCTGCTGCGGCTGTATCTATTCGGTACGCCGCGATCTGTATACCGAGCTGAACCCAGACATCATCAGCGACTTGGTTCAACCTTTATGGGTGATCCAGAAGGGCTTCAAGGTGGTCTTCGAATCAGAAGCCATGGCTTACGAAGAGACCACCCGCTCCACTGCGGAAGAATTTTCAATGCGAGTCCGGGTGGTGACCCGCGGCATGCGTGGACTGCTAAGCGTTGGGGATTTGTTCAAGCCGTGGAAGCATCCGTGGGTGTGCTTTCAACTGGTTTCGCACAAGGTACTGCGCTGGCTGGTGCCAGTATTCCTGGTGTTGCTGCTGCTGTCGAACATTCCGTTGGCGCTAAAACCATTTTTTGCTTTCACTCTTGCCGTGCAAATCCTGTTTTATTTGTTGGCGGTGGTGGCAAAAGTCGCTCCGATCCATCGCACTTGGAAAGTTTTAGGGGTTCCACTCTTCTTTTGCACGTTGAACGCCGCGGCTGTGGTGAGCCTGATCAGGCTGTGGCAAGGGCAGAGATACACAGTATGGCAACCGTCGAGGAATCAATCGCTATGAGAATCGAGTTCCTTACGCAGGACGATCCGCTATATGTGCTGCCATTCTTTCAGGAATTTTTTCAGGTGTGCCCGGCGGAGATTGAAGTGCTGCGAGTCTCTTCGTCTCGAGCCATGGGCAAGAGGCCGCGAATTCAGTTGCTGCGGGAATTGCTTTCGCTGTATGGCATCACGGGATCAATTCGAATCGGTTCACAGCTCTTAAGAGCGTACCTTTTGAGCCCGATGTCTCGCGGGCGCGGCGCAGAACGCTATGACACTTTGGCTCAATTGTGCAGGTCCTACTCGATTCCTTACGCGGTAATCGCGACCCCGAACGGATCCGAGTTCCTGCAAAACGTTCGAGAGAGAGCCGCGGACGCGATCATTTCGGTCGCTTGTCCATATATCTTAGGACGGCACCTGCTGTCTCTTCCACCTCGCGGGTGCGTCAATATCCACCACGCACCTCTGCCGCGGTACCGGGGAATGATGCCGACTTTCTGGCAGATGTTTAACGGAGAACGAAGTGTCGGAATCACGATCCATTACATGTCCGAGAAAATAGATGAAGGGAGCGCATTGTTTCAAGATTCCCTGGAGATCGCGCCCGGCGAGTCGTTGGATCATCTCATCAAACGATCAAAGCGCCACGGGGCGCGGTGCATGGTGCGTGTCCTGCTCGAGCTCCATGCTGGCACACAGCGAGCCGCGCCCTTAAACATAATGGACAGTAGCTACTTTACATTTCCGACGATTGAAGAAATTCGCCAGTTTCACCGGCGAGGTTTGCGAGCGATTTAGAGCATCGCCATGATTCTCTCGACCACAGTCCGAACGTTGGTTTCCCGGCTACGCTCGTGCGTGCGGCATCTCTGGGTTTACGCGCTGCACATGTCCGGCGCTCTGGCCAGGGCCAAGAGCCGGATCCGAGCGGACGAAGGAGCGGTGGTATTGACGCTCCATCGTGTTCTGCCTGACCCGGAGCGTGGAACAACACTCTCTCCGCCGGGGATGGTGATGAGTGAGCAGACTTTCGCGTCGATGGTTCGGTATCTAGCTGCTGAACATCGGGTCTTTCCCCTGGATGCGCCGCAAAAGTCGGTGCGCACCGACCTGCGAATCGCCATTGCCATCACGTTTGATGATGGCTGGGTTGATAACGCGCGGTACGCCCAAAGCATTCTTGCGCGTCACGCGATGCCGGCGGCGATTTTTCTTTGTCCCGAGGAAATGGGCAAGAGTCTACCTTTTTGGCCCGAGAGGTTGGTGGCGTTTTTTCGCGCTGCGACTCGACTTCGACGGGAAAAGGAGTTCCTTGAGGCGATCAGAGAGTGTGCCCATCTTCCCGAAATTAAGGTGATTGCGCTGGAAGACGAATTGGTCGAGGTCGTCAAGCAATTCCCCGCTGGTCGACGCGATGTGTTGTTTGAACGACTGGAACAATTGGGCTTTGGGAAGACTCTTGACAATTTACCGGCTGCGGATTCGATCATGAGTTGGGAGGAGGCACGCAGGCTGTCCGAATCTGGGTTCCTTTTGGGTTCGCACACACTCCATCACGAAATTCTCACTCAAATCCCACTGGAGGCGACCTGCAAGGAAATCAGCGAGTCGCGCAGACGATTGAACATGGAAATCGGACAGCGTTGCTTCGCTTTCGCGTATCCCAACGGCGATTGGTCCCCGGAGATTCGCGAACTCACTGCTTCCGCAGGTTACGCGATGGCATTCGCGAATAAGCCAGGGATCTGGACGGCACAGACAGATCTCTTCACGGTTCCCCGAATTGGTCTCTGGGAAGATGCCGTTACCAACCTTCGCGGACACTTCTCGAGGCCGCATTTCGAATATGTTGTCTTCTGGAAGACGCTCCGTGAGGCCCGGAAAGTGAGTCTGCCGAGGCCACTTTTCGAGAAGAACGAACCAAAGGTAGGCCTAAGTCCGAGGGCAGCTTGACGGCCTGTACCAAGACGCGACTCCTTGCCAGGAGCGCAGAAGCTTGCACCGATGTACGGTGGGCGCATCCAGTTGGAAACGGGTCCGTGTCACGGGAAGCGTGGAGTACAAAGCGGACAGATTTATTTTTGGGTTTCAGGACTTCCGGGAGCACGAAAGCCCCTGCGGGCGGGATGGGTGCCGCATGGTTAATCGGATAAACCGTTGGCCGAGCAGAGCGAATTCAATCGTTTTAGTATTGGCCGTTTTGGTGGCGCTTATCACAGGGTGCTCGAGTGGTGGCAGCGGCGGCAAATTGGTCCCTCCGACCGTGGGAACGATCGCTGCGAATAGCGCGACAGTGAGTTTTAGCCCAACGCAGGTCGGCGCCACGGCAACGCAAAACGTAACGCTGTCGGCGTCGGGTGCGCCGGTCATGGTCACTTCCGCGCAAGTATCTGGTGCAGGATTTGCTATCGTCTCGCCTACGTTGCCTTCAACACTGTCATCCGGCCAGTCTTTGGTTCTCACCATTCAGTTTGACCCACAGACCGCTGGGCAACTAAGTGGTTCGCTGATGATTGCCAGCAACGCATCGAATTCAACGCTAATGGTCGCCCTCTCCGGAAGCGGGACGGCTGGGGCCGCAGGAACGATCACTGCGAATAGCACGACAGTGAATTTTAGCGCAACGCAGGTCGGCACAACGGCAACACAAAACGTAATGGTGTCAGCGTCGGGTGCGCCGGTCATGGTCACTTCCGCGCAAGTATCCGGTGCTGGATTTGCTATCGTCCCGCCTACGTTGCCTTCAACACTGTCATCCGGGCAGTCGTTGGTTCTCACCATTCAGTTTGACCCACAGACCGCTGGGCAACTAAGTGGTTCGCTGGTAATTGCGAGTAACGCGTCAAATCCGACGCTAACGATAGCGCTCTCCGGAAACGGGACGGCTGCACCCGCAGGAACGATTGCTGCGAACAGCACGACAGTGAATTTTAGTGCAACGCAGGTCGGCGCAACGGCGACACAAAACGTAACGTTGTCAGCTTCGGGTGCGCCGGTCATGGTCACTTCCGCGCAAGTATCCGGTGCTGGGTTTGCTGTCGTCCCGCCTACATTGCCTTCAACATTGTCACCCGGCCAATCTCTGGTTCTCACCATTCAGTTTGACCCACAGACCGCTGGGCAACTAAGTGGTTCGCTGATGATTGCGAGTAACGCGTCGAACCCGACGCTAACGATAACCCTCTCCGGAAGCGGGACGGCTGCACCCGGGCACAGCGCCACTGTTTCCTGGGCGAGCGGTGACCCGGCGGCGATCGCGTATCTTGTCTTTCGTTCGGACGTCTCAAGCGGTCCGTACGTGCCTCTCACTGCCTCACCGCAAAGCGAATTGAGTTATACCGATTCCACAGTTGTTTCCGGTGCGACCTACTTTTACGTTGTTACGGAACTTGATGCCGCGGGCGATGAAAGTCCGTTTTCTTCCGAAGTTTCGGCGACAGTGCCCTAGTTCAACGGACGCGGCACTTTGGGGTGATTTCAAGCATCACTCGAACGTCCTGGAAATGGAGCAGAGCCATGAGAGCAATAAGGGGAGCGATCTTGACGGCCATCGTCCTATTTGGTGGGGCGACAACGAGGGTGTCGTCACAGACCATCAGTCCTCCGAGACTGTTTTTTACGGACATTGTGACAGGGGCGAACACGGGTGGTGAAAACAATAACGGCGTCTACCTGACCATCTACGGGAAGGGGTTCGGTGCGACGCAAGGAAGCTCTGTCGTGACCATTGGTGGCGGTGCGCCAGCGCAGTACAAGATCTGGGGTCAGAACAATAACGTAAACACGATGCTGGACATGATCGTAGTGCAAATCGGGCCCAAGGCGAAGACGGGAAACGTGATTGTCACTGTCAATGGGAAGGCATCGAATGCGCTTCCGTTTAGTGTCTCCAGCGGGCACATTTACTTCGTCTCACCGAACGGAAACGATTCCAACAGTGGCAGTTTCGCTAGTCCGTGGTTGACTCCTGTGAATGCCAAGAACTCGATGGTCGCGGGCGATACCGTGTACTTCCGAGCCGGAACGTATACGACTATCGACGACTTCAGTTCGGTCTTGGTGTGTAATAAAGGATATTGCAGCGGAACCGCAAACCAGTACCAGAACTTTCTCGGCTATCCCGGTGAGAGAGCCACATTGGGAAGCGGTTCGATAACCCACGGCGTGTACCACTGGGCGAATACCGTCTGGCAGTACGCTAGCGTCGCGGAGTTGACGCTGGTGGGACAGGTTTACGGATTGACTTGCCAGAACGTGGACCCTGGTGGCGCGTGCAACTACATCCGAATCGTTGGAAACAATATGTATTCGATTGGCCCGGGTGTTGGACTAGACCTGGAAATGCCAGCCGACCACATTGCTGTCTATGGGAATGAGAGCGCCCAGAATTGTCTGGGTTCCTCCGGTTGTTCCTACGATGACCGCGCCTATTCGTTCTATTTTGGGGGTTACGGAGCGCAATCAAATTTCGATGTGGGCTGGAATCGACTGCACGACAATCCATTCGGCAAAGGCATTCAAGTCTACGGGCACATTGCGGGTGACACGATCACGCATCTGGTGATCCACGACAACGAGATTTACAACAACACGATGACCGGGATCGAGCTGGGTGGGAGTGACGGTAAAACGGATTTTGTACAAGACGCGCTACTGTACAACAACATCCTCTGGAATAACGCAAATGGCGCTCCGGTGAGCCATATGGTTTATGGCGGAGTGGAGCTCGAAGGTCTGGACGCCAACGACGGGACCTACACGCTGTACAACAATACTTTTTATGCGAATTCTCCTGCTCACAGCAGTATCCAGCCGGGTGGGGCGATCGCTTTTGGAACCAATGGAGTCAAGTCAGTGACGCTTGAGAACAACATCTTTTATGCGGCGTCCGGTTCCCCGTGCTATCTGTATTTCGACGATAGTACCGCGCCCGTAGCGGGTCGGGTGTCATTTGCAAACAATCTATATTTCAACGCCGGAAAAGGGCCCAGCGGCTGCAATTACAATGTAGGTTCGATCACGGTGGCTTCGGATGCGAAGGGCGTCAATGGCAACCCAAACTTCGCGGGGCCATCGGCGCTTAATTTTCATCTTACCGCTGGAAGTCCCGCGATCGATGCCGGGATGAATACCGGCCTAGCCACAGACTTCGACGGTGTGGTTCGCCCACAAGGTTCCGCATTCGATATCGGGGCTTTTGAATTTGTCTCGGGTTCTAGTACACAATTGCCGCCGCCGATAAATGTGAGTGTGATCGTGCACTAAGTGACGCTCGCGAAAGGGAGAAGAGCGGGTTGCGGGAGAGAATCTCTTGAAGAGTCAGTGAGGTTCGCCAAAACCCATTGTCTGGCCACAGCGACAGCAATTACGAGTAAGCCAGGCTAGGGGGCCGCTTGCCGCTGCGATCCCGCCGCCTTCACCGCCCGACCAACCCAAACCATCTGGAGGTTGTGCTGATCCTGCAGCGTCTGTGAAACTGCAAGCTGTTCGTGTACATCGGTCAGCACCATGCTGTCATCGAAGCTCATGCTCGGAGCAGTGTAGATAGTGTTGCCCAGCAGCAAGTGCGAGTAATAGTGGCCGGGGCTGTGAAAACCGTCACTGCCGACAGAGCCTGAGCCGAAGAAGAACGTCTTGCGCTGCGCTACGACCGGATCCCAGAAAGGAACCCCTTGGAAGAACGGCTCTTCCTCGGCGCTACCGAGCAAATCAAGCAACGAGGGGGCGATGTCAATGTGCGAAGTCACTCCTTCTATCGTCAGGCCCGAAGGGAACGCTCCGGGCGCATAAAGCAGAAGGGGGACGTGGAAGGTGTAATCATCCAATCGAGCACGCGGCAGCGCTGGATCCTCGATTCGCGTCCGGACACCGTGGTCGCCGGTGACCACAATGATCGTTTTGTCGAGCCGTCCGTGGCGCTGGAGTAAGTCGAGAAGCTGGCCGAGCCACTGGTCTTCCATCTCAAGAAGTGCTTCGCGGAGTTGGATACGCGAAGCCGAGGGTCCTAGTTCGGTTACGTCCGGCCAGGGACCGTGCCCGATCTCTGGGAAAAAGACGGTTGCATATCGTTTTCCAGAACCCAGCCAGTCCTCCAGGTTTCGCTGGAGCTCCGCGAAGGCGGACTGGTCCAGTTGCTGGCGTCGCTCAAACGATGTCTTTTCGTAGGGCAGCGGGTGACGGTCGCTGACGAAGACCTTGCTGGCACCGGCAGCGCCGAAGAAGTTGATGTCCTGGTTAAACGAGGCATCGCCAGGGACGAAAATGCCGGTCTGGTAGCCCATTCGAGCCGCGCCCGAAAGAAAGCCACTAATATTCTGGCTGGAACCGCTTTCGAAATAGGAGCGCAAAGTGTATGGAGGATATTGGGAGGTTAGGATGGAGAACATGGCCAGACTCGAGTAGGTGCTGGTGGTGTAGTGGTGGGGGAGGACGAGTGCGGAGTTTGTGAGGCGACGCAGGTTGGGAAAGCTCGCGAAGCCACCGTGGGCCGCCACCACTCGTTCCGGCAGGGTTTCGCTGATCCATACGATGACGTCGTAGCCTTGAGCCTTTCCATGGAAGGCAGAGGGCTGGGATACAGCTTGCAAGCCGGCCAGATTGCGGTAGCGTGCCATCAAGGCGACGTCGGAGAGACCATTAATCTCGGGGGAAATCGTTTCCGACCCGAAGTTCGCAATCAACTGGAGAATATTGGCGTGGTAGACCGTCGTAGGCAGCCACGGACCGAAGCTCACCGCAATCACCACAGCAGCAGCGACTGCAGCGAATTGAACACTCCGCCTGGTTGTCCGCGACTCTTCCAAAGGCTGCTCTCGCTGCCGGCAAAACTTTATCAGCAGCCAGGAAAAAACCAGGCCGGTAGCAAGGACCATCCCCGCCCTGAGCCATGTCGAACCGGAAGAGTACGATTTGAAATCCGCGGGATGACGGATAATCCACCAAAGCCCATCACGAAGAAACGGAAGCGCCAGAAACCCGCCGGTATCCGCGTAAGCGGTCCGCTGCACGGCCAGCCAGAACATGAGCACCGCGGCGGAGCCGAAAACGGCAGGAAAACTGACGGCCAGCGGCAGCCAACGGGCGAGCAGCCAAAGTCCCAGGGGAACCAAGATCAATCCCACTAGCAGATCACCGCGATGAAAACTCAAACTTTGCAGGAATGAGAAGGTCGCTTCCGGATGGCGGGGGTTGCTGAGTAACCCGAGTTGGACGGCTATTCTCCCGTAGCCTCCCTCGTTCAGCACTACACTTTTCATGTAAGCGATCGTTGCTGCTGCCGGCGCCCATACACACATAAGCGCTAGCCAGCGCTCGAAGGGCGACAAGGGCCGATAGCCTGCTTTGCCTCTCACCATAGGAACTCCCACTCGAAGAACCGAAGTCGTGGGCCCAATTCAGAGGTCAGCTGAGTGAAGACAGCAGCATCTGCCGCTCCATTTAGACTGGCGATACCTAATCTCTAGTCGTTGCTCGCTGCCTGCGGGGACGCTGCTTGCGATGGGGCCGTGGGACGAGCCGCATCGCACGGTAAGCTGGGTGTAGCGGGCTGAGTCGGAGGGACTGCCGAGGTGCCAGTTTCATTCTTGTCGCTGTCGCTGCGTCCGAATAGGCGAGAGACAACGGGGATGGGCCGAGACGAGGATTCGGGTATCCTCTTATATCCGTACGTGTATGCGTCAGGTCCTACTGCCGTGCCGTTCAGGATTACTCCAATTAACTTCCTTAGATCGATCTGACTGGTGGCTTTCTGTACGAAGTCCGTGCGGGTCTCGTGGGAGCGAGCGACCATGAGCACTCCGTCGCATGGAGCCGAGAGCAAATCAGCGTCAGTCAAATTCAAGATCGGGGGTGCATCGACAATGACCAGGGAAAAGGTCTCCGCACAGGACGCGATTAATTCCGACCAGCGCCGGCTAGCGAGAAGTTCCGCCGGCGGGATAGAAGTAGTTGATTCGCAGGGAAGAAAATAGAGGTTAGGTAAGTCGGTTGCCAGAATGGCCTCGTCCAGTTCGCTTTTTTGCAAGAGAACTTCGAGGAGGCCCTGACCCTTAGGTGGGTTAAGCAGTTGCGACAACCCGCAACCGCGAATGTCAGCATCGATCAGGAGCACTTTCATTTCCGGCAGCTGGGCGCAAGTGAATGCCAGGTTGAGCGACACAGTAGACTTGCCTTCGCCTTTGGTCGAGCTAGTGACGACCACCGAACGAAGTCCGTGCTTAGCCTGCAGGCGCAGCAGGCGCGTCCGAAGCACTCGGAAAGATTCCTGGAAGGTTTCCAGGTCATCACATTGGATGAATTCCTGCCGCAGAGCCCGAGACAAAGGGATGGAGGTCCTTTGGTCCTTCCGCAGGCCCAGGTCAAAACCCCGCGATGAAGCCATTTCGCCGGAGAACCGCTCGGCAGTCAACTGCTGGGCAGCGCCCCGGGGTGTGGAACCCAAGGGCGCCGTCAAACTATTCAACTTCATGGTTTCGTCGAAATACTTGCTCATAACCGTCTTTCTGGGTATCGATTAACCCAATTGTGCGGAGCGAGTTTGCTTCATCGCTTCGATCATGGTGTCGACAGGTGGTTTCGGGAGGATATCGTTCGAACGCGCCGGTTCCTTGGCGGTTTTCTTCTCCAGATTCGAGGAAGGCTGAACCAGCCCGAGGGAGACAGCAACTTCCTCGACCATATCGGCCGGGAAAGTCTTCCTTAGAGTGCGGTAACCGAGGGCCAGACAGGCGTCGCAGATCAAATTGATCAAGCGAGGAACACCCTGCGAGTAACGAAGAATTGCGTCTAACGCTTCTGGAGAAAAAGGCGACTCCTCCTTCAACCCAGCGAGGTGTAAGCGTTCGGCTACGTAATCATGGGACTCTTGAAAATTCAAAGGACGAAGGATGGCGTGGGCGGCAATCCGCTGCTTGAGGGCCTGCAATTCCTTGCGGTTCATAAAGTGCGCCAGTTCCGGCTGACCACACAGGACAATTTGTAGCATCTTTGCCTGATGTGTGTCGGCATTCCCTAGCAGTCTAATTTCTTCCAGCAACCGCACGCTCAAGAGGTGCCCTTCATCGATGAACAGAACTGCCGTCCCACCCATTTGCTGCGTTTCCATCAGCATCTTGTAGAGAGCCATTAGCCGGCCCGCTTTGCTGGTTGAGGAGCAAACCACTTTGAAGTCGTCGAGCATCATCTCGAGGAATTCGTCAGGCGACAACGTGGGATTGAATAGAAACGCGCTGCGGATAGGCATCTGTTCTTTGGAAGCGTCGGTCAGCATCTGCAGGGCGGCGTTTAGGATGGTGGTCTTGCCGGTGCCGATCGGGCCGGTAATCATCACCAAGCCTTTGCGGTACAGAATGCTCTCCACTACGACGGTGAGGGCCGCTTGGTGAGTTTCTGACAAATGCAGAAACTGAGGGTCGGGGGTGAGACGAAAGGGTTCAGCCTTCAGCCCGTAGTAGGAAATGTACATTTAGCGGGATCCTCCTAAGCGACAAGGCGGTTGGCCGAGGCTACTGCCGCAGTACTTGAGCTTCGTCTCCGCCGGGGTGAATAGGCTGTACGAACGGGTTAAACTATAACTTAAGCGTGTCGTTCCTGCCTGATTTTGAGACAGCCCCCTGCCCGCGCAGTGCGTGCACGCGGACGACCACCTGGAATATTTCCACAGGAGGCGCAGTAACGGCATATCTTCTATCGAGTCAGCTGCTTGCAACAAACTGGACAAGTGGCCTCACTTTCCGCCGGATTTTCCCGCCCTCGGTTCGACGGATAATGGTAATTCACTGCCTAATTATGAACAAAACATTACATTCTCTCGTCACCTGGTCACATCGATGCTCGCCCTAGCCGCATCTTGAGCCACCGACTGGATGTCCAGGTGGCTGACGACCGGACGGAACTTACCATTTCTCTCGCGGGGAATTTTTTCCAGACGTCGAACCTCGATCTGGTAGTCCGGCCCGAGGCCATAGCGCGACCGCATGCGCGTTCGGATCATGTCCGCTTCAGACCCGCCATACTGAATCGACGGCACGATGTTAATGACCAAGTGGGTGAGGGACTCCTGGACAACTTGTGCTTCGGCCACGCCGGGCAGGTCTTTGAACAAGAACTCGCAGCGCATCATGCCTCGCCCGTCGGGAAAGAGAAGGACGTCTTCTTGCCGCCCAACCACTGCTTCCAGCACCGGAAAGAGCGTGCGGCCACAGGGACAAGGCTTTGCAGACCATTGCGCCAGATCCCCGATTCGATAGCGGATAAGGATCTGGCTGGTGTTCGCGAAGCCGGTCACGACCATTTCTCCGGTTTCTCCCGGACCAGCGGGCGTTTGGTCTGGCCGGAGCAGCTCGACAAAGCCAAAGTCGGAGTGAACGTGCATTCGGCCGTGCTCGCATTCGGTGGCAAGAACACAGTTCTCCACGCTCCCGTACTCTTCATAGGCCTTTGCTTGGAAAACGCGCTCGATGATTTCACGCATCTCGGGCCGGAGAGCCTCGCTGGTGGTAATAATCGCACGCGGTTTGGGAGGCCGCAGACCCGCGTCCTCGATTGCTTTTGCGAGAAAGGAAAGCGCTGCGGGGAAGCCGGTCAGCGTAACCGGGCGGTATTTATCCAGGGCCGCAACATAATCGGGCATGTTCTGGGGCAGGATGTGAAACGCTGAGAGATAAAGCTGCTTCTCCCAGACATTAAAGCGCCAGAATGGTGGCAAGTTTCGCTTCGGGTCCAAAATCACCCGGCCGGCTACCACCGCCCGCGGCTCGCGATAACCCACACCCGCCCAACGGAACGATCGAGCGGCTCTGACCGCGATGTTGTGTTGATGACACTCGAAGTCCCAATACAGCCGAAGCGGCGTGCCGGTTGTACCGCTGGTCTGAAAACACCTTGGCGGGTGTTTCGCCGCGTGTCTGGTAAGCAAGAGCTCTGGATTGGTTCGCAGCGACGGTTTTTCCAGCAGTGGGAACCGCGGGAGGTCATCCATCCGAAACTTTACGATGTCCGGTTCGGCGATGCCGTACTCCCGGAATTTGTGGTGGTAGTAGGGCACGTTCTGAAATGCGCGCAGAAGCTGATTACGAAGACCTTCCTCCACATAGTTTTGGAACCGATCTGAACTCCAGCCTTCACGCTCTATATACTCGCGCTGATGCTTCTCGAACGCGGGGCCCAGTCTGCGATGGCGCCAGTACCAACCGAAGGCGTGAACGCCAAGTTTTTGCGTCCAAACGGGACTGGCCAGATAGATGCGCTCGGTCAGCTTGCTCATGTCCTACAACCTTGAAGCGAATTTGTCGTGGTTCTCATTGAGAGTTGCTTCCGGTACCACGCAATTCGCGGCTTTCTGGCGAATTCAACATTCTTCCCGGAGCGCCACGGTGCGTTAGATTCCACCCGGACAGCGATTGCAGGATGCAGGACGCGCGCGCAACTCCATACAGAAGATAAAGAAAGATCAAGGGGACAAAAATCGTGAGTTTTCTTCGTTGGATGGCCGCTCGAAGAGCTAAGAAGAAGGGACCACACAAACAGAAAAGGATCGCAGCTACCAGCAATTGCGCGTTGCCCGTGATCACCAATGTAATTGCGCCACACAAGGCAACCAACAGGCCAAGGAATGTATACAGAGCAAAAAAGACGGGCCGCGCGTTTAATACACGAGGCAAATTCTGAACAAACACCCGGAGAACGTGCTGTCCGTGCCATGCTTGCTGGCGATAGAATGCGGAAATCGATTGTGGAGTGCCCAGGTGAATTACTTCCAGTTGCGGAAACGAATGGACAGAAAAGCCAGCGCGTTTTGCCCGTTGGCAGAATTCATAGTCCTCATTGGTCTGAAGGGATTCATCGAATCCTCCGATACGATTGAACGTCGAGCGACTCACCAATAAATCCCCGGACGGGACATAAGACGCTTCGCCCGCACGGTTGCCGTGCTCATCATCGAACCAGCAACGGGCTATCCAAGTGGAATCATGCGGGATTCTATAATGAGCTCCCACGATTTCCGCATCTGCCGCTTCAAGAAAGTCGTCGGCGTCTTTGAGCCAATTACGCGGAACCAGGCAATCGGCGTCCAGGAAGCCAAGTAGCTTGCCGCGCGAAATCGCCGCGGCCGCGTTACGAAGCGCCGCGATACTCACGCCTGGTCTCTCCAACGCAGAAAGATTCAGACGATCCGACCACGAACGGAAAATCTCCAGCGTTCGATCGGTTGAGCCGTTATCGGCGAGAATCACTTCAAAATCGTCCGCGGGGAAATCCAAATCGGCGACGTGCTGAAGGCACGCGCCTATCACGCGTTCCTCGTTCTTAGCTGGAATGATGATCGAGAATCGCATGGCTGGTCTATCTCTGCCCTCTCCGTGCCACATCCATTCTCGCTTGGGTTGTTGCCGCTATTGACGCGCGGTTACCACCGCTCCGTCGAAGCAGCGCCTCCTGGTAGAGTTCCACGTAGTTTTGAGCCATCGCTGCCGCCGAGAATTGGGTTTCGACCCGTCTTCTGGCGTTCGATCCCATCCGTTCGCGTCGGCTTTGATCGCTCAACAAGTCACGAATTCCGGTCGCAATGGCGGTGGGATCTCCGGGTTCCACGAGTGTCCCTACGCTCGGATCACATACAAGGTCGGGCACTCCGCCAACCTTCGTTGCCACGACGGGTAAACCCGCTGCCATCGCTTCCAACAGCGCCATGGGCATCCCCTCCTGAAAGGAAGGCAGTACGTAGACGTCGAAGGATCGGTAAATTTGATCCACATCCTTGCGCTCGCCCGCAAACAAAAATTGCTCCGTCATGCCGAGTTCGCGGACCCGCGCCTCAAGGCTCGACCGCAGGGGGCCATCCCCTACAACAACAAAAAGAGCTTGAGGAAAGTCAGGGCATATTTTCGCTGCGGCCTCGATCAAGACTGACGTACCTTTTTCTGCTGACAATCTTCCAACTGTTCCAACTACGATTCGGTCTCCCATGCGAATTTGGTCGGCAAGCCCAGACCCGATTCCGGGGCCAGGCGCCGGCACGCCATTAGGTATTACGCGCACTCTTTGCCGGGTACCCACATGCCCAAGTTGTTCGGCTACAGACCTGGATACGGCGGCGACCCCGTCGAAGAACCGAAGCAGATAGCGATCGAGCCGAGCATAGGCGCGCATTGACCGACTTTTTCCAAGCCAGTTGTGACAAGTGGCAGTCACAGGGACCTCCGCCACGCGACCGGCAAGAAGCGCATAAAAGTTAGCTTTGTATCCGTGGGCATGGACGAGATCAATTCCATCTCGCTCGATAATCGCCCGAATCCTGCGAACCGTCCGCCAATCGAACCGACTCCGGCACGGAATGCGCTGAACCGCGAGACCTGCTATCTCGGCGTGATCGCCTACTTCGGTGTTTGCGTTGCTGGCGTTTTGGAACACACCCACAACGCAAGAATGGCCGGTCCGCTGAAGCTCGACCGAAAGATTCAGCAGGACGCTCTCTGCGCCATAGAAGCCGCCGCTGCTGATCAATTGAAGGATCTTCATTAGGTTCGGTGAAGCGAGACCTGCTCGCTCTCCTTGTCGACCCCTGAAGGTCCTGAGTCGGCCAGCCAACACCAGAGCTGGTGGTACAAGCGGTCGCCTGTCACGCGGCGGACTGCGTCCTTGACGAAGTTTTTGGCTCGCATCTTTCGCAGAGATGGGATGTCCGCTGCGAGCCATTTCTCGATCTGGGTGACGCTCATGTCACTGCGGATCATCAATCGTCCGGTTACCAGCACTCCTTGTCGGACTTCCGGTTCGCGCCAACACTCAGAGGTATATACACGCTGGTAGCCTGCATCAGCTGCCGCCCGCAGCACAGGGGCGTTCCATCGCCCGCCTGGCACGGAAATTGAAAGTACCGGCAGACCCATTCGATGTTCAAGCTCGGCTTTCGAACGGCTTAACTCATCGCGTAGCTGCGTCGGAGAGCAGTGAATAAGAAACTTGTGTGACCACCCGTGCGACTGAACGGAATGGCCCGCACTCGTGAGTGCTCTCAATTGTTCCCAATTCATCGTTTGGGCGTCCGTACCCACGCGGCTGACCGTCACGAAGAACACCGCTTTGGATGCATGCCGGTCCAGCAGGGGTCTGGCGATTTCATAATTCGAGATGTGTCCGTCATCGAATGTCAATTCCGTACTGTCTGTCTCTCGTCTGTTGCGTTCCGCTACCAGCTTCAATTGCTGGTCCAGTTGCTGCGACGTCACGGCATATATGTAAGTTGACTTCTCAGGTTCAACTTCGTGATAGGTCAGAATCCGACGCGGAGTGGCGCCCTGGTGTAGCTGTGCGGTCGAGTCGGTGGTGTCACGCGACGCTCCATTTTCCAGTTGTCGTTCTCGAGCCATCTTTAATGCCGCTCCGAAGCGGCGAGTGGCGCCGCGCTCCGGTCGAATTCGGGAACGGGCTTTTCCAGCCAATCTCGCAAGGGCCCAAATTCATAGCGTTCCAACAGTGAGCGGAGCCTTTCCTCCATCCGGCTCAGATTCGTGTAGTGTCTCAGCCGGGACCTAAATGTCCCCGCGATCCTCGGCTGATTCGGATCCAACTCCCAGGGATGGAGATAGACCACAAGAGGAAACGGCGTTTTTCGTTCAAACTGGTGAATGGCAAAGTGGGTATAGCCGAGCGGGAGAATACGCAGATACCCTCCCCCGGCGGCAGGCAGGATTGCGCCGGCGATCGCTAGAGTGGCAGGAGGAAATTCCTGAAGCTCGCCTCCCTGCTTTAAATGATGCTTGTAGGGAAATCGCACTGCGTGTGGGATTCCGTACAGGTCGTGGTGGATGGGATAAATGCTTGAGTCGTACTCGAAGCCCAACTCACCCAGAATATCCAGCGCCCAGAGGCACTCGTTTGTGATAGACCACGTCGGCGCGCGATAACCTAGAACTCGTTTTCCTCCGACTTGTTCGATGCGATCGCGCGCGCGCTGCGTATCTTCACGAAACTCTTGTGGAGTCAGGCTGTAGACGGTGCGGTGCCAATAGCTATGACACCCGGGCTCATGTCCGCGGGCAATAATCTCGCGGACGAGGCTGGAGTTTCGGTCCGCCACCCAGCCGACGATGAAAAATGTTGCTTGAACGTGATGCTCATCGAAGAGGTCTAGAAGTATTCTTGTGCCTCGGTCGAGACGCGACGGGAAGTTGTTCCAGTCGTCTCGCGACACTCGATCGGAGAAGGCCTCAACCTGAAAGTAGTCCTCCAGGTCCACGGTCATCGCGTGCTTCCGCGTTCGCTGGCTCATAGCGATGTTTAAC
>Ga0210394_10003676_pt1 | contig 18834 bp, 19 predicted proteins | sample IncBWC12MmetaG_FD_160121 | JGI IMG/M metagenome (GOLD analysis project Ga0210394, IMG submission 160121) | Forest soil microbial communities from Barre Woods Harvard Forest LTER site, Petersham, Massachusetts, United States - Inc-BW-C-12-M | ecosystem: Environmental > Terrestrial > Soil >... | reverse complement strand
GGAGGCCAACGCTAACTTCTTCAGCGAGGCCGGGGAGACGCTGCAACCTCTCCGGCCTCGCTCCTTTTCTCTCCGCTGACTTGTGCGCCCCGCGCGTGTCCAGTCCTCTTGCCCCGCTATTCGCTTTCGCATAGCATGGAATTCTGCGTTGTTTTGAACTTTGCTTCCGAACGCGCGCAGATTGTGAGCGCCAGACTATGAGCGACAAGGTCAAAGGAACGACTACGACCATCACGACCGGCGACTCTCCTGCCGCCCCTCGCGAGCCTTCTGCGCAAGAACGCGCCTGGGAAGAAAACACGCTTCGCCCCACACTCGAAAAAAGCCCCGAGCGCCAAACAGAATTCACCACCATTTCCGGATACCCGATCCGGCGCCTTTACACTCCCGCTGATCTTCCCGGATGGGATCCCAATCGCGATTTGGGTTTCCCCGGCGAGCCTCCCTACACGCGCGGCATTCATTCCACGATGCATCGCGGCCGTCTCTGGACGATGCGCCAATTCGCCGGCTTCGGCACTGCGGAAGACACCAATCAGCGATTCCGCTATCTGCTGGCGCAAGGCCAGACCGGTCTCTCGACTGCGTTCGATCTGCCCACGCTGATGGGCTATGACTCCGACCATCCGCTCTCCGAAGGCGAAGTCGGCAAATGCGGCGTAGCCATCAGTTCGCTCGCCGATATGGAAGTGCTCTTCGACAAGATTCCGCTCGCCAACGTCACCACTTCCATGACCATCAATTCGCCCGCGGCCGTCATTTGGGCGATGTACCTCGCCGTCGCCGAAAAACAAGGCGCCGACTGGAAAAAGCTTTCGGGAACTTTGCAGAACGACATCTTGAAGGAATATATCGCGCAAAAGGAATACATCTATCCGCCCGAACCCTCCATGCGCCTGGTGATCGACACCTTCGAATTTGGCGTGAAGAATACGCCAAAGTTCAATCCTATTTCGATCAGCGGCTACCACATCCGCGAAGCCGGCTCGACTGCGATTCAGGAATTAGCCTTCACCCTGCGCGACGGCATGGAGTATGTCGAATATGGAATGCGCCGCGGCCTAGACGTGGATCAATTCGTCCCCCAGCTCTCTTTCTTTTTCAATGCGCACAACGACTTCTTCGAAGAGATCGCCAAGTACCGCGCCGCTCGCCGCATCTGGCACAAAGCCATGGTCGAGCGCTATGGCGCGAAGAACGCGCGCACCTGGGCGCTGCGCTTCCACACGCAAACCGCTGGCTGCTCGTTGACCGCCCAGCAGCCTTACAACAACGTGGTGCGCACCGCGCTTCAGGCCATGGCCGCCGTACTCGGGGGAACGCAATCTCTGCACACCAATTCGCTGGACGAAGCCTGGGCTCTGCCCACCGAGTTCGCCGCCACCATCGCGCTCCGCACACAGCAAATCATCGCCCACGAAACTGGCGTCACAAACACAGTCGACCCGCTAGGCGGATCGTATTTCGTGGAAACCCTGACGAACGAAGTGGAGCGCGGCGCGTGGGACTACATCGAAAAAATCGACGCCATGGGCGGTATGGTCCCGGCCATCGAGCGCAGCTACCCGCAACGCGAAATCGCAGAAGCGTCTTACAAATATCAGGTAGCGGTGGATAAAAAAGAAAAAATCATCGTCGGCGTGAATGATTACGTCGCCCAGGAAAAGCCGCTGGATATCCTGCAAATCGACGAAAGCGTCGCCCGCCGCCAAGCCGAGCGCCTCTCCAAGCTCCGCGCCGACCGCTCCAAAGCAGAGGTGGATCGTCGCTTGAACGCCCTAAGCAAAGCCGCCGAAGGCAAAGACAACCTGATGCCCTTCCTCTTCGACGCGGTAAAAGCCTACGCCACAGTAGGCGAAGTCTGCGACACCCTCCGCGAAGTCTTCGGCACCTACGAAGAAGTCGCCATCACCTGAGTTTTCTTTTTCGTTTCATCCATTATGTTTCAGGGACTTAGCACTCGCCCGGGGCTCTCCGCGGACCTTTGCGTACTCTGCGTCTCTGCGTTATCTTTTCTCTGTCTTTTAACTCAATGAAAAACTCAGATCTAACTCATCTTATTATCGGAGCTGCGATTGACATCCATCGTACTCTCGGTCCCGGCTTGCTAGAGACCGTCTACGAAGAATGCCTTGCCAAGGAATTCACGTTACGGAGTATCCCGTACGAACGGCAAAAGCCTGTACCCCTCGTTTACAAAGACCTCAAACTAGAATGTGGGTACCGTTTGGATTTCCTAGTGGACAAACGCGTAGTTGTTGAAATGAAGTCAATCGACGCCATCGCCTCGATTCACGAAACTGTTATGCTCACCTATCTTCGTTTGTCACAGTCTCAGATTGGACTCCTCATCAATTTCAATGTGCCCGTCCTTAAAGACGGCATTCGCCGCTACGTATGGCACTACAAAGAAAATGATAACGCAGAGGCGCAGAGCATCGCAGAGCATCGCAGAGTCTCGCGGAGAGACCGCGATGGATCCAGGAAGCTGTTCAGAAGATGGACACCATCAACACAAAGAAAGAGTCTAGGAAGGCTCAATGCCAGAGAAAAAAATAAGAGTGCTGATTGCTAAGCCCGGCCTGGATGGCCACGACCGCGGCGCGAAAATCATCGCCCGCGCCCTGCGCGACGCCGGTATGGAGGTAATCTACACCGGCCTTCGCCAAACCCCCGAGATGATCGCCTCCGCCGCCGTCCAAGAAGACGTCGACGTCATCGGCCTCTCCATCCTCTCCGGTGCGCACAACACCATCTGCCCACAGCTCATGAACCTGCTGCGCGAAAAGGGCATGAACGACGTCACCGTACTGGTTGGCGGCATCATTCCCGAAGCCGATATTCCCGCCATGAAACAATCCGGCATCGCGGAAATCTTCCTGCCCGGCACATCCACCCAAGACATCGTTGCGTTCATCCACAAACGCCTGGCGCGCTGAAGCCGCAAGCGGGAGCGACGCCTACCCCAACGCCCTTTCAAATTTGACGCGCGTGTAAAGCACCTGAAAACCCTGCTGGGCAATATTCCGCTGAGAAATACTCCCAGGCTGTGCGATGCTGACCGCCAGATCACTCCCAGCCTGCGACGCGCGCGCCAAACGCCTTTGCAATAGCGCAGTTTGTACCCCGCGTCTTCGAGCCACAGGCAGCGTGCTCGCGCCAAATAAACCCGCGACACCATCATGCAGCGCCAGCGTCCCTCCTCCGGCGATTTTCCCGTCGACGCGCGCCAGATAGCATTCCGTCTTGGGCCCGAACGCAAACAGCTTCATCACTTCGAGCAGTTCTTGCGACACCGGAAATTTTTCCGCAAATCCCTGCGACACCGTCAACGTCCACAGATCGATCTGGTCTTTGCCGATTTTTTCAATCGTCACGCCTTCAGGCGGCTCGGGGCAAGTCTCGTCCGGGCTTACCATCCGGGCCATGACGTTCGAAAATTCCGTGACGCGATAGCCGCGCTGCCCGAAGTATTCGATAAAAGAAGGATCGGCCAGCGGGCATGTCTCCACGCGCACCGTTTCTCCGCGGCTGCGGTAAAACTCTTCGAGGCGGTCGAACTCTTCTCCGCCCACAGGCCCATCGAGCCCCATTCCGACGGCCTGAGTAATCGGCGAGTCCTTGCCGCAATACACCGCAAACCCGCCCGCGACGCGCCGCACCGCCGCCCCGCTTGCCGGACGGAATCGCCCCAAGGCCTCTGCGCATTCCACCGCGGCCTGTGCTTCGGCAAGCTCCACCCGCCGAGCCAGCTCCAAATTCAAACGTAACTCTCGCATGTTTGGTTTTTAATTCTTACCCTTGTCCCGGTTCTGGTACTTATCCCTTACTTGACGCATTATTACTTTAACACGCTTCTTCTGCGCAGCTTCAACTTCAGGATTTGCTTTTCGCAATAAAAACTCCTGCTCGCGCTGAAGCTTGCGCCAACTTTCCAATCGGTCCGCGTCAAGAATACCTGAAGCAAGAGCCGCCTGCACCGCGCAACGGGGTTCGCTGATATGCTGGCAATTCGTGAACCGGCATTGTGTGGCAAGTTCATCTACGTCCGCGAACGTTTGCGTCAATCCTTCCGCCGCGTTCCACAGCTGAAGTTCACGCAATCCCGGCGTATCGATAATCATCGCGCCGCTTGGCAGCACAAAAAGCTCGCGCGAAGTCGTTGTGTGCCGCCCGCGGCTGTCGCTCTCCCTCACGGCAAACGTGGTTTGCCGCTCCTCTTCCAGCAGGCGATTCACCAACGTGGACTTCCCCACCCCGGACGATCCAAGCAAAACAATCGTCTGTCCCTTAAGAAAGCTGGCCGCAAGCGCCGCCACACCGTCTCCATTTTTTGCGCTCACCAGAAAGACCGGCGCGCCCATGGCTACGGCCTGTATCTGCGCCATCAGTTCCCCAGGCTCCGCGCACGTATCGGCTTTGTTCAGCACAATCGCAGGGCGCGCCCCAGACTCCCAGCACTGCGCCATATACCGTTCGATGCGGCGCACGTTGAAATCGCCATCCAATGCCGCCACGACCAACGCGACATCAATATTTGCAACGATCACTTGCTCCTTGATTTGTTTCCCAGGAATTTTGCGCACAAATCGGCTGCGCCTTGGCAGAACGCGCTGAATCACCATATTTGTTTGCCCTGCGCGCACCTCCGCCGATACCCAATCGCCTACCGCCGGCCAATCTCCGCCAGCCTCGGAATCCTTCCGCAATTTTCCCGAAGGCTCCCCCCAGCACTCTTCGAAATCGCCCGCCACGCGCCACAAACCTCGATGTTGCGAAACAACTCGCGCCGGCACGCAGTCTTCTCCCTTGCATTCAATCCATTGCGCCTCAAAATACGCGTCCCAACCTAAATCCTGGATTAACACTTGAAAATCCTCCCGCTGCCCGCAAGCAACAATGCGCGTCTGCTCCGGAAAACATCCGGCAGCGCAACGCGGCTGTGCGCTCGCTCGGACGAAGCTTCCGAACGAAGGCCTGCATCGTCAGGCGAACGCAGTGATTCAGCTATGGACAAAAAAGGAGGAGCGGGTAGATCTTTCGGCGAAATCGTTTGACTAATTTGAAGGCTCGCCGGAGACACACCCGCCCAGGACAACTTGCACAAGGGTTTTCACAGGCGCCTCCGGCAAAAAGATTCGGTGCCTTTACGGCACCGTGAAGTTGATTCTAGACGCACAGCGTTACGGCGTCAATCTCGCGAAACCTTGCGTGCCGCTTGCAAATCCATGTCAGGGCCTGTGCCACGTTACCTTTTGGATTCTCAATCCGGCAAGATTTCCGCGCCCAACGTGCCACCCTTAAACTGAGCTTTGGAATACATATGCTGAGCTATTTTCTCGGGCTATTTCTAGCCTTCTTGCCCAAGCGCTGGCGCGATTCGCTGCCGACGGCCGCCGCTCTGCATTGGCGCCCTGCAATGATTCTCAGCGGGCTTCTGGAATCTGCAATTGCACTATTCTCCTTGGTCTATTGGTATTCGTACTCGGTGACCCACTGGGCGGCCGATGCGGTTTTTTCTGCAATCCAACACGGTGCCGAGATCGATCCCAGGGCCCTGGGCTTCGCGGGACTGGCCATCGTATTTCTTCATCCGCTCACCTGGTTCATAATTTATTTCGGTTTTGAAGGAATAGTCCGCCTGTGCGCGGCGTTTACGGACACTACGCTCGGAACTTTCCCTCTCTTCCTGGCGGATAAGATTTATCTCCAACTGGTTCGGGGCGGGAATCCCTTAGCAGCAGGAACGGACAATTTTTCGCAAAGCCATCTCGCCTCTGGTATCCGCGCCGTCCGAGAAAGAGCCTTGACTGCTGCTCTGCCTCTGGTTCCAGACGAACTTCGCTTTACGACAGCCGGTCCGGATGAAATTCTGGAAATCCGCTCCTGCCGCGCGAAACCCGACTGGACTCTTCCGCGCGTGATGCGCTACGAAGACCGCTACTACCAGTTGATAGAATGCTCCCAAGGAACTGCACCGCGCCCGTTTATTTACACGCTGCGAAGATTGTCAGCGGGAGTTGCCAGCCGCAGCGTGCTCATCTACTTGCCTGAGCAACCGCCCGTCCTTGCCAACAGTTAAATCCGTTGCGTTTTCTTTCGCGCCAGCCTGATGCCCTTACGCTCGCGGAAACGCGCGGCGAACCGTATACTGTTTCCCTTGGCGTGCAACGGAGCTTCAGCGCGCCGGTGTGAATCCCTGCGCGAGGTCTGCGAGTGGCTGCGTCCGTCCTGAAAACCAGCATGAAGGCGAAGTCGCCCGACTTCGAAAAAAACCACCGCCGCATTATTGACCTCCTCACAAAAATCAAGAACGAAGAAGAGCAGATTCGCCAGGGCGGCGGCGCGAAGGCCATCGAATCGCAGCACAAAAAAGGCCGGCTCACGGCGCGCGAGCGCATCGCCAAACTGATCGACCCAGCCTCGCAATTCTTCGAGCTGAGCATTTTCGCCGCTTACGAAATGTATACGGAATGGGGTGGAGCGCCTTCGGCGGGCACTATCACCGGGCTCGCAAAAGTTTGCGGCCGCACATTCATGCTTATAGCCAACGACGCGACCGTAAAAGCCGGCGCGTTTTTCCCGATGACGGCGAAGAAAGTCATTCGCGCCCAAAATATCGCCATTGAAAATCACATCCCGACGATTTATCTGGTCGACTCTGCCGGCGTTTTTCTTCCGCTGCAGGAAGATGTCTTCCCCGATACGGATGATTTCGGTCGCGTTTTTCGCAACAATGCCGTGATGAGCGCGATGGGCATTCCCCAGCTCGCCGCCATCATGGGCATGTGCGTTGCCGGTGGAGCGTACCTGCCGCTGATGTGCGATCACATTTTGATGACGGAAGGCTCGGGATTATTTTTGGCGGGTCCCGCCTTAGTGCAGGCGGCCATCGGGCAAGTCACCTCCGCCGAAGATTTGGGCGGCGCAAAAATGCATTCGCAGATCAGCGGCACAGTAGACTTTCGCGAGCCGGACGACGATGCGTGCATCGCGAGGATTCGCGCCCTAGTCGATAAAATGGGTGCGGCAAATCCCTCGCCCTTCAGCCATGTCGCCGCGCGAGAACCGCTCTACCCCGCCGACGAAATCTACGGAATTTTCTCAAGCGATCCTGCCAAGCAATACGACATGCGCGAAATCATCGCCCGCATCGTCGACGCCAGCGAATTTGAAGAATATCGCGCCGAATACGGCGAGACGGTCCTCTGCGGTTACGCGCGCATCGGCGGCTGGGCCGTTGGCATCGTCGCCAATCAGAAAAAGCACGTACAAACCCAAGCCCGCGGCTCAGACCAAAAACGCATGGAGTTCGGCGGCGTGATCTACACTGAGTCCGCCGAGAAAGCGGCTCGCTTCATCCTCGACTGCAACCAAAACCGCATCCCGCTTATTTTTTTGCACGACGTGAACGGCTTCATGGTTGGTAAAGACGCCGAGTGGAGTGGCATCATCCGCGCTGGCGCAAAAATGGTCAACGCCGTCGCCAACAGCGTCGTCCCAAAGATTACGGTAATCTGCGGCGGCAGCTTCGGCGCCGGCAACTACGCTATGTGCGGCAAAGCCTACGATCCGCGCTTCATGTTCGCCTGGCCCACAGCGAAATTCGCGGTGATGAGCGGCGATGCGGCAGCCAATACGCTAGCCGAAATCAAACTGAAGCAACTCGAGCGCGAAGGCAAAAAGGTCGACGAGAAGGCCCGCAAAGAAATGCTCGAAACGGTGAAAGCCACCTACGAACACCAAACCGACCCACGCTACGCCGCCGCCCGCCTCTGGGTCGATGCCATCATCGATCCCGCCCACACCCGCGACGCCCTGATCAGCACTCTCGAAGCCGCCGCCCTCAATCCCGATATCCGTGAATTCAAAACCGGCGTTTTGCAAACATGATCCGCCCACGTACAGCTGGCCTATTGCTGACGGCCGTAGCCCTGCTACTCATCTGGTATTTGGTCGGCGGAAAAGAACAAATCCAATGGCATCTTGATGTCCGTCGCGCGGCCCAAGGTGGCTGGGACATTTCACAGGCCAATCGATGGGGTTGGGACCGTTCCCACAGGTTCCTCCCAATTCTGCTTTTTGCGGCGGCGATATTGCTGATTGCCAGCGCAATAGAATATTTCCGACCAACTCGAAAGGGCGATAGATGATAGCGCCTGTGAAAGTAGTTGAGTGCCCCAGGGATGCGTGGCAAGGGCTGCCAGATTTTATTCCAACCGAGTACAAGGCCGAGTACATCAAGCAGCTTGTCCTTGCGGGCTTCAGGCATATTGATGCCGTGAGCTTTGTTTCGCCGAAACATGTTAAGCAGATGGCGGATAGCGAAGATGTTATTGCGAGAGTCAGCACTTCCCTTCCAGCTGGCACTGAACCACCGGAAGTCATCGGAATCGTCGTAAATGAAAAAGGGCTAGAGCGCGCGCTTGCAACGCCCGGAGTCACAACGATCGGCTACCCGTATTCGATCTCCGCATATTTTCGGCGCGCCAACGCCAACATGACGAAGAACGAATCGCGCCTGCTCGTCGAAAAACTTCGCAAAGAAACTCTCGCCGCCAAGAAAGATCTCGTCGTTTACATTTCGATGGCTTTCGGCAATCCCTACGACGAACCCTGGGGCGCGGAAATCGTCACGGATGCGCTCGACTGGCTAAAAGGAATTCGCGTGCGCACAGTGTCGCTCGCAGATACGGTCGGCACTGCTTCGCCGGAATTGGTCGGCGGTCTCTACCGCGAACTAAAAGATCACGCTGCAGGAATGGAACTCGGCGTACACCTACACAGCCGACCGGAAGACGCCGAAGCAAAAATCCTCGCCGCCTATGAAGCCGGCTGCCGCCGTTTCGATAGCGCTCTAACCGGCCTCGGTGGCTGCCCGTTTGCGGGAGATAATCTCGTCGGCAACATCGCCACGGAAGATGTTCTGGCCGCACTCAAAAAAGCTGGCGCCGACCCGGGAATTGATTCCGCACGCCTCGGAACTCTGCTTGCCATGACCAACGAGATTCGAGCGAAGTATGCACACGCGCCACTCGTGAATTAGAATCATTCCAGAGCTCACGGGTAACCGTAGGAGTAGCATGTTCCGAGTGTGCATGTTGCATTCCGACGATAAGCTATGCGCAGTGGCAGCCGCGAACAGGAGTGAGTCCGAAAGATTCCTTCGGCACTATCAGAAGTCAGGAGAGGCGCGCAAATGTATGAAACATTGACTCTGGAGTTTTCAGGCCAACTGGCCACGCTCACCCTCAACCGCCCCGACAAGCGCAACGCCATCAACTCCAAGATGGTCTCCGAGATCCAATCCGCACTCGACGAAATTGAGAACGGCCGCACAAGAGTGGCGATCTTCACCGGCGCCGGCAAATCGTTTTGCGCCGGCATGGACCTCGAAATGCTCTCCGACATTGCCAACCAATCTTCCGCGGAAAACATGGACGACTCCCGCCGCATGGGAAAAATGTTCCGCCGCATTTGGGGTTTCTCGAAGCCGCTGATCGCTGCGGTGAATGGCGCCGCGCTCGCCGGCGGCTGCGGCATCGCCACGCTGTGCGACTTCACGCTGTCCGTTCCAGAAGCTAAATTTGGCTACACAGAAGTGAAGATTGGATTCTTGCCCGCCATCGTCTCCGTCTTTCTGACGCGCCAGATCGGTGACAAACAAGCGCGCAATTTGCTCCTTACGGGCCGCTTGGTCGAAGCGACAGAAGCCTTAAGCCTGGGACTCGTCACGGAAATCGTGCCTCGCGAACAATTGATGCAACGCGCGCACGAATTGGCGGATGTTCTAATCGCCGCAAGTCCCGTAAGCCTCACACGCGCCAAGCGCCTGCTGACCTCCGCGGCATCCGCGAGTGTGGACGAAGATCTGGAACGCGCCATCCTTGAAAACGCGCGCATCCGGTGCACGGCTGACTTCAAAGAAGGTCTCGCATCCTTTCTCGAAAAGCGCAAACCCGTTTGGAGCACGGACGTGGAATGATCCACTCCAGCGAGCGCCCAGATTCACAGGACATGAGAATGATCGAATACCACGACGCGACCGTACGTGTGCGCTACGCCGAAACCGACCAGATGGGTGTGGTCTACCACGCCAACTATCTGGTGTGGTTCGAGGTCGGCCGCGTCGAGCTAATCCGCGCGCTGGGCATCGAGTACAAACGCATGGAAGTCGAAGACGATTGCCACATCGTGGTTGCCGACGCGCATTGCCGCTATCTCCAATCCGCGAAATATGATGAAGTTCTGCGCATTCGAACGCGCATCGCGGAATCGCGCAATCGTATCGTAAAATTTTCTTACGAAGTCATCCGCGACGCCGACGGCAAGGTCCTCGCAACGGGCGAGACCACGCACATCATCTGCGGAAGCAATGCCCGGCCCAAATTGCTTCCGGCAAAATATCACGACATTTTCAAATCCGTCGTGGCCCCGCAGCCCGATCGGAGCGAATCATGAGCGCAGCTGCGAACATTTCACTGAACGGCAATGACCTGACATTCGATCAACTCTATCGCGTGGCCCTGCACGGCGACACCGTTAGTCTTTCGCCCGCTGCAATCGAACGCATGAAGAGCTCCCGCGCCGTGGTCGATCAACTCGTTGCTTCAGGAGCGACCGCCTACGGCATCAACACTGGATTTGGAAAGCTGGCATCGGTGCGCATTTCGCCCGAACAAGTCCGCAACCTGCAAGTCAATCTAGTGCGCTCACATTGTTGCGGCGTAGGCGCGCCGCTAGCCGAAGCCGAAACCCGCGCGATGATGCTGCTCCGAGCGAATGCACTCGCCAAGGGCTTGAGCGGAGTCCGGCCGCTGATTGTAGAGACGCTCTGTGCGATGCTGAATGCAAAAGTGCATCCAGTGATTCCCTCGCAAGGATCGGTCGGCGCCTCCGGCGATCTCGCTCCCCTCGCCCACTTGGCGCACGTTGTGATCGGCGAAGGCCGCGCCGCGTACAACGGCGAAATCCTGGATGGCGGCGATGCCATGCGCCGCGCGGGAATTAAACACGTCGCGCTCGAAGCAAAAGAAGGTCTTTCGCTTTTGAATGGCACGCAAGGCATGCTCGCTCTACTCAGTCTTGCCCTTTACGATGCGGATATTCTGATCGACAGCGCCGATGTTGCCGCCGCCCTTTCGCTCGACGCATTGCGCGGTAGCCCTGGCGCGTTTGACGCACGGATCATGCACGCGCGCGCGTACGCGGGCGCCGCAACAACCGCTCGGAACCTCGCCCACTTAAACGAAGGCAGCCAAATCCGCGAATCTCACCGCTCCCCTGACAAAGATCCCCGCGTGCAAGACGCCTATAGCGTCCGCTGCACGCCGCAAGTCCACGGAGCTGTCCGCGATTCGCTGGCGCAAGCGCGCGAGACAGCCGCCGTGGAACTCAACAGCGCCACAGACAATCCGTTAGTTTTCGTAAAAGAAGACGGCACCGGCGACATCATCAGTGGCGGAAACTTTCATGGGCAGCCGTTGGCGATGGCCGCGGACCAAGTCGCGGTAGCTCTTGCCACCCTCGGCGGCATTTCCGAACGTCGCATCGAACAGATGACTAATCCGCTGACGAGCATGCTCCCGGCATTTCTCACTCCGGAGCCAGGTCTGAATTCCGGCTTCATGATCGCCCAAGTCACAGCAGCCGCCCTGACCAGCGAGAACAAAGCTTTAGCCGTGCCTCACTCCGTCGACTCAATCTCCACTTCCGGCAATCAGGAAGACTACGTCTCCATGGGAATGAGCGGCGCTCGCCGGCTCGCACGCATGCTCGATAACTTAAGACACACTATCGCGATCGAACTTCTTTCCGCGTGCCAGGGTATTGATCTGTTAGCTCCATTGAAAACCGGCACTCTGGCGACGCAGGCGTACGAGGCGATTCGCGGCAAGTCGGCAAAAGTGACCAACGACCGGCCTCTGGCAGATGAGATTGAATCGGTTTCAAATTTGCTGGCTACCGGAGCACTGTCCGGGCTTCTGCACTGAGCCGCTCACCCGCTAAATGTATCCCCGATAAATCAATTACTCTGCAGGCCCATCCGTGTGCTTTAGGGCTTGGCAGCGAGTGTTTTCTTTAGATCGGGTCCGACGCGCTCGACAATGGATTCTGCCATCTCTTCGCCAATAAACTTCTGGACGACCGCGCCATCCCGCCCAAGCAGTACGTATGTCGGCAAAGCGTTCACTCCGAATTGCCTCTGCAAGCTGCTATCGGAGTCCAGCCGCTGTGGCCAGGTCATATTGTGTCGGGCTACGAAGGTCTTCCAATCGGACTCGTCGTCGTCCTCGCTTATGCTCACAACCACAAAATCGCTGCCTCCATAAACAGCCTGAAGGCGCTTGAGGTTGGGCAAAGCGTTGCGGCAAGGCCCGCACCACGACGCCCAAAAATCCAGCAGGACAACTTTGCCGCGATACTCCGGAAAAGACCCGCCCGCTGGTGCCGAGCCCTGCGCTTGAGAGTCGAGCGCGGCGAGTTTGGCTGGCGGCGAATCCGCCCCATAGATGCCCCGTGGCATGTTGTCGTCGTCGAGCAGTTTCAATGATTTGATGGCCGGCTTGACGTCCGTTGGTTTCTTGGCACGAGCTGAACGCGCCATCTCGGCAAGGGAGGCAGGCTGGTCGGCGGAGTCCGAATTGGCCAGTTGCTGAGGCTGCTGGGATGCAGATGCCTGCGTGATGCTCCTGGGAGCCGGCTGGGAAGCGTTTTGGGCGGGATCTTGAGCCTTGGCAGGGTTGTAGCTGGCCCCGCACAATGCTGCTAACGTCAAATAAATGAACGATTTACGCATGTCAGTTCCCCTGAATGAGCTTGCATCCTTACTCAAGCGTAGGAGCGGACAAAGAGCGAGCCAATGGTACTTCGGGTCCAAATGTTCAGGTGGTTACCGAAGCGGTAGGTTCGGAGGAATTGAAACTTCGAACGCTGGAAAATCGCAGATTGCCGAGAGGGTCAACTCGATCCGGAAGGAGCTACGAGGATCGTTCCACTCCGCGGCTGGCGATCTTGATGTCGCGGGTCTCAAGGACACGCTTTGGGTAGCCGCTTTGCGACACACGGATCATGGCACGGCCCAGGAGCTCCGTGGTGGTGACGTATTGAGGAAACAACGTTCTGAGGATCGGCATAAGCGGCTTTGTCACGGAATAGAAGATGCGGTAGCCGCTGGTTCGTGACTGAATCCCATGCAGGGGCTGGATGATGCCAGGACGAAACATATAGGCAGCTTTGAAAGGCAGGTTGAGAAGCGCATTTTCCGTTTTGCCCTTCACGCGCGCCCACATCGTGCGGCCCTTCTGTGTGCTGTCGGTTCCAGCCCCGGAGACATAAACGAATGTCATCGCAGGATTTATGCGAGCGAGCGTTTTCGCGACGGCCAGAGTCATGTCATACGTCGCGTGAGAATAAGCTTCCTCTGTCATTCCTGCTGCAGAAAGCCCGACGCAATAGAAGCATGCGTCGTAGCCTGTTAGCTGAGATTCGATGCCGGAAAAATCGAAGAAATCCTTGTGGACCAGCTCGGTGAGCTTCGCGTTTTGTTGGCCGGTAGCGTTGCGGATGATCGAGAGCACGCGATCGATCGTGGGATCGAGCAGGCATTCACGCCAGACTCCTTGGCCAACCATTCCGCTAGCTCCGAAGAGAATGGCTTTCATGAAGTTATTTCCGCCTCTGGCGAATGGATAATCCGAGGCCACGAGAGAAATTCGTCGAGAGACAGCGCTACTTGCTCGTTTGCTATGGGATCGGTGTGTGCAAAGTAGACGCGCGCGTCTGGCAGCCGTGTGTCGTTCGCCGGAATCCAATAGAAATTGCCTTCGCCGTCCGTAGCAAAGCAAAAGCCTTTGCCCCACCCTTGCGCGTCCAAATCGAGAGTGTATTTTTGGCTTTCAAGATCGAGCGGAAGAAACGCTTCGATCCACTCCGCCGGATTTTGCGGCTCCAAAGGCTTCTCGGGGTTGGGAGCCGGCCGCCGAATTTCGATTCCCTCGGTCAGGATGGTTTCGTGATCGCCGTAAAGAGTGATGAGTCGGTCCGGAAGCAACGCGCCGATTCCCTGCTCGACCTCCGATGCATTTGGATGAACTAACCGGCGGCGGAAAGCATCGCGCGCCGCCTGACGCTGCTCCGGAGTAAGACGATTGCGATAGTGATGCACGAGCCGTCGACCACCCATAACGACCATGAAAATCACGAACGCAATAACCAGGGGACCGAAGGCTTCGACAAGCAGAGTCTGCATCACGAGATGATACTAAACCTTGGGACCTTTCAAAGCGCTCGCATCGCAGGTGTTTAACCCTTTTCCGGAAAATAATTGGGAACTCAGATGAACATACAAAGGCACAGAATGAATTCTGTGCTACTTCGCGAGGGCGGAGCGGAGAAAGGTGAGCATTTGGTAGCCGGCAATGTAGCTGAATGGGGGTAGTTCAAGGGAGTAGTGGCCGCAATGGAGCTGGAGGCTGCGGGGCTGGGCGCCGTGGCTGCGGAGGCAGGCCAACATTTCGCGGCTGAGCTCGGGGGGCATAGTGGGGTCGTATTTGCCATACACAAGAAAGGATTTGCGGTCGGCGCCCATGCCGCGCTCAACGTATGGGATGGGGCTGATGGGAGCCCAGTAGTCGCGCAGTTCGTCGACCGTGACATGATTGCGCAGTCCTTCCCAGACGTGATTGGTAGTAATACCCCGGCTGATCACATCGGCGTAGTAGGTGGAAAAATGGAAGAATCCGCCAGCTATGATGGCCTGGTCATGCATAAGCGTGATGTAGCCTACGGATGAGCCCAGGCTAGTCCCCAGAATGCCGAGCCGGGTATGGCCCTGCTGCTCGAGCCAACGGAGGCAGCGACGCGCGTCGTGGACCGCCTGGCGATTGGCCTGAAGAGTGAGGCCGATATTGGGGCCGCAGACCTGGTCGGCGCGTTCGTGGCCTTTGGCCATGCGACGGTCGTGGTAAGGCATGCTCATCTTTAGAGCGGTGATCCCGATGCGCTGCAGCCATTCGCACAGGCCTCGCTGGCCGTGCCACTTGGCGTTCCAATTGGGAAGCACCAGAACGGCAGGAGAAGCTCTGCGATGGCCGTTTGAGGAGGTTCTGGCCGGAAAAAGTTGGCCGTAGACGGTGTTGTTTTCCGGCCAAGCAGATTCAATGGAACTGGTGAAACTTAGGACGTTTTCGTGGTCGAGAGCGTAGTCGTCAGCCGGCGTGGTGGCAAACCATTCGACGCTCTCCTGAATGGCCTGCCTGGCGTAGTTATGCACAAACACACCTGGATTGGGATCGGCGGGGTCGCCGCCGATGTGCTCCAGGCCCCAGTCAAAGGGTTGCACCCGCCGGTTGTCATCGGTAGTCCAACGGCGGTGCTCGTAGCGGCGGATTTTACGTTCAAACCAGTGCATGGAAGTCGTCGACAGTTAACAGTTTACAGTCGCCAGCCGGAGAAACAAACCAACCCAAAACGCCGATGTGCCAAGTCCGTGGTTCACCCGAGCTCGAACGCGCCTTGGAGTGTGGCAGCTCTGCTGCCGCTTTTCTCAGCAACTCGCGCCACTCCACATCAACCCAGGCGCACCAGGTGTTAGGCATGGGGCACGGAGTTGGCTCTGGTTTGTTGAGGCATGTTGATAGCTGTGGGACAGTGTTAAGTGCGGCCGAATAGCGGCCCACTAAACTGTGGTCATCGCCTACTTTTTTCTACTTGGAATCGTGATTGGCAGCTTCTTGAATGTGTGCATTACGCGCATTCCGGAAGAACTGTCGATTGTCTCGCCGGGCTCGCGCTGTCCGCGATGCGAAAAGCCGATCAAGCCGTACGACAACGTGCCCGTATTTGCATGGTTTTGGCTGAAGGGAAAGTGCCGAAATTGCGGGCTGCCGATTTCGCCGATGTACCCGTTGGTAGAACTCGCAACGGGACTTTTATTCGTGGGTTGCTACCTGGAGTTTGGAATTACACAGGCCATGATCAAGTGGCTGTTTTTTATTTGTCTAATCATCATTTTGACGGTGACGGATTTACGCGTACGTTTGCTGCCTGACTTAATCACGTGGCCGGGGTTTGCAGCTGGGCTCGTCTTCTCCGCGGTCGTGCCTCCCAACGATGGAGCGGCTTTCCTGCTGTGCTTGCGGCTCTTCCGCTGGGTTCCACCCGAGCGAGTTTTGGGAGTGATCGAGGCAATCCTGGGCGCGGCGTTTGGCAGCCTGATGTTGTGGGGCGCAGCGGCGCTGTACAAACTAGTTCGCGGTCGTGAAGGCATGGGCATGGGCGACGTCAAGATGATGGCCATGGCAGGGGCGTTTCTTGGAATCAGAAATGCCTTTCTCATGATTCTGCTCGGCACATTGCTCGGAAGCATTTTAGGAATAGCCGTGATAGCCATCATGTACGCACGCGGAGCGGGACGCCGGCTTGCAGAGCGCGCGAGCAGACGCGGGCTCGGCACGGTAAACCAGATTCGCTGGCTGATTGCCAGCCAGTATCAACTTCCACTCGGAACATTTTTGGGGATTGCAGCGCTGATTGTCGTTTTTGCGTTTTCTTCCTTCTCGATTGATCTAGCGCCGCGTTTGCGCTGAGGTTCACTTCGATGCCAGGCCCATTCAGGCTATGACGTTTGCCGCATTCCAAGCCGAGAGCACGCAGCGCCTTTGGGAAGTCGCCGCAGGCATGGCGGTGGGAATCCTCGCCGTCATTGGAATTGTATTTCTCTTGCTGCGCCGCTTTTATCAGAGCACGCAAGAATCTCACCAAGCGGACGTTATGATGACGCCCCCGCGAACGGAGAACCCATCGGCTTTCATGGCCGCGTCGATGCAAGGGGTGATCCGGCAACTGCGCGACCAGGAAAAGGAACTCGAACGCCTGCACAAGATTGAGCGAGAGCGCGCAGAACACACGGAACGGTTGAGCGAAGAAGTGACGCGCAATATGCCGGCCGGACTTGTGGTGGTGAACGCTACGGGGATTATCTCGAGCGCGAATCCCGCGGCCGAGCAAGTCCTCGGAATTCAAACGCTGGGATTCCGGCGGTACAGCGAAGTGCTGGGAGAAAAATCGGATCTCACCCGGCTGGTTGCCGAATGCTTGACGAAGGGCAGCATCTTCCGGAGAGAGCAGGTCGAACACGAAGCGCCGGGAGGCGAATCCAGATTATTAGGAGTGACGATTTCGCCCATTCGTCGCGGGACCGAGAAAATTAGTGGAGCGATCTGCTTGCTGACGGATTTGACGGAGCTGGCGGCGTTGCAGCAGCAGATTCAGTTGAAGGAAAGCCTGGCGGCTGTGGGCGAGTTGTCCGCGGGTATCGCGCATGAATTCAAAAATGCGCTCGCAACGATTTCCGGTTATGCGCAGATGATCAACGCGGAAGCGGGCGTCGGCGAAGTAGCTGACTCAGCAGAAAGAATTCTGGAGCAGACGCGGAACATTACGCACGTGGTGACGGAGTTTTTGAAGTATGCGCGGCCTTTGGAGATTTCCAGCGAACCGGTGGCGCTTGAGGGTGTGGTCGAGCGCGTGGTGTCCGAAGTGGCAGAGGCCATGCCGCAGGTACGGATTCGATTTGAAGGACCGATGGGTAGTGTCGCGGGAGATGAGGGACTGCTGCGGCAAGCGCTTTTGAATCTCGCGCGCAACGCGGCAGAGGCTTCCATCGGCGCAGCAAACGGCGGACGCGTACTTTTGCGGGGCGAATTGGTGCGGCACGAAGAAACATATACGCAGCGCGTCACCATTTTCGATAACGGTGCGGGAATTGCCCCCGCTAATTTGCCCAAGCTTTTCCGCCCCTTCTTTACGACCAAAGCGAAAGGAACGGGACTCGGACTGGCTGTGGTGCAGAAGATCATTGTGCAGCACGGTGGGCGAGTCGAGGCGCGGAATCGATCTGAGGGCGGGGCGGCCTTTATAGTTACGCTACCAGCGTGCCGGAGCGTCCCAGAAGCGGTAGAATTGAAGAAGGAAAGCATCTAAGTAATAAGCTGGGGGATTCCCGCTCACCCCGGGAGAGGCGGTATTCCATGCGTGTGAAAAAATGGTTCGCGGCTTCGATACTCTTGCCAGGTCTATGCCTGGCAACGCTGCCTGTGTTAGCACAGCAGCAACAAGGGTCACAGGCCAGTCCCGCGCCGCAAGCCAGCGATCCGGTAGCGGACGCTGCACGCAAGGCGCGCGAACAGCAGAAAGCTGCCCCGAAACCCAAAAAGGTCTACACGGAAGACGATATCAAGCCTGCGACGCCTTCCCCTGACGCAGGACCTGCGCCGGGTTCAGGCGGCACGCAAGCCGCCCCTGGTAGCGGACCCGATGCGGCGGCGAATGGCGCGAGCAAAGGCGACGACGCTGAAAAAATGTGGAAGAAGCGCTTTGAGGATCTGCGCGACAAAATCGCGGCTGCGGAAAAGGAACTGGACATCCTGCAGCGGGAAGATGATAAGGCGCAATTGCAGTACTACAAGGACCCCACGAAAGCGATGAACGAACAATACACGCGCAAGGACATCAACGATAAGAACGCCAAGATCGCGCAAAAGCAGCAGGAGATCGCGGACCTGCACAAACAACATGCGGACCTGGAAGACGAATTGCGGAAATCCGGCGGCGACCCCGGCTGGGCACGTTAGTTAACTCGAAATACGAAATTCGAAAATAGAAATTGGAAACTTGGCGGTCGCGCGTCGAAATGCGCGTTTCGAGTTTCGTATTTCGAGTTTCGCATTACTCCTTTTTCCTCATGTGGTTACTTCCCTTCTCCACACATCCAACGTGGGTTCCCGCCGGAGTGCCCCTTAATTCGTGGTAGAAACAAGAGAGATGGAACCA